>Ga0209698_10008176_pt1 | contig 10838 bp, 7 predicted proteins | sample LitLauG_LLR_2012_FD_187203 | JGI IMG/M metagenome (GOLD analysis project Ga0209698, IMG submission 187203) | Freshwater sediment microbial communities from Pennsylvania, USA - Little Laurel Run_MetaG_LLR_2012 (SPAdes) (version 2) | ecosystem: Environmental > Aquatic > Freshwater > Creek >... | reverse complement strand
ATCAATATCCAGGAACAACACGGCGTAGTGGTAATCCGCATTTCGTTTTGCCCGCTGGAACAGGTGCTGCAGCCGATCCAGAAACAAGCGCCGGTTGGGCAAGCCGGTCAAGGCATCATGAAAAGTATGGTGCTCCAATTTTTCTTCCGCCTGCTTGCGCTGAGTAATATCGCGATTGACAATAACCAGCTTTACGACCTCCCCATCCTCGTTCCGAATGGTGCTGGCGATCGATTCCAGGACGCACCAGGTTCCATCCTTGTGACGGATCCGGTACTCGAGCCGTCTCCCAACCCCGGAATTGCGCGCCTCTTGCGCCGCTTCAAGCACCTTGAATCGATCGTCAGGATGGATTTGCTCGAAAGCGGATGTTTCCGAGAGTTCCGCTGGCGAGTATCCCAGGATTCGCTTGTACGCTGGGCTGTTATAGAGGCGCCTGCCTTTCACGTCGACCAGAGCGATCATGTCGGCCGCGTTCTCGGTAACGATCTGGAACAGTTCATCGCGATGTTTCGCCGCCTGGCGAAGCTGGTACATGCGAAATTGCTGGTACCCGACCAGGGCAGCCAGCACGACGAGAAGTCCCCAAACCCCTTGTTCGATCATAATGACGGATCAGGTGAGAAGCGCGGACTGAACCGCGCGGCAGATAGGCGATCCTCCACGAAGGTTATCGGCACATTCCCCAGTAAACCTCAGCCGGGTAAGTTCGCAGTAGTTACTTTGGTCGGGTTACGGACCATCTGCCGAACCGCGGCGGAGAAGAGGTCGACTCGGTTCCTGCCGTTATTCTTGGCTGCGTAAAGGCCTAGATCGGCCTCTCGAAGTAGGTCCGGTACCGAATGATCGTGTCCGGCAGAGGTCACGGTAACCCCCATGCTCACCGTCACGGTGGCTGGGCCAAAGGGAGTGAGGATCGGATCTTTGGCGACAAGCTTACGAATTTCGTCGGCGCGGCGGGCACCGACCGAGAGTTCACAGCCCGGCAGGATGATAAGAAACTCCTCGCCGCCGTAGCGGCCCACGACGTCGTAAGGACGGAGGTCTGACTTCAATCTGCGCGCTACTTCTTTCAGTACCTCGTCGCCAGCGGCGTGACCCATGGAATCGTTGATGCTCTTGAAATGATCGATGTCCGCCATGATGACCGTGGCGGACTTACCGTCGCGTCCGCTGCGCGAAAACTCCCGCTCGATCGCGGCCAGGATTTCCGAACGGTTCAACAGATTGGTAAGAAAATCATGAGTGGCGGCGAAGCGCAGAATCTGCTGCAGTTCCAGGATTCTCTTTCCCGCCATGATTCGCGCGCGCAATTCCGAAGGATCCACCGGCTTGGCAAGATAGTCGTCGGCACCGGCGTCCATGGCGAACAGGAGATCCTGCTTTCGGTTCTTGGCAGTCAGCATCACGGTGTATACATAGGGTCGGCTGGTTCCGTGTCTTCGGATGCGACGGCACACCTCGATGCCGTCGAGCCCGGGAAGCATCCAATCCAGCAGCGCCAGGTTCGGAGACTCAGGTCCTTCCAGCAGTTTGACCGCTTCCGTGCCGTTGCCGACGGCGATGAAGTCGAGTCCCCACTCGCTCAGAAAACTGCCAACCTTACGCCGTTCAACGGAGGAATCTTCCACGAGCAAGATCTTCATGAAAATCACACCCAATGCGGACGTCGGCAGTCTTGTGCGGCTCCTGGCTAATCGGCACTCGGCAGAAATGAAAACAGGAATGACAAGTGACCTGGGTAACTGGCCAATCCCAGGAGTCGGTATCGATTCAGCTCAATTCAGGAGAGACCTTATTTATGGTTGCAGCGGTCATGCGCGGCGCAGCTACACTTCGCCTGCGCCGGTGACACGCGGCAAGTACACTTTGAAAGCCGTCCCCTTCCCGAGCTCACTCGAGACTCCCACGTATCCCGAACTCTGCTTCACAATTCCGTACACGGCGGCCAAACCCAATCCAGTTCCCTTGCCGAATTCTTTGGTGGTAAAAAATGGTTCAAATAGTTTTGCCTGGGTCTCAGCATTCATGCCCAGTCCAGTATCGGTGACAGACAGCACCACGTAAGGGCCAGGCGGGACTTCAGTGCCACGGAGGGCGGCGCTGGGTCCGGCCAGTTCGAGAATGGACGTTTCCAGGACTAACTTACCGCCTTGCGGCATCGCATCGCGAGAATTGAGCGCCAGATTCATGATGACTTGTTCGATCTGCCCGCGGTCCGCGCTCACCGTGCAGGTGCTGGCGGACAGATGCAGCACCGTCTGTATGTCTTCGCCCAGAAGTCGAGGCAGAAGCTTCCACAGGTCGGTCACGATGAGATTCAAGTCGAGGACCGTGAGGTGCATTCGTTGCTGCCGGCTGAATGCCAGCAACTGGCCGGTCAGCGCTGCGGCCTTCTCGGTCGCCGCCTCAATCTGCGCCAGGTAGCGTGCGTTCTGCTTCGGATCGTTGTTCCGGGACGCTTGCATCATCTGGGCAGAACCACTGATGATCATCAAGGCGTTGTTGAAGTCATGAGCCACGCCGCCAGCCAGGCGCCCAATCGCTTCCATCTTCTGCGCGGCGCGGAGTTGCCGCTCCAGAAGCCGGCTTTCGGTCACATCCCGGATGCTGACAATCAGGCACGGTTCTTCCTGGACCTGGATTTGCTCGATCGAAATCTGCCCCTCTTTGATCTGACCCCCCTTGGCGCGGAATGTGGCGTAGTGGTCGCGGATCGCTCCGCAATCCTTCAGTCTGGCCACAACCTGTTCTCGCTCTCCGGGCTTCCAGACGTTCAGTTCCTTCACAGTATGGCCGATCAATTCCGAACGTTCGTATCCCATCATCCGCACGTAGGCATCGTTGACCTCCATGATCCGTCCTTCGTCCCGGCTGGAAATGACGATGCCTTCCGGATTCGAACGGAATGCTTTCGCAAATCGGTCTTCGATCTGCCGGTGCGATTCCTCTGCCTGTTTGCGGCGGAAGATGTCCTGACGCAGCGCTTCCTCAGTAGCCAGCAACCGATGCTGTGTAATAAGGAGGCGAAGCCCAGTCACGGCGAGTGAAGTGAGCACGACGGCGGAGGCAAGGACCATTTGGCTTCGTACGATGGGCACGGCCATGCATAGTGTCAGAAGCGGGTAGAGAAAGGAAAACGATTGTGCTACCACCCGCCGGTTCACGCTGAGAACGGCTTGTTCGGAGGGCGTTGATGCGTCCGGTTCATTCCACGTCGCCGCTGCCAGCAGGGAGATGAACATCAACAAACTCCACAGAAGGTCGAACCATGCTCCCGTAGGGAGATTCTTGCCCGGTCCGTATTCGAACAGGGCATCACAGGCAAAACTGACAATCAGGAATAGTCCCGCCCGCCTGAACAACGCTCCCGCGACTTTTGAAGCGGAAATGAATGAGCGCACGAAGAATGCGGCAGTGATCATCCCGTAGCAGGCAAAGTACGGCAGACCCAGGCGGGGCGAGACCCCTCCCTCATTCGGAGAACCGTGGAAGAAGTATGCATAAGCGGCAATCCAGAACAAGAATGCTTGCGAGAGATCAATCGAACGCAGCCAATCGAATCCCGCGAACTCGGAATCCTCGGTGAGCAGAAGCGAGAGCCCGATGGGGATGTACCACGAGGAAAAGAGGACGTTCATCCACCATGCGGCAAAACCGGGGTGCAAACCGTCAGCATACGTGCCCAACAACTGGGCTGCGGTCCAGAGGCCGTACGAAATCGAGGCTAAGCGCCAGAAGCGGCGACCCAGCTGGGCACATCGAAAGGAAGTCTCGAGAGTGATCAGGACCGTTAAGATTCCTAGTCCCGACTGAATCAGGTTGGAGAGCAGAGCCCCGCGCCAGGTGGGTCCGATCGCTGCCACGACGGCGATATGAGCGATTACCAGGAGGCTTCCCGAAACGATCACGGCCCTGGGCGACAACGTCGTTCGTGATGGTGGCATCGTCAGACCATTTCAAGGGGAATAATCGGCATTTTGTGGGGATTCCTTCACCCTCCTTCCACCAGCGATGTCATCTGCACAGGCTCGTATCCGGGTGCCAATCAAGTGGAATCGAAATCCAACCCAGCCGCTCGACCGTGTCGAATTGAGGGATTTCCGGGAAAAGAGTGGTCAGAGCTAGCGCTTTTGCGAAGACCGGCAACCAACAGCTGTTTATCCGGTCAAGCCCCCGCAGTCGACACCGACAAGGCCGCCTCTATAGCGAGATCCACGGTCATCGACTTTCGCCAGCAGGCTGCTTCAAAACTAAGCCTGGGCACTTTTGCCTTTTTCGCGGTACATGGCGGAATCCGCTTGTGCAGCCAGAGCCGACATGGTCTGGCCCGGCCGCCAAGGTGCGATTCCGATGGACGCATCGATTTTGACCTTGACTTTGGCCGAGTCCGGAGCAGTCTGAATTGTGTACTCGCCCAGCACCCACTTCCTTACCCGCTCGACCTGGGCTGTCGCAGTGGTGAGGTCGCAATCCAGAATCACCATGAACTCGTCGCCCCCCCAGCGCCCAACGATGTCGGTGGCGCGGACGTTGGTCCGCAACTCGTGGGAGAACTGCTGCAGGAGGCTGTCGCCGGCAGCGTGTCCGTACTTGTCATTGACCTGCTTAAAGCCGTCCAGGTCGAGCATAACGATGCAAAACGATTGCTGATGCTCGATGCGCCATTCGATGCGTTCCTCGACTTTGCGACGATTCGCCAAGCCGGTAAGGGGATCCTGCGAGGCCAGTTGTTCCACCGCTTTGAGCTTGGTTTCGTAGGTTGAGACTTCCGCCTGCAGTTGCGCGACGGATTGACGGCTGTCCTGCGCCATCTGATCGACGTAGGTCTTCAATTCAGACGCCTGCTGAACCAGGGAAGAGCGAACGTGACCTAGATCTTCGAGGTCGGCGATGGTTTGCAGCTCAGCCGTAACCTGACTCAGATGATCGGCGTATCGTTGATCGCGCACCCCCATGGATTCGGCAGTACGGGCCAAGACGATGAGAAGTTCTTTGACTTCGTTAGCTTTCGCTTTGAAGTACTCCGCGCTGCGCCCTCCCCATTGCTGGAGATTTTTTTCCACCTGCTCTTCGGTCTCCTTAACCCGGGACGGCGTGACGTTCTCGGCGAGGCCGGCTTCGAGGCTGGCCAGGCTGTGTTGCAGATCCGATCCCACGGCCGGACAGGCCCGGACCCCACTCTTTCCCATCGTCAACAGCGCCGCGCGATAGGCTTCGAGGACGGCCGAGCCCAACTCGTTCCAGTCGGGCTCAGGCTGCCTAGGTGCGCCGGGCTCCATGTCCAAGTATTTTTTCAGGGAAATCACGGCTCGCCTCTCCCCACCTCGGTACTGGTTTTGAAATCGGGACAGCAAAGCAGTTCTGTCCGAACAGATTCACACATCACGGTTGACGACGGGTTGATGCTCGATTGACTGCCTGCGGAGCGAACTCAGGACCCCTCTAGGCTCTATCATCACAATCGGCAGTTCTGGGCCAAATCTTTAGACCGGGAGGAGGGTGCCCCGCATGCCGAAAGTTTGGCAAACCCTAAGCGAGCAGGGCAACGGCCAAGTTGCCTTTTCCCCTGGCCTTGACCGAATACATGAGTCCGTCCGCGGTTCGAATGATGTTGTCGATGGACTCCGGTGGACAGAGGTAGCTGGCCAGGCCGATGCTGAAGTCCACGTTCCAGCCATTCGCTTTCATCGCAGTGCGCAAAAGCGAGTGGAGCTTGCGAAGCACCTTTTCCGCTGAGGCGGCGTCGGTTTCAACGAGCAGTATGGCGAATTCGTCGCCGCCCAGCCGGGCCACCGCGTCGGTCGAGCGCAGATTCGCGCGCAGAGTCTTGGCCACTTGCCGCAGAACAGCATCGCCGACCGCATGTCCCAGCGTATCGTTGACCTTCTTGAAGCCGTCCAGGTCGATATACGCGATATTGAAGCAATGATGATATCGCCGGGATCTTTCCTTCTCATCCTCCGCCGTTTCCAGAAACGCGCGGCGGTTTGCCAACCCAGTGAGCGGATCCTGTCGCGCCAGGTCTCGCTCTTTCTGGAGGGACACTTCGAGTTGCTCCTGGGTCAGCTCCAGTTGGGATTCCTTATCCTTGACCTCGCTGATGTCCCGGGCAATCATGGACATGAATTCCAACTCGCCATCACTATTGCGATGGCTCATGATGAGTTGCGAGACCGGTATTTCTTCGCCCGAGTGGTATTGGAATACGTTTTCACCTCTCCAGGCCCCGTACTTGACGGCTGACTGAACCGCATCCTTGACTGTGAGTTCCACTAACCTGGAAGGATAGGTGTCTTCAATTCGCATGCTGTCGATGGGCGCTTGGTCGCCAATGCCACGCAACCTGCGAAGCGCGCGGTTGGCGTACAGCATGGTGCCATCGGGCCGGGCGGTACCGATGAAGTCGGAGGTTTCTTCCAGAAGCGAGAGTAGCCGGGCGCTTGATTCCTCCAGCCGCTTCTTCTCCGTGACGTCGCGAGTAATTTTTGAGAAACCTCGCAGTTGGCCGGTCTTGTCCCGCAGAGCCGTGATCAAGATGTGCGCATAAAATCGCCCGCCGTCTTTTCTCACCCGCCAGCCCTTCTCTTCAAAGCGCCCGGCTTCGACCGCGGCGCTTAATGCTGCTTCGGCGTGTTTTAGATCCACGTCTTCCGGGGTGTAAAAGCACGCGAAATGCTTGCCGATAATGTCTTCCGCCGCATAACCATTGATCCGCTGCGCTCCCGCGTTCCAGGTGGCAACCTTTCCTTCACAATCCAGCATGAAGATGGCATAGTCGGCGACGGACTCGATGGTCAGGCGAAACCGTTCTTCACTCTGGATGAGGGCGTCTTCTGCCCGCTTACGTTGCGTGATGTCGTGCAGTACGAGAACGGCGCCACGTAGATGCCCAGAGCTATCCTTGACCGGGCGGGAGTTGCAGGAAAGCCACCTTCCTTCCCTCACCCCGGAGTTGTGTCCGAATACCTCGACGTTGTCGCAGCTCTCTCCGCGCAAGGCGCGACCCAATGGGAGTTCTTCCTTCGAGAACAGCGTGTTCTTGTCCGGGTGATAGATACCGAAGATCTCTGCTCTTTGTGCCGGTGCGGGGTGCTGCGGAAGATCCCCCAACAACCTGCGTGCAGCCTGATTGATGAGGACGTGTTCATATTTGTCGTTGACGCAAATGACGCCGTCTCCCATGCTGTCGAGGATCGCGTTCAGCAAGGTATTGGACTGTTCGAGTTCCAGAGTCCGCTCCTGAACCCGCGATTCAAGTTGCAGCCGCGATTCCTCCAATGCCTGTTGAGCCCGCTTATAATCATCAATGTCCGTGCTGGTGCCGAACCATTTGACAATCTTGCCCAAACTGTCCCGCATGGGAACACCGCGGCCAAGATGCCAGCGATAGGTTTCATCCGATACCCGCTTCAGGCGAAACTCGAATTCACAAGTGACACCGGTGGCGACCGCACGATTCCACGTGTCGATGACGGCTTGGGCGTCATCGGGATGAATGGCGGCAAGGCTTCCCCCTCCCCGGCTTTGCGTCAGTGTCAGGCCGGTGTAGTCGATCCATCGCTCGTTGCAGTATTCAAGCCACCCATCTGGCCGCGCGGAATACACAATCTGAGGCATGGAGTCGGCCAGTTGCTGGAATTCCTCCGCGCTCTGCTTCGCGCTCTGGTAAGACTGGAGTCGATCGCGGTCAAGTCGGTTCAGAAGGCTGCTCTGGGCCCAGACCAGAAAAAGGAAGACCGCCACATTGGCTGACGTGAAGATCGCCAGCCCGAATGGGGTGTCGTAATATCCCCGCAGCTGGCCCTGCCATCGCAACCATCCCAAGGCGATTGGAACCACCAAGGCTGCGGGAAGCAGGCGTCGAGCCAGGACGCCCCCCAGATTCTCACTCGTGACCGTCGCGATGCATCCCGCATCGGCAGTAGAACAGAGCACGCCAACACACAGAATGAGCAGGGTGAGGCTGGTGTGAAGGGCGATGGACGTATATAACGCCATGCCGCGGTAATTTTGTATCCCGTAGAGGTACCCGATGAGGTTGACGATGCAGACCCCGCCGACTGCGAGAGCAACGGACTGCCTCACCACAACCAGGCGGCGGTTCTTCGTGAGCAGAAGGCTAGAACCCAGCAGGGCAAAGCTGATCGCAGTCGTAACCGCCATTCTTCCCGGCGAGGGTATGAAAGCCGTCAGGGCGTAGTCGCGAACCACAAGTTCGTCGATATGAAAGTTTCGGCCGGTGACATATTCGAGGGCGGTCAGAACTCCGATCACGGCTGGCAGTCCGGCCGCCATCAGGGCGAGAAGGCGCCCTTTCCCGCCGCCGCTGCGGCGCCCCCTCAACCATAGCGCGGCTCCGAGGGAAGCCAGTCCCAGCGCTGTGTTGGGCTTCATCGATTGAGCCCCGGGCAAAATGGTTCTCAGAAATGAAACGTGGCCAATCCATCCTCCAAGGAAGACGACCAGACCGATTGAGACCGCCACCAGGGCGGCCAGGGAAGAAACGAAACGTAAACCTTCAAGCACAGCTGGACGCCCGTTCCCCTCGGTGCCCGGACTTGCGGGTGCCCAGCGAAACCACTGCAAGAACAGAGAAAAGATTGTGTGGCGAGATAGCAAGTTAGAGGACCGTTAGAACCCCATGACTGCCACTTCCTTAGACTGCAACTTCAACTCCAGGCACGGTTTCGCGCCTTGTTGATTGCCAACTATGGTCATCATCGGTGATTCGACCGATGGCTTGGCGGTCATAGCCCCGCCTTTGCCGCCAAAGCCATCGATGGTATCCAGGAGGAGTTCAAAAGCTGCTCAATCGTTATCGGCCGGGAGAAAAGGTATCCTTGCACTAATGCAACGCCCAATCCCATGAGGGCCGCCAAATCCAACTCAGTTTCGACCCCTTCCGCCACCACCTTACTACCCAGTTCGCTGGCCAGCTTTACTACGGACGCCAGAATGGCACGGCGCCGGGGGTCGGAGTGGACCCCTTGCACGATGAATGCGTCTACCTTGAACCAGTTTGGCGCGGCATCCAAAATCATGTGATAGTTGGATTGTCCTGACCCGACGTCGTCCAGTGCGATCATCACGCCCAGCCGCTGCAGGTCGCCAATCGTTTTCAGGAACTGGGGTTTGTTCCACATGGGCGCATGTTCCACGACCTCGATGGTGAGGCGAGACATGGGAAGGCCGGCGTTTCCCGCTTGCTGTTGCAGATAGTCGGCGAAGTCCGCATCGCGCCCCAGGCTGGAGGCATGGACGTTGATCGAGACCCGAACAGGATCAGGAATACGGGTGCAAGCATGGAGCGCCAGCTCAATCACCCTGCGGTCCACGCTGAGTTCCGCTTTCTTTCGCCGAACGTAATCAAAGAGGATGTCGGGGCGCTCAAAGAGGGTATTCTTTGGTCCCCGGCTAAGGCATTCGACACCGTGCAGCGAGCGCTCGTCCCCCAGCACTTGGATGATCGGCTGCACCAAGACCGTCAGGCCGTCGGGGCTCAGAATTTCTTCTAGCAATCCGGTCTTCATGCCACCTGCCTCAACAATCGTGCCGCCACTTTTGCGATCTCCTCCAGCGGCTGAGGTTTTTGCAGGAAGACGTCAACCCCGTGGGTCTCAAGACGTGATGTGAGTTCGGGATCGACATGACCGCTATAGACAATGACCTTGGGCCGGGTGGCCCGGTCGGCAATGCAGTCCAGGACGTCAACCCCGGAAAGTCCGAGCGGAGACAGTGCCAAATCGGTGATCACCAGAGCATAGACATGGTGAGCGAGAAGAGCTTCTGCTTGTTCTCGTTCGGCTGCGCAGTGTACTTCGTATCCCTGGTTGGTGAGGAATTCGCTCAGAGCATCCGCCAGCATGGGCTCGTCCTCGATCACTAATATTCTTTCACTCATAATTCGTGGGCCTCACGTCGGTCCCGGAAGCAGACACACACGTGTAATTCCACTTATCGGCAGAAAGCTTGCGCAGGCTTAGGACCGCCCTGCACAACTTTCGGAGCACTTCCGTAACCACTGTTTTGATCAACGCGAATTGCCAGGAGAAAAAACCTCTGGCTTCAGGGATTCCACGCGCTGTTTTTTTCTCGGTCCGAACTCGCCGGTGGCAACCGTGCTTAAGCATCGGCGCCACAGACTTTTACGGGGAAAGCTCTGGCCTCACGCTGGCGCCTGTGCAGTTAGAAAGTGATTAGAGCGACCCGGACGTTCTCCGTATCCGCTGCGCCTTGACGTTTTGTGCATTACGGGGGATGTCCGGATCCAGTCCAACTTGAAATTGCTGACCAAGATCCTTGCGCATGCGATCCAAGCGGCCAATTCCTCTTTCTCTCTCCAGAACTCAGTTGGCCCCGGCTGACTTGGCGGCCAGCACTTCGGTGTTCTCCTCTTCACTCAGAAGTTTGTCGAGGTCAAGCAGCAACAGGAGTTGGTTGTTGACTTTGCCGACGCCGGAAACATATTTCTGCCCGTTTTCTCCCAACCGTGGCGCTGGTTCCACTGTATCGGCGCCGATCCGCAGCACTTCCGAGACGGAATCGACCATGAAGCCCAGCACGTCGTCCTTGACACTGGCGACGATGATCTTCGTGGTAGCGTTCGGTTCCCTTCGCTCGAGACCTATCCTTTGCCGCAAGCCGACCACGGGAATCACTTTTCCGCGCAGATTAAGAACACCCTCCACGTAACTGGGCAGGTTCGGAACCCGGGTCAGTTGCCGGAAGCGGATGATCTCATGAACTTTGAGAATATCGAGCGCGAAGGCTTCGCTGCCGACCTGGAAGGTGACAATCTGCAGCAGCGCACTCGAATGTCCCGACGAACCGATCTT
>Ga0209698_10008175_pt1 | contig 10839 bp, 10 predicted proteins | sample LitLauG_LLR_2012_FD_187203 | JGI IMG/M metagenome (GOLD analysis project Ga0209698, IMG submission 187203) | Freshwater sediment microbial communities from Pennsylvania, USA - Little Laurel Run_MetaG_LLR_2012 (SPAdes) (version 2) | ecosystem: Environmental > Aquatic > Freshwater > Creek >... | reverse complement strand
CGTACCTTCTGGTCACCGACGACGGCCGGACTTCGAGCGACCGCGAATACGTCAACACGCTGGTCAACTCTTCCGCCAGAGCGAAGCGCAAGTAGTCAACGCTGAAATCGCCGCTCATGTTCTGCAGCGGGAGCACGGCGATCGCGTTGCGCTGTTCGGCGTTGGTCACTTCACGGTGCTTGTACCACCAGGCCCCGACCGCGCTCAGCACCGTGACCAGCAGTCCGGCCATCCCCAGCAGGAGATAAGTCTGGAGCCGGCTGTTGCGTCCGAAGGTCTTCGTGGCCGCGCGCAGCTTGGCCGTGTTCGTGCCACTCTTGATCTGGCCAGACTCGGACTCGCGCTTCAGCAGGGCCAGGTCGGACTTCATCTCGGCCGCGCTTTGATAGCGATGGTTGCGGTCTTTCTCCATCGCCTTGCCAATGATGCCCTCGAGTTCGACGGGGATCTTGGGATTCAGGTCCTTGGGCGGCACCGGCTTGGCGTGCAGCACGGCGTCCAGGGTCATCAGCGAGTTGTTTCCGGCGAAGGGTTTCTTGCCGGTCGCCATCTCGTAAAGCACGACGCCAAAGGAGAACAGGTCGCTGCGGGAGTCGACAGTCTCGCTGCGCGCCTGCTCTGGCGACATGTAGACGGCCGTGCCCGGGATCACGCCGACGGCGGTGAGGGAATTGTCGGCGCCGGCGTCGTCTTCGGTGCCCAGATTGTGCACCAGTTTCGCCAGGCCGAAGTCGAGCACCTTCACCTGCCCGCTGGGCGTCAGGAAGATGTTCGCAGGCTTGATGTCGCGGTGGACGATGTTTTTCGAATGGGAGGCGACCAGCGCGTCGGCCACCTGCACCCCGATGTCGAGCACCTTGTCGACCTCCATGGGGTGCCCGGCGATGGCCTGCTTGAGACTCTGGCCATCGAGTTTCTCCATTACGATGAAGGGATGGCCGTTGATGTCTTCGATTCCGTGGATGGTGCAGATGTTGGGATGGTTCAACTGGGAGGCGGCCCGGGCTTCGCGGGTAAATCGCTCCAGCGACTTGGCGTCGCCCGCCAGATTTTCCGGAATGAATTTCAGGGCGACGTGGCGGCCCAGCTTGATGTCCTCGGCTTCGTACACCACACCCATACCACCGCCCCCAAGTTTGCCGAGGACACGGTAATGGGAAACAGTCTGGCCGATCATGAGAACGCGAGCCCTTGCCCGGCGTAATGGTAGGCCGCGAACCGAAGCCGGGTCAACTGCCTAATTTGGTTTGGAAGTAGGAGGATTTCGCTAGAATTGGGTGACGGACTGTTTTCCATTTCCGGTTTGAAACATCTGCTGCCGATTCCCACCAGCGAACAGCTACGTCCTCTGGTTGGATGCGGTATCGGCCGGAGGCGTGTGCACCGGATTTAGGATGGAGAGAGACGAAGCTGGCAGCGCTTCGCCTGGCAGGAGATTTCTTATGGAATCCGACCACACCACATCGCCCCGTTTGCCGTTCGCTCAACCTGATCGGCGCTCGGCCATCCGGCGCCGCGCCGAGGAAATCTACGATAAGAGCGGAAGGGTGGGAGGCCGCGATCTGCAAAACTGGGTGCAGGCCGAGCAGGAGATCGAGCGCGAGATCACAGAGCCTTCCCCGCACCGAAGGGCGATAGTGGTCAGGGTCGACGGTGTCCGGTTTGTTGGGGAATACACGGCTGCAGATGCCCAAGGCTACAGGCCGGGAGAGTTCGAACCGGGTGAGCCCGTCTTTGTCCGCTTTCGCGGGAACAAGATGTGGCTCAAACGCCGCAACGGGGAAGAACTGGAAACCACCGTCGTTCAGAGAGGGGATTGACTTCGCCTGAATCCGAGCGTCACCCCGGGAAACTGAAATAACAGACTCAGGGGATGACGGTAACGACCGAGGCTGCTCGGAGACTGCGCGGACAGGCGGGCTATTGCTGAAACAGCCCCGCAGACGCTCCCACCCACTCCAGGTTCTTGTTGTGATCGACCCCCATCATCAGGCCGCGGCCGGTGCGGATGATGGTGAGCACCGGGACGAGTTGGTCAAGCCACACAAACATGACACGCACTTCCGCCTTGGTGGTGCCGTGGGGCGTCGCAATCACGGGCTCGAAGTGCAGGCGCTCCTGCAGAATGTAATAAGGACGCTTTTCGGCGGGGATGGCGGCGATATCTTCCTGGGTGGGCGCGATGACTACCCCCAGCCCGGCAAAGGAATAGAGCGGTTTCAGGGCGTAATTTTCGAGGTCGCCCGGGATCTTGTCCAGTCGGTCTAGGAACCAGGTCTTGGGCACTGACGCGTGTTCGAGGTAGGGAATCGAGAACTTGCTGATCCGGAAATACCAGTTGGGGTGTCCCGCCCATTCGACGTCGAGGTCGTCGCGCCAGTCAAAGCTGAGCTTCACGTGCTTGCGCTCCAGTTCGTCGACGATGGCCCGGTTGTAGATCCGCCGGACCGGCACGCGCTTTCCATCGCGCTCGTAGTAAAGCCGGGAGCCTTGCTTTCGGATGTCGACGATGTCGACCGTCCGCACGCCCAGCAATTTCTCCGTGAGGAGAAAGTCCGGCAGCGTTTTCTGTTGCTGCGGATGGATCTCCATCAGGATCACGTTTTCGGGATCGTGTGCGCCCACGATGGCGCGGCCGAGAAGGTCGCGATAGGTATTGGTATCGAGCCCGCTTAACAGATACCGGAGCCGTGGATCCAGTCCATAGACTTCGATGTAAGATTCGGCCAGCGGCCCCTGGTAGGCGTAGAGAGAAGGGAAGGCCTGCAACTCCACGAGTTTGGGCTGCAGCTCACCCTGGGCATCGCGCACCAGGCCGAAATCGACTTGCACGAACATGGGGTGCGGCGGCTCGTTCGGTACCTTGAATTCTGCCGGCACGGCTTCGTCGGATTTCGCCAGATACGAAGGGTTGTCGACGAGTTGCCGAATGAGTTCCTGTCCGTCCCGCGCCAGCCGTTCGACCAATTCTTTGGGGAAGAAGCAGGGCGTCTCCGACACTCGGAACTGCACATGCGTGCCGCAGCGATCATCGATGCGCCGCAGGAAGGCCTGATATTTTTCGGGCGTAAAGTTCGCGTTGAATGGCTGGCGCAGGGCGGGAATCATGATTTCAGTGTGTCATCCTGAGCGGAGTCGAACGACCCTTCCCACGCGGCAAGTCGAATTCTGCCATCACCGGTTTCGGCCGATCCCGGTCAGGCTTCGACCAGAAACTTCCCGTCCCGCATGATCTGCTCGTCGTCGACCCAGATGTTGAACTTCCGTCCGACTACGTCGATGTGCGTAGTCGAATCCCAGTCCGCCCCGGTATGCGCGCCGTAAGGGTTGCCGAAGGCGATATGCACCCCGGGATATTTTTCATCCTGCAGGATCTGCCCGATGACTTCCTTCAGGTCGATGTTGGTTCCGATGGCGAACTCGCCCACCCGGTCGCTGTTCTCGTCGGTATGGGTGTATTTCCAGAAGTCGTCTTCCAGTTCGCGATTCTCCGAATGGGCTTCGGTCAGCCGATTCTGCTTCATACGGACAGTCAGCGGCGCGTCCTGAAGGTTGCCGAATTTGGCGCACAAATAATCCCCCACCACGCCATCAATCACGAAGGTGCCATTCACTTCGCCGGGAGTGGTGAAGATTTCACCGCCGGGAAGGTTGCCCCACTTTTCCGGAGTGATAATGCCGCTGGTCTTCAGCCACTTGTAGTTCGGGTTCAGGTCGGCGGTCAGATCGGTCCCGGCGCCGGTTCTGGCCCGGATCTTCGATGCCTTGCGCACCATCTCGACCACTTTCTGGCTGAGGCGGTCGACCCGCTGGAAATCGGCACACATGCCTTCAAGCATGATCTGGCGGTTGATGTTGACCATGTGGGCGTGCCTGATCTTGCGCCGGTTCACCACGTCGGTCATCTGGATGCGAGACCGCAGTTCGTTGGGTTGCACCTGGACGGCGAAGATGGAAACCTGGCTGCTTTCGAGATCGTCCAGAATCTGCCGTGGCAGGTTGGTCAGCGGACGCGGCGCGAGATCTTCGAGGACCCAGGCGTGGTAAGGCGAGCCCAGCTTTTCCAGTTCGGCCACCACGGCCGCGGCGATTTCGGCCGTGGCCTCATCGGTGATAACCGAAACCTGTTCGTGGGGCGCGACGCGCAGGCAGACGTTGACCGCGTTGCGCGCACCGGGCGTGAATTCGGCAGGGAAGGGAATCTGGTTGAGTTGTCTAGGGTGGGAATCGACTGGTGTGCTCATTAACCGACTTTTCGAATGGCGGCCGGCTCTTCTTCCAGCCCCGCTTCCGTCTCCTCGATGATGTAATCGACCACTTTCTTCAAATCCCCGGTTTCCTGGAACACGCGCAGTTGCCGGTCAGCGCCGCTGCCGGTCTCGAGAATCTTGTGGATGTAGTTCAATTCCTCGCGCGAGTCCAGTTCGTCCACCACGTCGTCGACGAAGTCCAGATACTCATACACCAGGTCGCGGGCCGGAACTTCCTTCTGCTTGCCGAAGTCGATCAGCTTGCCATCGAGGCCGTAGCGCGCCGCGCGCCACTTGTTTTCCATGATGAGGGCGCGCCGGTACAGGCGGAATCCCTGATTGGCCGTGTACAGCTTGTACAGCTTGGCCACCGTGGCCTGAATCAGGGCCGCGAGCGCGATGGTTTCATCGGCGCGCATGGGAACATCGCACACCCGGAACTCGAGGGTATTGAAGAACGGATGCGGCCGGATGTCCCACCAGATCTTCTTGGCGTTATCGATACAGTTGGTCTTGATCAGCAGCTTGATGAAGTTTTCGTACTCCCCCCAGCTGGGAAAATAGTCGGGAATATTGGTGCGGGGAAACTTGTCGAACACCTTGCAGCGGTAGGACTTCAGGCCCGTGTTCATCCCCAGCCAGAAGGGGGAATTGGTGGACAGCGCGAGAATGTGCGGCAGGAAATAGCGCGCATGGTTCATCATGTGGATCGCGGTCTCGCGGTCCTCGATGCCGATGTGCACGTGCAGGCCGAAGATCAGGTTGGCCCGCGCCACCAGTTGCAGGTCTTCGACGATGTTCTTGTAGCGTTCGTCGGGATGAATCTCCTGGGTGCGCCAGTCGGAAAACGGATGCGTCGCCACCGAGGCCACCTGCAGGCCGTTCTCCCCGGCCAGTCGGATAATGTCGCGCCGCAGTTTCTTGACTTCCGTTTTGGCTTCCTTGATGTTCTGGCAGACGCTGGTACCGACCTCGACGACGGACTGGTGCATCTCGGCCTTGACCCGCTCCTGCAGCAGCAGCTTGCCTTTTTCGAGGAGTTCGGCCTGAATATGCGACCGCAGATCCCGCGTTTCGGGATCGATGGTCTGATATTCCTCTTCAATTCCGATGGTGAAAGTCGGCTGCATATTCCCTATTTCTTGTCCTTCCGAGCGAAGTCGAGGAACCTGCTGTGTCCCGGCGGCGCCCTACCGCCCGGTGCCCTATACTCGCCGGCTCCGCGAGGGGTGGAAAAACAAGCCCTAACAGTATAACAATGACCGGAAAATCTAGGCTGACCAGATCAAGCCCATTCTTTGTTTTCCGCCACCCGTGCCTTAACGATCTTCCGCAGTAGAGCGTCCGGCAAGGGTTGGTCGGAAGGGAACTGAATCGTTCCCCGCGAAGTGGGGTAGTTCTTGAGCTCTTTCTTGAACTTCTCGATCACGCCGGAGCCGGTTGGGAACAGGCTGCAGTGGTTCTTGAAAGCGGCGTAGCCCACCAGCATTCCCTTGTACTTAAACATCGGGATCCGGTAACTGATTACCTCAGTGGTCTCGGCCGGGACCACGGACTGAATGACGGCGCGAATATGTTTCAACGTGCTGCGCGCCGGTTCCGGTGTGCCGGCCAGGTATTGGTCGACGGTCTTGGCTGCGCCTTTGCCCTTCATCATCGGACCTGACCTCCCGTGGTCATTTTGACGGTTGCCCGGTTGACGGTTGCCCCGCAAGGAATTCTGCCCAGCGCAACTCCTTCACCTCACTGGTCCCGCTCAAGGCCATCTTTGTCGCCATCTCGGCGGCAGCATTCACGATCCAGTCGAAGTTTTCTTGTCCCACGGAGGTAATCTCGGCATCCGGCGCTGGATTGAGGAAGTCGATCGCGTACGGCACGCCGCCTTCGACGGCGAATTCCACGGTATTCAGGTCGTAGCCCAGGGCGCGGCACAGCGAGAGCGCATCTTTTTCCATGCGATCGCGCAACCCCGCCGAGGACGGAGCCGGATTGCCCTTTACGTAGCGCTCATGATGCGGCGCCTTGGGGTCGTATTTCATGATGTGGACTTTTTCCTGGCCGACGACGTAGCACCGGTAGTACTCGTCAAATTCGACGCCGTGCTGCAACGTCATGCACAGGTCGCCGGTCTGGTTGTAGTGATGAAAGAATTCCTCCGGAGAGTGCACCTTGTAGACATGCTTCCACCCGCCGCCCGAATACGGTTTCAGAAACGCGGGGAAGCCGACATAGGCAAACAGTTCCTCCCAGTTGAGCGGAAAAATCAGGTTGCGCATCGACTGGTCGGTCGTACCCTCGGGATGCTGGTTGTGGGGCAGGATCACGGTTGGCGGGATGGCCACCCCCATCTTGTGCGCCAAAGCGTAGTTGAAGAACTTGTCGTCGGCGGTCCACCAGAAGGGATTGTTCACAACAATGGTGCCGTGGAGGGCGGCGTTTTTCAGGTAGGCGCGGTAAAACTGGATGTCCTGTGAAATGCGGTCGATGATCACGGCATATTTTTTGGGCTCGTCCATGCGGATGCCGCCGATCTTCACAAACTCCGCCTCGACCCCCTCGACCTTCATCGCGTTGACCTTCTCGACGAATGCCGGCGGGAAGGTGTTTTCCATGCCGAACAGAATCCCAATCTTCTTCATACCCACTCCATTCCGGTTTTGTCATCCCGAGGGAAGCAGCGGTTTCGCCAAGCTGACGGTCGAACCATCCCCGATTACTCCGCACCAGGACCCGAGAACGAGTCCAGGCCGCAGGCGCTAAAGCGCGACACTTTTTTACCGCCACCGACGGCCCTTCCCCCGGCTCTGCCTAGAAGTACTTCGCCGCCATCCTCTGCCACAACGGCCAATCATGTTTCGAATGATCGCCCCAGACGTCGAGCCAGTGGGGAATCGCTTTGCCATTCAAGATCGCCGAAAACTTGATGTTCTGATCCAGGCACATGTCCCAATCCGCCGATCCCAGCACGATCTTCATCTGGCGATAGCGGCTGAGGAACCAATCGTCGCTCATATTCGGCAGGAAGTCGGGCGGATTGTTGAAGTAGCAATCGTCGTCGTAATAGCCATCCAGGAACTGGTGGATATCAAACGCCCCGCTCATGCTGACGCAATGGGTCACCACGTCGGGATGCTTGAGCGCGAAATTCACCGTGTGGTAGCCGCCAAAGCTGCAGCCGGTCACCGCCAGCTGCCCCGATGGATTCTTCCAGCGGATAAACGGAACAAACTCGTGCAGGATGTAGCGCTCGTACTGCAGATGGCGCAAGACGCGCACCCTGGGATGCACGCCCTTGTTGTACCAGCTCTCGGTGTCGACGCCGTCGGGGCAAAAGATCTGTAGTTCGCCGCGATCGATTTTCGGGGCCAGCACGCCCACCATTCCCCGGTCCTCGTACTCGAAGAATTTCCCCATGGAGGTAGGGAACACGATCAGCGGCATGCCCGCGTGCCCGAACACCAGGGCCTCCATATCCCGATGCAGTTCCTGGCTGTAGCCTTTGTGGTATTCGCGATTCATCGTGAAAAAGACGGCTCTAAGACATTGCCGCAACGTTGGTTTCGCAGCCGATGTATCTTATCCGATCCTGTGCCGGATAGCCTACTGGCCGAGAAACCGGGTAGTGGGTCAGTTTGAATCTAAGAGGGCAGCAAGCTCTTCGACTGTCCACACATGGGCGGAAATGCCAGCCTCTATCGCCGGGGTCACTCGCAAGGTTTGATGCACTCGACAAAAATTGTAGTACATGAACCAGACCGCCACCGCTGCCGCATGGTTCTCTACCTTCTTGGAGAATGCATTAGTGAATTGCGTGAAGCGGCGAATACTTATTCTCGTGGATAAATTCAGCCGCTCAACAAATGATGCGCTGACATATTTCGGGTCAGGATTGCCGCTCACGACTTTCATATCACAGCCAATGCAGATTGCAGGGGAGTACCGTTTGTGATCCTCAGAAGGCGCGCCGTAAATCTTCTGCAATTGCGCGTAGTCGATGTCCGCACCAAAGGCGCTCTCTACGGCCTCAAGATACGGCTTATGGCCATCTGTGGTGATCTGGACTCGGTTACTAATGCGTCGGGCGCAGTCGCGCATGAACTCGGTTGCCCAACCAAGGTCACGTCCCCCGACCAAATAGCTAATGCAGAGTTTCGTATCCGCGTCCAATGCCGTCCATGTCCAAGTATCGCCCCATCCCTCGGCCTTTTGCTCTGGGGTCACATTCTTCGCCTTTGCGCCAACAAAGTTCCAGATTTCATCGCACTGCAAGCGGCGCACTTTAAGATTGCGAACATGCTTATCGTGGTAGGCCACGCATGCATCAGCTAAATCGACAAGCAGTCTTACGATTGTGTTTTTGGAAGCTCCAGTCATTCGAACCGTGGCGCGAATCGAGCATCCTTCGACAAGGCATTTCACGACTTGGGCACGACGTGATTTATCAAGCCTGTTCACACTGACCATTATGCTTGCTCGTGCATGCTTTGCCAATAGTTTTTTTCAAGTCAATGAGTTATCGTCGGTATTGACTCCTCCCTATCGTAGGGCTTGCACAAGGGGTGTATCCTCGGTTGGGTAGCGATTCCACAATGGCGAATAAAAAGCAAAACTCGGAACCAATTCTTCGGTTAAAGATCGATGGTCCCGGAATGCGGACGGGGCGCGTTCCGATACCCGAGCTTATTTTGATATGCAAAGAGGCGCAGAGTGCGATCAACAAGCAGGCGGAGGCGTTAAGAAAAAAGAAGACGTATCATCCCGGTCCTATTAGCCGCAGTATACAAGAAGAGTGTACCTTGGAACTTATCGCAATTTACGGGAATAGCCCCACCACGCTAGATTTCGACCTGCGGAAGCCACAACGGGCACTTGATTTCAGTGAGGGGTTTGGGACGACAGCGATAAGAGAAGTTGGCAAAACAATTTCAGGGCTTCGCAAAAAGAGAGAGGACGGGTTTGATCCCGGCGTCCTGTTGCGACTGTATTCGCTCACGGAGGCGATCAACCCGAAATTGATTTCGCAGATTGATTGGATCACCCCAGGTCATAATGGCCAGGGGCGAACAATTTCGGCAGCCATTACGAAAACAGTCAGGGCTAATGTAGCGAAGCGACTGAGCAGCCCGCGGAAGGCACCAGTCGAAGTCGATGGCGTTCTGGAGATGGCAGACTTCAAAAAAGAAGAGTTTAAATGTCGGATCGATCCTCCCATTGGGCTACCCGTATTGTGTACGTTTGATACGCAACGAGCAGACGAAATCTACGGCTTGCTCAGGAAGTATGTGAGAGTCAAGGGCGAAGGAACCATCCATCCCTACACAGACAAAATCGAAGTAATGCATATCGGAGAGATCGTTCCGCTCTCTCCGATGGCACTCAGCGACCAATCGTTTTTCGCGAATCCATCCATTGGCGATTTGATGGTTGCCAACAATGTGCAACCGTTGAACGACTTGTCTGTTCTGGCCGGAGGACTACCTCCAGATGAGGACGTGGACGAAATGCTAAAAGTGATCTACGACGCAAGAAAGTAGGTAACAACCGCCACGGCAGACGCCACTTCTAACGCCGAAGTTGTTTTGGTCGATACCGACGTATTTTCCTTTTACATTAAAGGCGATACGCGGGCGTCGCAGTACGATAAACATACCAAGGGCAAAAAGTGGGCGCTCTCATTTGCTACGGTTGGAGAACTGCTGACATGGTCGAGATATAGGGGATGGGGATCGGCGAAAATCGCAGAGTTGGAACGGCGGATTGCGTTGACTGGCGTGATCCCCTATGACATGACATTGTGCCAAACCTACGCTGAACTAAACGCACAATTCTCAAAGGCCGGGAGGCCAACCCGCGATAACGATCTGTGGATAGCTGCGACAGCAATTCGACACTCAATCCCGCTAGTATCACACAATCGCAAGCATTATGACGACATTCCCGGCTTGGTTTTGCTTTCTGAAACTCCAAGGGTTCTTAAGGGTCAAATGGAGATCAAGGACGTGACCGACGAAACTTAGCCCCATCTTGCCTTGGCTGCTTTTCGTGCGATGGCTTTGCGTTTGGCCGCTGAGAGTTTCTTGGCTCTAGCCATGCCTCCCTTGGATGCGCCGAGTTTGCTGAGAGCGAGGGCGGCAGGGTTCTTGCCAGCATCTCGGTCTACCAGTGGGCTCCCGTCCATCTGCTCACCAATCGCTTGTTCTACGACGCGGCGGGCATTTGTGAAGAAATCGCGTCCCTTGCTTGCTCGACTAGGCATGCTCCATCATGCCACGATTGAGCCGATGGCGGGAAGCCCTATGGAGTTCAAACTGACCCACTGCAGAAACCGAGAAACGGAGAAACGGAGAAACGTAGAAACGAAGAAGTGGAGAAGTGGAGAAGGGGCGAAGGGGCGAAGTCCGATGCCTAAGACCAGGGGGGAGAGCAACGCGGGCGACGTACCTGGGAGACGAACCAGGGGCGAGCCGCCCGTCGTCGATCCGAGGTTCGAGTGGATTGACTTTATTAGTTCGCCGGGGCTTTCGACATGTGCACCGCGATGACCTGCCAGTCCTCGCCGTGTTTCTGAAACACCGTGGTCATGCGGATG
>Ga0209698_10008173_pt1 | contig 10840 bp, 9 predicted proteins | sample LitLauG_LLR_2012_FD_187203 | JGI IMG/M metagenome (GOLD analysis project Ga0209698, IMG submission 187203) | Freshwater sediment microbial communities from Pennsylvania, USA - Little Laurel Run_MetaG_LLR_2012 (SPAdes) (version 2) | ecosystem: Environmental > Aquatic > Freshwater > Creek >... | reverse complement strand
AGAAGTTGCGGCAATCGGAGTAAGTATTCGCGCATGGAATTACCTAAAGCTCCTCGTTTTCATAGTTCGAAAGAAGGACGATTTTTCCTGTTTACTGGACTAAGCCCTGTTCAGCATTTCCAATGAATTAGTGATGTGGAGATACATTCGATTTGCACAAGACCAAATGAAACCGATTGAACACTGGTTAGGTATAGGCCCTGGGGATCGCAAGACGTCACTCACGAAATGAATCGTGCGTTGCTCCATCCATGATCCTCTGACTAGTGCGTCACTCCCTGGCCACGCAGCACTTGCACAATAGTTCGGAGAAGAATTCTCACATCAAAAAGAAGTGTCCTCTTTCTCAGATACTCGCAGTCGTATTTCACTTTTACCGGAATGGGCAGGTCGTCACGACCATTGACTTGGGCCCAGCCCGTCAGCCCCGGGGTAAGTTCGTGCACTCCCTGCTCAGTCCTTAGTGCCACCAGGTCATCCTGGTTATATAGAGCGGGGCGAGGTCCTACAAAACTGAGGTCACCTTTGAGAATGCTATAAATCTGTGGCAGTTCGTCCAAGCTCGTCTTCCTCAAGAACGGGCCAATGCTAGTCAGGTGAGCACCTGAATTACGGAGCAGATGGGTGGCTACCTCTGGGGTGTCCGTCCACATGCTGCGGAACTTGGGCATGCGGAAAATTTTATTACCGCGACCTACCCGGTCAGACCAGTACAGCACCGGGCCTTTGGAGGTGAACTTCACTGCCAGGGCAATCAAGAGCATAGGCAGGGCCAGCAGCGGCAGCGCAACAATTGCCAGGGCCAGGTCAAAAATGCGCTTCATCACATCGCTACTCCTTTCTGTGTTGTGCCTGCGCTGGCCTATCCAACACGTGGGCTTTCGAATATGGAATGGCCGTGTCTCCTTTCGGTCTACGCTCTGACTCTTGCAAGATTTTCTTATGGAAGCTACGTAGCAGCTGTCTCTTCAACGACATCTGCTTGTCCTTGAAATCGCTCCAAGATCTGACCTGTCGCTGCCTCAACAGAAAACAATCGTTCCAGAACTTCCCGAGAATTCTTACCCATGCTCCTGCGAATCTCGGAATCACTTGCAAGCTTCAGCGCCGCCTCAAACAGGTTGTCGTCGTCTCCATTGGTGAGACAGAAGCCGGCCCGGTATTTCTCAAGTATTTCGAAAAGATCGTTGCCAGGATTGATGCTCGCAAGCACGGGCTTGCCACAGTACATATATCCGAGCAGTTTGCCTGGCAGGTTGTGTGTTTTGAGCCGCCGATCCAATGAAATTAGCCCCACGTCTGCTTCGGAAAGCATGGACATATATTCGTGCTCAGCTACGGCTGGCAGAACATGAACGTTAAGTAGACCCCGCTCTGCAATGACCTGCTTCAATCTTGAGGACTCACTGCCATCGCCGACAAATACAAAATGGACCTGCTTATGAGGCATCAGGCGAACGGATAGTCGTAGAATGTTATCCAAATCCTGCACCACGCCTAGATTTCCGCCGTATAGGAAAATGACCTTATCCTCCAGACCAAGCCGTTCGCGGTAACCGGTCGAAGGTAGATCCCGCCGGTCCAGACTTGTCCAGTTGTAAAGGACGTGCACGGGGAACCGCCTATCTGGAAAATTTCGCGCGAAGTATCCAAGGTTGGCTTGTGATTCAACGCCAATCAAATCGGCGATCTCGTACTGTTCGATCTCCTTTTTTCGAAAATGTCGCCAGACTATTCCTTTGCGCAGAATTCCCGCGTCCACCGCCCACTGTGGGAAGATGTCGCGCAAGATCAGGTATGCAGGGCAACCCCACCGCGCCTTCAATCGGCGGACCAGCGCGCCGAAGAAGATCGTCGGAGAATAGAAAATGATAAGGTCCGCACGATTGGCTGAAAGAAAATGCTTGGCTCCTCTCCACAGGGTGGCCGAGAGACGAGCTTCGCGAATAGCCCGCAAGAGCCTCGCGCTGCCTTTGATCTTTCCCGTTTTAACTCGGGCGATGCGCAGATCGTCTTCGATGCTAACCTGCAAGGCTGACGAGATTGCATCGCTGGGGGTGAGAATGGTTACTTCATGGCCTTGGCGCCGAAATTCTACTCCCAGATCGTGAATCAACTTGGCAGTCGATTCGAGATTAGGCAGATAGTAAACCACGACAATTAGGATTTGCATGCTGGACGTCCTCGTGGACGCGTGCCGCCAGTTCCCGCGCGAACTCCACTAACTTGAATGTCGCCTCCTGGTCAACCATTTAGTAATCAAGAGAATTCTCACCGATTTCCTGACCGGCAGAAGCATAGCGTCGAAACAGTGGGCCAAACATATCTTAGGCAAGAATCTCAGTTGGGAGGGATTTCCAATCATCGACCATGAGTTGGCGGCTCTTCAGCAACTGAATCGTCTCGTTCAAGCTCATGACATTTTCCGCCGAGCTATACTCTTTCACCAGCGTGGTAAACCCATTCCGACCATCGCGAAGTTCCGGAAGCATGGGAAGAATCACATAGCGCCTGTCCCGCTCGATCGTATGATGAGCCTCTTCTTCACTGACGAGTATTTCGTGGAGCTTCTCGCCCGGCCGGATGCCAACAATCTTGACTTCAATTGGCCGGTCTCCGATAAGAGCTTGCGCGATGTTAACCACACGTGCGGATGCAACCCTAGGCAGATAGGTCTCGCCAGGCAGCGCCTCCCGAACAGCTGCAAAGACGGTATCAACTGCGTCATCCAGACTCAGCAGGAACCTGGTCATCTCCGGATCCGTGATCGTGATCGGACCTCCATTTCGGACCTGCTCGTGAAACAGCGGGACGACCGATCCGCGCGAAGCCAGAACGTTGCCATACCGGGCACAGACGAAACGCGTGCTCAGACACCGTAAGTTTGCTTGAATGAACACGCGTTCCTGCAACGCCTTCGTCATGCCCATGACGTTGACAGGCTTGCATGCCTTGTCGGTTGAGATCCCCACCACCGTACTCACGCCCAGTTTGTGCTGCTGAATTGCCCGAACGATGTTCTCCGGACCAATAATGTTTGTTTGAACCGCTTCGAATGGGAAATACTCGCAGGTCGGAACTTGTTTCAAGGCGGCCGCATTGAAGACGACATCCGCTTCACAAAGAACGGAGGCCACGCTGTGAAAGTCGCGCACGTCTCCAATGCGGAAGTCCAGCTTTTGCCGGAAATTGTTGTATATCACTTCATCTGTTGCGGCTTGCTTTTGTTGAAAAGCCAGTCGCATGTAGTGCTGTTTGGCCTCGTCGCGAGAAAACACGATCACCTTTGCCGGATTTCCCATCTCTCCTTCGAGCAATCGGCGCACCAGCACCTGCCCAAGCGAACCGGTCCCTCCCGTCACTACTATCCGTTTATCCTCAAGAGGTTTCATCTTTCAGGGTCCTCCATGATCAAAAACCTATCCTTCATCCGCAAATGCCCGTACGGCCACACTCGAACGCTATCGTTTGTGCCATACAAAAAAATTCACATAATCGATATAACTCAGCACAATGCGGAGAACCTTCTGTGAAACATTTGGTGCATTGTAGTCGCGCACTAGGCGTAACAACCGATCATTGCCGCGAGGCTGCGAAGCAAGGATGTCCAGGCCCTGTAACACCCGATCAATTCCAAGGCCTGTCATCATGACTGCTCCTTCCTCCATGCCCTCCGGACGTTCATGCGCCTCTCGTATGTTCAGCGCTGGAAAGTTCAGAATGGATGCCTCCTCTGTAATAGTCCCGCTGTCCGACAAAACCGCGTATGCATGCTGCTGAAGGCACACGTAGTCGAGGAATCCGAATGGCTTAATCAGTTGGACGAGCTGGTGCACCGCTAGCCCCGTCGCCTGCAATCGTTTTCGAGTCCTGGGATGCGTGGACACAATCACTTGCTTGCCGTAGAGTTGGGCGATCGTGTTCAGTACGGTCACAAGTTTCTGAAGATTCTCATCCGTATCGACGTTTTCTTCTCGGTGCGCGCTTACCACAAAGTATTCGCTTGGCCGCAAGCTCAAATGCGAGAGAATCTGCGATTGTTCTATCTTCGGCAGGTAATGGTGCAGCACTTCATACATCGGGCTGCCGGTCTTGATAATTCGGTCCGGTAAAATACCTTCCCGCAAGAGGTATTCCCGCGCGATGTCGCTGTAGGGAAGATTGATGTCGCTGAGGTGGTCAGTCACCTTCCGGTTTACCTCCTCCGGGACTCTCTGATCAAAGCAGCGATTGCCGGCCTCCATGTGAAAGATCGGGATTTTTCGTTTCTTGGCAGCAATTACGGACAGGCAACTGTTCGTATCGCCCAGGATAAGCAGCGCATCCGGCCGTTCCTTCTCCAGTACCGCGTCGATCTTGCCGATGATGTTGCCGATGGTTTCGGCGGGCGTGCCACCCGCAGCATCAAGATAATAATCCGGCCGCCTCAACCCCAGCTGCTCGAAGAAGATTTCATTGAGCTCGTAATCGTAATTTTGGCCCGTGTGCACCAGGACGTGGCGAACGTGCTGGTCAAATAGTGCAATCACCCGCGAAAGCCGGATGATCTCCGGTCGTGTCCCCACGATGGTCACAACACTTATTTTTTCGCTCATCGAATTGATGCCGGCGATCCCCTGTCTCCTACACAGACTCATACACGGTATCGGTGTGCGCGGGGTCAAATATCTCGTGCGCCCAAAACAGGGTAATGAGATCCGCATCTCCCGTGTTTGTAATGTTGTGCGTGTGCAGTGTGGGCATGTCCACAAACTGCGGAGAGTCGCCTCGAACCTCAAACTCAGCTATCGCCGTGTCGAATACTTTTCTCACGCGGATCTTCGCTGTCCCTTGCACCACAAGGAACCGCTCGAATTTTCTCGTGTGGTAATGGTTCCCCCGCGTGACTCCCGGCCTTGTGCTCGAAATGAAACACTGCCCGCCATGAATCGTTTTTACCGCTTCGAAAAGACTGCCCCTCTCATCCGAATGAACCTTTAACGTCACGGGATAATGTGCGGGAAACAGATAGGAACGGTACGTGTTGAACAGTTCAAGGCTGATGCCCTCCCTGAGGTCGCAGATAACATCGCCTTGGTATTGCTTTGCCAGAAGTGTCAACTTCGAGAGCAGTTCGGTAACCGTCATGGGGACGCCCCGAACTCTGATCGTGCCGCCCTTTCCTTCGCTCGCAATCTCCAGGATCTTCCGGGCAACCTGCTGCGCATGCAGGAGTTCCAGTTCGCCGTCTTTCTGAATCTCGGGCTGCAAGCCGTTCGCCAACTGGTGGCAAAACGTCGATACCACTGAATTGTAAAACGGTTTTCCGCATTCGCCGAACACGTGCGGCAAGACAACGTCTGTGAAAACGGCTCCCGCGCGTTCGGCCCATCGTCCGAGCTTTTCGGCGGCGCGCCGCTTTGACCGGCCGTATCCATTGTCCTGTGTGCAGTGGATGGAATTGGAATAGATAACCTGAGGAGCGCTCTCCGTGCGCATGCATGCCGAAACCAATGCCTCGGCCAGTGCAACGTTGGTCGCCTCCACCTCGTCATTGTTACCCCGGTTCATCCCTGCCAAATGCACCAGGACATCGCATTCGGACACCAGCCCATCGAGTTCCTCCGCCGTCGCAAACGATGCCCGCGTCACGGGAATCACTCGCAGGTTGGCATCGCTCCGCAGGAAGGCCCGCAGGTGCCAGCCCAACAAGCCGGTGGCCCCTGTAATGCCAATCGTCTTCCTGTGCGTGGGTGTTTCCGTTGCGTTGACCATGCCCGCTCTGTTCGTTTGGATCATGTCCCTACGGCTCTTGCTGCATCCTGGCTACTCCTGCCCCGGACTACGAACCCGGCGCCTTTGACTGAAATGCCTCAACTCAGACAGGATGGCTCAACCAAAATATTTTCGCGTACTGTCGGTAATTCCTATTCTCGTCGAGCGCGGAATCAGAATCTGACAAAGTACTGTCTCAAATACGCGCCGTCTACCCTCTTGCTCTCTTGAATCTGCGCCCGCTTCCGTAACAACGCGGGGAAGTTCCGCATCACCTGCCGCCAGGCTCCCACAAACGCCACCAGACTCTTTGGGGACTTCAGCAAAAAATACGGAATGATCGCCACTTCAGTCGCTGCCAGATAGGGGAAAAGCCACAACAGTGTTTTCCGCGGAATGTTCTTGATGATCGTGAAATGTCGGTTTCGCAGCACCCGCAATTGGAAGTCCAGCGCCTTCGTCAAAAATGTCGCATTCCCTCCCACGGACCCCGATCCTACATGCCAGCCAAACGCCGCCGGAAGAAACAGGCATTTCCACCCTCGCAGGTGCATCCGGAACCACATGTCACAATCTTCCCATCCCGTCTCGTAAGACTCGTCGTAATAGTAGCCTGACGTTGCCTTCAAATCGTCCAACATCTTTCGCCGAAGGAAAGGGAAAGCTCCGGTTGGGGCAAAAGTCAGTGTGGGCTCCTCTGTGACGTGGCCTCCGTCTCCTTGGAAGCGCTTTCTCATTACGAATTTTTCTCCCTCCCCCTTTCGCAGCCGGTCCGTCAGTTCGTCGCCAATCCACGAATACACCCGCCCACCGATGGCCCCCAAGCTGGAATCCTCCTGCATCTTTGCGACGCATCGGCTCGCAAATGCACGGTCCAGGCATACATCCTGATTCAGCGGCACAACGAAGTCCCCATGGGCCGCCGAGATTCCTTGATTCATTCCCGGCGCGTACCCTTTGTTGTCAGAATTCTCTATATAAACGAAATCGGGATACTTCGCTTTAATCCGTTTTAGCGAACCGTCTCCTGAATTGTTATCAACGACGATGATCTCCATCGGCCGGTAGTCCTGGGCCATTACATGCTCCAGGCACCGGTGGACGTGTTGTTCCCCATTCCAGTTCAGCAACACTATGCTCACCAAGGGGGTCGCTTCCAATTTTCTTCACCGCCTCCTTCCTGCTCCTATTGCACTCCGCACCCTCGACATCCCGCTTCAATCTGTCGGTCTTACCGTAATCCCCAGCTTGCCCTGTATCCCGTCCCTCAAGCCTCGCCACATGAAATGAATGCGCCTGGCCTTCTCCGGATCGTAGAGCAGGCTACCGATCACCTGCTTTAGGAATTGGCGCATCACAAACAACTTCGCCCTGAAGCCCGGCAATTGGTGCCACACGACGAACGCGCGGTTTCGCACCTTGTAGTAATCGCGCCACGGCGTATGCGTGGTCCACTTCTGGGGCTTCCCTAGAAACTTGATGCTCCGCGGTTCCCCTATGGTGTGCGGCATGACGCACTCATTTACCACCGCGATGAGGAACCCGTTTCGTCTCAGCCTTAGGCAATGTTCGTAATCCACAAAATCCATAAACAGGTCCTTGCGTGGCAGTCCAGCCTTTAGGATTGCCTCCCTGCGAATCAGGCTCCCGGACGAAATGACCATGTCTACCAGCGTTAGGCCTTCCCCCACCGATGCCTCGGGCGCTCGGATTTGGCCTCCCCTCCACAGAAACAATGGGTCCGGTATGCCTGTCGCTGCATCGATCGCCAGCGGCGCGATAATACCCAGCCTGTCTCGCTCCCGGAACGACTCATAAGCAGAGAGCAACTTCTCCACTGTGTCGGGCAGAGGCCGGCTATCCTGATCGAGCGTCCAAATCCAGTCATAGTTACGGGCAAGCGCGTATTCCAGGCCTGCCGAATAGCCTCCCGACACACCCTCATTGCTCTCGAGCCTGATGACCTTTACGGATGGATATTGTTCCTTGAGGAGCCCTACCGTTCCATCTGTGCTCGCGTTATCAACGACGACGATTTCACTCAGAGGTTGCGTTTGCTTCAGCAACGATTCTAGAAGCCCAGGCAAAATGGTTCTTCCGTTCCAGCTAACCACCACGCCGGCAACGCTTGTCTTCCCTGAGGACTCCCGAAGATCAGGAGATTCTTCACGATTATGCATAGAGTGCTCAAGACTCCACAACCCAAAACAGTTTCAATGTAGCGATAACTTGAGTGCTAACCAAGGCCCGAAAACGCCGCTCTCAGGAACTCGGGACCAGCGTTAACAGTGTGGTTCGGCGAACAGGCCAGGAAAAGGTTTTAACCAGAATTATAGCGAGAACTAACATCCCACTGGATGACAGCAACAAAGGGTTTGCAGTACAAAGGTATAAATAGCCCAAGTACCCCAAAAACAAGTAGTGATCAGCTCGAGCGTCTGGATTCCTTAGAATGCGGAGTGGATAAAGCAATAGAATGAAAAAAATGCAAGCCATTGCCACCCCGTAGATCCGAACGAATTCAACATACGTAAGTTCAGTTATAGAAACCCGGGTCCCCAGCGCGGCAGAGAAAAAACTGGCGCCAAGCCCTTGGCCGAACATGATTGTCGGCCAACTGCTGAATACCGCTGCGTAATCTCGAAAATAAAGCAATTTAACCGAGTTACTGACATCCTCTGGACTAAGCATCGCTTCCACAACCCCATACCCGATCCCCAGTGACAAGATCACGGCCAAGGCGGCAGCAACTGCAAGCCTGACCTTCGTTCCTTTGTACCAGGCGATGACCATCAGGGGCACTAGCAATCCAGCGATCATGTTGTTCCGCGTACCTGAGAGCAGCATCCCGCACACATTGAGCAGGAGCATTAAAGTATTCCAGAATCTAGCTCTGCCCACCGAAACCAACAACTGGTAGCAGAAGTACGCTACGGCAACGACCATGAGAGGCGACGAATGAAAATATACCATCTGGTATGTAAAGCTTCCGTAGCTCCTCTCGGACAGACTAAAGATTGTGTAGGTGTCACCAAGAACCCAAAGTTGTCCGCGCAAGGCCTCATCGCTGAACGTAATCACGTACAAAAAGAGCGTGGCGAGCGACAAGGACGACACAACGATGGCAAGTGGTCGCACGAGGTCGATGCGCTTCATGGCAAGAGGAATGCAAAGGCTCAGAAACAGATAGGACTTGTAATAGCCAAACCCATCGTACCCCTGCATCTGTCCCCCTCTTAGGATGTAAACGAGCATCCCAGTGAGCGGGAGCAAAACCACAAAAATGCAAATGTAATAATAGAGGTTCGTCGGCACTGGATATCGCCCGCCCCTCGAAATCGCTATGTCGGCGAGAAGAAGTATCCAAACGCCTGCGAACAGTGGCACCTTCATATGAACGAGCAGATCAGCCGGGTCAAAAATAGCGGCCGCTAGTAGAAGGTACAGATTCAAGCGCAGCAGTTTATTCATCGCTCATCTGGCTTAGCTAGTTATCCGCGTGTGAGAGCACTACAGCACCGACCACAGATTTGATATAACGTCCGGCAAAACTCGCGCAACGTCAGATCAGCGTGAACTGCGGAAGAGGAACAATAAACCTCCCGCCGCTGAGCAGGTAATTCCTCTCGCGTTCCCGAAATTCATTGAGAAAATGCCACGGTAACACGAGGAAATAATCCGGCTTGGTCATTCGTGCCTCGTCCTCCGAGACGATTGGGATTCGAGTGCCCACCGTCACTTTGCCCCACTTGTCGGGGTTGCGCTCGGCTGCAGCGGTAATCAAGCGATGGTCCAAACCGAAATACTGGAGCATGGCGTTACCCTTGGTCGAAGCGCCATAAACAAAAACCGTCTTGTTTCCGCGCACTTGATCTCTCACAAAGACTGAGACCTCTCTCTTGATTTGCTCCACGCGAATAGCAAACTCACGATAGGGCTTAGTTTTTTCCAGCTCCATGTTAGTTTCTTTTTCGCGGAGCGCGGAGATTCGAGACCCGGCCTGCTGCCGGTACAAACTATCACCGAAGGCGTTCGGATTGGCTTCTAGATTTCGTATGTAAGCCCGAAAACTTCCGCCATTCACGTCATTTAGTTCTACGTCCGCCAGCACAAGGTCATGTTTCTTCAGGAGGTACTCCAAGGATCGTAGAGAGTAATACTCCAGGTGTTCGTGGCAAATGTTGCCGAAATCATTCTGCTGGAGCATGAGCGGGAGATAGCTCATTTGCACCACCCATAGCCCGCCGGGATCCATAACTTTCTTAATATCCGAAACGAACTTGTTCGGATCCTCCAAGTCATAAAACATGGCAATGGAGGTCACGATTTTGGGCCGGCGATTCTTCAGTTCCGGGTCTCGGTGAAAGGGCTCGGATTCAAAGAATCCGGTGACTACGCGATCCGCCACCTTTCGGGAAAAAACAGCCAAATTCTCGGCTGGATCAAATCCAATTCTGTAAATTCCGTGAGTCTGGTAGGAGGCGAGAAGGGTTCCGTCATTGCACCCTATGTCCAGCACAGCCTCACCTGCTCGGAGTCTCAGCAACCGCTCGGCTGTGTTGGCAATATCGGCGAGAGCAGTCCGCATTGTTTGATTGGTGCCCGAACGATACCAATAATTCTTGTACATCGCTTCGCCCGGCACGGTGTGTCGCAATTGCAGCAACCCGCACCGCCTGCAAAGCACCAATTCGAGGGGCGCTTTGGCGCCATCCGGTTGCTCGGGCAAGAGAAAGTTTGAGACGTACTGCTCACCGAGGGAAAGAACGGAATCAAACTCCCCTTCACAGACTCGGCATGTATTTCGGACTGTCACACGCATTCCTCATATTCCAATGGATTCTACTTAATTGCCGTTCTGACGCCGATTGCAGGAGAACTGCTTCGAACTGCCAGCGCACGCTGCTCCCGAATGATTTTCAGATCGGCCTCGACCATCATTGCTACTAAATCCGGGAAGGCGACACTTCGTCTCCAACCCAGAACCCGATGCGCCTTTGTCGAGTTCCCCACCAGTAGTCCAGTTTCCGCTGGCCGAGAATTGGCCACGTCCTCGATCACAAAACCTTTATAGTCCAGTCCGACG
>Ga0209698_10008172_pt1 | contig 10840 bp, 9 predicted proteins | sample LitLauG_LLR_2012_FD_187203 | JGI IMG/M metagenome (GOLD analysis project Ga0209698, IMG submission 187203) | Freshwater sediment microbial communities from Pennsylvania, USA - Little Laurel Run_MetaG_LLR_2012 (SPAdes) (version 2) | ecosystem: Environmental > Aquatic > Freshwater > Creek >... | reverse complement strand
GCGGGACGCTCCCCGGCGATCTGGGCGAACACGCCTCCCATCGCCATCGCGAGCTCTCCGACGGTGTCCTCGTCGGCCGGCTGCCCTGCGTCGGCGTTCGCGGCGGCGAGCTCGACGACCGACCCCATCGCCATCGCGAGCCCCTCGACGGCATGCTCCTCCGGCGGCGGGCCGGAGATGGTCTCCGCGCTTGTGTCCGTGCGCGGGGTCTCCTGCGGCGCGTCGCCCGCGTCATCCTCGCTCGCCCGCTCGTTGAGGAGGCCCTGCCATGTCAGCTTCAGCGTCATCGCTCTACCCCCTGTTCGTCCTGCTGCCTTGAGGGGAGTGTGGACCCGCGGCGGCGGCGGCGGCGTGGGTGTGGACGCGTGATCTAGCCAGCGTCCGAGAGGGCCTACAAGCGTGTCGTCCCAAGCGGGCAGATTTGGGGCTCGCGCCGGGCGCGCGGCGGATGAGAGCGCCCGCCGCGGCCGCGTGCGGCGGGCGCGAGAATCGGTCACACTGCTCTCGGGAGCGGCTGAGTCAGGGGGAGCTGTGAGCGTGGAGCAGGCGGATGTGGTTGTGGTCGGCGGGAGGCTCGCCGGCTGCGCCGTGGCGGCGCCGCTCGCCCGCGCCGGGCGCCGCGTGGTCGTCCTTGACCGGATGCGCTTCCCGTCCGATCAGCTCTCGACGCATGTGCTGATGCCGGCCGGCACCAGCGAGCTGGCGAGGATGGGGGCGCTCCCGCGGGTCCTCTCGCTGAACCCCAGCCGTGCGCGCTTCGTGGAGATCGAGGTCGACGGGGTCGCCTGCCGGGAGCGCCTGCGCCCGGCCGCCGACGGGATCGACTTCGGCGTGTGCGTCCCGCGTGACCTTCAGGACGTTCAGCTCGTCGAGGCGACGCGCGAGCAGGGTGCGGAGATCCGCGAGGGCTGCGCCGTCGAGGCGCTGACGTGGCGTGCGGGGCGCGTCACCGGCGTCCGCTACCGCGACGCGGACGGCAGCCCGCGGGAGCTCGCGTGCACGCTGCTCGTCGGCGCCGACGGGCGCCGCTCGACCGTCGCCTCGCTGGTCGGCGCGTGGACGCCCTACAGGCTCTCGCGCAACGGCCGCGGCCTCGTGTTCCGCTACATGGACGATCCTCGCGCGGGGACCGCGGACGCCGAAACGTACCGCCAGTGGAGGGATGGCAGCTCGTTTGCGTTCGCCTTCCCGACGACGCCCGCCGGGCGCCTGCTGATCCTGATGATGGGCCACCGCGACGAGGCCGGCGAAGCCCGGCGCGAACCCGAGGAGTACTGGCAGCGCAAGCTGCGCGAGCATCCGGGTGTCGCCGAGCGCACCGCCGGGGCTCCGCCGGGATCCAAGCTCCGCAGCACCGGGGAGACGCCCGCCTTCTTCAGGGCCTCCTCGGGACCGGGCTGGGCGCTCGCGGGCGACGCGGGGCACTTCAAGGATCCCGTCACGGGCCAGGGCATGCGGGACGCGATGTATGCCGGCCGGACGCTCGCCGAGGCGGTCCTCCCCACACTCGATGACGCGGACGCGGTCGATGTGGCCACGCGCGCGTGGGAGGCGGCCCGTGACCGTGAGTGCCTGCCCGCCTACCACTTCGCCAACGCCGACACCCACGTCGAGCCGCAGTCGGCGACGCTCCGGGAGCTCGTGAGGGACGCCGGCCGCACCGACGCACCGGATCTCGGCGACCTGTTCGGCCGGGCGCGCACGCCGCAGCAGATCGTGCCGCCCGCCCGCTTCGCGCGGGCCGTCGGATCGGCTCTGCTTCGCGGCGAGCGGCCGCGCACGCAGACGCTCAGGCGCGCCGCCGGAGAAGCCCGCACCGCCCTGGGCGTCCAGCGCGAGCTCAGGGACGCCCGTTTCCGCTCCGCTCGCCCCGTCCCCGGCTCCGATCACCCGGGCGCGAGCTGGCCGGCGCCGCCGAGACAGGCCGGCGGCCCTGAGGGCTCTCCGCTGCCTGCGGTGCCCGTCATCCTGTCCGACGCGCCGGCCACCCCGATCTCCGAGCGCGCGGCGCGATGAGGAAGATCGCCGTCGTCCAGCCCGCGCTCGCGCTCGGTGAGGTGGAGCGCAACCTCGAGCGCGTCGAGGACCTCGTCCGGGACGCCCACCGGGAGCACTCGCCGGATGTGATCGTCCTCCCGGAGGCGTTCACCTCGCCCAACGTCTACGCGGCCGTGATCAGGTCGGCGCCGAGGCCGATCGACGGCCGGCCGATGCAGATGATCACGCGTCTCGCACGCGAGCTGGGCTGCGTGCTGGCCGGCGGCTTCCTGTCGGTGCGCTCGGGGAACGCGTACGGCACGTATCTGCTCGCGGAGCCCGACGGCGCGGTCCACCTGCACGACAAGGACATACCGACGGCATGGGAGCAGCACTTCTACCTCGGGGGCGACGACCGCGGGCTGACGCGCTGCGAGGCGCTCGGCTGCTCCGTGGGGCTGATGTCCGGGTGGGAGTGGGCGCGCTCTCGCACCTCTGCGCGGGTACGGGACGGCGGCGCCGAACTGGTGATCGGCGGGATGTGCTGGCCGTCGATGCCGCTGAACTGGACGCTGCCCGGCGTGCGCTGGTGGGTCGAGCGCGAACACGCGATCTGGCGCGCGCAGTGCGCGGCGCTCCCCGGGCAGGTCGCTCGCCTGACGGGAGCGCCCGTGGCGCACGCGGCACACGTTGGGCCGGTGACCGGCGAAACGCCGCTCGGACCGGGGATCGCCTGGCGCACGCAGATGCTCGGCGAGTCGCAGGTGTGCGACCGGGACGGCCGTGTCCTTGCCCGGCTGACACTCGAGGACGGCGAGGGCCACGTCGCCGCGAGCGTCGACATCCAGACGCCGCGCCCGCTTGACCCGATCCCGGATCGCTACTGGATCCCGCAGATGACGCTCACCTCGCACGCCGCCTGGCACACCATGAACACCCATGGCGCGCTCGCCTACCGGATACGTCACGCCCGCGGGGGCTTCCCGTGGCAGGCATGGCCGGCCGCGGACCTACCCGACGAGGTGCCGCCCTCCAGCGGAGCCGAGTCACCCGTCGCGACCAGCCGCTAACGGGTGATCGTGAAGCTGAGCCGCTGCTGGCCGGAGTGCGCTCCCGCGAGGTTCGTCGCGGAGATGAGCAGCGTGTAGCGGCCCGGTCCCAGAGCTCTGGCCCGTGAGAGGCGGCCCTGGAAGGACACCCGGTTCGTGCCTGGCCTGGCCCCGTGCGTGAGGGCACCCTTCGACACGCTCCGCAGACACGAAGCGCGGCGGCGGTTGACGTGGGTGGGCGCGACACACCGGCCGCCGACGCTGCGCCCGGCGAGTTGCTCGGTGAACAAGAGCGTCGCGGTCGCCCACTCGCTGCTGGTGAACGAGAACACCGTGCCCAGCGGCGCCCGCGCCGCAAGGGCACTGAACCGGGCGACCGCCCGCCCGGCGCGCCAGCTGCGATGGCTCTCTCTCGCGTTGCTGATCAGCGGCGGCGCCGAGCTGATGCTGCCGGTCGCGGTGCCCCTCGCGATGACCGCGCCGGTGGGGCTTGAGAGGTGGAGCAGAACCGTCTCTGTGGGTCTGCCGAACGGGTTCCCCAGCGCGCTCAGGGTGATCGTCTGGGTGGTGGTGCCGGGCGCGAAGCCGATCGTGCCGGAGGCCGCCTGGTAGGCGCCGGATGAGGCCGTTGCGCTCCCGTCCGCGCTGGAGTAGCCGGCGGTGATCGCCTGCGTGGAGGGTGCGAGCAGGCTCGCGGTGAAGCTGAGCGGCGTGATACCGCTCGAGCCGATCGTCGTCGCCGCGTCCGCGATCGACAGCGCCGTCGGGTTCAGCGAGTGCATGCCCGAGAAGTTGACGGGGCTGCGGTTCGCGAACGTCCAGGCGCCGTTGACGCCCGTGCCGGCGGCGGAGGCGGCGAGCGACGCGGACGCGGTCCCCGACAGGTTCATCGTCAGCGCGTTCCCCGCGGACGCTCCACCGCCGGCGATGCTGTCTGTCGTGGCGGCGCTTGGCGCGACGGTGAACGCGGTACCGCCCGCGGCCCCCTTGACGGTGAGGCTCGGGACGTTGGCGTAGGAGACGGCGGCGGGCGCCAGGCCGTTGACGGTGCTGGAGTTCACGGTGGCTGAGCGGGCGTGGCCGTCGGCGGAGTCGTCGAGGGTGAGGGCGGTCGAGCCGAGCGCGTTGTCGATGCTCACCGGCGCCCTGATCCCCTGCACGCTCCCGGCGAGACCGACCGTGAGAGTGTCCCTGCCGTTCTGGCCGTGAACCGCGAGCGGGCCCGCGGTGGCCTGCACGTTGACGGCGTCGGACCCGGCTCCGGTGTTGAGTGTCGCGGGCACGCTTTCCCCGGCCCCGGCGAAGGTGATCGCGTTGTTGCCGGTGCCGGCGCTGAGCGCGAGACTCGCGAGGTCGGACACATTCGCGGTGATCGGTGCCGGCCCGAGGCCGAGGATCGTGTCGGTTGCGCCTTCGCTCGCGACGTGTGCCGCGCGGCCTGTCGCGTCAGCTGAGTCGTCGACGTTGAGCGCGATGAACGATGTCGGATCGGTGACGCCGACGGGCGCGAGTATCCCTGCGAGGCTGCCCGCGCCGATGTTGGCGGTGTCATATCCGCCTCCCTGGACCGTCAGCGGCACTGCGAGCCCGATGACGTTGAACACCGTGTGCACTTCTGTGGGTGTTTCTTCCGCGGCGCCCGTGAGCGCGATCGATTCCATCCCCGCGCCGGGGTGCGGGTTGTTCAGCGTGATCGTGTCGCCGCCCAGCATCGCGTGCACGGTGACCGATTTCTTGTTGGCGATGTTCGTGAGCTCGAACGACGAGGAGCCTCCGTCGTTGATCTGGGTGGTCTTGGCGCCGAGCACTTCCGGGCCGTCGACGACGTTGACGTTGATGCTTGCGGCGGACACGTTCAGCGTGTAGCTGGCGGCGGGGACGGTGTCGCTTATCGGTGCGATCTCCGCGTAGCTGATCCTCGTGCCGTCCAGTGCCATCAGCCCGGAGTGCGGCCCGGTGGCGGTGTGCTGCGCGTGCGCGAAATGCCCGCCTCGAAGGTCGAGCGTGTTGTAGCCGCCCGTTCCGCCGTCGAAGTGGATCCCGTTCGCCATCGCGAGCGGGCCTCGTGAGAAGTCGAGCGTGAGGGTGTTGTCCACGCGGCCACTTGCGCCGGTGATCGACACGCCGCTGGTGAGCGCGTAGACGCTCTCGCGGACGATCGTGTGCGTGTCGGTGTCCACGAGCTGCACCAGTGGGCCGCTGCGGCGCAGCAGCAGGTGGTTGGCGCCCCTCACGGATGAGTTGGCGGTGAACAGCAACCTCGCGCGAGGGCCGCCGTGCGCGACGGCCGCGGAGGCGAGGGACAACGCGCAGAGCACGGCGCACGCGAGCACCGCCGCCCCGGTCACGTGCATGCGACTCCCTGTCTGGATCTCCACGTGCTCCCCCTTGCCGATGGCGCCGCCGATCGCGCGAGGTTACCGAGGGCCGGTCCCGGCCGCGCCACCGCCCGTCGGCCACGTGTCCACCCGTCCCGCGCGATGCGCAAGGGGTACCGCAATGCGCCCGATAACGGCTCTCCGCACGATCGGCGCGGCGGCGGGTCTGCCGCATCGCACGGCGTCTCGCTGCGGAGCGCCGATCCGACAAACGAAACGGGGAGAGCGAGCATGGCGTACCTACCGACCATCGATGAGGGCAGCTGCATCGCGCAGGGAGACTGCGCGGAGGTCGCGCCCGACGTGTTCGCCGTCGAGGACAGCGCGAGGGTGATCGGGACCGGACCCGATGAGCTGATGCTGTCGGCGGCCGGCGAATGCCCGACGGAAGCGATCACGATCGTCGACTCCGAGACGGGCCGGCAGGTGTTCCCGTAGGACATGGGGCGCCCGGCCCTTGAGCGAATCGCGGTGATCTCCGCCATGTGTCCAAACGGGCCGCCGGCACGTGAGATTCGCGGCGTGCAGGCGTCCCACCCACAAGCGCGCCGACCGGGCGCGGTGTCAACCACGCAAGGACGACGATCGTGACTCAGCTGCGCAACAAGCTAACGGTGGGCGCGACGCTCCTGTCCCTCGCGGGCCTGACGGGCGTCGCGATGAGCGCCAGCGGCCGCAAGAGCGACCAGGGGACCGCGCCGGCCGCCGACATCCGCACGGTGACCACACAGCAGACGATCCGCAAGTACCGGAACGTCGGCGCGGGCGGCGCATCGAACGGCACGTGGGCCCAGAGCGGTGCGATGTTCGCGGTGGCCCACGGCTCCGGCAGGGCTCTCAGCACCCACGGCAGCGGCGCGAAGAAGAGCTACGGCTCGACCGCGAGCGGCAAATGGTCGGCGGTGAAATCCGGGCCGAGCGGCGCGCACAAGAGCACCGGCGGTCAGCACTACGCGAGCACCGGAACGGGGTCCAACCCGACCACCCACGCGAGCGGCTCGAAGCCGAGCGGCGGCAAGGGAAGCGCCCCCGTCAGCACCAACCCCACGACCAAAGCGAGCGGCAGCACCGGCGAATCGACCGGCACCGGCACGACCCCCACCACGCCGGCGCCCCCGACCACGAAACCGAGCGGCGCTCCGAGCGGCGGCGAAACCAAAACCGAAGGCACGCCCACGACGCCCGCTCCCCCGACCACGAAACCGAGCGGATCCACGGGCGGGAAAACCGAAGGCGGCGAAACCAAAGAAGGCAAGAGCGGCAAAGGACATGAAGACAACTGAGCCCGCAGCCGCTGCGAAGAGGCGCAAGCCGGGGCCAAGGGGCGTTGTCCTGGCCTCGGCGGCGCTGTTCCTGGTGCTGCTGGTGTTCCTCTCACAGCGCGTGGCGGCGGGCACCGACCCGGTGCTCGGCGCGCCGCGCAGGCTGGCTGCTCAGCCGCTCGTTGTGCACCGGATCGTCAAGCGGGTGATCGTCGAAACGACTGTTCACTCGCGCTCCCACGCGGCCGCCACGTACTCGGCGTCGCCCGTGGAAACCTCCCAGCAGTCGAGCGAACCGGCGGCCGCCGCGCCGGTCACCCGCAGCTCATGAGCGAACACGACCTCGGCTTCCACTGCATGGGCTGCGAGTTCAGGCTCCTGATCGGCGACCCCGTGCAGCCCGGCCTCGCGCCGGCGGCCGAGGCGGCAGAGCGCGCGCGGGCGTGGCTGCAGGCGTGCGATGAGCGCCTCTCGCGCTTCCGGCAGGACAGCGACCTGGTGCTCATGAACAACGACCCGGAGCCCGTGGTGAGCGCGCGGCCGCTGCTGATCAAGGCGGTGCAGGCGGCCGTGTGGGCGGCCGAGCTCACCGGCGGCCTCGTCGACTCGACCCTGGCCGGCGAGATCGAGGCCGTCGGCTACCGCGAGTCGCTGTCCGGCGCCGTCCCGCTGCCACTCGGCGAGGCGATCCCCTCCGCTCCGCCACGACGCGCGGCGGGCCCGAGCCCCCGCGCGTCGTGGCGCCGCATCGCGGTGGACAGGGGGTCCGGGACGATCTCAAGGCCGCCCGGGGTGAGGATCGACAGCGGCGGCGTCGTGAAGGGACTCGCGGCGGATCTCGTCGCGGTGCTGCTCGCCGGCTACTCGAGGTTCGCGGTTGACGCCGCGGGCGACCTCGCGATCGGCGGCGCCCGCGCGGCCACGAGCCCATACGAGGTCGAGGTCGAACATCCCCTGACGGGGGAGCATGTCCACACGGTCCCCGTCTCCCGGGGCGGCATCGCCACGTCGGGCCTGAATTCGCGGATGTGGCGGCGGGAGGACGGCTCGGTCGCCCATCACCTGCTGGACCCGTCCACCGGCGAGCCGGCGTGGACGGGGCTGCTGATGGTCACGGCGCTCGGCGACTGCGCGCTGGAAGCTGAGACGCTCGCGAAGTGGGCGCTGCTGAGCGGCCCCGACGGCGCCCGCCGGGTGCTCGAGCGCCGCGGCGGCCTCGTCGTCCACGATGACGGCGACGTCGAGCTGATCGGGCCGATGGCATCACGGGTGACGATCCACATCTCAAGGGCGGCGGCGTGAGGCGCCAGCCGCTCGACTACATCTGGTGGCTCGCGAGCCGCGCATCGGGCACCGTCGCGCTGCTGCTCGTCACATCCTCCGTGCTGATCGGCCTGCTGATGGCGTCGGGGCTGCTGAAGAAGCCGGGGCTGAAGAAGCGCCTGATCGCAACCCACGAGCACACCGCGCTGATCGCGATGGTGCTGATCGCGGTGCACGGCATAACCCTGCTGGGCGACCGCACGCTGAACCCGGGACCGGTCGGGATCCTGGTGCCGTTCGACGCGGGCTACCGGCCCGTCTACGTCGCGATCGGGATCATCTCCGGTTACCTGATCGCCGCGCTCGGCCTCTCGTTCTACATACGGCGCAGGATCGGCGGCAAACGCTGGCGCCAGCTGCACCGCTTCACCGTCGCCGCCTATGTGCTCGGCGTCGCCCACGCGATCGGTGCGGGAAGCGACGCGAGCACCCCGCTCGTGCGCTTCGCGGTCGTCGCGAGCGTACTCCCGGCGGCCGCTCTGTTCGTGATCCGCAACCGCCCGCGCGAGTCGCCGGCCGCGGCACGCGCCGCGGCACGTGCCGCCGCCGCGCCGCCCGCCGCGCCGGAGGTCGAGCCGGCGGCCGCCGCGCTGCGGCCGCGGCTCGGCTCGGCTGAGCCGGTCGGAGCGGAGCAGGGCGCCTGACCGGGCGGGCGTGCTGCTCTAGGGGCGGAGCCTGACGGGCAGGCTCTTAAGCTGGTTGGCGAACGGCGACTCGACGTAGGTCGGGGTGCCGTCGATCTGCATCTGCGGGAAGCGCTTCGCGGTCTCCTCGATCAGCACGCGGAGCTCGAGCCGCGCGAGCGCGGTGCCGAGGCAGAAGTGCCTGCCCCCCGCCCCGAACGCCTGGTGCTCGGCGTTGCGTGAGATGTCGAACGTGTCGGCGTCCTCGAAGCGGGACTCGTCGCGGTTGGAGGACGGGTACCACATGACCACCTTCTCGCCCTTGCGGATCTTCTGGCCGTGCAGCTCGGTGTCGGCGGTCGCGGTCCGTGCGAAGTGGGCGAACGCGGGGAACATGCGCAGCGACTCCTCCACGGCTGCGGGCACCAGCGACGGGTCCGCGACGACCTGCTGCCACTGCTCGGGGCTTTCGAGCAGCGCGCGCATGCCCGAGCTGTAGGTCGCCTTCGTCGAGTCGTTGCCTGCGGCCATCAGCAGGAAGAAGCCCATCACGATCTCGTGGTCCTCGAGTTTCTCGCCGTCGATCTCGGCGTGGACGAGCACGCTGGTGAGGTCGTCGGTCGGGGTCTCGCGGCGTTCTGCGATCAGCTTCCCGCAGCGCTCGAAGACCTCGGGCACCTCCGTCTCGATCACGCTCTGCGCACCCTCGGGGGTGAGGTCCGGGTCGCCGGCGCCGACGATGTTCGCCATCAGCCGCGCCCACACCTCATCGTCCTCCTGCGGCAGGCCCATGAAGCTGCCGATCACGCGCGCCACCGAGGGCTGCGCGACGTCATTGACCAGATCACACGTGTCGCGCCCCTCGAGCCGGTCGAGCACCTCGACGGTGATCGCGCGAATCGCCTCCTCGTGCTCGGCGATCCGCTTCGGGGTGAAGCCGCGCTGGAAGAGCGCCTTGATGCGGTCGTGCTTGGGCGGGTCCATCCCGATGAACATGAGCTGCTGCAGCTCCAGCGGCAGGATCGCGTTGCGCAGCGCGACGAAGCCGCCGACTTCCGAGGAGTAGGTCCTCCAGTCGCGGCTCACCTCGTACACGTCGTCCGCGGTGGTGACCGACCAGAAGCCGTCCTCGTCCGGGTACTCGGAGATGCCGTCGGTCCAGTGCACCGGGCACTCCGAGCGCAGGCGGCGGAACAGCTCGATCGGCTGCCCGTCGTGGAAGTTCTCGCGGTCCCCGACCCGGATCTGGTCGAGCGGTATCTGATCCTGGCTTGTCGTGCTCACGACCCCTCCTCGATTGGCGCCCCTTGCATACCCCACGCTGAGCGTAACGGACGATCGCACGGCCGTCACCGCGGATGTGGACGCGCCCGGTGCAGGAGCGGTCCGGTTGCCTACTGCTCGTGGACGGCCGCGGCGAGCCGCGCCCGCCACTCCTGCGTGTCCCACCTCGCAGGCTCGGTCTCCGAGAGGAAGCTCTCGAGGGTCGCGACGAACCGCGCGGGTGCCTCCAGCTGGGGCATGTGGCCGACGCCCTCGAAGATCTCAAGGCGGCTGCCGCCGATCGCCCCGTGGGCGTGCTCGCCGTGATGCGCGGGGATGATCCGGTCGTTCTCGCCCCAGATGATCAGCACGGGGACGCCGTCGGCGAGGTAGAGCCTGTCTCCGGCGTGGACGCGCTGGCCGCCCGTGCCGACCACGCCGCGGAGGGTCGCGAGGAACGCCGAGCGCCTGTTCGGGTCCGCGAGTGAGGCGTAGCCGCGCGCGACCTCCGCGACGTCAGCGTTCGGCCTCAGCCCGACGGCGGAGAGCCCGCGCCCGAGCACGGATCCGGCGGCGCGGCCCGGGCCGGCGGTCGCGGCGATGAAGAGGTCCGCGCCCGGGAGGGCGGCGGCGCGCAGGATGGGGCTCACCTCCGGTCCGAGCCCGCCGCTGGAGACGAGCACGAGCCGCTCGGTGAACTCGGGGAACTGGTAGGCGAACTGCATTGCGATCCCCCCGCCGAGCGAGTGCCCGACGAGCGTCGCGCGGTCATGGCCGAGTGCCGCGAGCAGATCGCGCAGACCCGCGGCGAGCGAGCCGAGCGAGTAGTCACCGCCGCCCGGCTCGGAGCTGCCGTGGCCGGGAAGGTCCGGGGCGATCACGGTGTGGGCGCGCGAGAGCGGCCCGATCACCTCCCGCCAGTTTTCACAGCTGCCTGCCATCCCGTGGATCAGCAGCAGCGCGGG
>Ga0209698_10008171_pt1 | contig 10841 bp, 11 predicted proteins | sample LitLauG_LLR_2012_FD_187203 | JGI IMG/M metagenome (GOLD analysis project Ga0209698, IMG submission 187203) | Freshwater sediment microbial communities from Pennsylvania, USA - Little Laurel Run_MetaG_LLR_2012 (SPAdes) (version 2) | ecosystem: Environmental > Aquatic > Freshwater > Creek >... | reverse complement strand
TGCTTGGGCTGGGCCTCGGAATCGACTACGCGCTCCTTATGGTCAGCCGCTTCCGGGAAGCCATTGCCGCCGGGCACGACGGGCCTGGAGCCTCGGTCGTCGCGGCACGTCAGGCAGGCCATACGCTCCTGGTTTCCGCCTCGACGGTAGCCATCGGATTTCTCGCCCTGCTGACCGTCCCCATCAGCGAAATCCGCTCCATCGGCCTGGCCGGCTTCCTGGTGGCCGGAATGAGCGTGCTTTTGACTAATACCGTGGTTCCGGCACTGCTGGCGCTGCTGGGCCCCCGGATCAATGCCGGTCGGCTGCCCTTTGTCGCGAGCCTGGATACGGATCGGGCAGCCCGCACGGGACACCGCTGGAGGCAGTGGGGAAAAGTGATTGTCGCGCATCCGTGGCTTGCCATCTTTCTGGCCGGCGCTCCCTTGCTGCTGCTGGCCTCGCAGGCCGCACGGCTCAATACCAGCGTCCCCGGAGGGGATTGGCTTCCGCCGGCGGCTGAATCGGTTCACGCCCTTCACACCCTGGAACAGATGGACCGTGCGGGCATTGTTTTCTCCCTGCGCGTGATTCTGGAACTTCCGTCGGATTCCATCGCGCAGACCGACTCGGGCTGGAATACGCTCGACGGTTTGACCCGGCGGCTCGCGAAAGACCCTCGCGCCGACCGCGTAATTTCGATCACCACCATGGCGGAGGGCAACCGGTCTGCCCTCGGCGGCCTCTCGCGCGAGACGCGCCGGACCTTCCTGAGCCGCGACGGACGAGCCGCGCTGCTGGAAGTGTTCCCCGCCGCTTCCGTTTCCCTGAACGATCAGGTCATCTGGGTCCGGGAACTGCGCAAAACCGGGGCGGCAGCGCTCACGGGAGTACCCGGTGCTACCCTGCGCATCGGGGGCATCCCTGCACTGAACGGCGATTATCAGACTATTGTCGGGAACCGGGCTCCTTCGGTAATGGCGCTGGTGGTGGGTGGGACGCTCCTGGCGCTTTTCAGCGGGTTTCGCTCGCTCTTCGCCGCATTGAAGGCTGTTGCGCTGAACCTGCTGTCGGTTGCGGCCTCCATCGGAGCCTTGGTTTTGGTATTTCAGGATGGATTTGGCTGCCGTTTCCTCGGCGTTCCTGCGGGAACCGGCAGCGTGTTCCCCATTGTGCCAATTGTCGCTTTTGCCATCGTCTTCGGACTGAGCATGGATTACGAGGTGTTTTTGGTCGCCCGGGTCCTCGAAGCGAGGAGGAACGGGATGAGCGAACTGGATGCAATCCCGGAGGGGCTGGCCAGAACCGCAGGTTTGATTACGAGCGCCGCAGCGATCATGATCGTGGTCTTCGCGGCATTTACCTTCGGCAGCCTCCTCGTGGTTAAGATGCTCGGATTTGCGCTGGCAGTCGCCGTGTTTATTGACGCGACACTGGTTCGCATTGTGGTCGGGCCTGCGCTTCTTCGGATTGCAGGCGATTGGAACTGGTGGCCTGGGGGGCTCGCCACCAAACGAGGCGCGCCCGTGTCGGCGAGCGGTGAATGACCCGTATCGAAACTCGCAGTCCAAAAAATTCTGAGGTGCCGGTTCAGATGAGCGAATTCGGCGACGCCAAGCGGCACAATGATGAGGTGCGGAGCGAAACCCAGGTCAAAACCCGCCATTCGAAGAACTTCGCCATCCGGCTTTGTTCTTTAGAAGAGGAACCCCGCCCTTGCCGCTCATGCAACTCGATATGGCTAGCTTAGCTAATATGGCGCGTTTCGGTTTTGTTGGGTACGGTTCGGTGGAGATCACGGAGAGGCACTACAACCCGTGGGTTACTCGCACGGCAGGGAGCAACTGGAGGCGGCTGTCATGCGCGCCTGGAGCCCAGACGACCGGGTTCTCGCCTCGACGAAGGGACACCAGAGGCACGCGTAAAACGAGGGGCTGTTAACTAACGAAAAAAAACGAGATAAAATGGCGGTGAGGGTGGGATTCGAACCCACCCTCACCGTGTTGCGTCTGCAACTTGCAGATTCCAGGTTGCCAACGATGTCGAATTTGCCACTGATGCCACAGACCATTGCACGCCATTGCACGCTGGCTCCTATTCGTCACGTCCCTGCAGAAACGATCAAATGCGCATACTTGAGCCCATCTGGGAGGCGGATCGTCTTTCAGCCCCCAGCGCCGTTCTTCATGAAAACGCTCCCTTCTCGCCGCACAAGCTAGACTGACCGGTGCCCCGTCTGGTGCATAATCGACCGTTCCGAGGCGCCCGGCGATGGTGGCGTGGGCCGGCGCACCTGGCGGCGCCCAGACCCGCCCTTTCCGTCAGTTTCTTTACCGCTTGCGCCACGTTGAGGCACGACAGCCCGCCCCACTGAACGCGCTCCGCGACATGGAGTGGTAGACGAGACTCCGACACGAGACCGTCATTATCGGCACAGCACCAAGATTTATCCAGCGAGGTCTTTAAGCCTAAATTCCAACTGGACGGACCCTGGGGTCTTGCGGACCACCCTCAATTCCAAATTGGCGGGGTGATCGAATGGAAGCGTTAGTTGGTACCCAACTTCCACGCCGCTCGGCGCTTGCGCAGTTTTGGCCGCACTGATGGGCATGAAGAGATGCTCATGTATTTTAATTAGGTTTTCGGCACATGGCATTTCGTGCCCGTGCTCCCACCGACTCAATGATCCGCGAGGTACCTTCAACTGGCGAGCTGCCTCGCTCACGCTCCAGCCAAGCCGCTTCCGGTGCTCGGTTATTCTTCTCCCGAAATCTATAGAGGGACCGTCAGGCATTCACGTATTCCATTCACAACGAAATTGTTCGGGTCGCGGTACAGCGGGGCGTGATCCGCACCCTGATTGTACGTCATAAGGTACAGTTTTCGCTTGCTTTTCGCCATATTTGTATCATACTCTATACAGTGAGGCAACCACGCCTTCGTAGTAGACTTCAATGGTGCTTGGGGTCCGACTGAATATGGAAGCCCTTATGGAACGATCAAGAATAACTCCCGAACAATTCTTCAATGGATTGCTTGCAGCCATCCGACTGCAGGAAAAAACCGGCGTGATCCAGGGTGAACAAACGGAGGTACATCGAGCGTTTTATCGAGTCCTCAAAGAACTACAGAAGAGCGCAGTTCTAGACGTTGATCTCTTCGAGGTAGACTATGATCCTCTGTACGGGCAGAGTGGATGGTTTGATAGGGCGCTGACGACCGCCCAACGAGACGCCATTATCGGGTTTGCAAACCCTAGTTACAAGAACATCACGATCAAATACAGCGAAGGTGAAGGCGAAGAAATTCTCAATTCGATCGGTGCGAGAGAGGAATTCCAGCGGCTTGCCGAGGTGTTCACAGGCTCACTTGTTGCGGTGGCAGCACAGGGTCGAGGCAGCAGTTTCTAATTCATGTGACGCCCCTTCCGCTTTACCCTGACCTTCCCGATACGCTGGCGACAGTAAGCCGCCAGCTCCAAGCTGCCCTTGAGGGCCCGCTAAATAAATATATAATGCGGCTCCGCCGGTCGGGCACTCGACCAACGGCCAAAATTATTCACGACCCAGTCTGGCGGACTGTCAGGCTTGAGCCTTGCGAAGTTATCATTGTTGACTCTCCACTCCTTCAAAGGCTGCGCAGAATACGTCAGCTCGGCCTAGCTGGATATGTTTTCCCCGGAGCGAATTACTCACGTTTTGAGCACAGCGTCGGGGTTTTGCATCAAACTCAGCGAATCATCGAATCAATACGGCGCAACGCCCGATCACTCGCCGCTGGTAAACACCTACCAGAACAGAATCCAATCTCGTCAAGTGAAGAAATACTTCTTAGAGTCACTGCGCTTATGCATGACGTCGGGCACGGGTTCCTCAGTCACGTTTCTGAGCGAGTACTTAACGGACTTTCGACAGTTGATGGAACACACAGCGTACGAAGGTTCCAACAGCAGGCAAAAGCTCTCTTTCGCGTTCCCACTCTGAATCCGCCACCAGCGTTTGGAGAGATACTTTCGGCACTGTGCGTGCTACTTCCTGAATGGCAAGAAATACTATCCCTAGCTGAGGTTCCGCAATGGTCTGACGCTCGCGAACTTAGCTTCAGGATGGCCCAATTGATGTGCGGAGGACGAGATCCGAGAAGACCTTTTCTTTCAGAGATCATTTCAGGCCCTCTAGACGTTGACAAGCTGGACTACATTCCCCGCGACTGTTATATGGCCGGCGTACCAATGCCCGTCGACGTCGATCGCCTCATGGAAAAGATTCAAGTCGTCACGGTACCTGCTAGTACCATTCCGGAGTACTGCGAAGAAGCAAATCTCGGCCAGGACGATGTCATTCAGGTCCTTGCTGTTCAGACTACGGGCTCTAGGGCCTTCGAGGAACTGGTTATCAGCCGGTTTCTTTTATATGAAAAACTCTATTATCACCAGAAGATCCGCGCGGTTGAGGGAGCGGTGGTGAACGCGCTAGAAATTTTGAAGATAGAACTGGAGGACTTTGCAAAAATCAGCACCTACTTGACATTAAGTGACGATGAGTTTCTTTTGCAGCACTGGCCCGGTGTACCTAAGAATCCGCAACGTTTGGATATCGCGAAGGAGCTCGTCGAGGCTATTGTAGAAAGAAACCCGCTGGTGCGATGCTATGCATTTGGACCTGGGCTTGTAAAGGGGCTTGAACCGGATTCAGCAGAGTTTAGATCCGGCTGGAGGGAACTCGAGCCCAAGGTCCGGGCCAAGCGGGAGGAGCCGTGGTTTACGTTCAGAAGTCGAATCGCCGCGAGAGCGCGAGAGCTATTGGCTATGAGCGGGCAAATCGGCATGAAGGATGCTTTAGTAGATGAATCGATAGTAGTAGATCTTCCTCCAGTTCAAGGAATCGCGGAGAAGACGAAGTTTTTTGTGGGCGACGAGCAATTCGGCGTACAACCCTTCTTCACCCGCTTCAGGGTAGAGCGTTGGGCCGAAGCCTATGAGACTCAGCACACAATTGGGTACGTGTACACTAAGCCCGAATTCGCCATTCCCGTCCATTTCGCCGTCCGCGACTTGATTTGGTGGGATCACCGTTTGAGCTTCGATGATGCATCTTGGACAAGAACAAAGCTTAAAAGCGCAGAGCTCCTTGAGTTTTCTCGAAAGATAGTCCCCAAAGACCCAAACCACATCCCGTTTTCTGAGCCTGCGTTCATACTTTCCCGTAGGGCATTTGCTGAGAGAAATGAACAGAAGCTCCAGATCATTGCGGAATACGGCGATTTTGTAAGTGAAGTAGCTGAGCGTTGTAAGACATTCGAGTCCCATGACGGGGTAAGAATCAGCGAAACTAAGATTCGTTCATGGTTGCTGCAGTTCACCGCAGACGAGATACCTCTGGCCGCCAGAACACTAAGGGCGATTCGGTTTTGGGGGCGTTCGGCGTTGAGCGACGCACTCGCATTCGCAGTTGATGGACGCTATCCGAATGGCTTTCAAGCACTCGCGTTAGGTGCTCCGACAGCCAGTGGCCCCCATTTAACATATTTGTGGGATGACGTGCGAGGCAGGCTGAAGATAGATTTTAAAGTGATCTCTTCGGCGGCCGACATAGATCCGAAACTGCCCCTGGTCATTTACGACGACAATGTCGGTTCTGGTGGTCAGGCGAGCTCTGTATTCTCCCAATGGTTTGGCATTGCCAATCCAGATTTTGATCTTGATGAGAAGCACAGCAGCCCGCTCGCGCCTGACGAAGTCAATAGGTTAAGAGAAGTTCCGATCTACCTGGTCTTTGCGACTGGTTTTCGCGTTGGCCTTGCACGGATTGTACAGCGGCTTCAGGATTTGACGGGAAATCCAAGCGTGGACGGGTTGATAATTGACCCAGCGGATCTTAGCTGTTTTCGGCCAGCGGCACGTATCTTCAGCGACCCTGCTGAAGCCAAACGGGCCGAAACGGCCTTTGGTCGCGCTGGCAGGTTAGCAATACACGACAAAGCGTTAGACAAGAATTGGCCCGCCAGCAAGATCAACGATCGAATACTGGGCTATGGTAACGCTGGTGGATTAACCATCTTTCAATACAATGTCCCAACAACAACCGTTACTGCACTGTGGAGTTCCACCCGATCTGACAGTAGCACTTGGACAGCGCTATTCCCTCGGCGCCCTAGAGCCGCCTAGTACTTAGTTGCATAAATCAGAGTAAAGACGCTGGGGTCCGGTTGGGTGAACGACCGCCTTGGACCATTCAAACGGCGCCGCGCTCTCGTTGTAAGCCTGAACGAAGGCATCGATAGCCTCGCGTAACTGACGGGGCGAGGTGAAACTAGCGCCTTTCAGAGCAGCCCTGCTCATGATGCTGAACCAGCACTCGACCTGATTGAGCCATGAACTGTATGTCGGGGTGTAGTGCATATGCACCTGAGGATGCAGCTTGAGCCAGCGGTCCCGTTTGGGCTTGTGGGTGTTGAGATTATCGAGAATCACATGGATTTCCTGGCCCGGGTTCTCGGCCACGATCTGGTTCATGAAATCGAGAAACTCGCGTCGCCGTCGCCGAGCGTAGTGCCCGGCTTTCACCTGACCGGTGACCACGTCGAGCGCGGCAAACAGAGTCGTTGTTCCGTGCCGCTTATAACAGTGGCTGAAGCCATTGACGGCCTTGCCGTCAGGCAGGCGAAGATAGCCCTGAGCCCGCTGCAGCGCCTGTATGTGCGGCTTCTCATCAACGCAGATCACCACTGCCTTCTCCGGCGGATTCAGATAGAGTCCGACCACGTCGGCCGCTTTCGGACCGAACTCCGGGTCCGTCGTGATGCACCAGCTGCGTCGACGCTGAAGCTGAATACCGCGCCGCCGGAGAATTCGCCAGATATGGTCTTCGCTTACGTCCTTCAGCGCCTGTGCCAGCAGCTTTCCGTTCCATTGCGAGAACCCTTGGGGAGCCGCCTGGTCGAGCATCTTCAGCACGCGTTTCTCAGTCGCCTCCGTGTACTTGTTCGGCTTTCCCGACCGTGGTGCATCCGACAGCCCCGCCAGGCGGCTCTGTATGAAACGCTGACGCCATTTGGAAACGCGCGCCGGCCTCGTGGCCAGCCGTTCGGCGATCTTCTCCACCGTCAAACCTTCATGCGACAGCAGGATTACCCGCGCCCTCTCTACCAGGCGTTGTTCGGATGTCCCTTGCCGCAGCCACTGCCGCAATGTGGCTTCTTCCTCAGCAGTGAGCTGAATCCGGGCAGGCGATCGAGCCATGCCTCAGTATCAATCTTAACGGCTACTTTTGCAATTAAATACTAGCCCGCGTTTCGCGGCGGCAGTCGCAACTGCAAGGCCGTCACTCGATGTCTTCCCCGCTGCTGATTACTCCGCCGCGTTAACGACCGGCCTTCCGAACGTAAGTGATTAACGCCAACTCAGCCTCAGCCTCGGGTTGGCGAAAACAATGCTGGCTTAGCGACTGGTCCGAGAGTTGTTGACTCCCATGCCTAAACGCTATCGGGTCGTCGGCCTGATATTACCCTTCGGCACATCCTTACACAACCGATGCACATGCGCGTGTTTAAGGCCCATCTGCGCGGCGATCTTCCGGACGGATAGCCCGGTCGCCCTGAGCCGCCGGATCTCCTCCCGATCGCACTCGATTGGCTTCGGGCCCAGCTTCACACCAGCGGCACGTACGCGATCAAGGCCGGCAATCGTGCGTTCCGAGATGCGGCGCCGTTCCTGCTCGGCGATCCACGCAGCGATGGCGATCATGAGTTCACCGGCCGGGCCGGTCGTGCGGAAGTGTGCCTCGACGTAGCTGACGAATTGGACCTTTTCGGTCAACAGCTTCTTGATGTAACCGAAGGTCTCAGCGACCCCCTCGCGGCTAAGACGATCGAGCGCCCAGACTAACAGAATTTCGAATTTCCTGCGGCTCGCGTCCTCGAACATCATTTTGAACTGGTCTCGTTCCCCGGATTTCGCTGATGTGTGGTCAATGTATTCATGCACGACCTTCCAGCCGGACGCCGCGGCGAAACGCCGTAACTCGGCAAGCTGGTTTTCCGTGTCCTGGCCTTTGTCCTTCGTGGACACTCTGGCGTAGATGGCAATTTTGGTCATGGCATCCCCGCTGTGGGCCAGAACTGTGTTCAGGACACTACGCGGTTTTGCGGCGCGCAGACTGCGATCGCCGCGGACGTACTCATTCAGTTTCGGTATGCTTCTCTTAGATTCGGACATTGCTCACCTCTTTGTCTGGATTCAGGCTGGTGACGGTGTTGGTAGCACTTTCACCAGCCGATCCGATCTTAAGGCCAATGTCTCATAAACGTCAATAAAAATATGTGAGACATTTTCTGTTGTCTCTTTATTGGCCAACTGTGAGACAGTTGATTCGCGGAGTTTTTGGAAAAAGATCGGGCAATGGAATCAGCATTTTGCGCGGGACGCCACCGTGCCAGCAGGCAGACGTTAATGAGACACCGGTCTTCCTACTCGGAATTGAGAGTGCATTGGCGTTCCTGCACCTCTTCGCCGCGAGGGACGAATAGGACTCGCGGTCACCACCACGAGCAGCGTGCGCCGAGTATAAGTGGTGTCCTAATCGTTCCAAACTCGTTCCGCTCTGAAGAATAGGGCCGCTCCCGGCAATCGCATCCAAATAAGCCAAGCACCGGTGAAGACCGCACCCTGATGGTGACCCGTGCTGCCGCGGCACAGCATCCGGCTTCCATCGCCGGCGCCGGAACCCACCTCATTTTTGAAAATTCTCTTTCGACCCCGTATGCCCTTTTTCGTTACTCCTCTGCCATTGAGTCCCTAAACGCCTCAATCTCGCGAGCAGAGAGAGTGGACTTGCCCGGTAGTGAGGAATCCGGTCGAAGGCGATCACCTATCCCGGAGCGAAGCCGATCAGTAATTCCAGACGGAACGCGATCAGTACTCGCCCCGTCAGCGGTTTCCCATCGGCCGGTATTGAGGAAACGCAGAGGACATTCAGGGGGAAATGGATGTACTGTGGTGCGTGCTCGATCTGCAGCCGGAATGGAACAAATGCGACGTTCATAATTTTCGCACGGCGGGCGCGCTATATTCTGCGTTGGACTGTCAAGACGTTGGGCGATGGCGAAGTGATTTCATGAAGTCATTTTGTCTGCGAACTGACGCCAGTTCAAGCGTGGGCCTTTTGCGTTTTGCCGAGTCCATTGAACGCCGCCCTTGCCGATGTGGAGCGTTCCGACGTGATCCTTACCGCTCCATATTTTGATCTTCATAGCCTTTTTGCTCGTATGTGGTCCGATCTCTACGGCATGTGGGAGATCAGCGAGTACTTGGGAGACATTCCAATCATCAGCGTGTTGCCATGCCTTCTTCGCGGCTTCAGATTTCGGATTTTTCGCCATGGCGTATAATCCTATCAAAATGAAGGCCCACCCGGACATGATCGAAGGGCCAGAAGCGGAAACTCAGCTTCTGAATGCGCTGAAGAAGGTGTTAATGATTCCAAAGAGCGCCGCGCCGAACCCGTTCAAGCGGAAGACGACGCGCAAAAGCTAGAGGTCTAATCCTTCGGTATATCAGGCAGCGCTGCGATCGCAGCGAGCTTTTCCTCGCTTATGAAGTCCGCCACCTCTCTGGGTGGGTTCTTGTACCAGCCGCTTCCTTCCTCGAATTCGTCGCCTTCATAGTAGGTCATCATGGTGCCGCTCGGAGGATGGAAGTACAGGTCTTCTGCGATCTCCTCGGGAATATCGCCGTTCTCGTCGATGACCATTTCGCCATTGTGATCCCACATGGCGTCGCCTTTCGTCTGAAATTCTCCCATCGCCTCGATTACCTCCGGGTATTCGTCCGGCTCGGTCTCTTTCAGTTTTAAGGGTTCGGGGCGTGGAGCCGTTCCGGGCTTAACTGGTTTTTTTGTAGCCACCGCCTCTATTCTGCCTCTTTCAGATGACCAACGCCCCTTCGCACCGGTCGCGTCCCCAGTGCCAAAGAAGGGGGACAGCAGTGGGGACTCAAAATCCGATCCTTGCCAGCGAGGTGTTCGTAGCTGAGGCGCTTGCCTGTGATCTGTGAATAGTGCCAGTTCGCAGCGATCCTGATCACCCATTCCCTGCGGAAACCGGATCGGCGGTTCGGCCCGGAAATATAAAAAGAAGATGTCGATAGTGGAAGCAAGCCCGACCATGTGGGAGCAATTCGGCCAACACCTTAGGCTCAATACCTTCTCTTTACCATCAGCCTGCTGCTTGCGACTTCTATGCGGCTCGCGTCGGTAATGACTGCCGCCGCGCTTCAGGACTCAGCAAGTCGGCAATATCGCTCTTTCTCCTGCCCTCGCGACATCCGGCTTCGGAAAATCAGTTGCACCACGGCTGCTTGAGCAACGGGCAGCCAGAAGGGGCGCAGCGATATCAGGTTCGGTATACTGGAACCGATTTTCGAAGCTGGAAGAGCCTACATAGAATGCGTTCCCTGACGATTACGATTCTGACTGCCGTCAGCTGCCTGTCGCTGTGCGCGCAGGCGCCAAAAGGCTGGAAAATGCGCGTGGACCGGAGCGCTGAATCCACTGATCCGGATGCGCCCGGGCCGGTCCGGTTCGTGACCGAAGGCAAGGGGTTCCATGCCACCAATCCGCAGGCGGCTGTCTACTGGAACCCGGCAAACACAGCGTCCGGCGAGTACACGCTGAAGGGGACATTCACACAGCTGAAGCCGAGCAGCCACACGAACTACTACGGTTTGGTGTTCGGAGGCAGTGGCCTCGAAGGCGCCCAGCAGAAGTATCTTTACTTCGTGGTGGCGCAGGACGGAACCTGGCTGCTGAAGAGGCGCGAGGGCAATTCGACGCAAGACGTGCAGGGTTACACGCCCAGCCCGGCAG
>Ga0209698_10008170_pt1 | contig 10841 bp, 9 predicted proteins | sample LitLauG_LLR_2012_FD_187203 | JGI IMG/M metagenome (GOLD analysis project Ga0209698, IMG submission 187203) | Freshwater sediment microbial communities from Pennsylvania, USA - Little Laurel Run_MetaG_LLR_2012 (SPAdes) (version 2) | ecosystem: Environmental > Aquatic > Freshwater > Creek >... | reverse complement strand
CCTGGCGCAAAAGCGCGAGATCCTGGCCCAGGTCGAGGCGATGTATCCGCTGGCCAAGGCGACGGCCGACGGCATGGACCTGGTCGCCGCGGGTGCCGTGATCGTGCTCAAGAAGGACAACCTGGTCATGGACAAGGTGCATCTGCGGCCGACGTCCAACGCATATGAAGGCGGCCAGATCAAGGTCAGCGGATTCTTCGGCCACATGACCCTGCTCGCCACCGATGGCACCGGCATCCCCACGACGCGCACGTTCGTCGCCGGCGAAAAATTCTGGATGACGCGGATCAAGGTCGACAACGAGGGCGTGACCCTCTTCCTCATGAGCGACCCGTACCAGGAACAGCGCTACCACGCGACGCTGATGCTGCCCTATCCGAAGGACAGCGCGCCCAGCGCGTACACGGTGCTCGGCGCGATCTCCGAGGTCATTGCGCAGGACGGCGGGCAGGCCGCCGCGCCGCCGCCACCCGCGCCAGCGCGCGCCGCTCGGGCCCCCGCGCCGGCACCGGCAGTGGCACCGGCTCCGGCTGCGGCATCGGCCGCCGCACAGCCGGTCGCGACGCAGACCATCGCGCTGGGCCAGACTCGCGAACAGGTCGTCGCGATGCTCGGCCAGCCGACCAAGATCGTGCAGTTGCCGGGCAAGGAGATCGACTACTTTCCAAAGATGAAAGTGATCTTCGTGCAGGGCAAGGTCTCGGACGTGCAGTGATGGCGCCGCCGCGCTGCGCCGTGGCGCGCGCGCAATCCCAATCGACAGGATGCGATGTCATGGTGAACCCGAAACATCTCGAGACGGCCGCGGTTCGCGCGGCCTTGGTCCTCGCCGTTGCGGCCGGCGCGCTGCTGCATGGCAGCTTCGCCGAGGCGAACGAGCAGCGGCAGCAAGCGGCACCAGCCAGGCCAGCGCCGGCACCCGCCCCTGCGGCCCGACCGGCCCCGGCGCCGGCGTTCAACGGCGGCGCCCGGCCGGGCGGCATGGCCGGCCAACCGATGCACCAGGGCAATCCGGGTGCCGTGGGCCAGCCCGGACGCCCGGGCTATCCGGGCAACCCGGGCGGCGTGGGCCAGCCCGGACATCCTGGGGTTGCCGGACAGGTGGGCCAGCAGGGCCGACCCGGAACATCCAACAACGCCCGCACGCCCATCACCACGACAGGCGGCGGGATGCGGGCGAACGGCCCGTCGGTCGGCCAGCCGGGGCACCCGGGGCAAGGCGTGAATTCGCCGGCCGGCCGTTCGGCCGCGGCGGCACCGCCGGCGCGCGCCTTCGGCGGCCATCCGGCTCCGGTGGGTTCGCGGGTGGCGCAGGCGGCCAACGGTTCGTACGTGCGCAGCCGGCCCAACGGCGCGCGCAGCGACGTGCACGATCCGCAGCGCGGCATGGATATTCATCATTCGCTCAACGGCACGCGGCAGGTCGCGGTGGAGCGCGCCGATCACTCGCGGATCGTCGCCAGCAGCCATGGCGGCGGCTATGTGCAGCGGCCCTACGCCTATCACGGCCACGAATTCGGCCACCGCGCCTACTACGAGAACGGCCGCGCCTACGACCGCTACTACCATCACTATCCGTACTACGGCGTGTATTACGACGTCTATGCGCCCTATCGCTACTACCCTTACGGCTACTACGGCTGGGCCTACTATCCCTGGGCCGCGCCGGTGCCCTACGCCTGGGGCTGGTACGGCGCGCCCTGGTACGGCTACTACGGCGCCTACTACGCGCCGGCGCCGGTCTACGTCAGCTCCTCGGTCTGGCTCGCCGACTTCCTGCTCGCGGCCACCCTGCAGGCGGCCTACGTCGCAGAGCAGACCGGCCAGGCCGAACCGCAACCGGCGCCGTTTGCCCAGGGCGGTGCGGCGCGCTTCGCCATGCGCCTGGAAGACTTCTTCATCGCCCGTGCCGAGGCCGCCGGAACATCGACGCCGGCCCTCACGCCCGAGGTGCGGACCCTGCTCGCCGCGGAGCTGCAGGCCGCGGTCCAGCTCGAGGGCGAGGAAGCCAAGGCCAATGCGCAGAACCGCGACGTCGATCCGTCGAGCACCAGCGTGTTCCACCTGCTGGGCGACGGCAAGCCGCACGTGTTCGTCGCCGGCCAGGAACTGGACCTGGTCGCCGCCACGGGCGAGGAATGCGCCGTGACGCCCGGCGACGTGCTGCGCGTCAGCGGCCTGCCGCCGCAGAATGCAACGACCGTCGACGCGACCGTGCTGGCCAGCAAGGGCGGCAAGGAATGCGCCATCGCGGCGCAGGTCGCGCTCACCCTGGCCGACCTGCAGGAGATGCACAACCACCTGCGCTCCAACCTCGACGAAGGCCTGGCCGAGCTGCAGTCCAAGCAGGGCAAGGGCGGCATTCCGGCGGCGCCGGCCGATGCGCTGGGCGCGCCTGCCACCCCGGGCTATGCGGCAAGCGCGCCGCCCGCCGATCCCGACCCGGCCGGTGCGATCAAGGCCCAGCTGGCCGAAGCCGACCGTGCCGAGAGCGAGGCGGCAGGCGGTTCGGATGGCGTCGCGGCCGCCGCAGCGCCCAGCGCCCCGCCGCCGACGATCACCCTGGGCCAGTCGATGGACCAGATCCGCAGTGCGCTGGGCGCACCGCCGCGCATCATCGACCTCGGCGCCAAGAAGACCTGGGTCTACTCGGACATGAAGATCATCTTCGTCAACGGCAAGGTCGCCGACGTGCAATAGCCGCTCTCGTACGGGATCGCCCGGCAGGCGGCTGCGGACCCCGCCGGTACCGGGCGACCCGATCACCGGCGGCCGCGGCGCGGCGCTGCGGCCGAACCGAGGTCGCACTACGGCCACCGACTCAGGCGCCGAAACGGTATCCGACCCCCCAGACGGTCTGGATGAACTCCGGCTTGGCCGCATTGCGCTCGATCTTGTTGCGCAGGCGGTTGATGTGGGTGTTCACCGTGTGCTCGTAGCCGGCGTGGCGCAGGCCCCAGACCTGATCGAGCAGCTGCGTGCGCGTGTAGACCCGGCCCGGGCTGCGCGCGAAATGGGCCAGCAATTCGAATTCGCGTGCGGTCAGCTCGACCGGCCTGCCGTGGACCAGCGCCTCATGGCGCTGCAGGTCCATGCACAGTCCGTTGACTTCGATGCGCGGCACATCGCCGGGTGCCGCTCCCTTGGGGCCGGCCGCCTGCTCGGCGCGCCGGAACACGCCCTTCACGCGTGCGGCAAGCTCCAGCATGCTGAAGGGCTTGGTGAGGTAGTCGTCGGCGCCCAGTTCCAGCCCGAGCACGCGGTCGATCTCGGCCGACTTGGCGGTCAGCATCAGGATGGGCGTGTAGTGCTCGGCAGCGCGCAGCCGCCGGCAGATCTGCAGGCCATCCAGGCGCGGCAGCATCACGTCGAGGATCACGAGGTCGAAACGGGTCGCCTGCGCCGCCGCCAGGGCGACCACGCCGTCGTCGATCAGCTGGCCGTCACAGCCGAGTTCCGTCAGCTGCAGCATCACCAGCCGGCCGATGTCCGGATCGTCCTCGACCACCAGTACTCTGCGACTCATCGTGGGTGCAGCACCGATCTGCTGCGGCGGATCCGGAGCCGCGCTGGCGTCCGGCAGCGCCGCTGCCGTAGCCGTGATTCTAGCCAGCGATGGGCCCGGCGGCGCATCCGGCGGCGCAGCCTGCGGCCCGCCCGGCATCGCCGGCTCCGGCCGTTCGGTCACGGGTGGCTGGCGCGCGCGAAGCGCGGCGCAGCGGCCTTCCAGATGAGCTGGCCCGCCGCGATCGACAGGCACATTGCCAGGAACGCCACCCAGGCATAGGGCCAGAGCAGGGGCATGCCGATCAGGATCAGCCCGTCGTTGCCGCCCGGGATCAGCAGGCTGCCCCAGCCCATCAGCACGCCGCCCAGCAGGCACCTGGCGGCCTGCAAGGCGGTGACGCGGGTGGCGCGGAAGCGCCCGGCGGTCCAGCCGCCGTAGGCCGCGCCCAGGAACAATGCCAGGGCCAGTGCGATGCGCGCCGGCAGGCTGGCCGCCATGCCGCGGGCCAGCTCGGCCAGCACGTCGGTGTAGGCCCAGGCACCGGCGGTGAGCAGCATGAGCAAAAAGGTGACGCCGATGACGATGGTTGCGGCGTGCGGCGACCAGATGTGCTGGCCCAGGGCATCGCGGACCCGGCGCAGCAGCGGCATGCCCACGCCGGCGCCCGGTCCCTGCAGCAGCGGTCGGACGAGGCGCCAGGCCACGAAGAGCAGGAACAGCAGCGCCGCCCACGCGGGGGCCTGCAGCACGGGCGAGCCGTACGGCAAGGGCTCATGGGCCGGCAGCGCAAATACCTGCCTCGCGCTCAGGCAGCCCAGGTAAAAGCCCAGCGGCGTGAGGACATAGGCCCATTGCCCCGAACCGAGCAAGGCGATGGCGCCAAAGACGCACGCCCCGTTGATGAGCGCGCCCAGCCCGAGCAGCAGGCCACCCGACACCGTCCAGGCGCTCAGCGGGTAACCGGCAGGCATGGTCGGCAGGTTGTGCAGCGCCTGCGCCACGAGCAGGCCGCCCGTCACCCATGCGGCGGCCTCGACCAGGCTCACCAGCCGGCGCATGCCGCGCCGGTTGACCACCTCGTCCATCGCCGCCACCGTGCACGTGGCGCCGCGCTGGATCGCGTAGCCCATTACGGCGGCGCAGGCCGCGGCGAACAAGAAGGCGAGACTGCCCAGGACGATCGGCATCATGGTGGATAGGGTTTCATCGCGCCAAGTTCGCCGCCCGCGTCGTCGGTTGTGTCGCCGGGCGCGGAGCACCCGAGCCCGCGCCCATCGCCGGCCCCGCTACCCGGGCATCGATACGTTGCACCGGAACGCCGATCAGAGGTGCTCGATGATGCCCTCGATCGGATCGGCCGGTTCGCGCCAGGGGGAGCGCTCGATCATGCGCATCGTATCGGCATACCCCGCCGCGCGCCGCGCATTGACACCGATCGGCGTGAAATCGATGTCCTTCGTATGATCCTCGCCTTCGACCCGCGGCGCCAGCAGGTGCGCCACGTGCATCGTGGTGCCGCAGCCCCACGAGGCCAGCTCCTTCACCTTCGGGTCGGACTGCAGGGCCTCGGGCAGGTGCCCATTCAGTTGGCGGATGACGTGGCGCAGACGGTGGATCTGCTTCTGACGCAGGATGTGGCTGTCGGCGCGGCTGGCGAACTGGATGTCCTTTTGCCGGCCCATCACCTGCCAGATCGTTTCGGGTTCGGCGCCGGTCTGGTGCCAGACGTTGACCGCGAAGATCACCGAATCGCGCCGCGGCTTGTCGTCGAGCACGGCCTCGATCGGCGTGTTCGAATAGATGCCGCCGTCCCAGTACGGCTCGCCGTCGATCCGCACCGCGCCGAAGGCCGGCGGCAAGGCGCCCGAAGCCATCACGTGCCCGGCGTCGAGGTGCTCGCGGCTGGTGTCGAAGTAGCGCATCCGGCCGCTGCAGACGTTGACCGCGCCCACCGTCATGCGCGTATGGCACTCGCAGAGGTATTCGAAGTCGACCAGCCGGTTCAGGGTGTCGCGCAGCGGGGCGGTGCTGTAGTACGAGGCGTCCTCGACGCCCAGGGCCGCCGATGAGCCGCGCAAGGCATGCACGTTGGGGACGAAGAAATTCGGGATGCCGCGCAGCACGGTCGAGGCATTGGTGGCCACGTTGCCCAGGCCGAACCAGGCCAGCAGCGGCGACGCCGTGTTGGGGCGGAGCATCTGCTCCCAGAAGGCTTCGAGCCGCTCCATCCGCTGGGCCACCGGATTGCCGGCGATCAGCGAGGCATTGATCGCGCCGATCGACGTGCCGATCACCCAGTCGGGCTCGATCCCGGCCTCGTGCAGCGCCTGGTAGACGCCGACCTGGTAGGCGCCCAGGGCCCCGCCGCCCTGCAAGACCATGACGACCTGGCCGGGCAATGCCGCGCGCTGGGCGGAGGCGACGGGCGCACCGCCCGATTCGGTTACGTGCTCCATGAATGCTCCATGACGGTTCCCTTCTTGTTCTTCATGCCGGTTCGGCGGACCGGCCGCCGCATGGCGGCCGGCGTGACTCGACTTCCATTACGTGAATTGCGCTTCGCCCTTCGCCGGCGCCCAGGAGCCGTGCAGCAGGTCGCGCAGGCGCCGATTGGCCCGATGCAGCATCACGCCCAGGTGGCTCTTGCTCACGCCCAGCTCGGCGCAGATTTCGGCGGTCTCGCGCTCCATCGCGTTGCGCAGGACGAAGGCCCGCCCGACCCTCGGCGGCAAGGACTCGACGCACAGATGCAACTCGGACAGGAACTGCTGGCGCAGCAGGCGATCGTGCGGGTCGTAGCCGCCGGCCGCGGCCCACAGCCCCGCGGCGCCCGCGGGATCGAAGCCCCAGGCCGGCGGCGCATCGCCGTCCGCCTCCGGCGCCTGCAGCTCCCGCGTGTGGTGCCGGATCTGGTCGACCGCCTTGTGCTTGAGGATCGCGACCAGCCAGGTGCTGATCGACGCCGAGCCGCGATAGCCTTGCGGCTTCTCGAGGGCGGCGACCAGGGTCTCGGACACCGCGTCCTCGGCCCAGGCGTCGTTGCGCAGCATCCGTCGCGCGAAATCGAGCAGCATCGGGCGCAGCGCGGCGAGCTGGTCGCCAAAGTCTTGCATGCTCGCTTCCCGGTCAGTGCAGCGTCCAGCCGCCGTCCATGGCCAGCGCCGCGCCGGTCATCGAGGCCGCAGCATCGGAGGCCAGGAACACGGCGAGCGCGGCGAGTTCCTCGACCTGGACGAACTCCTTGCGCGCCTGGTGCGACAGCATGACGTCGCGCACCACGCTCTCGGGCGATATGCCGTGGGCCTTGGCCTGGTCGGCGATCTGCTGCTCGACCAGCGGCGTCTTCACGTAGCCCGGGCAGATCGTGTTGGCGGTGACGCCGAACTCGGCCAGTTCCAGCGCGACGGTCTTGGACAGCCCGACCATGCCGTGCTTGGCCGCGACGTAGGCCGACTTGAAGGGCGAAGCGGTCAGGCCGTGCGCCGAGGCGATGTTGATGATGCGGCCGAACCTGCGCGCCTTCATGCCGGGCACGACGGCCTTGATCAGGTGGAAGGCCGACGACAGGTTGATCGCCAGCACGGCGTCCCACTTCTCGTCGGGAAACTCCTCGATCGGCGCGACGTGCTGGATGCCGGCATTGTTCACGATGATGTCGACCTTGCCGAATTCGGCCCGCGCCAGCTCGGCCATGGCGCGGATCTGATCGGGCCGGCTCATGTCGGCCCCGGAGTAGCGCACCTTGACGCCGCACTGGCGCTGCAGTTCGGCGCGCGTGAACTCGATCGCCTGCGCCTCGCCGAAGCCGTTGAGCATGACGTCGGCGCCGCTTTGCGCGAGGGCACGGGCAATGCCCAGCCCGATCCCGCTGGTCGAGCCGGTGACGATCGCGGATTTCTGTTTGAGCATGGAATCTCTCCTGGATGAATGGTTGCGGCAGCGGGAGGTGCCTGGACGATGCGACGGATTCTTGCGGCGCGCCGGGTTCGACCCGCCGGTCAGGCGGCTGCAGCCAGCGGCGCCAGCCCCTGGAGCAGGGTCGGAATGAGCTCGGTCACGGTCGGGTGGATATGGACGGCACGCTCGACCACGCGGTACGAAGCCTGGCAGTACATCACGTCGAGCAGCGAGTGCACGATCTCGTCGCCCTCGATGCACAGCATCGCCGCGCCCAGCACGCGCTCGGTCTGCGCGTCGACCAGGACCTTCATGAAGCCGCGGGTCTCGCCGCGCTCCTTGGCGCGCCCGACGCGGGTCATGGGCATGCGGCCGACCAGCGCCGGGCGTCCGGAGGCGCGCACCTCAGCCTCGGTCATGCCGATGCGACCCAGCGGCGGATCGGTGAACAGCGCGTAGGCCGGGATGCGATCGCGCAGGCTGCGCGGCCCTTCATCGAGCAGGTTCGCCGCGACGATCTCGAAATCGTTGTACGACGTGTGCGTGAAGGCGCCCCGCCCGTGGACATCGCCCAGCGCCCAGATACCCGGCACGCTGGTGCGCAGTTCGTCGTCCACCGGGATGAAGCCGCGGGCGTCGATCGCGATGCCGGCGTGCTCGAGTCCCAGATCGGAGGTGTTGGGCCGGCGGCCGATCGCCACGAGCAGGTGGCTGGCGTCGAGCTGCCTTTCCCCGCCGTCGCACTCGATATCGATCCGGACCCCGGAGCCGCCGGCGCCCTTGTGCAGCCGCAGCAGGCGCGCCGACAGATGAAACGCCACGCCCTCGCTCTCGAGCATGGCCTGCACTTCGCCCGACACCTCGGGGTCTTCGCGCGCGATCAGCCGCGGCGCGGCCTCGATCACGGTGACCTGCGCGCCGAAGCGGCGGTAGATCTGGGCGAACTCGAGCCCGATATAGCTGCCGCCCAGCACCACGAGGTGCGCGGGCACGGCATCGAGCTCGAGGATCGAGGTGTTGGTCAGCACCTCGACGTCGGCCACGCCCGGCACGTCGGGCAGCACGGCGCCGCCGCCGACGTTGATGAAGACCTTGGGCGCCTCGAGCACCCGTCCGTCGACCTCGACCCGGTGCGGCCCGACAAAGCGCCCATGCCCCCGGATCACTTCCATGTTGGGCAGCCCGCCCAGCCAGTTGGTCAGGTTGGCGACCGCCTGGCCGACGATGGCATCCTTGCGCGCCTTGACGATCTTCATGTCGATGCTCGGCGCACCGGGCAGGAGCACGCCGTGATCGGCCGCCGTGCGCACCACGTGCGCCGCGCGGGCGCTCGCCACCAGCGTCTTGGTCGGCATGCAGCCGTCGTTGACGCAGGTTCCGCCCAGGTGCTCGCGCTCGACCAGGGCGATCTTCATGCCGGCACCGGCGAGCCGGGCCGCCAGGAACGGTCCGGCCTGGCCGCTGCCGATCACGATGCCGTCGAAGCGCGATTCCATGTGCAGCTGCCCCGCGTCCCGAGCGCCGGCGCCAGCGCCCTTACGGCGCGCGCACGGTGGACGTGATCGACTGGACGACGCCGTTGGCCATGGCGAATTGCTGGTCGCGGTCGACGATATTGTGCCGGTGGGCGATCCACGTGAAATCGGTATAGGCCGCCCACACCGTGCCGTTTTCATCCTGGACCACGAGCAGGCGGACCGGCCAGTCCAGCCCGGAGTAGGGATTGGAGGTGAGGAACTGGATGCCCAGCGGCGGGTTGCCGAACACCAGCAGGGTCGACGGTCGCAGCTTGATGCCGGCGCCCGCGGCCAGCTTGGCCTGGTCGATCTCGTCGAAGAACATGATGCCCTTGGCGGCGATGTCCTTGCGGATCCGGGCGATGGTCTCTTCCATCGAATAGGCGCTCTTGACCTTGACCAGGCCGTCGTCGGCTGCGGCGGCGGCGCGCGGCGCCAGCGCGGCGGCGAACAGCGCGAGGCCCAGCCCGAAGGCGGGAACGATTCGACGTAGCGATGCAAGCATGAATGGCTCCGTTTGCGGAATGCGGTGGGAATTTCAAGCGCCGGCGCACCGCGGCGGGCGGGCAGGCCCGCCGGCCGCGGCCCGGCGCGCAATTACATCTGGTGCGGATCCATCTTCATATCGACCGGGAACAGGTCGACCGAGATGAGCACGGCGGGAGCCGTCGAGGTGTTCTTCCACCAGTGCGACGTGCCCTTCTTCTCCGGTGCGACGTCGCCGGCCTTGTGCAGGATCGGCTCGGCACAGCTGCTCGAGTATTCGTAGATCTCGCCCGACACGATGTAGATCATCGCCGGGCGGTTCTCATGGCTGTGCCAGGGAACGATGCCGCCCGGGGCGACATCGAGCTGGCGCAGGCGGAACGAACGGCCGGCGATCGCCGCGGGCTCCTTCGACAGGTCGGTGGTGGCACGCACCGAGTCGCTGACCCCGACGGGGGCCGACGGCCCGGGCTTCTGGCCCTGGCCATCGGGCACGCGCTTGGCGCATTCCCCGGCGAAGGCCGCGCCCGAGGCAGCCAGCAGCACGGTCAGGGCGATCAGCGAGCGGGCCAGGCGCGGCCGGGCCAATCGGCGCAACAGCGGGACGTCATGATTCATTTTGTATATCTCCGAGTGAGTGTTCGATTTCAGGTGGCTCCGGGATGCGGACCGCCGCCCGGAATTTCGCAATCGTGCGACGGCCCAAATGGCAAAGCGTCTTGCGCCCGCATGTCTCGAGACTCGAGGGCCGAACGACCAGGACAGCCCCGCGGCGACCGCACCGGGACGGATCATGACCACGCCGTGTAACGAAGGCGTTGCCCGCAGATCACGTTTTCATCACGGACGGCGCCCGCGTACCGTGAGACGCTAGGGTGTAGGGTGGCGGGAGCGGGCCGTCCCGCCGGCCCGGACCGCGGTCCGACCACTTGCCGCGGGGAGCGCGCATGGATATCGACTTCTCGTCCCTGGTGACGCTCGACACGAACGGCCGCATCGAATTGGTGCGTGCCCGTCGCACCGGTGCTTCGGTCCTGCTGAAGCGATGCCGCGAAGAGGGGACGATCGGCGATGTCCTCGCCCTGCGGCGCGAATGCGCGATCGGCGCCAGCCTCTCCGGCAGCGCGTCGCTGCTGCCGCGCATGCTCGACGGACCCACCACGGCGATGATCATCATGGACGACCCGGGAGGCGACCTGTTGGCGCGGCGGGTCGGGCCCGCCGCCCTGGCCGCGGAGGAGGGGCTGGCCATCGGCGAGCAGATCGCGCTCGCGCTGGGCGAACTGCATGCACGCGGCATGGTGCACAACGGCGTGCGGCCGCAGGCGATCCTCTACCGGCCCAGCGACCGGCGGGCCTGGCTCGCCGACTTCGCCGACGCGGGTGGCAGCCGGATGCATCCGGTGTCGACGGCCACGGCGGGCGCGCTGGCG
>Ga0209698_10008169_pt1 | contig 10842 bp, 9 predicted proteins | sample LitLauG_LLR_2012_FD_187203 | JGI IMG/M metagenome (GOLD analysis project Ga0209698, IMG submission 187203) | Freshwater sediment microbial communities from Pennsylvania, USA - Little Laurel Run_MetaG_LLR_2012 (SPAdes) (version 2) | ecosystem: Environmental > Aquatic > Freshwater > Creek >... | reverse complement strand
GCGATACTGAACTCGGCTTCAAGTACCGCTTCATCCAGGAGGACGACAAAGGATTACGCCCGCAGGTCGGCATATTTCCGTTCCTGGAGGTGCCGTCGGGAGACCAGAGCAGCGGCCTCGGCGCCGGGCACTGGCGCGGATATCTTCCGGTCTGGGTACAAAAAAGTTTCGGCGACTGGACCACCTACGGCGGCGGCGGCTATTGGATCAATCACGGCGGCGGGACCTTCGACAAGGACTATTGGTATTTCGGCTGGCTGCTACAACGGAAAGTGACGGATAACCTCACCATCGGCGCGGAGCTTTGGGCAAACCAACCAAACACCCCCGAGAAAAGGAGTACGAGGGCCGTTGGCCAGATAACCGGAATCGCTTTCATAGGTTGCCGTTCAAAACGTGCTCAATGTAGCAAAAACGCTGCTGACGGTTGACCCAATATAGCCCACGCAGCCTATGGCGTGGTGTCGAAGGACTGGGTCGATTTCTGCTTGCTGAAACAAAGCTGTACGCTACGAGATAAGACATGCGGCCCTTTTGGACCGGACCTCTGATCCTCGCTGATTGAAAGCGCACCCTCTGGGCGCAAATGGTGACGCCCAAAATGCCGATGAAGAAAAGGCAGCCCTCCGGGCCGCCGACGCGACGCAAAATTCACGGTTCTATCGTTACCGTAGCGTTACCGACGGACTTGGCGGAAAACGGGTAAGGCCGTAACCCCTTTAATTTGTTGGCGTCCCCGACGGGATTCGAACCCGTGTTATCGCCGTGAAAGGGCGGTGTCCTAGGCCGGGCTAGACGACGGGGACTTCAGGAGGGAAATCTGTCTCAACTTTGATGTTAACAAGCACGTCGCGGCCTGTCAAAAGTTGAGGATTGGTACCGGGTGGGCAGTTAATCGGAAGAAGTCTAGAATATGGAGACGGAATCCAGCTATCGTGCCCGATCCTCTCTATCTCAGCCTCTGGTACCCAACTTTCTCAGGGCCCGATGCAGTAGCTCGGCTGCTCGGCGTACTCCAGCAGATCCCCTTCTCGGTTCAATCGCCGGGAATAACCTACACCTCGGTGCAACCGGTGTCATGGGCTGAGGCGACTGTTCTGGAGCGGCGGCACAGACCGGGAATAACACCTGAAGAAGCCGTCGACATCGTTGCCGAATTGTTTCATGACGACTACGCCTACCTGTTCGAATCGCATTGGGATCTGTGGACACTACCGCCGAACCAACCATGGACCTTGGTGCCGGCCCTGCTGAAAGTCGTCGCGCACGGAGCTGATTTCGAGGATGGAGTATACAAAGAGGCCGGGCACATTCAGATCGATCTCGGTCTCGATTCGCCGTTCCTGCCCGGCGAAATGCGGTGGACCGAAGAGGCGCAATCGCATATCCGGGAAAATATCGCGAAGCTGGTGGAGTTCACCAACGGTGCCGAGCGCAACTCCCGCGCCAGCGCCCGGCTGCTGTGGTCAGAATCCGATGAGAGTCTCGCGCAAAAACTGATCGCCAGTCTGCAAAGAGTGCAGTGAGAATCGCGGGCTAAATGTCGGCCGCCGTGCGCGCAAAGTCTATTTGGTTCTGCCGCCTTCAACCTGCAGCTTGTCCGTCGCAGCCGCCTGTGCCGCAGCAAGGCGTGCCGTGAGCACACGGAATGGTGAACAAGAAACGTAGTTCAGGCCCACCTGGTGGCAGAACTCGACAGAACTGGGTTCGCCGCCGTGTTCTCCGCAGATGCCAACTTTTAACCCTGCCCGCGTTTTTCGTCCGCGCTCGGTGGCCATTCTGACCAACTGCCCTACTCCGTCACGGTCTAAAGCGGCGAACGGATCCTGCTTCAGAATTCCTTCAGACAGATACGTCGGCAGAATCTTATTAACGTCATCCCGGGAGAAGCCAAATGTCGTCTGTGTGAGATCATTTGTGCCGAACGAGAAGAATTCGGCTTCCTTCGCAATCTCATCGGCCACCAGTGCGGCACGGGGCAACTCGATCATCGTTCCGACCAGATAATCCACTCGTGCGCCTTTCGCCTTAAACACTTCTTCCGCCACCCGCCTGACGATGGCAGCTTGATTTGCCATTTCCTTTACGGTGGCGATTAAGGGAATCATCACCTCGGGATACACATCCGTGCCTTTCTTAGCCACAGCCACTGCAGCCTCAAAGATCGCACGCGCCTGCATCTCGGTAATTTCGGGATAGGTAATGCCAAGGCGGCAGCCGCGGTGTCCCAGCATGGGATTGAATTCGTGCAACTCTTCCACCCGCGCCAGCAGCTTGCGGAGCCCGGCGAGTTTGGATGACCTGGGTTTCGTTGCCTCAAGCACCGCAATCTCTACCATCAGTTCCTCGCGGCGCGGGAGAAACTCATGCAGTGGCGGGTCAAGCAGCCGGATCGTGACCGGGAACCCATCCATCGCCTTGAAGACCCCAATGAAATCCGCCCGTTGCATGGGCAGAAGCTTGGCAAGCTCAGCTCTGCGTTTTTTCCCCTCAGTGGCCAGGATCATCGCTCGCATGTGTGCGATACGATCCTTTTCGAAGAACATGTGTTCGGTGCGGCATAGGCCAATGCCTTCCGCACCAAAAGCGCGCGCCTGAATGGCATCGCGGGGAATATCGGCATTCGCGCGCACTCTCAGCTTGCGGAACGGCTCAGCCCACGCCATCAGCTTGAGAAGTTCAGGATCGTCCGCTTTGGGAGGAATTGTGCTTAATTGCCCCTTGATGACGCGCCCCGTTGTTCCATCCAGTGAGATCCAATCGCCTTCGTGGAACGTCTGCCCCTTGACCCGCATCTCGCCCTTCTTCTCGTCTACGGTAATGTCGCCTGCGCCCGCGACACAGCACTTGCCCATGCCCCGCGTCACCACAGCAGCGTGGCTGGTCATGCCGCCGCGCGAAGTGAGAATGCCCGCCGCCACCTCCATGCCCTGAATGTCCTCGGGCGTGGTTTCAGCGCGGACCAGGATGATCGGGTTCTTCCGCTCATGGCTGGCTTTCTTCACCGCGCCTTCAGCCGTGAACACAATCTGTCCGACAGCAGCGCCCGGCGACGCCGGCAATCCTGTCGCCAACACTTCGACCTTGGATTTCTTCTCATCCAGCCGTGGGACCAGAAAGTCGTACAGCTGGTTCGGCTCCACGCGGAAAATCGCTTCCTCTTTGCTGATCAGGCCCTCTTCGACCATCTGAATCGCGACTCGCACCGCAGCCAGTCCCGTGCGCTTGCCGTTGCGCGTCTGCAGCATGTATAGCTTGCCGTCTTGAATGGTGAACTCGAAGTCCTGCATGTCGCGGTAGTGCGTTTCCAGCCGCGTGGTGATCTCGCGCAACTGGTCGTAGACGTGCGGCATAATCTTTCGCAGCTCGGAAATGTGCACCGGAGTACGAATGCCAGCCACGACGTCCTCACCCTGAGCGTTCATCAGGAACTCTCCATAGAATTCCCTCGTCCCGGTAGCAGGATTCCTAGTGAAGCCCACGCCTGTGCCGCTCGTTTCGCCCAGGTTGCCAAATACCATCGCCTGCACATTGACAGCCGTCCCGAGCATGTCGTCTATGTTGTTGATGCGGCGATAATGCTTGGCGCGATCGTTTTGCCACGACCGGAACACCGCATCGCGCGCCATCGCGAGTTGCTCGTGCGGATCCTGCGGGAATTCGCGCCGCGTATGTTTCTTCACGACCTTCTTGTACTCGGCGATCACCTCTTTCAGCGCCTCAGCGTCGAGGTCCGTATCCAGTTTGGCTTTCTTCTGTCTCTTCTTCGCTTCAAACACCTCGTCAAATGCGTGCTTGGGAATGTCGAGCACCACGTTGCCGAACATCTGAATGAGCCGGCGATAGGAATCGGCTGCAAATCGAGGATTGTTGCTGCGAGCGGCCAGCGCTGCAACGCTCTTATCGTTCAAGCCAAGATTCAGAATCGTGTCCATCATTCCGGGCATGGAAAACTTCGCACCCGAGCGCACGCTCACCAGCAGCGGATTTTCACCCGTGCCGAGCTTCTGGTTCTGCAGCTCCTCCAAATGTGACAGCGCTTCATGCATCTGCCGGTCGACCTCAACCGAAACTCTTCCCTGCCGCATGTACTCCCGGCAGGCCTCGGTTTGAATGGTGAATCCAGGCGGTACGGGCAAGGCAGCGTTGGTCATTTCAGCCAGACCGGCACCTTTGCCACCGAGCACGTCCTTCATTTTGCCGTTGCCGTCTGCTTTGCCGCCTCCGAAGAAGTAGACGTACTTCGTTATTTTCTGAGCGATATCTTCAGTTTCGGGGAGCGTGCTTGCCGCCATGGATGAGTCCTTTTCTTCTTAGGTTTGTTTGCCTTCGGTAACGATTTCTGAAAAATCTGCAATCGTTGAGAATTCGCGCAGCAATGTCTTCAGCAGCGCTACACGATTTGCTCTCAGTTTTTTGTCTTCGACCATCACCATGACTTTGTCGAAGAAGGCGTCCACCGGTTCTCGCGCCCTTGAGAGGAGCATGAGGGCGGCACCATAGTCCTTTTTCTTCTGGAGTGCCTCGATCTTGGGTCCGTTGACTTCGACAAAGGCCGCAAGATTTTTCTCTTCATCGGCTGCATCCGGCAGGCACTTGAACTTCCCGGCGGGAGCGATTTCCTTTTCTGCCGCTTGTTTCAGGATGTTTCGAATCCGCTTGCACGCGGCGCCAATAGCCTGGAACTCCGGCATATGCAGCACGCCCTTCACCGCTTCCGCCCTTGCCAGCGCATCGCTGACATCGTCCGCATCCGCCGACAGCACCGCATTGCAAACGTCGTAAGCGTATCCTTTTATGTCGCGCAGATAAAAATCCATACGCTCGCGGAAGAAAATCCTCACGGACTCCCCGAACTTCTCATCCTCGACGAACTTCCGTTCCGCATCTGATCCTTTGAATCCTGCACGCGCAACTCGGATCAGATCCACCAAGCGCAATGGCAGCTTCCGTTCAGCCAGCGTCTTCACGATCCCGTTCGCCTGACGCCTCAGTGCAAACGGATCCCTCGACCCGCTCGGCACCAATCCCAGGGCAAACATTCCTGCAATCGTATCTGCCTTGTCCGCGACCGAAAGGACCACGCCTTCCATTGACCGAGGGAGCGAGTCATCGGTTGATTCTGGTTTGTAGTGGTCGTAAATCGCGTCGGCTATCGCGAATCGTGTCGCTTCCGGCAGGCCGTCGTCGAGTTGCTGAACTCGCGCGTACAGCCCGCCAACAATACCCTGCAGTTCGGTAAACTCCTTCACTAGTTCGGTGGTCAGATCGCATTTCGCCAGGCAAGCCGCTTTGTGGATCACTCCCGGTCGCACCGCTATTCCGCTGCGCTTGCTCAACTCGCTCAGCCAACTGCAGAGCCGCTGCACGCGAAGAGTCTTGTCGTAGTAGCTCCCCAAGTCCTTCTGGAAAGTGACGTGTTTCAGCAGATCCAGCCGGTCCAGCAACGACTTCTTTTGGTCGGTCTGCCAGAAAAAGCGAGCGTCGTTGAACCGCGCGCGCAGCACGCGCTCGTTGCCGTGCCGGATGAGCCCCTGAGGATCGGAGTCTGTATTCAACACGGCCAGGAAGTGCGGCAGAAGCCTTCCATTGCCGTCTTCGATCGCGAAATACTTCTGATGATCGCGCATCACCGTGACCAGCACTTCCTCTGGCAACTTCAGAAACTGGGGATCAAAGCATCCCAGGACGACGGATGGAAACTCGGTCAGATTTGCTACGGTATCAACTAGTTCTTCGTTTTCCCGCCAGCGTGCGCCAGGAATCGTGCGAGTGGCTGCGTCCAAAGCCTTGCGAATCTGGTGCTCTCGCTCCGCCCTTCCGAGCACCTTGGCTGCCCGCAAAGCATCCGCATAAGCTCCGCCGGCGCGAGGAATAGTGACTGGGCCATCGGACAAAATTCTGTGCCCACGCGAAATGTTTCCAGCGCGAATCCCGGAAAACTCGAGCGGAATCGTCTCGTCATCCAGCATGGCAACCAGCCATCGCACCGGGCGCACAAAGCGCTCCGACGGTCGACGCCAATACATATTCTTGGACCAATAGATTGAGGCGAGTTCCCTCGGAAGCTTCTCGCTGAGGATCTCCGTCGCCGAGCGCCCCTTCTTCGTAACTTGTGCGGAGATGTATTCGCCCTTGGGAGTTGTGATTCTTTCCAGCTGCGCGACGTCAATTCCAGCTTTTTTTGCGAATGCTAGAGCCGCGGGTGTGGGCATTCCGTCTTTGTACGCGACTGCAACCGACGGCCCGGTTGCGCGCTCGGTGACATCTGTCTGACAGGGTGCAATATGCTTCGCCAGCACCGACAGTCGGCGGGGTGTGTCTAACACTGTAATCTCGACGGCAGCCAGCCTTTCACGCTCCAACAAGGCGGTTACGCGCACGCTCAGTTCCTGCGACGCCGCATCAATCATCCGCGCCGGAATCTCTTCGCACCCGATCTCCAGCAGAAAATCTGGCATGACCCTCTTGGTGTCCTTGGCGGTTGATATTCCTAGAATCCAACCGGCGACAACTTTTCCCTCTTCGCCTTCTTCTCGCGCGCAGGTTCAGGCTCGTCAGGCTTTTCCGAAGCGGGCCCATCGCTCTGTTGATCCACCCATGCCTTTGCGATCCCCACCGCCAGTGCCCGCACGCGCGCAATCACGCCAACGCGCTCGGTCACCGAAATCGCGCCACGAGCATCAAGGATATTGAACAGATGCGAGCACTTGAGGCACAGATCGTAAGCTCCGAGCAGCGGGAACCGGGCCTTCTCACGCGCGATGCCATCGGCCTCCTGCTTACTTTTTGACAGATGTCCATACTTTTCGATCAACCCCGTGCACTCCGTCTCATACAAATCGAAATGGCTCCACGCTTTCTCAACGTCTGCCACCTCGAAGTTGTACACCGAAAACTGTTGCTCATCCGCCAGCCGCACATCGCCGTACTTTACGACGCTGCCCGACTCAGGATCCCGAGCCCAAACAATGTCGTATATCGAATCCACATCCTGCAGAAACGCGGCGATGCGCTCCAGCCCAAAGGTCAGCTCAGCCGAAATCGGAAACAAGTCCACGCCGCCGCACTGCTGGAAATAGGTGAACTGCGTGATCTCAAGCCCATCGAGCATCACCTGCCAACCCACACCCCACGCGCTCAGGGTCGGAGCTTCCCAGTTGTCTTCCTCAAACTTAATGTCGTGCTGGCGCAGATCAATTCCAATAGCCGCCAGTGACTCGAGATACAACTCCTGCACGTTTTCCGGCGGAGGCTTCAGGATCACCTGCAACTGCATGTGCTTGAAGAGGCGGTTGGGGTTCTCCCCATACCGACCGTCCGCCGGCCGTCTCGAAGGCTGCACATAGGCCACCTTGTAAGGCTTGGGCCCCAGGACCCGCAGAAACGTCTCCGGTGCCATCGTTCCAGCTCCAACTTCCACGTCATAGGGCTGCTGCAGCACGCATCCGCGCTCGGCCCAAAAGGCCTGCAGCCGCAGGATGAGCTCCTGGAACGTCAACGGATTGGGCTTGGATGGATTCACAGGCTCGTTCGGCAACCAGAGGATTAATTAGTGATTGTAATGGATGGAGCCACGAGCCGTCAGCTAGCCAAGTCGGGCAGCTTCAGCCAAGCCAGAGCAAAGAACAGCAGTGCAACCACGAGAAATGACGTGGGAGCGGCAAAGAAATAACGCAGAGATACGGCGGTCATCGCGGCCAGCCAGAGCGTATTGATAAGAGCCAAGCGCTTCAGCAACCCCGCCCGCTCACCGTACAACACCAGATCGAGCACGCCGAGGCCAATCGCACTCACCATGAAGGTAATGCTGAACCCGCGCAACAGGTCGTCCATGCTGCGCATGGAGCCGATGAGATTGAATTTGTAGGTAACCATCAGGTCCAGCAACTGCCTCTCGGTGTCGTTCGCGGGCGTGAGCTTTTCGAACAGCGACAGTGAGTGCACCAACCCGAGCGAAATCAGCACAATTGCGCCGGTCATGAAAAATCGCCGTCCCCACGTATCCGCCATATGGAATCTCCTGATAGCGCGAAGCTAGAACCCGCCTTTCTCCAACATTCCCGCCGTAACCAATTTCTTTTCAATATGCCGCTGCAAGATCTGAATCAGAAACTTTCGCAAATCCGAGCCCTGGGCCTTCGGCCATGGAATGTCCGCAAAGCTCTCCACCGGCGCGCGAAACATCAGCGCAGCGAGTTCGCGCGAGTCTTTCGAGATCTCCGACGAGGCGAGCCGCTTATCGTCCGGACACGTCAGCCCATCGGCCAGCGCATGAAAGTACGCCCGGCTTCCGTTCAGGGCGCGTCCGCAGACAATGCACTCCGTCAACTCGGGCAGAAATCCAACCAGACGCGTCAGCCATAGTTCGAAATAAGTCACGGGCATCCACACTTCCGACCCCTGCAGAGCATGCAAGACCGAAAGCGTCAGACGAAAGATGGCGTCGTTGGCTTCGCGATCGGGCAGCAACTCGTCCAGCAACTCAGCCACGTGCGCCAGCGCCACAGCCCGCGAATAGCTCACTTCGGTGGCCAGTGGAGACTCCAGCACTTCGCAGGCATCCAGCCGCACCAACTCCTGCCGCTCTTTCACATCGTAAAAAGCGCGTACATAAGTGAGCGGCTCCAGCGCCCCGCCAAACCGCCGCTTCGACTTCTTCGCTGAACGCGCCACGCCGCGCACCTTGCCCTCCAGGCGCGTAAACAGCGTGACCAGCAAGTCCGCCTCGCGCATGGGATAAGAGCGCAGAACCACCGCTTCTGACTCCCTCAACGACATTTGATCCGTGCCTGCAACGGCATGAGGCAATGTTAGCAGCCGGATCAGCCTGCAATAAAATCGTGGCAGAATGACGAATGCCCACCCCGCCCATGTCGGCCGTTCCCGATTTTCTCTACGGCACTGCCTGGAAGGAAGAACGTACTGCCTCTCTCACGGAACTCGCGATCAGATTGGGGTTTCGGGGCATCGACACCGCCAATCAGCGACGTCATTATTTCGAGGCCGGGGTCGGTCAGGCGCTGGTTGCCTCATATCGCGCCGGAGTGGTTGCACGCGCCGACATATTTCTGCAGACGAAATTCACCTACCAGCGCGGCCAGGACCACCGACTGCCCTACGATCCCGCGGCGAGCTTGGCGGTTCAGGTTGAACAGTCTATGGCCAGCTCACTCGAACACCTTGGGACTGATTACGTGGACAGCTTCGTGTTGCATGGCCCATCTGCTAGCTACGACTGGACCGATGACGACGCCGAGGTTTGGGAGGCAATGAAGAAGCAACGCGATGCCGGGCGCACGCGCCTGCTTGGGGTGAGCAACGTCTCCTTGGAACACCTGGAACAGATGGCTGCGAGCCATAACGAAGCGCCTGCCTTTGTCCAGAACCGCTGTTACGCCCGGCTGGGATGGGACCGCGATGTGCGCCTGTTCTGCAGCGAGCGCAACATCATCTACCAGGGCTTCTCGCTTCTCACGGCGAATCTGGAGGTGCTGCGCCATCCTGTGATCGCCGGCTTGGCCACTAAGGCAAACGTCACTACTGCGCAAGTGGTGTTCGCCTTCGCGCGCGCTGTGGGGATGCTGCCGCTGACCGGCACTTCCAGTGCCGAACACATGAAGCAGGACTTGGCCAGCCGCGAAGTGACGCTCTCGCCAGAACTCGTCCGGCAAATCGAAGCGCTAACCGTAAGCGGAACTAATTCTTGACAGTCATTGCATCCGAGTCGACAGCCTTCTTCCCGGTCACGCCTTCGAGTCCGGCCAGAACGCCCCGGTAGTCGTTCTTGTCGCATTGCATGGCGAACCCGCCCTTCTTGTCGCCGTCGGCCCAAGTCAGTCCTACAAAGTGCTTCTTCGACTTGGTTAGCGCCATCAGTGCGCCAATGCCCAGAGAAACTACCGCCAGTCCGATCGCAGCTCCAACCCGCCGGTGCACGTCCTGGCCGTAACTGATTTCCGTCACCGCCGACGCCGGAATAACAACAGCGTCGGTCTTGTCGTTCACCAAGCGGATCTGGTTCGACTCGATCACCAGACGCATGTCCGCACCGGCTTTCAAGTCGCTCAACGACCCTCCGTCGTACTTGACCTTATAACCGTTTTCCCCAGCGAAGGCGGACCAAGGGATCGCGAGCGCCAACGCAATAGCCAGCAATTTCTTCATAAAGCTCCTTAAGTTGCAATTCGGTTCGAGAGGAAGCCGAGAGATCGTAACCCAGGGACCCAGGCAGTTCAAGGAATCAGAATTCCGACTTTTATGCCAGAAGCGAAAAGGCACGCTACGAAGCGCGCCCTAGCTTTTCTGACGTCCGCACAACTGAACATTGTGGCCCTAGCGCCCAAAGAACTTGGCGTTCTGTTCGGTGTATTCCTTCCACTTCTCTGGCAGGTCATCCGCTGCAAAGATAGCCGACACCGGGCACACCGGCACGCAAGCGCCACAATCGATGCATTCGACTGGATCAATGTAGAGCATCTTTGTGGATTCGAATTGCGGCTCGTCCTTCTTCGGATGGATGCAGTCCACCGGACACGCGTCCACGCATGCGGCGTCTTTGGTCCCAATGCAGGGTTCTGAAATTATGTAAGCCATAGAATCTCGCGCTCCTGGTATCGATGCGGCTATTTTACAACCGCGGCGTTTCCGCGACCGCACATTCTAGCAAGAATGGGCCTGCCGGTACAGGATTTCGATGTCCAACAAAAGACACGGCCGGCAGTCTTCCCGCTGCCGGCCGCGCCTGATTAACCTGCGTGCTTGCAAACGACGGGAGCTTATCGCCGCCCGCCACCATGGAAACCGCCTCCACCGTGGAACCCGCCACCTCCATGGAAGCCC
>Ga0209698_10008168_pt1 | contig 10842 bp, 7 predicted proteins | sample LitLauG_LLR_2012_FD_187203 | JGI IMG/M metagenome (GOLD analysis project Ga0209698, IMG submission 187203) | Freshwater sediment microbial communities from Pennsylvania, USA - Little Laurel Run_MetaG_LLR_2012 (SPAdes) (version 2) | ecosystem: Environmental > Aquatic > Freshwater > Creek >... | reverse complement strand
CGCCATCGAGTGCCGCATCTATGCCGAAGATCCCGACCACAATTACTTCCCCAGCCCGGGCAAGATCACGCTGCTGCTGGCGCCTTCAGGGCCCGGCATTCGCCGCGACAGCGGCATGTACGAGGGCTGGACTGTTCCCATGGACTACGATCCACTCCTGGCGAAATTGATTGGCTACGGTACCGACCGGGATCAGGCCATCAGCCGGCTGACGCGCGCCTTGAGCGAGTATTTCGTGGGGGGAATCAAGACCAATATTTCGCTGTTCCGGCGCATTCTGCGGCACCCGCAGTTTCGCGCCGCGAACCTCGACACGGGATTCCTCGATCGCATGCTGAAGGAAAGGGACGAAGTGTCGTCAGATTCGCAAGCGGATCCCAAAGCAATCGAAGTTGCCGTGATCGCGGCGGGTATGTTCGCGGCCCTGGGCCCGGCGGCGGCTCCGGCCGGAGAGCGGACCAGCAGCGGTGCTCCCGATCCAAAGCCCGTTTCCAACTGGAAGAGCGCGTCCTATCGAGACGGGGTGCGATAAGAAAACGACCCCCTGAGCCCAGGCTGCGGTTCTCATGACTTACGACGTCACCATCGACGGAAAGAGCTACCGCCTGGAACTGGCGCGCGCCGAAGGCGGCTGGGCCTGCCGTGTCGATGGACGCCCGGTTGAAGTGGATGCCGTGTTAGCGCGGCCCGATGTACTCTCGCTGCGCATCGGCAATCAGGCTTTCGAAATCAAGTGCGAGCGAGTTGCCGGCGATTTGCACCTCTGGGTAGGCAGCCGGCGCTTTGCGGCGGAGATCCGCGATCCGCGCTCGCTGCGCGGCCGTGTCCGCTCGGTCGACGATCATGGTCCGAAAAAGCTTACCGCGCCCATGCCGGGCAAAGTGGTTCGCATCTTGGTGGGGCAAGGAGCGGAAGTCGACGCGGGGACCGGTGTGCTGGTCGTGGAAGCGATGAAGATGCAGAATGAACTCAAGTCGCCGAAGAAAGGCACGATCCAGAAGATTCTGGTCAGTGAAGGTGCCGCGGTGAACGCGGGAGACGTCCTCGCGATCGTGGAGTAGCGCAGCCGTGCTCCACCCGTTGAAATAGGCTATTTTTCCAGGCCGTTGCTGTCGAGCACCTTCTTGGCATAGTAGTTCTCGACCTTGGCAGAATCGCGCAAGACTTCGTAATACGCGGCTTTCAGCAGTTGCTCGCGGCGGTCGTGCAACTGCGAGCGGATGGCCTGCTGCACTCGCGGGTCGTTCAATTCCCGCTGCCCGGCCGGTTCTTTCGAAACCACCTTCACAATTCGAAATCCTACGGCCTGTTTTGTGGCGGGATTCACCACGCTGATAATCGGACTGTACTGGCCCGGCTTGAGCTTCATGACCGTGTCCCGGGTCAACTGGTCCGTGCTGCGCAGCGAAGATTCCGGGATCGTCCCCAGATCGCCGCCGTTGCCGGAAGTTTCGGGATCTTCGGAATACTTCATTGCCAGGGTGGCGAAGTCGTCGCCGCTATCGAGTCGGTTGCCGATCATCTGGATCTTCTTGCGCGCGTCGCCCTCATTTTGCGCCTTGTCGTTCTGATTATGCGCTTGCGGGTTGGGCACCGGCGTTACCATGATCTGGGCCAGGTGGTATTGCGGCTCGATCAGGTTGAACTCCCCCTTGTGGGCTTCGTAGTAGCTGGTGATGTCCTGGTCCGTCACGTTGATCTTGGAGGAAACTTCCTTGTTCATCACCTTTTCGACGGTGATGGAGCGGCGGATGTCGCGCTTGAAATCTGCCAGCGTGATCTTTTTGTCTTTCAGCCGCTGGTCAAACTCCTCCTGGGTGAAGGGAGACTTGATCTCGTTGTACTTGCGGTCAACCTCTTCGTCGGTGGCCAGCAGGCCGAGCTTCTCGGCGCGACGCATCAGGATCTCGTCGTCGATCATCTGGTGCAGGATCTGCAGCCGCAGAGCGGTCGCCTGTTCCCCGGTCGGCACCTGCCCCTGCTGCGCCGAGGCGATCTGATTGTCGTAATACTTGTCGGTGTCGGAGCGGAAAATCTTGCGGCCATCCACGGTGGCCATCACGTCGCCGCCCACCTGGGTACTGCAGCCCGGCAGCATGGCGAGAATCAGACTCAGCGGCAGGGCCGGGGCGAACCATATTTTTTTTCTCAAGAGCAGTTCCTCTGTTTCCACCACACCATGACGCAAGCATGAATTTCAGGCAGGGAGAGTTGTCCGCCCCCCGGTGCTGACTATTGCGCTTACCTGGAAGCGGGCGCCGCAGCCGAGGATGCGCCCGCCGGCATGGATTGTCCAGCGTCTTTGAGGGCGCTGTCCAGAGCCGCGCGGATCTCGCTGATGGGAACGGCGCCGTCGATTTTCTGACCGTTGATGAACAGCGTCGGGGTCGCGCTGACTCCGAGGTCGTCGGCTTCCTTCATCGACGCCTTTACTCCGTCTTCATTTTGCGCCTTCACGCACGACTGCAGCTTCACAACGTCCAGGTTGTGCCTCTGGGCTTGCAGCATGGCCATCTTGTCGATGGCATCCAGGCGCGCCTCAGGGGTTCGCTCCACGTCGACCTGTTGCTTGTTGGCGTGGATGTAGTCGGCAAAATCCCAGTAGGCGTCGGGATTCAGCACGGCCAGGCAGTTGGCATCGACAGCCGCATGAATCGCCCAGGGATGGATCTCCGCCAGCGGATAGTCCTTGTAGACGAAGGAAACGCGGTCGCCGTATTCCTTGAAAATCTGCGGGAACAGCGTCTGGTGCATGCGCGAGCAGAAGGGGCACTCGAAATCGTCGTAGTTCACCACCACAACCCTGGCGTCTCTGGCGCCGCGCGACGGCCGACCCTTAGTGTCGATCTTGCTCATCAACTCGTAGAAGGGATCCTTGGTCATGTCGAACTTGATCAACCGCACCATCGAGTTGCGATCTCTCGCGATGAGAAACTTATAGTCCTTCGGCTTGTTCTCCCCGCTATCGATCAGGACGGAGACGCCGTCATAACCGGGCAGCTCGGTGCTGGGAACAATGGGTCCCACTACGACTTTCACCGCGGCCGGAATGGTGTAATAGGAGCGCACCTGGCGCTCGATCTTGCGGGCTACGTCGGGAGGAGTCGATTGGGCCACGCAGCCCATGCAAATGAGGAGAAGCACCAGGAATGAACGTCGGATTGTGATCACCAGAAACCGCCTCAGCATCGCAAATTGACACTCGATTATCTCACAGGGCTGAGGAAGTCTTCGCCAAACCAGCGCAAATAGCGGCTCTGGTTAACCCACGCGGCGGAGGTGTTCGGCGGGCAACAGTGAGTTCATCGAGCCCGAGCGGAATCCCTCCAGGTCGAGGGTGACAAACTGGAAGCCGAGCGCCTTGAAGATGGCCGTGAACTGCGATGCCATGGCGGGGGTAAGGGCGCGATCCAGTTCCTCGCGGGCGATTTCGATGCGGACGATTTCGCCGTGATGCCGCACCCGGAACTGGCGGAAGCCGAGCGCGCGGATCGCATCTTCGCCGCGTTCGACCACTTCCAGCGCTTCGCGGGTGACCGGGCGCCCGTACTCGATGCGGGACGACAGGCAGGCGGAGGCAGGTTTGTCCCAGATGCGAAGTCCGGCTTGGCGCGCCAGTGCGCGGATTTCCTGCTTGCCGAGGCCGGCGTTCAGAAGTGGCGCTGCGACGTGGTGCAACTGGGCTGCTCGCTGGCCGGGGCGGAAGTCGCCCTGGTCGTCCCGGTTGACGCCGTAAGCAATCGTATCGAAGCCGCGCGCGGAACGCAGGTTTTCCATGACGGTGAACAGTTCGTCTTTGCAATGAAAGCAACGATGGCCGTCGTTGCGGACATAGTCGGCCCGGTCGAGTTCGGAAGTGGAAATAACCTCGAGGGGAATCCCGGCTTCATTTGCGAAAGCCATCGCATCGGCCAGATGCGTGCGCGCCAGGCTGGGAGAATCAGCGATCACTGCCAGCATATTGCCGTCCAAGGCCCGATGCGCAGCCCACGCCAGATACGCAGAGTCGACGCCGCCGGAGTAGGCCACGAGCAGGCGTCCCAACTGGCCTAGTTCGGACAGCAGGCGAGTTTCCTTGGCGACAAGTCCGGTTTCCAGCGACGACATCGGTCTATGGTACCAGTCGCCGCCGCCGCACCCAAATCTAGTACAGCCGTTCCTGCCGCCTGAGGTTGCCGAAGGATCCGATATTGGCGAGGGTAAACGTGAAGCGGAACAGGTTCTCATTGCGCACGTTGGCGATGGCGTAACGGCGGTATTCTAGCGTCATTCCACAGCAGTCCCAGTTGTAGGTGGTCTGGGCGGTGGCAAATTGCAGCTGCTTGATTTCGGCGTCGAATCCCAGGCTGGTGGCGGCGCTGAATCCCCGCCGGTTGAGGCCTCCGTAGCCGAGTGCCACCCGAAACTGCTGAAACTTGCAGGTGACCTGGTTGGTGTTTTCCGCCAGGCCGCAGTTGCCTTCCGCCAGAGCGTTGGGGGTTTGAGGAATCTGCAGAAAGGCATCGCCTCCTCCCACCGTGAACGGCCCGGCATTGTAATTGACCAACAGCGTGCTGGCATCGATCCGCCCCAACTGGAAATCGTAATCCATGTCCCATTCGGTATCGGTCCGGCTGCCGGTCGCAACGCGCAGGCGCGACACCAGCGGCGAAAGATGTCGCGAAGCGGTGACGAACGCGATGCCGCTGAGTTCCTCGGTCGAAGTAAACACGTTGCGCTGCCCGGCGATCAAGGCTCCGCCAAAACTTGGATCCAGGAAATATTTCTGCACCAGTTCCCAGGTCGCGACCTCACTCACGTCCGGGCCCTGGGCGCACGTCTGTTTCTCCAGGTTGGTGGCCCGCTGCCAAGGCACGGTCTGTTCGGGAGCGGCGGAACCGACGGCAAGCCCCATCATGGGGGTTTCACAGTCGGCGTTCGCGGCAGGTTTGCGTTTGGCGAAGAGCCGGGTGGTGAACCCGTATTCGACCTCGTGCGTGTTGCTCAGAATGTCGCGTTCGTCGAAGTGCACCACACTGGCGAAGTCGTTGACTCCAGTGACCAGCCGGTAAACGGCCCGTGGCTCGATCACATGCTTCCACTTCCGGCCGAGAAATTCTGAGGCGAATACTTTCTCCAGGGCGGGAGGCCGCAATTCCACCCACGCATCCAGCGCCTGGCGGTTGGTGGGATCGTTTACCGCTGCTCCGTTGACGAAGCGTTGCGTGTAATAAGTTTCGTGGAAGGCCAGGCCGGGGCGCAGAGACCATCCGCGAAAAAGCAGGGGCAGAGAAATCTCCGGGTTAAAGTCGAAGCGAGCCAGCAAATTGCCGGTGTGGAATCCCGGCTCGCTGCGCGACAGGCCGCCGATTGAGGCGTCGAAGGACCAGAAAAACGGCGAGCGGCCAAGAGCATGGTCCAGGCTCGATACGTCGATGCTGGGTGCGTGCCAGATCTGGACGTCGTCGAAGGCGGGCGGGTTGGTGAGCGCGCCGGTTGGATCCGTCAGCTGAAAAAAGTTCTGATAGCGTTCGACCATGCCGCTCAGAAAAAATCCGTCCACGGCTTTGGCGAGGAACATCTGCGATTTGACCTCGGAGTTGATGGCCTGGGTAAAGGTCTCGTTAAAGGCCAGCCGGAACAGGAACGAACTCAGGTAGTCCACGTTGGAAACGGCCCGGAAGCCTGCGAAATTGCCTTCGGCGGTGAGGCGAGCTTCCTGGCCCCCTTCCCGCAACAATTGCGGGCCGGTGCTGGTGTTGACCGCGAAGCCGCGATCGACAACCCCGAAATAACTCAGATCCACGTAGGAAGAGTCGGTCGGGCGCGCCCGGAATTCTCCTCTTTCGGCCCAGCCTCGCTTCGAGAAATATTCGGCGCCGACCGTCGCGTCCAGGCTGCGATTGATGGCCCAGTAGGCCGAGTCGCCGATGATGTTGCCTTTGCTCGAAGAGCGGCCGGCCGTGGGGATGAGAAATCCGGTCTGCCGCGCCTCCCGGTTTACGGGATGAGTCGCATAAGGAAAATAGAAGACGGGAAAGCCGTGCAGCAGGAAGCTGCTGCGATATATGGAGGCGTTTCCGCCCACGTCGACGACCACTTTGTGGGCTTGGAACTGCCACTTGGGGCTCGGAAGCTCGCAGGTGGTGATGGAACCGTCGTAAACCAGGTAATGATCGGGGCTGGTCTTTTCCACCAGTTTGCCGGTGAAGGCGAAGGGCGCCGTCGAGGTCAAAACGACACGGCTGCCATGAAAACTCAGGCCGGTCGTGCCCGTGACATCGTAGAACCGTCCACTCTCGGCCGTCAGGTTGTAGGACCCGTGGCTGGCCTTGATGTGTTCGTCGTTGGGCCCGCCGTCCAGCGTGAAATGCCCGGAAGCGGTCGCTTCGCCGCGGTCGGAGTCATAGGTGACTTCATCGGCGCGCAGGATGTAGTCGCGGTAGTGGATCTCGACATCGCCGCGCAACTTGTAGACGGACCCGTCCTTTTCCTGCTGGATGGCGCAGATGGTGGTCTCTTCCGGATCTTTGAGCCGGGCCTGTGTGGCGCAGGGTGACTGCGAAGCTGGGGCCGAGACTTTCGTGGTCTGGGGACTGGCTGATGCGCGGGGAGTCTCAGACTGAGCCGGATTGTCTGCAAGCAACTGGCTGGTTACTACAGCCGGGGCGGGAAGCTGGTGACAAAGAACCAGCACCGTGATAAGGAATCTAGTGCGAAGGTTCATCGGAAAAAAATCAGCGGAAAAAGATTGCCCATTACGGGTGAACCTGCCTTTTTCGGTGGTGCGCCGCAGCATCGTGAACTTAGCACGCCGTTGGCCATGCCGAAAAGTGGCGAACAGGGCTTAGGATTCCAGCTGATCGATCTGCAGTTGTCTGTGGCACCTTAAGCTAGACAGGTTTTCATGAATTGTCCGCGATGTGGCGAAGTTTGCCGTTGCCATTTGGAGCCCCCTCCCACCGCACTGGCACTGTCCGCGCCCGACCCCGGCGGTGCGGGTACCGTGGCGCCGGAGTCTGTCCGCGAGGGTGCCGGGGAGCGGGACAGACCAGCGCCGGTGGAGAGCGCAGGCGCCATGCCCGAAGGACCAGCTTCGCGGGAGGAATCCGTACCAGCGGAAGCGGACGACTCGGCCTGGCGCGAGGAAGTGGCGGCGCGGCTTACCCGCTACCGCTCGCGCCGCAGGATGCGCCCTCCGCGCTATCCGTCGTTGCGGCTGCAGTTTGACAGTGTCCAATCTTCCACCCGCGCTGAACCATCCTCGCCGGGGTCGCCTCTGGCGGGCTTTGCGCCAATGTCCGATCAGGCACTGGCCCTCGATGGAGTGAGCCAACCGGACGAAGCCGTGCCTTTGATCCCTTCTGCGCCTGCCGGTGCGCCGCAGCAGACGAACGCTGTGCCCGCCGCGCATGGCGGGGCCAAGATCATCGAGTTCCCCCGCTACGCCTGGGCCCCCCCGCCGCCTCCGCCGGACCAGCTCGCCGAGCCGGTGATGGACCGGCCGCGCATCCTGGAAGTGCCCGAGGTTGAGCCTCCTCCACCGGCGCTGGGCGGAATTACCATCGAGCCTGCTGAGATCGAGGCTGCGGAGAAGCGTCCGGGCATCGATTTTCCCCTGCAAAGCGCTTCGTTTCCGCGGCGCGTCATCGCGGCCGGGGTGGATGGGCTGATCGTGGGCGCGGCCTCCGTCTTGTTTGGGTTCATTTTCTGGAAGATAGTCGCGATCGATCCGCCACGGGCACAGCTCTTGGGTCTCGCCGCCGGCATCCCCTGCCTTTTCTGGGCCGTCTATCAATATCTGCTGATGGTGTATGCAAGCCGCACCCCGGGATTACGGGCGGTTGGCCTCGAACTGGCGCGTTTCGACGGCACGGGGACCACGCGCTCCTTGCGACGCTGGCGCGTACTGGCCTCGTACCTTTCGGCCGCCTCTCTCGGCATGGGTTACGTCTGGGTTTTTCTGGACGAAGACGCCCTGTGCTGGCACGACCGGATCACGCATACCTATTTGGCCCCAAGAAAATAAAGGGGGAGGGATCGCGTGGAGGGGGCAAGTTCTCGAGTAGCACTTGTTGAATACTCTCTGCTACTCTTCCCACGCTATGCAGGTTTCGATGATTTTTTTTGTGTTCGTGTGCGCAACGGCCGCCATTTCCGCTCAGGAAGTGAAGCCTGTGGCCGAACGCCTGGCTGCGCAGAACGCCCTTTTTGACGAACAGTTCGAAACGGACTTGCGCAACTTTCCCGAGCGCGCCACCGCCTTCGGCGACTACCGCTACAACGACCGCCTCAACGATTACTCCCTCGAAGCTATCCAGCGGCGCCACCAAGCCGATTTGGCTTTCCTGACCCGGCTGGAGGCGATCCCGACCACTGGCTTCTCCGATCAGGACCAGCTGTCGCACGACCTCCTGATTCGCGTGCTGCAGCAGCGCATTACCGATTTCAGTCTCAAGGAATACGAGATGCCGATCAACCAGCAGAACGGCATCCACACCAACCTCGCCGATCTGCCGCTGGCGGTGCCGCTCGACTCGGTCAAGCACTATGACGACTACATCGCTCGCCTGCGGCAGATCCCGCGCGCCCTGAGCCAGACCACCGATGTCCTCCGCGCGGCCATAAAAGACAAACTAATGCCGGTGCGGTTCCTGGCGGAACAAATCCCGGCACAGTGTGAAGGGGTCGTCACTGCCGACCCCTTCCTGGAGGCGACGAAGAAATATCCTGCAGGCATTTCGGCAGACGACCAGAAACGCCTGACTCAGGAAATTACCCTCGCGATCAATACCGACGTCCTGCCCGCTTACAAGAAGTTCTCCCAGTTCATAAAGACCGAGTATGCCCCGCAGGGCCGAACCACGCTGTCGGTTACTTCGCTGCCCGACGGTCAGAAACGCTACGAAAATGATATCTATGCGCGAACCACCACCCACATGACGGCCGAGGAGATCCATCAGCTTGGCCTGCGAGAGATCGATCGCATCGAGGGGGAAATGACTGCGATCGCCAGGAAGGAGGGGTTTGCCGACCTGGCGTCATTCCGGGCTGCGCTGAAGACCAATCCGAAATACAAGCCGGCCTCGGCTGAGCAGATCCTCGACGATTTTCGTCACTACATCGCGCAGATGGAGCCGAAGCTTGCGGAGCTATTCACGCTGCTACCCAAATCGCCGGTCACGGTAGAGGCTATTCCTGAATTTCAGGCGGCTCATGCGACGCACTACGTGCTGGGTACGCCCGACGGTAAACGGCCCGGCCGCGTGGTTGTTGCCACCTCCAAGTTCGCCGAGCGGTCGCTGATTGACGACGAGGCAACCGCATATCACGAAGGCGTTCCCGGACATCACATGCAGATTTCCGTGCAACAGCAACTTGACGGACTGCCGAAATTCCGCTTGCACGGTCTTGGATTCAACGCCTACAGCGAGGGCTGGGCTCTCTATGCCGAACAACTCGGCAAGGAGGTCGGCTTCTATCAGGATCCCGTCTCCGACTACGGGCGTCTTTCCTCGGAACTGTTCCGCGCCGTTCGCTTGGTGGTTGACACGGGGATTCATGACAAGGGTTGGTCCCGCGACCAGGTAGTCGAGTTCTTCCGAAAATCGGGCGCGGTGGATGAGCCTACGCTGCAGGCGGAAACCGACCGCTACATCTCATGGCCGGCGCAGGCTCTCAGCTACAAATTGGGGCAACTTAAGTTCCGCGAACTTCGCCTGCGCGCCCAGAAGGAGTTAGGCCCGAAGTTCGATCTGCGGAAGTTCCACGACGAGATGCTCAGTGGAGGGACGTTGCCGATGGACATGCTCGAGGCCCGGACCGACAGATGGATCGCGGAGCAAAAGGCGAAATGACACTTCGTGTCAAGGTACGGCTGTCGGGCGCTCCGGGAGGCGCGTCGTGATTCAAACGTTTCGCAGCGCTCGCTGCTTTGATCCGAGCCTTGAATCCTTGCCTGTGCTATCTTTTCTAGGCTTACATCATAACGTTTAAGCGCAATCGTCTGAAGAATGGCCACATCGGTTGAGGGATCCAAACCGGCCGTAAAGGTCTTCGTCGCCACCACGGTGATGTTGACCTTCATCTCCTTCTGGCGGGCGTCCGCCATCGTGCTGTCCGACCTGGCGTCCTCCGCTTATTATGCGGGCGGCGACGCCGAGAAGGTCATCGGCAAGAGCGCGCCCTGGTTCATCCTCGCCGTCATGCTGTTCAGCTATGCCGTGCGCGCCCTCTACATCGAATCCAGCAGCATGTTTGTCCGCGGCGGCGTCTACCGCGTGGTCAAGGAGGCCATGGGCGGAACGCTAGCCAAGTTCTCGGTTTCAGCGCTGCTGTTCGATTACGTACTCACCGGACCGATCAGCGCCGTTTCGGCCGGGCAATATCTGGCGGGCTTCATCAAGGATATGGGTGTGTATCTGCACCGCCCGCTGAATTTTTCCGACGACCATTTTGCCGCCGGGCTGGCCGTCATCGTCGTGCTCTATTTCTGGTGGAAGAATACCCAGGGCATCCACGAGTCCAGCGGCAAAGCGATGCAGATCATGATCATCACGACCGTGATGGTGGTGATCCTGATCCTGTGGTGCACGGTGACGGTGCTGCGAACGCCGGTACAACTGCCGCCCAGCCCGCTCAGTGCCGCGGGAGCGATACCGATCAACAAAGACTCGCTGGGATGGCTCAACGGAACTTGGTTCGCCCACCTCACCTGGATCCTGATGTTCGTGGGCTTCGGGCACTCGGTTCTGGCCATGAGCGGCGAAGAGACCCTGGCGCAGGTCAACCGCGAGATCGAGCATCCGAAACTCAAGAACCTGGAGAAGACCGGGCTGGTGATCTTTATCTACAGCCTGCTGT
>Ga0209698_10008166_pt1 | contig 10843 bp, 7 predicted proteins | sample LitLauG_LLR_2012_FD_187203 | JGI IMG/M metagenome (GOLD analysis project Ga0209698, IMG submission 187203) | Freshwater sediment microbial communities from Pennsylvania, USA - Little Laurel Run_MetaG_LLR_2012 (SPAdes) (version 2) | ecosystem: Environmental > Aquatic > Freshwater > Creek >... | reverse complement strand
CCCTTGCTATCCGAACAGGTGCGTCCCTATCCGAACGGATAGTCGCCCCAAGGTCTTCAGGCAGGGACTCTAGCGCTCCGGGCGCTAAGTCTCTAAAAATGAGGTGAATTGGGGAATCGAAGTGCCGAAGAATGGCAGTGTAGGTGCACGACGAGAAATTCGGACGGATGGGCGCGCCCCTCAGGCAACCGCTGGAAGAGATTCAACCGGGTCCGCCTGCAGGTCTAACCATGGTGTCCGAAGGAGATGTGATTCTCGGTCTCGCACAAAAGTGTGGAGGATATTCCCTGGCGCCGAGGGAACTCTCTTGTGACGACCACTCCAGTCAGCAGCGGCGCGGAGAGGCTCTATGTCACGACCACCGACGGAGTCCAAACGTGCATCCTCGATAGTGGATCGCGAGCCGTTTCTGTTGATGGCATTGCGACTCATCCAGGAGGTCCTTGCACTGGCAGTGCACATCCTGCGGTGGCTCTCGCAGGCTCTGAGAGTCGGGGGTTGGTCGCGCAGAAGACTGGCCGTGTCCGCGGTTCTATTGTTTGTTTTGGCCACGGGTAATGCAATTCGCCAGTACGTGCAACCATTCGTGTGGCATGAGCCCTATCCCATACTTCGTCTGCAATGGTGGTCGCAGCCCCTGGAATGGAATGTCGATTCGGGGTTGCCGCAGATTGTCGGCAACATCAACGCAGTTTCCTCTGTGCCGGAAAAGGCCTGCCTATGGATCGCTGGCGATAAAGGATTGCTTGCTTTCAGCAAGGATCAGGGGCAAACGTGGACCGCGCTTTCCTATGACCCAACGACCGGCGATTTCCATGCGCCAGACAATTCTGCACCTTGCGTTGCAGCAAGGGTGAACAGGGCGTGGTTTTCCTTGACGCAAAAGGTTTATGCCGCTTCGGGAGAAGGGCGCTCTCCGCCGCAGGTGCAGCACTCAAACGCCGCACAGAAGCTCCGGGCACAAGCTCAGCAGACAGTAAGTCAAGGCAAAACTGGGAACGCACAGGAGCAGTTGCCGCGGATGGACCCTCGGAATAGCGCCAATCAGGGAACCGGGAATTCGCAGTCGGATGCCGAGACTAAGCGAGTTAACGTGTCACAGGATCCCAGGATATCCCCCCCCTCTTCGGCGCCAGATCTCTGGGGTTTCCATGACACCAGAACATTAGGTGATGTCTACACGAACCAAGCGGATATCTACAGCACTCAAAATGGAGGGCAGAGTTGGACTTGGAAGAGATCTCCCGCCGTGGAGAACTCTCTAACCGTCACTGTGTCTGACAAGCAGCTTGAATTCGAACAAGAACCAGCGACGGGTGCCTACCACCTCCAAAGCGTGACAGGCCGCAGTTGGACGACCGGATTCGATGCGATTCAATGGAACCCTGCCGCTCACGATTTCAACGTCTTCACAGACAATACCAACGGCCCAGGGAACCTGCACGAGATGCAATCTTCGAAGCCCGACGGCGATATCATTGCGCTGTCTTTTCCCGGTTTCTCCGGCACCCAGACCGGATGGGCTATCAATTACACAACGCAAGCGATCGAAAACTCCCGGAATCCGAGTAGTTCAGCCACTTCACAAGTCCTCTACACAACCGACGGTGCACGAACCTGGACCGTGCTCAAGTCATTCACGGGGGAGCGCCTGAAGTCGATGCATTTTCGTGGCGACATCAAAACCGGCTGGGTTACTGGCGATAATGGCGTCCTGCTCAGTACGGCTGACGGCGGCGCGAGTTGGCGTCCTTTGTCAAGGAATGCGGCGCGGTTATTGCGTTTGGGAATGTGGAGTGAGCCGAAGGACGTTGACCCATACGTACACTTCGTTGCCCCCTGGTATCTGGCCGCACTGCTGATCTGTGGAGTACTAGCCACGCCTGTGCTGTTTCCCGTTGATGAGACAGAAGCACCACCCACTGCCGTGCCTGAATCGAGGGGTGATAAGACGCATCGCCCAACGGTGGCTGGAGACCGGGAGGCGGACGCCTCGATTATCGGCAATCAGGCTATTGCCGACAAACCGCTGGAGCCCGGCGATCCAGATGCTCTCGGGCTCAGCATCATTGCAGCTGGATTGGCGTTTTTCCTGCGCAACCAGAAGACACGGCCACCTCTGGCAATTGCCATCAACGGCCGCTGGGGAAGCGGTAAGACCTCCCTGATGAATCTTCTCAAGAGCAATCTGGAGGCTTGGGGCGCGCATCCGGTCTGGTTCAACGCGTGGCACCATCAGAAAGAGGATCAGATGTTGGCGGCACTGCTGCAGGCAGTGAAGACCCAAGCAGTGCCTCCGCTTTGGCAGGTTTCGGGGTGGGCATTTCGGTCAAGGCTTGCCTGGAGACGCTTACGACGCTCTTGGTTCGACCTCGTTCTGTTGGTGACCGCCGTCTTCGTAATCTACAAAGCCGGTATCTTTGTCGCCGGTTCTTTCAAACTTAGTGTAACTTCACTCCTGAATTGGATTTCATCTGGGAAGGCCAGCACAGAAATCACCGCGAACTTGGCGGGCAAGCCAATTCTCACCATCCTCACTTCGGCGGGCGCCATTTACAAAGTTGTTTCAAGTGGTCTCACCGCATTCGGATCAAATCCGGCAAGTCTGCTTGCGTCAGTTTCGGGTGGAACCAAGATCCAAGACCTTGACGCGCAAACCAGTTTCAGACAACGTTTCGCCTCCGAATTCAGTGATGTCACTCAATCATTGGGGAAGAATCAGCGGATGTTGATTCTGATCGATGACCTCGACCGCTGTCGCCCCGAAAAAGTGCGTGAGGTTCTGGAGGGCGTGAACTTCCTGGCTTCCAGTGGGGATTGCTTCATTGTCTTGGGCATGGCGCGGGACATTGTAGAGCATTGTGTTGGGCTCAGTTTTGCTCCCGTGGTAGACACGATGACTTGGGAAGCGCTGGGACTTTCTCCGCAAGATATCGAGCAAGCAATAGAAGAAGCTCGGTCGACAAAAGCACACACCGGAGTTTCTCAACCCGTATTACTTGTAGGGGGCAAGACACCCACGAGCATTGAAACCTACGCCAAAAGACGCGCTTATGCACGTCTCTACTTGGACAAGCTCATACAGATCGAAGTGTCGGTTCCAGAGCCGACACCGTTGCAACGGCGGCTTTTGTTTCGCACTGAAGAAGAAATTCAGAAAGAGCGCGACGCCAACGAGCAGCGCGTCCAAGACATCGTGGCACGATCAAGGCGTATCTACATGGGGATGCAACCTCTGATGGGAATAGCTCTCGCTGGAGTCATGTTATTCGGATTGTGGACGTTGACTCGTTCCACGATTCGCGGTTGGGTGCTTGAACTTGCGGCGATCCCCACGCCACCGACTGGCTCAACTTGGAACGCTCCACCAGCTGACCAACGGGGGACCAACGGCCTCCGCTCTAAGTCGCCCAACCCGAATTCAACTTCGCCCGACGTGTTAAGCAGGGCTACCACAGGCGCCAATGCAGAGACCAATCCATTACGAAAGCCGGAGGCACCTATAAGTGAAGGCGTCTTCCCCTATGGTCCGACGACGGCATTGTTGTGGTCGCCGACAATCGAAGAATATGGTGCAGGTCCGTGGGAGAAAGGGTGGATTGCGGGTTGGCCTTTCTACCTGGTAGCCCTTGGCACAATCAGCTTGCTTGCCACCTCATTGCGGCGTTTGCCTCAACGGATCGTCCGAGATGAAGCGCCCTTCACGAACGCGCTCGCTGTTTGGCATCCTTTGGTAATGACCGGCGGCGCAAAGAACACCCCCCGAACGGCTCGACGATTCCAAAACAAGGTGCGCTATCTAGCCATGCGACAAAGAGCACTTCTGCGCGGCAAAGCGATGTCCCTCGGAGAGCGATGGCTTCGAGAAAGACTGCATGCCCCGCTGCCACGCGTTGATCGTCCCGTACACCTTCCGGAAACGGAAGACATTTCCTCAACGCTCGTTAAGGATGCGGGAAGGGTGAGGGAGTTAATTGAACGCGGTGAAAATGGAAAAGTGGGGTCGTGGGAAATCGAGGTCTCGACCGATCGGGTAAACCTTTCGTCTGCTACTGTCACGGATATAGATGACGAACAGTTCAAGGCACTGGTACTTGGAAATGTCTACATACCCGAGCCGCTCTTGGTGGCCCTGTCAGCGATTGAGGAATACGCGCCCGAGTGGATCTTGAACGAGCACGAGTTCCAGATCAGAGTGGCTCATCCCGCCATGACTCTCGGGGACGAGAAAACGAACATGCTGAGCAAGACGCTGAAAGAGCACGGTCGGTATTGGGACGACTGGCACAATCTCGAGCAATACCGGCGTGCTTATTTGAGCCTGTGCAGCGAGGTAGACGGCAGTGAAGGGGATGAAGCACGGGTGGCAGCAGCAGGAAGAGATCCGTCCTGGGCATGTCTGCCGGGCTAAAGCACTTTGGAAAACGACGGCTGGGACGAACTGGCCTGGATCGAACCTGTCCTATTCCGGACAATGTGTGGGACGTGGATTGCTCGACGCTCATTAACCCAAACACGAACGGAGTCGACGTACACGGTGCTTATTTTCAGGAGCCAAAGTGCTATGACCTCATGCGGCAGCTGTTGAAAGGCCTGGACCGCAGCGTGCTCGTCGCCAACGGTGTGGTTCCCTCGGGCTTGGCCAAGGCACAAGTAACGGGATGAAATTTCCCAGATGCGGGCCTGAACACGGTGAGAAGCATGAAAGTTGCATCTCCTACGCACGTACTTGCTGCGTCTCCACTGCTCCGGCTTATCGCCGTGCTGGGTGCGCTGCTCGGGACGATCCTTCTTGTCGGCGGCGTCTACCTTGCGTTTGGCAGCACGCGAGCGAATACGAACTTCAATCTTTTCGGCAATGAGTTCGCCTCAACCAGCGTCGGGGTTTCGATGGCCTTCATTGGCGCCGTCCTGGTGGTTCTTACTTTTCGTGGTGTTCTGGCTTCGGTCGACCGGCTTGCTACGCTGCCCGATGACGAAAACCGTGCCCAATTGGCGTCAGGAGAGTCGACGGGACCTGGTGTACCCGAAAAAGAACAACACCACCTCCCCCGGGAGAGAATGCTGGTGTCGCTCCAATTTGGCCAGCTGAAAAATCATTGGAGGCACTCAAGCGGAGGCTCGATCGCATGTCGAAAACGAACGCCAGAATTCTCGGGGAGATTGCGGGGGCAGGCCAGTATGGAATCTATGCTGGTGAGCTCTCAAAGGCCATCGGATTACCTCGCGACGAGGTCGTCTATCGGGCAAAGGAGATGCAAGGCGAGGAACTAATCGAAATACTCAGCCTTACGGATCTAAACTTTCGCTTGCATGAGGAGGTTACGAATCTGCTGGGCGCCAAAACAGGTCAATTCATGACGGCATACTCAAGATAGCCTGCAGCTGGCCAAGATCGTTGCACGTCACCCAGTGCGCCAAAGTCGGTTAACCCGAAACGGTAACTGTCCGAGTACCTCCCCGACGCTGAAAATGAGAGTGGCGCGCGTCGAGATATGTAGGGTGAGGATGGCAACGACGCGCGCCGGTTCAACTTTGAGACTTACAGTACCGCAGGGAGCCGGGCAGGTCAGTGATGCGCATCACCCTCCCCGCAGCTTAGTGTTTGGGACACCAGAAAAAAACGCACCCCATACGCGCACAAATATCACCCGCATCGCAACGCTGCATTGGGGTCGACCTTCGCCGCGCTCCGCGCTGGACCCACAGCGGCGCACAACGTGATCAATAAGGTGAAAAACACGGCTACGGCATAAATCACCGGATCTCCTGGGCTGACCTCAACCAACGATTGCGACACCACACGTGCCAGCGCTGTCGCAAGCAAGGCGCCGACTCCCACACCAGGTAGCGCCAGTATGAGGCTCTCACGCACGATCATGCGTAGGATGTCTCGCGGTCGTGCGCCCAGTGCGACGCGGACACCAATTTCGATCGTCCGCCGCGACACCGAGTAAGCCATCACGCTATACAGACCGACTGCCGCCAGCAGCAACGCCACGGAACCGAGCGTACCGAGCAGGCTGGCGGAGATTTTTTGCGCAAAGAGCGATGCCGCGATATGTTCCCCCAACGGCATTGCATCGAAAACCGGAACCGCTGGATCGATGGCGTTCGCCTCCCGGCGCAGAGCCGCGACGGCGTCGCTTAAGGGGCCCGAAGATCGGACATAGAACTTGAGCCCCATCTCGGGCCGATAAATCTGGCGAATCGGAACATAGAAGAAGGGAGATGGGCTCTCGGTTAGCCGATAAATCTTGCTGTCCTGGGCCACCCCGATCACGGTGAACCACTGTCCCCAGCCATGAACTTGCTGGCCCACGGGATTCCCATTGCGCATAAAGCGGCGCACAAACTCCTGGCTCACAATCATTACAGGCTGGCTGGATGAATCGTCACGATTATTGAAGTCCCGGCCTTCAACGAGCGGTATATTCAAAAGGTTGAAGTATCCCGGCGCCACCAGGTTGCGATATATCTTCATGTTCTCGCCCGGGGCGGGAAGGTACCCCTTGATCTGAAGATCTTCCCAGGATCCGGCACTCACGCTAAGAGGCACATAATCTGCATAACTGACTGCGGTAACCCCGGGTTGACGCTCGAGTGCCTGCCGCAGTCGAAGGCAGAACGAGTCCGCGTCGTGGGCATCGTAATTCGCCGCTGAGAGGCTCATGGTGGAAATCGCGACGTGCTGAGGATTAAAACCTGGGCGTATCGCGCGCGCGAGTTGGAAGCTTTTAACAAAAAGTCCTGCGCCGACTAGAGCAACCAGCGCCAGCGCCACTTCAGAGGTTACCAACACGCCGCGTAAGCGCTTTGAACCGGCACTGGATGTTTCCGTGCGCCCGCCGTCCTTGAGCGCGTCGTTGACACTGCCCCAGGCAGACTCGATGGCTGGTGCCATGCCTGCGATCACCGTCACCGCAACCGCGAGAAGCACCGTGAAGAGGAGCACTTCTCCGTCGATCGGTGGCCTAGCAAGATTGGGGACCGACGCCGCCGGCACCATCAACCGCAGCGATCCTCCAAACCACTCGGTCAGCAACAGGCCGATCACCGCTCCTGCCGTCGCGATCACTAGACTTTCACTCAAAAGCTGGCGAATCAGTCGTGCTCGCCCAGCCCCCAACGCGACGCGGATCTTGATCTCTCGCCGCCGGGTCACTGCCCGGGCCAGGAGCAGATTTGCGACATTGGCGCACACGATCAAAAGCACCAGGCCGCTTGCGCCCATCAGGATGCCCAACGGAGCCAGCAGAGAATCCTGAATTCCATAATGCGATTTCCAGAGCGCCAATGCAGTGGCGCTCATGCCTTCGTTTGTGCTCGCGTGTTCCTTTGCAAGGTAACCCGCGATTGAGTTCATCTCAGCGCGAGCCTGCTCCACCGTAACCCCGGGCGCCAGTCTCGCGAGAACCCGGAACATGCGGGTCTTGCGGTCCCGTAACATCCAGTCGCCAGTCGAGCTCAATTGTCCATACATGGTTGCCGGCGCCCACATCTCGAAGGAGAGTCCCGGCATCGATCCTTGAAAAGCTTCCGGTGCGACGCCAATGATTTGATAGGGGAAGCGATTAATCCGCACCGTTCTCCCAATAACCGACGGGTCTGAATGATAGTGGCTCGTCCACAGCGAATGGCTGATCACGACTACCGGATAGGCATTCTGCTCGTCGCCGCGTTCGGTGGAAGAAAAGAATCGGCCCAAGGCCGGCTTGACCTGTAGAAGGTCAAAGTAGTTTCCCGAGACCAACTCGCCCCAGGTGCGCTCGATGTTTCTTTCATCACCAACCGCCAGAGCCATCGGGACGGTCACACTCATGGCGTCGATCTGTTTGGCGCGGTCACGAAAATCCCGAAAGTCAGGGTACGATGTGGGCACCCACTCCGAGGACGGTGTCAAGCCTTCCAGGGCTACGACTTGGTCCGGCTTTCCGGCGCCTGGAAGCGCATTGATGAGCACACCGTGAATCCAGCTGAAAATCGTTGTGTTCGCTCCAATGCCAATCGCAATCGTCAAAATCGCCACGGCCGCGAACCCTGGATTCTTGCGCAACATTCTCCAGCCCGAGCGCAGGTCTTGTAACAGAGATTCCATGCGTACCTTCTCTCGATGTCGCTCCTGTTACAGCACTCGTTACGCCGATGTTTACTGCGATAAGCTATTGATTCTATTAAGGAAGGTAGTGTTCGCGACGGCCGGGGCTGTCCGCTTGTGAGATCACAATGTCCGCATTCGGACGGTTGCTGGATGATGTAAACAGGCTGAGATTCCTCGCCGGGCCATCTCTGACGGACCGGGCGTTTCGAGGACCGCCCCCCAAAAAAAGTCCCGTAAGCTGCTGGTTTGCAGGCCTCCGGGACGCTATCCCTAGGTGCGTAATCTATGATCGAACGGATGCTGTTTACTTCCTACTACTTCGGATCGGCAAGGAATCCCGATGCCGTAGTGCTGCTCGGCATGGTGAAGCCGACGAGTTGACCGTTGTCGTTGATACCGTTGACGAAGGTCACGCCGACGCCGTGGGGATCATCCACCGACGTGTATTGTGCGTTGTGGGTGTTGTACACGAAGCCGTGCGTTGCGCCACCGGCGTCCTGGTAAACTCCCACGACCATTCCCTTGTTGTTCTCACCGGTCGCCTGCGTGAAGATCGAGCCGGGAAAATCCAGCTGTAGCAAGGTTCCTGCATTCAGCCACCAGCCATGGTTGGTGCCGGCGGAGTCGATGAAGAATCCCGTGACCTGTTGCTCGAAGTTGATGTCAGTCGCCTGCGCGCTGACGGATCCCGGAATGGTGATTACCTCAAAGACGCCACCGTTGGCATCATATATATAGGGAACAAAAGGGCCGCTCCCGTTTGCAGTTTGGCTGTAGTAGCCGGCAGCCTGCGCCTTGTCGTTCCGGCCCAGCAACTGGTTGAAGGGCGTACCTGGGAAATCTATCGATTTGAAGCTGTTGTTGTCATCCAGAAATCCGTGGGTGACGCCGGCGTTGTCAACATAGAAGCCGCAGGTCCCGCCCAGTTTGTCGATCCCGATCACTTGGGTGGCCACGGAGCCCGGGAAGTTCTCGTTGTGAAACTTCTTCGTAGACACGGTGTACGTAAAGCCCTTGTTGTCGTTGACATTGTGGTAGCCAGCGATTTCATCGCTTACGTTGATGCCCAATAACTGGGTAAAAGTGTCGTGCGGATAGTTGATCGTCTTGAAAGTGTATGAGTTCTGCGCCGCCACAGATATGCAAGCCAGTACCGTGGATGCTAAGCCGAGAGCAAGTGTCTTGAATTTCATGTGTTCTCCTCGTTTCGCCATGGATGATGGTCGGGATCGGCCGCCGGGCGGCTTGTTTTCCCCTTCACTGATAAAAGCGACACTTCGAGGTCGATTCCCTCACCATCTTCAAATTTTCTTTGGTGGCGGTTTTGTGAAAGGGGCCGAGGGGCGCGGATCACAAAGAGGGCCCGAGGGGAGACAGGCTGGCGATCGCGGCGCGAGCGGGCGCCTGACAAAGAGGGGTAACCGGGACCTGCTTCAGAAGAACTTTGCCTTGAACTGTTCGTGCCTCTGGCGGGCTTGGCTCATAAGGGCTTGGAATTCAGCTTTGTTGCGAAGATTCTGCAGCAGAGGATCGCGCATAAAGTAGGGGTAGCAAAAGAACCCGCCACCGATGCTGTGACGGAGCATATGCAGGGCGGAGACGTCGTCACCCAACACAGCATACGCTTGAGCGACTTTATAAATACCTTCCGCGTCGCTCACGCCCTGTTCGTCGATCTTATCCTCAGCTTGATGAAGAATCCGGAGGCCAAAGGCACCCTCGTGCTTGATCGAGTAGCTAAGGGCCTTGCCAACGTACGCCGGAAGCAGGGAAGGTTCCATTTCGAAAGCACGATCAAAATCCTTGGCCGCCTGTTCAAGATTGTTCAGGTGGTACTCTCCAAAGCCGCGGTAAAAGAGGATGTAAATCGAGTCGTTGACCGGCAGGCTCTGCATGAACTTTTCATAGTCACCCAGGTATAGATAGCCGTTCAGTGCAGAGCTATTAACCTTGACTTGCGGGTTGTTCTGCCGCGCTTTTTCACACTCCGCCACCGATTCCTGCAGCATCCCGCCAAACCTGTAAGCGTATCCCAGCTCCCAATGCGCCTCTGCGTTATTGGGGCTACTTTGCAGAACGGATCTGAGCAATGGCACCGCCTGTTCTACTCGTCCCGTATCGGTAAGCAGATTGGCCATGTAGATCCGTGGCTCAACCAACGCAGGATTCAATGCGATCGCCTTCTCATACGCATTCTGAGCTTTGGCGTAGTCCTCCCTCCCACCGAACCGAAGGGAGGCGTTGGTCGTATAGGCCCGGCCCAGATGTGCCCAGGTGGGAGCGTAGTTGGGTTCACTGGAGGTGGACTTAACCAGCAACTGGATCGCTTCCGTAAACTGATTGAGTGAGTAAAGATCGACTCCCCGCAAGTAGTCTTCGTAAGCCAGAGCATTGATGGGGGCGTCAGGCTTGAGATTTGCCGCTTCGGTGGGAGAGAGATTCAACTCCAATCCTTTGATGATCTGTTGCGCTACGTGATCCTGCACGGTTAGCAACTTGTCGTACTTCAGATCGATGACGTCCTGCCAGAGAATCCTGGCCGGCCTCACGTCGACCAATTGCGTGGTGATCCTCAGGTCATCGCCATCTTTGATGAAACTGCCAGTGAGCAAAGTGTCGACGTTCAAGTCTGCCGCCACCTTTCTGGGATCGATGACCTGACCGCGATACTTGTCGACAGAAGAGGACGGACGCACCGTAAGCGCGTTGATGTAGCCGAGTTTGGTGATGACCGCATCCGCC
>Ga0209698_10008165_pt1 | contig 10844 bp, 5 predicted proteins | sample LitLauG_LLR_2012_FD_187203 | JGI IMG/M metagenome (GOLD analysis project Ga0209698, IMG submission 187203) | Freshwater sediment microbial communities from Pennsylvania, USA - Little Laurel Run_MetaG_LLR_2012 (SPAdes) (version 2) | ecosystem: Environmental > Aquatic > Freshwater > Creek >... | reverse complement strand
GCAAAGGTCGAATCGCGGAGAGATACGCTCATCATTAGTGCTGCAGAATCTCAGATCCTGTCAATCGCTATCCTTCCCTATCCGGGAGAATCCAGCGATCTCGGGGTCATTGTCGTTCCCGTGCATTTGACGCGGCTGCAGGATATTGAGGTAAAGGGCCGGATGACGCAGTCGTTTAAAAGTGATTACTCCTTTCTTGGGACCAAAACCCAAACGGCCGCAATCAGTATTCCCCAGTCAATTTCATCTATTACCAAGGAACTGATCCGGGATAAAATGCAATATACACTCAAAGACGCGGCTAGTGCCGCCGCAGGGGTCAATGATTATTCCGGTTATGATGAATATACTATCCGGGGATTTAAGGCAGAAAATGCGCGGCTGATCAATGGACTGCGGGGGTACAATTCCACCTACACCAATGCCATGCTGGTAAATATCGAAAGAATCGAGGTAGTGAAAGGCCCCTCGGCCACGCTTTTTGGTAACTGTGATCCAGGAGGTACGATCAACCTGGTCACTAAGAAGCCGCTGCCTGTTCCTGGGGGAGAGGTCACCCTGGCGGGTGGCAAGTGGCAACATTTTCAATTCACGGGTGATGTCACCGGACCGCTGAACACCGGCAAGACCCTTTTATACAGGTTTAATGCGGGTGCGGATAATACCCGGTCATTCCGTAATGACCTGTATGCCAAATCTTTTGAACTGGCCCCTTCTCTTTCGTATGTTCCCAACGAGAAAATTCAAGTAAATGCGGATTTTTCCCTGTCTCATATTAACACCCGCCTTGATCGCGGGCAGCCCGGGCTTCTGAATCATTCATCCCCGTCATCAACGCCGATCCAGCTGACGGTCAATCAACCGGGCGATTACCTGCATGAAAATGATTACGCTACGACAGTCTCATTTTCCTACAAGGTGAACGACCACATTAGTTTCAACAGCGGGTATCTGAACTACGTGACGAGCCAAAAAGTGGCCGAACATGGTGTTCAAAGTTATCTCAGCCCGGATTCGGTAAACCTTTACTATTCTACCTGGAATTATCACACCAGTACCAACACGCTGACAAACTATTTTACGATCCACCTCATTACCGGAAAGTTTACGCACCAGTTGCTTGTCGGATATGACTATATCCGGAGTAAGGTGAACCTTCAGCAGGAATATTTCGAAGACCAGGGTAATTTCCCGGTTGGCAGTGGCGTCGCAGGTACGTTTAGTCTGATCCATCCCAGGTATGTGGCCACACCAGCCCGCCAGTACTCGCTTTCTGATTATGATTCGGATGCTACAAACGTCGACCCGACTATTTATCACACGCAAGGCGTTTACCTCCAGGATCAGGTAAACCTTAAAAAATGGAAATTGTTATTGGGCCTGCGGGAAGAATTTTACCGGGCCGACATACCGCAAACGGACAGTTCACGGGAGGACGCCGTAAATGTTTTCTTGCCCCGGTTGGGAATCGTGTATCAAATCCAGCCCAATTTCAGTGTATACGCCGCTTTTAACAAGGGTTTTGATCCATTCGATGCTTCGACTAGCACGCAGGTATTTGCAGGTGCCTTTAAACCAATCAACAGCCAACTGTTAGAAACCGGTGCCAAAGCCAATTTCTTCCACAATAAACTGTTTGCATCTGTATCAGTGTACCAGCTGACTTTGCAAAATGTCGCCGTAAATGCCAATGAAATTTCCAATCCAAATCTGTTCGTTCAGCAGGGGGAAGACCGCTCAAAAGGAGTGGAGACAGAAATGAACGGCAATATTTTGGCTAACCTGGGTGTGGCTATCTCTTATGCTTATTGTATTGCCAGGGTCATCCGCAGCAAGATCCCGGCCGACCAGGGGATGCCGGTAGAAAACGCTCCTAAAAACGAAAGCAATAGCTGGATCAAATATAGCTTTACTACGGGTGCCTTAAAGGGCTTTGGTCTGGCAATCGGACACTCGCAGGCCAGCCTGAGAAATACCCTCGACAGAGGATTTACGCTCCCCGGATACCTGATTTTCAATGCGGGGGTCAGGTACACGCGCTCGAAAGTTACTGTTGCAGCCAATCTCAATAATCTGACCAATACCACCTACTGGATCGGCGGTTATAATAATGTCAGCAAATGGCCAGGCGCCCCCAGGAACATGATGGTCTCGGCCGGATATGCATTTTAATCGTGGCGGCCTGAACAGGACGGGATACAGGAAATGTCGCGCCAAAATAAATAGGTCGAAAGATTTGCGGAGTGGCCATAGGGGAGGTTCCTGTCATGACGGTCCCCGTGAAGAGCGTTTGCACCGGTCAAATAACAAACATTAATACATTTACCTATGACACGAAGATTGCCATTATTCATACTTGCCCTGGTTGTTTTTCCGGCCACGGCTCTGCTGGCCCAAAAAAAACATGCCGGCGGAAAACCCCCTTTTGACAACGGTCCTCTTGTCGCCGGCGGCAACGTCACTGTTCTGCCGTATAACCGCCTTATCCGGTCGGCCGGAACGGTAGTGACCTACGGAGATGTGTCGCTGGAAAATCATGCGCTCGACTTGTGTATACTGCCCGGTAACAAGGAAATTGTTGTAGAAGACAGGTACGGGATTGCGGTCTTCAATCTTTCGACCAAAAAGATGCAATCGAGATGGAGTTACCGCCATAGTAAGGAATGGTCCTATCTAGTAAGCACCTTTTCAGGGATTACCTCCTTTTCCTATAAACATCAGGATTACGTTGCCTGGGGAGCATCAGGAAGCAATCATCGTTCAGCGGTCATGATGGCGACCTTGGCGGATGGTCATATTGAGCAGGTGACCGCCATTCCGGTGGCCGCCGTATTGCCTGCCGATGCAGCGATTCCTAACCAAATTGTCAGCCACACCGAAGACGGAAGACTTTTCCTGTACGCGGTCCTTAACGGCAATAATCAACTCTTGAAGATTGATTTTGAGTCCCGTAAAATCATGTATGCGGCCCCGGTAGGTGTGGCGCCGTACGGATTATGCATTGCGCGTAATAAGGCCTTTGTTACTAATTGGGCCGGCAATGCCGTAACGGACCCCTTGCTGGAAAGCGCGGGTACCCCTTGGGGAGCTGCGTATACTAATCCCGTTACCGGTGCCGTTGCGCAGGGTTCCCTGTCTGTTGTGAACCTTGCAACGGGGACAAAAACCAATGAGATTGCATTGGGATTGCACCCAACAGCTATCATTGCCAGCGGGGATGAAAAATATCTGTACATCACCAACGGCAACAGTGATGATGTGGATGTAGTTAATATAGCAGATGAGCGGGTGGAAGATACCATACCTACCGGGTTGTTTGGACAGCCAAGTCCTTTTTACGGCAGCAGCCCTGATGCGCTGGCACTGGATGCCAGTGGCAGTGTCCTATACGTTGCCAATGGCATGGATAATGCAATTGCTGTGGTCCAATTAGCGAATAAATTTCCTATTGGTAACAAAGCAGTCGCAGCTGTTACAGGATACATTCCTACCGAAGCCTATCCTTCCGGCATTGCAGTAATCAATCATACGCTATATGTGACTAACCTGGAAGCAAAGGGGTCGCGGATCATCACGGCCATGGAACGACGCGGGGATAAGGACGGCAGGCAGGCCAGCGGGTATTCTATTCATAATGAGCTGGCATCGATCAGTATGATCCCGGTGCCCGGTACCCGCCGACTGGCCCAGTTTACCAATCAGGTGAAATGGATGAATCTTTTTAGCCGAACGGCTGTAATGAACAGCCGCCCGCGAACAAATGAAGCCGCCAAGCCCATTCCGGAAAGAATAGGAGAGCCTTCCTTATTTAAACATGTCGTATACATTATTAAGGAGAATAAAACCTATGACGAGGTGTTTGGGGATATGTCGGGAGCAAGAGGGGACAGGGATTTATGTATTTTTGGTGAACGGATCACACCGAATCAACACCGACTAGCCAGGGAATTTGTGTTGCTGGATAATTATTACGCTTCGGGCAAATCTTCAGCGGAAGGCCACCAATGGGCCGATGCCGGCCTTGTTTCGGACTATGTCGAGAAAAATGTGAGAGCCTGGTTCAGGAGCTATCCCCACCGCCAGGAAGATGCGCTGGTGTACAACAAGAATGGTTTTGTTTGGAATAACGCGCTGGATCATGGCAAAAAAGTGCGCATTTTCGGAGAGGCGTGTCTCACACATTATGATCCGCGGATGAAGTGGATCGATTTCTACCATCAATACCTGAATCAAACACCCATTGAACGCTACAATACTACTACGATCGCCCGGATCAGACCCGTTATTTCTGCCGGCTACCCCGACTGTGACAACCTCATCTTCACCGATCAGATAAGGGCGGACACCTTCATAAAGGAATGGAAGACCTGGGAGGCAGTGCCAGGTGATAGCCTGCCAGACTTGATGGTCGTCTCCCTTCCGGATGACCACACCGAAGGAACCTCTCCTAATTTTCCCACCACAGAGGCCATGGTGGCCGATAACGACCTGGCGCTTGGTCGCATAGTGGACATGATTAGTCACAGCCGCTTTTGGGAGTCGACCGTAATTTTTGTCACCGAGGATGATTCGCAATCCGGGTGGGATCATATTTCCCCCTACCGGACGACTTGCCTGGTGATCAGCCCTTTTTCAAAACTGGCCAAAACGGTTCATACTAATTATAACCAGACTTCGATGCTAAGGAGCATCGAACAGATATTGGGTTTGCCGCCCATGAACGTCATTGATGCCACGGCCCTGCCCATGTTTGATTGCTTTGGTCCTACATCGAATGCTGGCAATTACGTATCGATTCCCAATAATATTCCCCTGGATGAAATGAATAAACCGTTAGTACTGTTATCCGGGAAAGCAAAATATTACGCCAAAAAATCAGCAACTGAAGCCTTTAAAGAACTGGACAGTGGCGATGATGATATGATGAACCGGATCCTATGGTTTGCTGCCAAGGGCAATAAAAGTTACCCGCGGATTCATTAGAATGCTGCCGCGTATTGGTCGTCACTAGGAAATCCGAAATGCAGTGATATGAATGTAATGACACAAGGGAAAAATCGACCTTTGTTTATTTTAGAAAAGGAGCAAGGAGGTTTGGATGATAAGGAATGATCTCAATTTGGAGTGGCCAGGGCGGTTTGGCACCGTTAAGCTCGATTTGGAGGCTTATTATAGTGTTTGTGTGTTTCCAAAAATCCGTTGAACAGATAAAACTGGTGGGCTCTTTGCCGGACCAATCTTGTCGTCACCTCCAGCGACACGCAATCTTTCTGAACGCAATAGCTTTCTATAAAGTGGACGAAACTGGTCCCGATGCCGGTTGATCGCTCATTTTCATCAATGCAGAAGTCCAGTATTCTCGCCAGAAATCCGTCACAGTGTACCATTGGCAGGAGCGCCAGGGCAGCAAAACCAATTACGGCCTTAGCGTCATTCTCCGCCACAAAAATAATCCCGTTGTGTTTTTTGATTATTCGGCATCTCCTGGAAAATAAGGGAACAGTATTATCCTGATACCCAAGTTGTTGCAATAATCCAACCACTGCCGGGTAATCTTTTGTTTTAAGCTGGCGAAAGCGGACGTTCATAGGTTTCTCAGTCTGATCATGGAATAATTTAAGGTTGAATTCTTGATGTTTCCTGCTAAGGGGAGCAGGGAAGGTGTCAAACGAAGTTCGATATTTCTATTGGTCAGCTCTGCCAGGATGTTACTGACAGGTTTTACCGATAGGGGCGAAACGCTTCTGGTGCTGATATAGTAACCGGCGCATTCGTCCAATAAGTAAAAATTGGCTGAAGGCAGCTCGTAGACATAAAGGGTAGTTTGTTGGATGACCTGGAGCCATTTGTTTTCCACCGCAACGATGAAGGCTGCACAAGTAGGTCCGATGAATTTTTCGATGTCTTCCTTATTACTTTTCGAAGTGGCATAAAAACCGATCCGGGGACAATCCCTCGGTAACAGGTAATTATGCAGCAGTTTTTCAGAGATGGCAAACACCACCTTGGCTTTAATGGAATCAAAACTGCTGGGTGACACCCTGGGCAAAAAATTCTTAATAGTCGGGTCTTCACTGATATGATAGAGTCGTTCGTTGTCCATAGGTATTTACTCCAGGAATTTCTTTTTCAAAATTGCAATTTTTTCGCCATCAAGTTGCAAGGGTCCGGCCAGAAAATTTTCGATCGACCCGTATTTAGAGCGGATGGCGTGGAAAGTCGCGTCGAGATATTCTTTCTTTACACTCGCTAAATCTCTGGCCACACCTTCATTGACGTGCATATACTGGGTCATTGAGTGCACCATCTTTTCGTTTTCCGCTTTCCGGTAATAATTCGAGGCCAGGTAATCATTCAAAATGGTATCATAGGGGACGCCAAGACAGTATAACAGCAAGGCGCTGCCTATCCCTGTGCGGTCCTTGCCGGCGGTGCAGTGCATCATCAGGGCATCGCCATCGGGAAGGTTTATCAGTTTTGCAAATAGCGGTTTATACCGGTCGGCGAGGAATTCAGTGTTGCTATAATAGGCTTCCATCATAGAATCTCCGCCTGATTGCAGGCTTGCAATGGACTTCATCCAATCAGACAGGTTTGAATCGCTGCCAGCTGGACATAAGATATAATCGGTTGTCGCGTTTAAGCGGTCGGGCGCTTTTTTAGATTCTTCCGTTCCTCTCAAATCGACCACAAAATCAATATTTCTTTTTTGAAGTTCCGATAAATCCTGGTCGGTCAAATGACTGATTTCTGCACTGCGGTATATTTTGCCCCATTTCAAATGCCGCCCATCGTGGGTGGAATAACCACCAAGATCACGAAAGTTAATGGCACCCTGCAAGCTGACTTGTCTCCTGGAACTGTCATCGATTTGTGAATGAACCAGCAGCGGCAAGAATAAGACCAATGAAAAGAATATTTTTCGTATCATAATATCAGGATTTAAATGAAACAACCGGAAAGGGAGCGACCTCGCCGGTTGTTTCTTTAGTTAAAAAATCAGCCATTTATTTTGTCAGCCACATTGGTTTGGTAATATCATCCGTTCCGCCGTACTGCGAACTCACCGCAGAGGTATAGTTAGCAGTGTTGTTGACCGCTTCGTCAACTGGATATTGCCAGCGCACCGGTATATTGTTACTAGGAGTGCCGATACCAACACCGCCCTGGGAAAATGCAGGAACGCCCGTCCGCCTCCAGTTGTAATAAGCCTCCCATCCGGAATTCTGCCAGAATGCGACGTATTTTTGCTGCAGGATTTGCGTTAGTCCAGACGCATTGTCCCCGGCATACACGATGGCGGGGTTACTGAGGAAGTTGGTGACATTTACGGTGACATTACCCAGCGTGTTTGTTAAATTGGTTGGCGCGAATATCGGAAGGCCGATCGGTACTGATACGCCATCTGCAAGTCCAAACCAACTCATGGAAGCGTTGATGCCACTGGTATACCAGCTACTGCCGGACACGCCGGGTATCCATCCCCTGTTGGCTGCTTCTGCGATATTGAAGCACAATTCGGGGTAGCCTATGATGATGTAGGGTTCACACGTAGACCCACTCACATTTGGTCCCGATGCGTTGCCGTAATATCTCAGGTAGTTATTAAAAGAATACATGCCGGCAGAGGTGTTGGTTGTTAATTGTGACTGCGTAAGCCCGATATCAGCGCCCACGTATGCCGTAAAGTCGCTGATCATTTTGCCACCCGCAATTTGTGCCGGTGCCGGGGTCGCAGCAATAAACGTGCGCGGATCCTGGGTGGAAGTGGTCAGGTTTAAAAACGTCGAACACATATCTTCATACCCTACATATGGCGTGTAGTTCGGATATAAAGGGTAATTATTTGCGGACGGCGATGCCAGGTATTTATAAGCGAGGTTATCTGCATTGCTTGTCATAATCGGGTAGGTCGTCGGATTATTAACGATGTTGGCAAATTGAGCAGGGATATTCAGGTCGGCATTGTCGGTAGCGCGTTTGCTCAGGCTAATGAGGACCCTCAATTTATAGGTGTTGATAACCTTTTGCCACTGCAAATAGGTCATTCCAAAAATGTCGCCAGTGGCATCTACTACTTTGCTGGCGTTACCGCCAGTTGCTACTGCGCCCATAAGTGTGTTGGCAGTGTCGAGCAAGGCCAGGCTATTCTTATAAACATCATGCTGGGAGTCATATTTCGGCTGCAATATGGAAGCATTTACTGCCTGGCTCATCGGGATGTCTCCCACCCGCTGCGTGTACCAGATAAAACTGTACGCCCTAAAGAATTTACAAAGAGCGATGTACGGATTTGGTGTGGCGCCAAATTGTTTTTGAGTTTGCTGCTCAAGCAACGTGACGTATTTTACAATACTATAGTTTGTAGCTGAATTAGTCCAATTATAAGTATTTCCTCCCCAATAGTAGGAATAATTGGATACGAAGAATTGATTCCAGCGCATGATCTGGTTCCAGGGACCTTCGTTCTGGTGTCCCGAAATATTATCCAGGGTACCACCTCCGTAGTAGATCTCATTGGTAATCCTATTTAGAATTAAAGAAGGAGGAACTACCGTCGAGGAACTGGCGGCATTGGGATTGTCGAGCAGGTCACCCTTTTGACAACCTCCAAGGGCGATCACGAGCATGACCACCGCGATGACGGATAAATTCCTTGCCGTTTTGCGCAGCCGAACGTCATTTTCGCGCGGACTCCCGTCCGCGTATTTATTGCGGTTGATATTTTTATTTTCCATCTTTTTCATATTATTTTTTTTGAAAGAATTAGAATCCGAGGTTAAGATTAAAGCCGAACCGACGGAAGGTGGGCGAAGAAAGAGTCACATCGGACGAGGTTCCCGTATATGACCGGTCGGTCGCATTGAAACCACTGGCATATTGGTCAATGTCAAAATCTTTCCTTTTGGCGAAATACAACAGGTTCCTGCCGACCAGCGCAATCGAAGCGGATTTGACCATTGAGTTGCCCAACACTTTTTTCGGGAAATTATAGGCTATCTGTACTTCACGCAGTTTTACAAACGTGCGGCTGATCATGTAATACTCGTCAAAATTGGAGCCTAAGGCGCTTGATAAATAACTCTGGATCAGGATAGGAGTTGTGTTCGGAGCAAACGTCAGATCTTTTAAATTCGAGATTTTGCCGTTGACATACGTCGGGGTACCGGAAGTGATGACGACTCCCTGTCCTACGAATGTCCCTGAATAATTGGAAGGGAGCGCCCCGCCATTGGCTTTCGCCGCGTTCCAGTCTGCCAGGCGCCCAGCGCCAATAGCACCCTGGTCTGATTCGACGGCATCACCGCCGTTCATGGCATGGTACCACACATCGTCGTAGATTTTTCCACCAACACGGCCATCAAATTGAAAGCTTAGGCTAAAGCTCTTATAAGAGAAGCGATTATTGAAGCCGAACGAAAAATCAGGGTTAAGGTGTCCCAGAAGGATATTATTGTTAATACCGCCGGGGGACTGCAAGGGTCCTCCACCGCTATACACCACATGTCCCTGACCATCACGGACAAATCCAGTGCTGTAAAAATTATCAAGGCGTTCTCCGGGCTGATAGGTATGATTTCCCAGTGTTAGGCTATTTTGTCCTCCATAGACAGAGTGGAGAGTTTCAGAATAGGTCGACCAGTTAATTAACATGTCCCAGTTGAATCCATTTCTGGTTTTAATGGGGGATGCATTCAAAGTGAATTCCCATCCCTTTTTTAAAGTCGTGATCCCGTTGACGTTGTGGGCATCATAGCCCGTGGAAGAAGGGACACCCAATGCATAGATCTGGGGACCATTCAGCGTGGAAAAGTAAGTAGCATCCAGCCCCAGCCGGCTATCAAACATCCGCAAATCCATTCCGAGCTCAGTTGATGATACGTCGTACGGTTTCAATTTGGGATCGGCAATGGTAGTTGAGTAATTGACCGCCGGTTGATTGCGTCCATAGGTCGTGATAGTATACTGATTTTGATTAGTGTAAGTAGGACCGTCGTAGGAAGTATAAAGTTCCGTACCGTAGCCCAGCAAGCTGCCAACCGACGAACCGGTAACAAGGGCATAGGCTGAAGGCGCCTGTGAAGTGGTCAGCGCACCTTTCACATCCGCATATGAAGCTCTGAGCTTTAGAAATGTGATGGCTTTGGGCAGCTTGACATAATCACCTAAAGAAGTGCTCAACGCTACTGAAGGGTAAAAGAAAGTATTGTAACCGGTTGGCAGTGTGGACAGATTGTCCATTCTTCCGGTGTTAGAAATATTGAAGTAATTTTTGTAGGCCAAATCAACGCTATAGTATGCGCTGTATACCTGCATATTAGATCCCCAGTTGTAGGAGAGCGCAGGTGTCTGCGAATTACTCAAACTGTACACTCCTGGCACCGCCAGATCCACGGTGGTTCCAAAAGAAGAGCTATATCTAAAAGAACGTTCGCTGGCACCGAGATTAGCACCGATGGTCCAGTCTGATACTTTTTTATTGTAAGACAGCAGGAAGTCGGTGTTGTTCTCAATTAAATACCGTTTGTCTTCACGATAATCTCCATACCATCCCCAATAATACCAGGGGAGGTATTGATTGAGAATCGTTCCGGCAGGCACCTTCTCGGTTCGCTCCATGTTCCATGTGGTTACCTGCGACCGCAAACTTGCCACCAGGTCGCGGGAGATTTTGTAATCCAGCTTGATATAACCATACACATCTGTCTTATAATGACTGCGCAGCCATTGATTGGCCATAAAATACGGATTGTTGCTGCGGCCGTAATTCTCGGAATATTGCTTCAATCCGGGTACGCCCATAGGGGCCTGATAATAATTCTTCAGGTTGCGGACATCATAGG
>Ga0209698_10008164_pt1 | contig 10844 bp, 9 predicted proteins | sample LitLauG_LLR_2012_FD_187203 | JGI IMG/M metagenome (GOLD analysis project Ga0209698, IMG submission 187203) | Freshwater sediment microbial communities from Pennsylvania, USA - Little Laurel Run_MetaG_LLR_2012 (SPAdes) (version 2) | ecosystem: Environmental > Aquatic > Freshwater > Creek >... | reverse complement strand
GCCGCCATAGGGCACGAAGCCGCCATGCAGCGCGATGCCGTTCATCGCCGCCGACATGCCGAATTCGCGGATGCCGTAGCGGATGTAAGTGCCGCCGAATTCCTGCGGCGCCAGCGAGATCTGGCCCTTGGTCAGCGTCAGGTTGGAATGGGTGAGGTCGGCCGAGCCGCCCATCATCTGCGGGATCGCGTTGTTGATGATCCCCAGCGTGTTCTCGGATGACTTGCGGGTGGCGATGTTGGGCTTGTCGGCGACGAGGCCGCGCTTGTAATCGGCCATTTTGGTGGGGAAATCGGGCGGCAGCGTTCCTGCGACCTCAGCCGAGAACAGCGCCCATTTGGCGTGCGCCTTGGCCTTGGCCTCCCACGCCTCGCGCACGGCGCGCGAGCGTGTGCCCGCTTCGCGCCAGACGGCCAGCACTTCGGCGGGAATCTCGAACGCCGGATAGGGCCAGTTCAGCGCCTTGCGGGTCCCCTCCAGCTCCTCCTTGCCGAGCGGCGAGCCGTGTGTGGATTCCTTGCCGGCTTTGGTGGGCGCGGAACGCCTGGAACGTCAGCCAGGCGTACAAGTCCAGGGCGAGCGGTGAGCGCTTCAGCGCTCGCAGCGCGCGCATGTCGACGGGAACCGGAGTGCTGGTCAGGACTTTCTCACGCCCCGAAAAATCCATCAGAAACTGCCCGGCGATAGGCTCCACCAGCTTGCCGTCGTGGCGGAAGGCAACGCGGTGCTTGGTCGACCAGGCGGTGGCTTCGAGCAGAGGCTTTTCCACTCCGGCGGACTGCTTGCGCATGGCATCGAGCGATTGGCGGATCACGGCAGGCCGCACCCTCATCGCGCACAGATCGCGAATCTTTTTGATTTCCAGCAAGTCGGAGAAGGAATAGGCCTCGACCGAAACAAGCAGACCCATGCGCTCCCAGTTCGTCAACTGGCGCGGGGTGATGTGAAGAATCCTGAGTAAATCGGCTCGACTATACACGGCAAAGCGGCCGGTCCGCGACTGCGGAACGCCCGACGCTCATTATCTTCAACTTGCGCCTACGAACGCAACTGCAATCGGTGTGGAACGCTGTGGAGAATCCGATTGATTTACATGCCGCAGAAATGGTGCAAGTCCCTTAAACCGCCACCATTGCTGCCTGGTACTCCTCGTACCTGCCTTTGAAGTCGGTAACTTTGTGGTCGCTCTCGAAATGCCAGATGCGCGTGGCCACCTCGTCGATGAGGTCGTGATCGTGGGTAACCAGCAGCACCGTGCCCGGATAGCGCTGCAGAGCGATGTTCAGGGCGTTGATCGATTCGAGATCCAGGTGGTTGGTGGGTTCGTCGAGCACCAACACGTTCGGCTTTTGCAGCATGAGCTTGCAGAACAGCATCCGCGCGGCCTCGCCGCCGGAGAGCACGCTGGTGGACTTGGTGGCTTCCTCGCGCTGAAACAACATCTGCCCGAGGATGCCGCGCAGTTCTTCGGTCACAGCCGCCGGGTCCCATTGATGAAGCCATTCGATGGCGGTGGTACCGGTCTCGATCAGGCTGCGATGATCCTGCGCAAAGTAGCCGATGGAGGCTTCGTGTCCCCAGATGACTTTGCCGGAATCGACGAAGGGTCCATCGTAGCCGCTGGTCTTGCGCAGTTCAGCTTCGGGAGTGGTCGGAGAGTTCGCCAGGAGGGCATTGAGTAGCGTCGTTTTCCCCGCGCCGTTGCGTCCCATGAGCGCGATTCTTTCGCCGCGGGTGATGCTGGCGGTGAAATCGCGGATCACCGACTTGTCGTCGTACGCCTTGCCCAGGTGCTCGATCTCGAGAACGTGCTTCCCGGACGGCCGCCTCTGCTCGAATTTGATGAACGGCCGCGCGATGTTCGACTTGGCAAGTTCGGTGACCTGCAGGCGTTCGACTTCCTTCCGGCGCGACTGCACCTGGCTCGACCGCGTGCCGGCGGCGAAGCGCGCAATGAACTCATTCAACTGAGCGATCTTCTTTTCGCGCTGCGCATTTTGCGATTCGATCTGCGACCGCACCTGCGTCTTGGCCACGACCATGTCGTCATAGGTGCCGGTGTAGGTAATGATGGTCTCGTAGTCAATGTCGGCGATGTGTGTGCAGATGCTGTTGAGAAAGTGCCGGTCGTGCGAGATGGCGATGACGACGCCATCGTAGACGTTGAGGAATCCCTGCAGCCAGTGGATGGAATCCAGGTCGAGGTGGTTTGTAGGCTCGTCGAGCAGCAAGGCCTGGGGATGTCCGAACAGTGCCTGCGCCAGCAATACGCGGACCTTCTGCCCGCCCTGCAACTCGCTCATCTTGCGGGTGTGCAGGTCTTCCGGAATATCGAGGCCTTCGAGGAGGATCGCGGCATCACTCTCGGCGGAATAGCCATCTTCCTCGCCGACGATGCCTTCGAGTTCGCCGAGTTTCATGCCATCTTCGTCTGTCATGTCGTGCTTGGCATAGATGGCGTCGCGTTCCTGGATGGCCGCCCACAGGCGCTTGTTGCCCATGATGACCGTGTCTAGAGCCGAGTGCGCGTCAAACGCGAACTGGTCCTGGCTCAACACGCCAAGCTTGCGCGGGCGCACCACCGTGCCCTTTTGCGGCTCAAGTTCGCCGCTGAGCAACTTCATGAACGTGGACTTGCCGGCGCCGTTAGGGCCGGTCAAGCCATAGCGTTTCCCCGGAGTAAACGCGGTAGAGACTTCTTCAAACAGTATTTTGGCGCCGTAGCGCATGGAGATGTTGCTGACTGAAAGCATGGTTCTGGCTTCTCTTCTGCAAACTTCTGAATTTCTTCAGGAACTGCGGGGGATTCCGCCAAGACGGTACGCAGCTGGTGTCAATAGAATATCATGCCCCTGCCTCGAACCGGCCGAGATCAGTTGCGGCCTGCTACGGCGCTGGCTTCGAGCAGTTGCTGCACCGGCATGGCCACCATGACAAGCAGACCGGCCTCTGGCTTCTGGGCCTGATCAACCAGAACCGACTGCTGCGTTCGCCAGGCATCCGGCGATGATTGCCATTTGTCGATGTAATCCAGCGCCTGCAGACCGGCAGCGCCCAGCGCCGACAACTCCTGCGACAGCGGCTCGTCCTCCTGGAGAAGAGATGACTGCTCGAGGGTGGGATGCAGTTTGGTGTCGTTGTCACGCCATAGGGCCAGCCAAGTTCGAATCTGAGCCTCCGCGGACTGATCTTTTCCGCCGCTCTGCAGGAAAGTCTGAACCAACGTGGCGAACTGCCGCGCTGTGTCGCTCTCCGGATAGACCGCGTCGATCATGTGATTCAATGGCGCGTGAAAATCGATGGGGCCTTTTGACCCGTCCCAACGGCTGTAATCCTTGACCGGTTCGACCACGGCGGCCAGCACTTGCAGCGCGGTAATGTCGGTGCTGCCGGCCATGCGCTGCAACATCTGCTGCCGGGCGGATCGGTGAGTGAGCCCAAGCCATTCGAGGTCCAGACTCACGGCGTTGAGCCGCGCGTACATGGAAGCGACGTCTTTCACTTCTGAAGCCGACCACAAGCGCTCGGCGACCACCGCGTTGCGCGGCCAGATGTGCGAGTCGATGTTTTCCGGCGTGACCCACTCGGCCCACTGGCACGCTTCACCACCGAGAATACGGCTCCGTTCCTCCGGGGTAAGAGTTGCCGCCGCGTCGCTCATGGGATCGACAGCATAATGGCGCGCGGCCGGCCACATCAGGTCGAGGTAGTAACCGTGGGAAAGGAGTCCGCTGTAACCCTGCCTCGCCGCCGCCGCCAGCGACTCCTGCCCGCGCCACGACTGCACCACGATCGTTTTCGGCAAGTCGGGATGCAAGATTTCATCCCATCCCAACATGATTTTGTGGTTCTTCGTCAGAATCTTCTGCAGGCGCTGGTTGAAGTAAGCCTGCAGGTCTTGGTTGTTCTTCATGCCGTGCGACTGAATAAATTCCTTGATTTTCGGATTGGCATCCCACTCCTTGCCGTCGACCTCGTCTCCGCCAATGTGAAAGTACGCATCGGGGAAGAGGCGGGCCATCTCGGCAAGAAACTTATCGAGGAACCTGTAAGTAGACTCCCGCGTGGGATCGATGATGGGATCGCCCGTCTCCAGCGTGTAAGGACCAGGCCCGCTGGCGAGTTCGGGGTATCCGATCACCCAGGAGCGGCTGTGCCCGGGGATATCGAATTCGGGCACGACGCGAATACCGCGATCATGGGCATAGGCGATGAACTCGCGGATTTCGTCCTGCGTGTAGTACATGCCGTCAGAGCCCATCTCGTGCAGTTTTGGAAACACTTTGCTCTCGACGCGGAAGCCCTGATCGTCGGAAAGATGCCAGTGCACCACGTTCATCTTCACCGCAGCCAAGCCGTCCACATTGCGCTTCATCACTTCGAGCGGGATAAAATGGCGGCTCACGTCGATCAGCAGGCCGCGCCAGGGGAAGCGCGGCTGATCCTTGATGGTGATCGCGGGAACGGCGAATCCGTTCGCGGTGATCTGCACGAGTTGAAGAAATGTCTGCAGGCCGCGCAGGATTCCGAGCGGCGTTGGAGCGTTGAGTTGCGCGCTCGAGCCGCTGACGGTCAGTTCATAGGATTCGTCCTCCCCCAGTTTTTGTATCGCTTCGCGGCCGTGGTCGGCGTGGACGGTCAGCGTCGCGGCCTGCCCCGCCTGGGGTCGGAATGGAATGCCGGTTTGGCGGGAGAGTTGCGCTTGGAATCTTTGCGTTTCGCGATCGAGCGAGGGGTCGCGCGATCCCGAAACCGCAACGGAGAAAAACTGCGTAATGGGCAGCACCCCGGTGCCACTCTGCACGCCCGCGGGCATAGGCATTAGGTTGAGTTGAGGTTGGGTTTGGGCCACGGCAAAGGACACCAGGAAAAATGCGATGATCAGAAAAGTCAATCCGTGCGACGTTCTCACGCGATCACCTCGGTCGTGTTTTCAAGGGCAATTTTGCGCAACGCGATGCATGCGCATTATTTCTGCGATCTGATATTGAATCCTATAGACAACCAAGCAGGGCAGTCCGGGAGAGACCAGCTCAGGAGTGCCTTCGATCCGACCCTTGCGACCGAAACGTGGAAAATCTCCCAGGCTGCCGCGGTCTTCGCAAGGAACGGCTGCTACCTTGGCGGCAGCGGAAGCATTGTCATCCTGAATATTCTGCACGATGTTATAGGGGTCGGTCGCTGCGGGAGTGGTCCAACGCAGGCGCATCACGAACGCAGAATCTGCTTCAGTTTCCTGCCAACTTCCCCATGCTCTACGAAGTCCCCGCGATCGGCCGCCGCCCATCCGAGATTGACCGCCTCGATAAAACGGGTGTCATGTTCCCGGTAGTGACTCAATCCCTGCTGCGCGAGTTGGTTTGTTCTGAGGCCTCGTGGCGCGGCAAGCTGGGCCAACTGCGCCTCTTTTTCGAAGGGCAGACGAATTTCCATAGCTAGAGTCTAGGACGATTAGCTAAAACCGTCAAAAGCATTCGCACCTCAGTGTCCGCCGCCCAACTCCCTGACGATCCCGCCTACGAACTGTTTCGCATCACCGAATAACATCAGCGTCCGGTCGAGGTAATACAGCGGATTGTCGATGCCGGCGAAACCTGGGTTCATGCTGCGTTTGATGACCATGACGGTGTGGGCTTTGTCGACGTCGAGGATCGGCATGCCGAAGATGGGGCTGGACTGATCGGTGCGAGCGGCGGGATTGGTCACGTCATTGGCGCCAATGATCAAGGCCACGTCGGTCTGGGGGAAGTCGCCGTTGATCTCGTCCATTTCAACCAGGCGGTCGTAAGGAATGTCGGCTTCCGCCAGCAGCACGTTCATGTGGCCGGGCATGCGACCGGCAACCGGGTGGATCGCAAAGCGGACATCGACTCCCTTCTTCGTGAGGGCATCGTAAAGTTCTCGCACTTTGTGCTGCGCCTGCGCCACAGCCATCCCGTATCCAGGGACGACCACAACTTTGTTCGCGGCAGAAAGGATCGCCGCTGCCTCTTCCGGCGTCGCGCTGCGCACAGGCTTCGCTTCCTGTCCGGCTGCGGCCGAGGTTTGCACCTGGCCGAAAGCGCCGAACAGCACGTTGGTGAACGACCGGTTCATCGCCTTCGACATGATGACCGAAAGAATGAATCCTGACGATCCATCGAGCGCGCCGGCGATAATCAAGAGCTTGGAGTTGAGCACGAATCCCATCGCAGCGGCGGACAGGCCGGCATAGGAGTTCAACAGCGAAATCACGGTTGGCATATCCGCGCCACCGATGGGAATGACGAGCAATACGCCGATCACCAGCGAAATACCGACGACCACGGGAAAGAGTTCTTTCTCCCCGGGGTGGATCACGAGATAAGCGGCACTGGCGACGGCTGCGATGAATAGCAGCAGATTGACGAAATTCTGCCCTTTATAAGTGATGGGCCGCTGCGGCAGAACCTCCTGCAATTTCCCGGCGGCCATCAGACTGCCCGTGAACGTCAGGCCGCCGAGGATGACTTCCATCGAAAGCACCGACATCATGAATTTCGGAACGTCCGGCGAGCGCAGGTAGAACTCGGCGGTGCCGACCAGAGTGACGCAGAGGGCGCCGAAGGCATGGCTCAAAGCCGTCCGCTGCGGGACGGCGGTCATCTGCACCATGCCCAGCGGGATGCCGATGCCAGAACCCAGCACCAGGGCGATGATGATCCACTTGTAGTCGATGATGCCGTGATGAAGCAGCGTGCCGGCGATGGCCAGCACCATGCCGATCTCGCCGGCCAGAATACCGTGGCGGGCGGTCGACGGAGAACTCATCCATTTCAGCGAGAGAATGAACAGGGCGCTGGCGATGAGGTAGATGACTTCGATCAGGTACTGGCTTCCGGCAAACTCAGTCATGATTTCGCTCAGCTACTTGTTGGGCAGACGGCTGGTCTTGAACATGCGCAACATGCGGTCGGTGATGAAGAATCCGCCGACCACGTTGCTGGTGGCGGCAATGATGGCGATCACGCCGAGCACGGTCGCAAACGTGCTCTTCTTCTCGCCGACCAGGACGATGGCTCCGACCACGGCAATGGCGTCGAGCGCATTGGTCAGCGACATGAGCGGCGTGTGCAGAAGCGGCGAGACGTGGCGGATCACTTCGAATCCGATGAAAGCCGCCAGCATGAATACGAACAGCGCGTCGATGAGGCTGGAACCCATGAAAACCCCCAGTTGTAGTTTGGCATCCTGCGCGGAGTGACTGGTCCGCGAAGCCGAGCAGTCACGGAATCGAAGGATGACAATTCAAAAAAAGCAGTAATCGCACGGCTAAAGGCCGCGCCTTCCCCAACTATCCCGCCGGTGCCAGCACCGGCAGGTTGAAAAACTCACGCACGCGGGCGTTCACGACTTCTCCGCCGCTGGTAATCAGCGTCTCGCGGATGATTTCATCCTGCAGGTTCAACTGCAGTTTGCCGTCCTTTACCATGTAGGTGAGGTACGTCGTGATGTTGCGGGCATACATCTGGCTGGCATGATACGGAACGCTGCTGGCAAAGTTGATGGCGCCGATGATGGTGACGCCGTGCGCCTCGACCGTTTCTCCGGTGCGAGTCAGTTCGCAATTACCGCCGCGCTCGGCGGCGAGGTCGACGATCACCGAACCCGGCGCCATTCCCCTGACCATGTCGGCGGTGATCAGCACCGGCGACTTCTTGCCCGGAATGACGGCAGCGCTGATGACCACGTCGCTCTCAGCCACCACCCGCGTCAGCAACTCACGCTGGCGCGCATAGAAGCTCTCGTCTTGCGCCGTGCCGTAACCACGCGCATCCTGCGCATTCTGCGCCTCGATGGGCAGTTCGATAAAGCGTCCGCCCAGGCTCTGCACCTGCTCTTTGGCTGCGGGACGCATGTCATAGGCTGAGGCCACAGCGCCCAACCGGCGCGCGGTTGAGATGGCCTGCAGGCCCGCTACTCCCGCCCCGATCACGAAAACGCGCGCCGGAGTGATCGTGCCGGCGGCAGTGGTCATCATGGGGAAAATGCGGGGCGAGGTTTCGGCGGCCAGCAGGACAGCCTTGTACCCACAGCAAGTGGCCATAGAAGAGAGTGCGTCCATGCTCTGGGCTCGCGTAGTGCGGGGCATGAGTTCGACCGAAAATGAAGTCACCCCGGCCTGGGCGATGTGGTGCACCACTTCCGCCGAGCCGAAAGGCCGCAGGAATCCAATCAGCACCTGGCCGCGGCGCATGAGCGGCAGGTCCGCTTTGCCTGTCACGTCATTGGACCCGTAGCAGAGCACCTGCAACACAATGTCGGCTGTCCGGAAGACCGCAGCACGGTCGGGCAGAACCTTGGCGCCTTTTTCGATGTACACCGCATCCGGATAGCCTGCTTGCGCGCCCGCTCCTGACTCGATCACCACCTCGAGTCCTGCCTTAGTAAGGTTGGGAACGGTCACGGGAACCAGCGCGACCCGACGCTCTCCGGGATAACTTTCTTTCGGAACTCCAACGATCACGCGACTGCCGTCCTTTCCGCGCTGGGCAAACCTTGAGGGCGACTGCTGGTTTCGAGGAGCACCCAGCATGCGAGGGAGAATCGTTGCACGGTGCGCTCCGCCAATTCTGTGACAACGGTCACATGGCCAGAAAAAAGTGAACGGAAAACAGTAACAGATCGCGAGAGGAACCGAAAGATGATGCCGTGCGAGCCTGCTAGGCTGAGTCCGCTACGCCAATCTGGCGAAGGTGGTGGAGCATGTGGGTCAGGTAGTCGTCGGCCAAAAAACGCAGCGTGACGGGCGCTCCCGAACCGATGCGGCAGACGGATTCCAGCTTGGAAGCCGGTAAGCGGGCGATAACGTGCGCCAGATAGCGATTGTAGGCACTCCACAACGCCACCAGCAGCGGCCAGTCGGCCTCCTGCGGCGCCTGGAGACGAACATTCGCCTCCTGATCGTAGCCCGGAAACTCCAGAGACGGCTGCATGGCCCCTCTTACAAAACGCTGGTGATTGTTCGACGCGGAATCGATCAGATGTCCCAGCACCTGCCGGCGCGACCAGCCGCCTGGCAGAACAGGATGGATGCTTTCCGAACCACTGATCCGGCGAAGTCTGGGTTCGGCGGCCTCTACCGTCGCGAGCAGCCTTTGACTGAGCTCTTTCATTTCGCGTCCGCTCCTGCAGCGATTGACTCACCTAGATTCGAAACTGGCACACATCGGCGAATCGGTTGTCCTGCCGAAGCGGTAGTGCCAGACTCTGGCCGCGCCGATAAGATTGGTATCTTCTCCGAGCGATGCGAGCATCAACTCCGTCTTCTCGGCCGGGACAAAGCGGCAGCCTCGGCGAATCACCTTGCGAATACGGTCAAGGAACAGCGGCGCGCTCTTCATCACGCTACCGCTCAGCACGATTGCGTCCGGGGTAAAGAGGTTGATCAGATTGGCGAGGCCCAGGCCGAGATAAAGCGCCTCATGCTCCACTGCCTGCAGCGCGATGCCATCGCCCTGCCGCGCCAGTTCACAGATTCGCTGGGCGGTGATGCCCGGCCGCTGCGGGTAGTCGGCGGGGGCGTGGGTTTCGATCCATGCCACCATGGCGGGACCAGCGGCGAGCGATTCCCAGCAGCCGTGGAAACCGCACGAGCACAGCGGACCTGCGGGATCGACCACGTGGTGCCCGACCTCCGGGTGCGCGCCGTCGACGCCACGGTAGAGTTTTCCATCAACAACAATGCCGCCGCCGATGCCTGTTCCGACGGTCACATAGATGAGGCGCGAACGATTCCTGCCGGCGCCCCACCCGGCTTCGGCCAGGGCCGCGGCGTCGCCATCGTTCTCCAGCGCGACACGGAGGTTGAATATCCGCGCCAGATCTTTGACCGCACTCTTCCCGCGCCATCCGGGAAGAAAGTCCACGTCGCCGAACTCGCCTGTCATTGGATCAACCGGGCCGGTCGACCCGATTCCGATGCCGGTGAGTTCGACGCCAGCTTCCTGCGCGGTCTCGCGCAACATGCCGGCAACCCGATCCATTCCCTCGGCGTAACGGTCGGGGTCAGTCGGAGCCTGCCTCCTGCTCAGCACCTTGCCGTTGTCGTCGACCACGCCGACCGCTATCTTGGTTCCACCGATATCCACCGCGCCGATCATCGTGCCCACATCATACCGTGCTGTACTCCGGCGTGATGGCTCTGGCTTCCTCAAGGGTAATTCGCCGCTTGTTTTTGTACGACAGGTTGGCCATGTGTACTGCGATGGCCGAGCGGTGCCCAATTTCGGCAGGCGCGTTGGGCTGCTTGCGGCTGCGCATGCAGTCGATCCAGTTGCCCATGTGGCTTTGGGCTGGGGTCTTGCCCTTCGTGTCGGCTCCGGTGGGACGGTTGATTTTCTCCGGCCAGAACTGCGCCGGTTCCTCGAGATGGTGCTCGATGGTGCCATCGCTGCCCAGCACGCGGTCTCCGAGTTCGTAATGCTTGTTGCTGAATGTGGACTGCCAGGTCACCACAATATCCTTCGGGAAATCGAGCGTGACTGCAATGGTGTCGGGAACCTCGCGCCCATCTTTTTCAGAAAAGACGCCGCCCGACATGTAGGCCGCCGACGGTGCCGGAAGATCGAGCACGGTCATGATCCAGGCAATCTGGTGCACCATATTTTCCGCGACGTTGCCGCCGGAGAATTCCCAGAACAAGCGCCAGTTGATCAGGCGATAGGGATCGAACGGGCGGTCAGGACGACCGTTGAGAAACGCGCCCCAGTCGACGTTCTGCAGCGTACAATCGGAGGGCACTTGGCGCACCCACTGGCCGCGGCCGTGCGGAGTATTGCGGCTCAGCCAGGATTCCACGTGTGTGACTTTGCCCACCCACCCGT
>Ga0209698_10008161_pt1 | contig 10851 bp, 6 predicted proteins | sample LitLauG_LLR_2012_FD_187203 | JGI IMG/M metagenome (GOLD analysis project Ga0209698, IMG submission 187203) | Freshwater sediment microbial communities from Pennsylvania, USA - Little Laurel Run_MetaG_LLR_2012 (SPAdes) (version 2) | ecosystem: Environmental > Aquatic > Freshwater > Creek >... | reverse complement strand
CTGCAATGAAGGCGCAGGCGCCAATGCCAGCACCGCCGCCACCTCCGCCCCCGCCAGCCGGCGGGCCTAGGGTCGCAGTGCCGAAAGCCAAGAATGAAAATGAACAGCCTGCAGCCGCAAAGCTGACCGATGAGCGCCGAACGCTCGAGAGCAAGCTGCAGCCTGCGGTGCTCGCGGCGCTTGATTGCTTTCGCAACGCGGCGGATTCGGGAGCGTCGTGCGCGGGGGTACATTCGGGCAAAGTCACGCTGCAAGTATGGCTCACGGAAGACTCGAACGCGGCGCGCGCCCAGTTGCAGGCACTCGGATTCGCGTTCACCAAGGGCGAGGTGGACAAGGTGGTTACGGGCATTCTCCCGGTGGAGAAGCTGGAGGAACTGGCCAAACTTTCCTTCGTCAAGTTCGTCTCGTTCGAACGGCGTTAGGGGAACTGAGGGCCGATCGAGGTGGGATCCTCCACTCCTGGCCGAGGTTGGCCCTCAGAGTTAAGGCCCCTGCGTTTATGCGGCCCCTGGGTGCCACTCGGGCCCTAACATCCTGTGTGGCATGCCGCAGTGGAATCCCACCTTTGCGCACAGAACGCGCAAAGATGGGCACGCGGCCGCTACGAATAGTGCAGCAGTCACGGCCCGGCTGAAGCCGGGCCCTTGCAAAACTCAGTTGTGCGTGCGGGGTATTTCCGTAAGGTGTGAAGTTGCCTTTCGGTGAGTGGTGTTACTCCCGATTACTTCTGTGCTGGTATCTAGCGCGTTCGCGGAGGCGCTGAGCGCAAGTTCGCGGGCGGTTCTCGTTCTTCGAGCAGGACGGAAATGGTGTCCGAAATGGAAACGAGGAAACCCAATTGAAACGCTTCTTACTTGTGTTGGCGTTCTGTATCACGGCCTTGGGTCAGGAAAAATCCCAGGAGAAATCGGCCGCATCGCAACCGGCAATCACCATCTACAACCAGAACTTCTTCGTGGCGCGCGAGCATCTGCCGCTCGATCTGAAGCCGGGCCCGAATCGCATTGAGTACACGGGGATCGCCGCGCACGTCGAGCCGGACTCGGTGATCCTGCGCGATCCGGCGGGCCGCACTCTGCAGATCCTGGAGCAGAACTACCGCAACGATCCCATCTCGCAGGAGTTGCTGCTTTCGTTTTATGAAGGCAAGACCATCGAGTTTCTGGTGCAGCCAGGACATGTGGTCAAGGGCAAGGTGGTGCGCAGCGGCTATGTTCCGAGCTACGGCTACGCGCAGGGATACCAGCAACCGGCGTACACCCAGCCCATCATCGAAGTGGATGGCGTGCTGCGTTTCGGCTTGCCGGGACAGCCGCTATTCCCGGCGCTCAGCGGCGATTCCATTCTCAAGCCTACGCTGAGCTGGCTGCTCGAGACGGACAAGCCGGGAGCATTTGAGGGCGAACTATCGTATGTGAGCGGCGGCATGAACTGGCACGCCGACTACAACCTGGTGGTCGCGGATGGATCGGCTAACCAGACTAATCTGGTCGACCTGGTTGGTTGGATCACCATGCAGAACCAGAGCGGCAAGACATTTGAGAATGCGCAGATCAAGTTGATGGCGGGGGATGTGAACAAGCTCGTCGCTGCGGGCGTGCCAATGGCGAAGGCCATGGGCGCGGCCATGCGCATGGCTGACGAAGCCATGGCGCCGGTGGTGCAGGAAAAATCTTTCGACGAGTTTCACCTCTACACGTTGCAGCGGGCCACGACCCTGCACGACCAGGAAACCAAGCAGGTGGAATTCGTGCGCGCGACTGGGCTTCACTCCCAGCGTCTGTATATCTACGACGGCGCCCAACTCGCCCAGTACACGTACTACAACCCGGAGCAGATCCGGCAGGACGCGAACTACGGCACGCAGTCGAATCCGAAAGTGTGGGTGATGCAGGAGTTCAAGAACTCAGAGGCAAACCATCTCGGCATCCCACTGCCCAAGGGCCGCTTGCGCTTCTATCGGCGCGATACGGACAGCCATCTGGAGTTCGTCGGGGAGAACACGATCGACCATACTCCCAAGGACGAAACGCTTCGCATTTACACCGGGAACGCGTTCGATATCGTCGGCGAGCGCAAGCGGACGAACTCCCATGTGGAATCGAGCCAGCACTGGATGGACGAGTCATTTGAGATCCGTGTACGCAACCACAAGAAAGCACCCGCCACCGTGCGCGTGGTGGAGCATCTCTATCGCTGCAACAACTGGAAGCTGACGGACCAGTCCACGGCGTCGCACAAGACGGACGCGCAGACGGTGGAGTTTCCGGTGACCATCCAGCCCGACGGGGAGACGGTGGTGACTTATACGGTGCATTATTCCTGGTAGGCGGGAGTCTCGGCCTGCGCGGGGTGCTTTGTGGGGCACGCGAGAAATCTCCGCAAGGTGTGAAGCCGTGCCTTCCCAAAGACCCGTTTATGAAACCAATTCTTTGTACCGGGCTTGCGGATAGGCGAGGTGGAAGACCACCCAGAGCAGCGCGAGTAGGACGAAGCAGAGCACGCTGCCCTCAGGGCCCACGGTGCCGCCGGTCAGCCAGGTGGGTCGATCCACCAAGGATGGCCCGAACAGGTGGCCGGGCGCAGTGGTTCCGCTGTCGGGCACACCCCACACGAAGGTTTCTCCCCAGTCCCAGGCGGCGTGGAAGCCAACCGCGAACCACAAGTTGCCGGTGCGGCGCAAGGTGAGGCAGAAGAAGAAGCCGATGGCGGCCGCGCCGAGGATTCCAGGCCAGCTCTCGCCCGGATTCAGCAAATGAATTGCGCCAAAGGCGCAGGAAAACAGCGCCGCCGCCGGCCAGAAGCCGGTGCTCTGCGCCAGGGTGAACAACATGTAGCCACGCATCAGGAATTCTTCGAACAGGGCCACAACCAGAAAGAAGGCGCCCCAAAAAGCCGCGAGTCGCAGAATACGCGCTCCGTGCAGTGCCAGGTGGCCGAAATAAAAAACATGGGCGCCCCGCATGGCAAGCAACAAGAGCGTCATCGCGCCGAGTCCCCAGAAGGCACCCAGCCAGAAGAGTTTTCCAAAAGCCGGTCTGCGCGGCAGACCATAGTCATCAAATGAGCGCTCTTCGACGTGAGCCATGAGGAAGGCCGGCAACGTCGCGGCGAGAAGACGAACGACCTCTTCGCACAGTTGTTGCCAGAGCGCAGTTGTGCCGTAGGTTTCGTTCGGAAAGAACAACGTTTCAAACAACTGTCCGAGATACCAAACGGCAGCGCCGGCGCCCAGGTACAGCAGCAGCCTTGCCAGGCGCGCAGCATGCGGCGCGAGAATGCGCTCCGGCAACGTCTTTGGGGAAGGTACAACGGTTGAAGGTGGGGATTCCGGACGTTCTTCTGGCGGCGGCGACGAAGGCGGAGGGACGGGATCGTTGATCACGATGTTCAGCGGGATCCGGCCCCGCCATGGTAAAACACTCGCTCGCCTGCTGCGGGGCAATTTTTCATGCGCGAACGTTTTGGCAAGCCGCAACTGATGGCTGCATCCTTGTTGCTGGTCTTTGCGGCGCAATGTGTGTGGCTGGTCAGCCGCAATCTTAGCGCCGGGGAGATGGACCTGCGCGAATGGTATCGCATCGACGCCGGCCTTCGGCGCTGGCATGGCGTTGGGCCCGCCGATCCGGGTGCCAATCCGCATGCGGTTTTCGCTCCGGGACCTCCGCCACGGATTCAGGACAACGACGGCTTTGATCCCGATCATTCGGCGCTGTGGTACCTGGTGGCATCGGCACCGCTGCTGGTTTGGCCGGGCCACTTCCAGTCGGAGTCGCTCCTGTATTGGGGGTGGCTGGCGCGCGCGCCGTATCTTGGGTTCGGCCTGTTGTTAGGGGCGTCTCTTTGGTACGTCGCGCGCCGGCTCTATGGCAATGAGGGTGGATTCATCGCACTGACGCTGTACTGTTTCTCTCCGGGAATCGTGCGGGCTACGGCGGTGTGGTTTGCGGAACCAGAGATCGGTGCCGCGTGGGGCGCCTTCGGCACGATCTTCACGGCCATCGCGGTGGCGCACACGCTCTACGCTCCCCGGGAAGTGGTGCTCTGGAACTGGCGGCGCATTGTGCTGCTCAGCATCTCGCTGGCGCTGGCGGTCGGGTCCCAGTTCTCGTTGATCGTCATGGCGAAGCTGGCATTGGTGTTCATGTTGTATCTGGCGCCCACGCGCCGGAGGGCCGTGCTCGTAATCTGGTCGGCGGCGGTCGCGCTCGCCCTGTTCATCTTGTTGGCGGCGTACTTTTTCCAGCCCGCGGCACTCTGGCGCGGCCTGCGTCACGCATCGTGGCTGGGAGTAGTGTGGCAGACGTTTGGAATGGCGGGGGCGTACTTGGAGTTGCTGAAGCAAGTGGGGCAGAGCAGTCCGGCGCTGGTGCTCGCGTTGCCGGTCGCGTTGGCGGTGTATGGGCTGTGGCCGCGGGCGCGTTACTTCGGCAATACTGCGCCGCTATTGGTGGCGGCGTTGTGCCTCGTGCTCGGATTCGCTACTCCGCACTATCAGGGTCTCGGCTTCCAACTGGTGGCGCTGCCCTTTCTGTTTGTTTTTGTGGCTGGGATCTGCGCCGACCTGCTGGAGACACAACATCGCAGCCTGGTTATAGCGTGCGTGTTCGGGCTTCTGGCTGCGTACGCGGTTTGGAGTCTGAGTCAGCTAGTTAGCGTCGGACGGGCGGGGTGAACTCCTGCGAACCGGGTAACCTGTCGGGGAGTCATTCCGAGCGGTCCTCGCATAAGCTGTAACTCGCTTTGAGGTCAGCAGTTTGGACCTGACTCATTCACCCACCTACCCGGTACTCCAAGGTTACCAGGGGTTTCCGGCGCATCGCTTTTTTCCGGCAATCTAAACTCTCTGCGCTGCCATCTAAGACGGTAGTAAAGAGAGGCAGTTCCATGCGCGCAAAACTGGGGTATGATCGCCCCATGCGGTACTGGACGGGGCTCTCCACGCTTTCGCTGGTTGTAGTTTTCGCGCTCGCGGCAGCGGCGCAAGTCGCGCAAGCACCCTCCAACGGCGTACCGCCATCTGTGACTTCGCCAGGATTCGGGGGACGACAGTTCAACGGCGTGCCGCCGTCGGTCACGTCGGTTGGATTTGGCGGGCGCACTTCTAATGGGCCGCCTCCGAGTGTGACATCCGTTACCACCTTCGTGCCGAGGCTGGGCCCGGTCGGGGTTCACCCGCAGCCTGCCCCGGCGCGCCACCGGCATCACAACCAGCAGACGTACTACTACCCGTATTTCATCCCGTATTACGCGGTCGTGGATCCGTACGCATACGGCGGCCCGGTAGAGGGGCAGCCGTCGGCCGATCCAGAAGGACAGGATCAGTACCAAGGCGGCCCGACCATCTTTGACCGGCGCGGTTCCGGCGAGCGGGCGCGAAATGACTACGTGGATGATCCGCCAGCCGCCCCGATCGCGAAGCACGTACGGGAGCCTGAGGCGCGAGTGCAAGCTCCCGATCCTCCGGACGATCCTCCGCCGGCTGTCGCGGCCTCGCCGGTTGCGAACCAGCCCAACACGATTTTGGTTTTCAAGGACGGCCACAAGCAGGAAGTAAGCAACTATGCGATTGTGGGCGCGAATCTGTTTGACCTGACGCCCGGCCATCGCCTGAAAATCGCGCTGGTAGACTTGGATGTTGCGGCCACGGAGAAGGCCAACGAGGATCAGGGAGTCGACTTCACGCTGCCCGCTGCTCCGGGCGGGAACTGAAGTTTCGTTATGTTGCGGCACGTCCCCAACGCGTGGCTGGTGGTGACTCTGCTGGCGACGCCGCTCGCGGCGCAGAGGGGAGGCGGACTTCCGATCCTGGGGCCTACAGTTTCGCCGGCCGCGGGGTCCCGTTCGTTTCACTCGTCAAATGGACAACACGCTCATGGGAATGGGAGAGCGGTGTATCTGGGTGCCCCGTTCTGGACCGACGACTTCGGCTCCTCTTATGCGGAGGGGACACCAGTGGTCGTAGTGCAGGCGCCACCGGCGCCGCAGAATTTTGTTGAGCGAGAGGAGCCGAAGCCAGCGGCTCCGCTATTGATCGAGTTGCAGGGGGACCGTTATGTTCGCCGAACCGAGCATGAGGAAGGAGCAAATCCGCCTGCTTCACAGCGCGACTACGGGGTGGAAGCAAAACCTGCAGCCGGCACGATCGTTCGCGGCGGAGCGGCCCCGCCTCACATTGAGCTACCTCCGACTCTGTTCGTTTTCCGCGACGGCCACCGGGAAGAGTCCAGCGACTACTCCATCGTCACAGGTGTGATCTACGCGCGCGGGCAGTACTGGACCAACGGATACTGGTCGAAGCAGATTCCTCTTTCTCAGCTCGACCTACCCGCCACGTTCAAAGCGAACCAGGAACGGGGCTTCGCCTTTCGCCTGCCGAACGCGCCCAACGAAGTCGTGACCCGGCCGTAAGCATCCCATAAGCCCGAAGCGGTTTCTGAACCCATCCTGCACAAGTGGGCATCCTTAGTGCTGCGTGAAACCTCCATGCGATGAAGCAGTGCTGCGCTCGGGAGCGGTGGACGCGCCCTGCAAGCCAAAGGCGGGGCCGTGGATCCTCTCGGCGGCCATCCTGGGGACCTCTATGGCGTTCATAGACGGCACAGTCGTGAACGTCGCCTTGCCCGCGCTGCAATCCAGCTTCCGGGCGACTGTCATCGACGTGCAGTGGGTGGTGGAGGCTTACGGGCTTTTTCTGGGCGCGCTCATCCTAATGGGCGGGTCGGCCGGGGATCTCTTCGGGCGCCGCCGCATGTTCATGAGTGGCGTTGCCCTGTTCGCGGTGGCGTCGGCGGCATGCGGACTCGCCCGCAACATCGATCAGTTGATCGCCGCTCGGGCGCTGCAAGGCATTGGCGCGGCGTTGCTCACTCCGGGAAGTCTAGCCATCATCAGCGCATCGTTCCCCGAACAGGAACGAGGCCGCGCCATCGGCACCTGGTCTGGCTTCTCCGCAATCACCACTGCCCTCGGTCCGGTACTCGGCGGGTGGCTGATTCAGCACGCCTCATGGCGCTGGATCTTCTTCATCAATCTGCCGCTCGCGGCCGCGGTGATCCTGATCTCATGGTGGCGCGTGCCGGAAAGCCGGGGTCCCGTGGCGAAACAAATCGACCTTCCTGGAGCGCTTGTCGTTACGGTGGGTCTCGGCGGACTGGTGTACGGGCTGATCGAATCTCCTCAGCTCGGTTGGGGACACATCAGGGTCATCGGAAGCCTGGGGTTAGGAGTGGCATGCCTCATCGGCTTTCCGCTCATTGAAGCCAGAGCCGGGTCGCCGATGGTTCCGTTGAAGCTTTTTCGCGCGCGGACCTTCACAGGGGCGAACCTGCTCACGCTGTTTCTCTATGCCGCGCTAGGAATTTTCTTCTTCGTGTTTCCGATGAACCTGATCCAGGTGCAGGGATACTCGGCCACTGCGGCGGGCGCGGCGGCTCTGCCTCTGATCCTGCTGATCTTTTTCCTCTCCCGCTGGTCGGGCGGATTGGTTGCCCGCTACGGTCCGCGGCTACCTCTGATCGTGGGGCCAATCATCGCCGCCTTGGGATTTGCACTCTTCGCAGTACCGTCGGTGGGCGGCGCCTACTGGAGTACGTTCCTCCCGGCGTTCGTAGTGCTGGGGTTTGGAATGGCGGTCAGTGTCGCGCCGCTCACCACGGTAGTGATGGGTGCGGTGGATCCGGATCACGCCGGGGCTGCTTCCGGAATTAACAATGCCGTGGCGCGCGTGGCTGGACTGCTCGCCATCGCGGTGTTTGGGATCGTCATGGTGAACGCATTCGGAGTTCGCCTGGACCACGAACTAGCAATCCTGGAAGTGTCGCAGCACGCCCGAGACGAAGTTCAATCCAACCGCGTAAGGCTGGCGGCGATCGAGGTACCCTACGATGTCGACCCTAAGTTTGCTCCAGGAGTGAAAGTCGCAATCTCAAGTGCGTTTCTCTTCGCGTTTCGTATCGTGGCGTGTTCTTCCGCACTGCTGGCGCTCGCCAGCGCAGCAACGGCAACCCTGCTGATCGATCGTAAATCACCGCCTTAATCTCGCCGGGACAAGCGCCTTTTTCAGCAATGCGGGAGGCCAATCAGTAACCTCCGAGGGCCCCCTCAACCCTCGAGTTTTATGGTATAATTCTCATCGGTTCCAGGCCCATTAACTTCCTGTAAATGCAACAGTTTACGTAACATCCCGAGGCCTTCGAGAAAGATCGAAGGAAGCACCCAACTTGCGCGCGCCAGAACAAGAATCGGGCCTCGCACAGGAAGCCAAAAGCCAACGACCAAGAGCTAACAGCTGATTCCTATGGCAGACGATAAAAATCCAGAACTACCCCTGACTCCACCTCCGGGTGGCGGCGACGGCGGCTCGCCCGGCGCCCTGAACATTCAGCCCGTCAACATCGAAGACGAGATGCGCCGGTCGTATCTCGACTATTCGATGTCGGTGATCATCGGCCGCGCGCTGCCCGACGTGCGCGACGGATTGAAGCCGGTACATCGCCGCATTCTCTACACCATGCAGCAAATGGGCCTGCAGCCCAACCGAGCTACGCGCAAGTGCGCCCGCATCGTCGGCGACGTGATGGGCAAATACCATCCGCACGGCAATCTCGCCGTCTATGACGCGCTCGTGCGCCTGGCGCAGACCTGGAGCATGCGTTATCCGCTGGTGTTCGGGCAGGGCAATTTCGGCTCGGTCGACGGAGATCCGCCGGCAGCCGACCGATACACCGAAGCCAAGCTCGCGCAGGTTGCGACTTCGCTGCTCGAAGATCTGGACAAAGAAACCGTCGACTTCCGTCCTAACTATGACGGCAGCGAGCGCGAGCCTGATGTTCTACCTACGCGCATACCAAATCTGCTGGTGAACGGCTCCGACGGAATCGCCGTCGGCATGGCGACCAAGATCCCGCCGCACAACCTGACCGAGATCGTCGACGCAACCATCACGCTGGTGAACAATCCCAGCGCGACCCTGCCCGAGATCCTGAAGTTTGTGCAAGGCCCGGACTTCCCGACGGCGGGCATCATTCACGGCCGCGCAGGAATTCTGGAGGCCTACAAGACGGGCCGCGGCCGCTTCATGATGCGGTCCAGGGCCGCCATCGAAAATCTCACCAAAGACAAGCAAGCCATCGTTGTCACCGAGATTCCGTTTCAGGTGAACAAGTCGCGCCTGGTCGCGCGCATCGCCGACCTGGTCAACGACAAAGTCATCGACGACATTTCCGACGTCCGCGACGAAAGCGACCGCGAAGGCATGCGCATCGTGATCGAGCTCAAACGTGGCGCCGAGCCGCAGATCACCCTGAACCAGCTTTTCAAGCACACCGAAATGCAGCAGGGCTTCAGCATGATTCTGCTGGCCATCGCGCACGGGCAACCGCGCGAGATGGGCCTGATCCCGGCCATCCAGTATTTCATCGAGCACCGCGTCGACGTGGTGCGCCGGCGCACGGCGTACCTGCTCGCCAAGGCCCAGGACCGCGAACACATCCTGGAAGGCTACCTGACCGCGCTCGATCACCTGGACAACGTGATTGTGATCATCCGCGGCAGCGCCAACCGCGCCGATGCTCGCGAGAACTTAGTCGCCTATTTCGGCGGCAAGAAGATTGACATCAACATCACCGGGCGCGCGCCGAAACTCGATCCCGAGAAGCCGTTCACGGCGAAGCAGGCGGACGCAATCCTCGAACTGCAACTGCACCGATTGACCAAGCTGTCGATCGACGAGATCTCCAACGAACTGAAAGAGACGCGCGACCGCATCGCCGAGTACCAGTCGATTCTCGGTTCGGAGAAGAAAGTGCGCAGCGTCATCATCAAGGAACTCGAGGAAGTGAAGAAGCAATACGGCGACGAGCGTCGTACCGTCATCGAAGACGAAGCGGCCGAGATCCTCCTCGAAGACCTCATTGCCGACGAGCAGGTCGCTGTTACCGTAAGCCACTCCGGCTATCTGAAGCGCACGCCGATCTCGACGTATCGCATGCAGCGCCGCGGCGGCACGGGCCGGACCGGCATGAAGACGCGCGACGAGGATTTCGTCGAGCATCTCTTCATTGCGTCGACGCACGCCTACATCCTGATTTTCACCAACACGGGCCGCGTGTACTGGCTGAAGGTCTACGAGATCCCCGACGTGGGCGCCGCCGGCAAGGGCAAGCACATGGGCAACCTGATTGCTTTGCAGCCGGGTGAAACGGTACGCACCATGCTCGCCGTCCGCGATCTTGAGGAAGAGAACAAGTATGTCTTCTTCGCAACCCGCAACGCCACCGTCAAGAAGACCGCAGTTAACGACTTCTCGCACGTGATGTCGCGCGGCATCATTGCCATCAACATCGAAGCTGGCGATGAGCTGGTCGCTGCCAGCCTGACGGACGGCCAGCAGATCATCTTCCTGGCCTCGCACGAGGGCCAGGCGGTTCGTTTTGAAGAAGACGAGGTGCGCTCCATGGGCCGCGGCGCCACGGGCGTGCGCGGCATGAGCCTCCCGGACAAGGACTACATCGTGGGTATGGCCACCACCCCCAAGCCCGGTGTCAGTGCGGGAGGCGCCGAGAAACCGGCCGTGGGACAGGTCGCGACCTCAGACGGTCTGCCGGCAAGCGAGGCCTCCGATCTCGTTCCCGTGAAGGGCTCGCTGATTCTCTCCGTGACCGAGAACGGCTATGGCAAACGCACGCCAGCCGACGAATACCGCCTGACCACTCGCGGGAAAAAGGGCGTGATCAACGTGAAGACTACCGAGCGCAATGGCAAAGTGGTCGGGATCGCGCAGGTGGCGGAGGAATCCCAGGTCATGCTGATCAGCCAGTACGGCAAGATCATCCGTATGGACTCAAA
>Ga0209698_10008158_pt1 | contig 10853 bp, 11 predicted proteins | sample LitLauG_LLR_2012_FD_187203 | JGI IMG/M metagenome (GOLD analysis project Ga0209698, IMG submission 187203) | Freshwater sediment microbial communities from Pennsylvania, USA - Little Laurel Run_MetaG_LLR_2012 (SPAdes) (version 2) | ecosystem: Environmental > Aquatic > Freshwater > Creek >... | reverse complement strand
AAGTCTTAGGCAAACCCTAATACCTGCTTGTCATCCTGAGCGAAGCGAAGGACCTATGTACTTTGTTTGCGCTGCGTGCGCTGATTCTTCGCGTTGCTCCGAATGACAACAACTCGAAGGGTTGATCACAACGCTCGACTCGCCCGTAACATGCGATAAACCAGCGCGACCGGCAGCCCCACCACATTCGCATAGTCACCTTCGATGCGAGAAATCCACCGCGACGCAATCCCCTGAATCGCATAAGCTCCGGCCTTATCCATCGGCTCACCGCCAGCGACATACTCGCGAATCTCCGCCTCGCACAATTCCCCCATCGTCACGAGCGTCACTTCCGAACGCAGGTTCTCACTGGCCGCTGACCCCTGACCACTGGGCCCCGGCCCCATCAGGCAGACCCCGGTAATCACTTCATGCGTCCGCCCCGACAGCAAGCGCAACATGCGTGCGGCATCCGCCGCGTCGCGTGGCTTGCCCAGAATCGCTCCGTCAATCACAACAATGGTGTCCGCTCCGAGAACAAACTCATTCGGCCTTTGCCGATGCACCGCAAGAGCTTTTTCACGGGCCAGCCGCTCCGCGCACCCTCTCGGCTCCTCGCCTGCGAGCGGACTCTCATCGATATCCGCAGCCTGCACTGCAAACGGTATGCCGGCGTTTCGCAGCAATTCCTGACGGCGCGGCGAAGCAGAAGCGAGAATCAACATAAGATCCGATTCTAGTGCACGCGATGTCAGGTCCTGCGGCGTCGTCCTTTCGGCGTCGTCCCGATCGCAGCCGTTTTCAGGTGACCCTCGGCTTTAGCCGGGGGCGGCGCAGCCCGCGGGGCGAGGGATCTCCCAGCAGGCAGACCAGACCTACACCTACCGAACCACCCGACCGCCAATCCTCGGGCAGCGCGGCTCGCCCATCCCGCCCTGTTAGAATTAATGTTTCCTGTTCCCACCATGGATTCCTCCCACATCCGAAATTTCGCGATCATCGCGCACATCGACCACGGCAAGTCCACGTTGGCCGACCGACTGCTCGAGCTCACCGGATCCCTTACCGCGCGCGAAATGCAGGCCCAGGTTCTCGACTCCATGGACCTCGAGCGTGAGCGCGGCATCACGATCAAGGCTCACGCCGTCCGCATGGCCTACACCGCGCACGATGGAGAAACCTACCAGCTGAACCTCATCGACACGCCCGGCCACGTCGACTTCTCCTACGAAGTCTCCCGCTCCCTGGCATCCTGCGAAGGCGCATTGCTAGTGGTTGACGCCTCGCAGGGCGTCGAGGCCCAGACCCTGGCCAATGCCTACCTTGCCATCAATCACGGCCTTGAGATCATCCCCGTGATTAACAAAATCGATCTGCCCAGCGCCGACATCCCACGCACCAAAGAAATGATCGAAGGCGCGGTCGGTCTCGACACCACCGATGCCGTCCTCATCAGCGCCAAGACCGGCCAGGGCGTGCCCGATGTGCTCGAAGCCATCGTCAAGCGCATTTCGCCGCCGAAAGGAAATCCCGACAACCGGCTCCAGGCGCTGATTTTCGACTCCTGGTTCGATGCCTACCGCGGCGTCATCGTATTCGTTCGCGTCTTCGAAGGCACTCTGCGCAAAGGCGCCAGGATCCGTCTGTGGTGGAACAACAAGGTCTTCGATGCCGAGCAACTTGGCGTCCTCACGCCCAAGCCGGTCGACGTCGACGAACTCAAAGCCGGCGAAGCCGGCTTCCTGGTGGCCAATATAAAGATCGTCGCCGACACAAAAATCGGCGACACCATCACCGAAGATGGCGCGCCCGCGCTCGAGGCTTTGCCGGGATTCGAAGAGCTCAAGCCCATGGTCTTCGCCGGGCTCTACACCGTCGACTCCCACGAGCACACCCGTCTGCGCGAAGCGCTCGAGAAACTCCGGCTCAATGACTCGTCATTTTTCTTCGAGCCGGAAAGTTCCGCTGCCCTGGGATTCGGCTTCCGCTGCGGCTTCTTGGGCCTGCTGCACATGGACATCATTCAGCAGCGCCTCGAGCGCGAATTCGCTCTCGACCTGATCACCACCGCACCCAGCGTTCGCTACAAGGTGTACTTGACCGACGGGTCCATGATCGAAGTCGACAATCCATCGCGCTGGCCCGATCCCAGCCTCATCGACAGGGTCGAAGAGCCCGTCATCCTCGCCACCATTCTTACCAACGAGGAATACGTTGGCGGAATCCTCAAGCTGGTGGAGGACAAACGCGGCAAGCAGAAAACTTTTGAATACGTTGCCTCATCCCGCGTCATGCTTCACTATGAACTGCCGCTGAACGAAGTGGTGATGGATTTTTACGACCGGCTGAAAACTGTTTCCCGCGGCTACGCCTCGCTCGACTACCACCTCGCCGGATATTGGGAGTCGCCCATGGTCAAGCTCGACATTCTTGTCGCCGGCGATCCTGTGGACGCTCTCTCCATCATCGTGCATCGCGAATTCGCCTACGAGCGCGGCAAGGCTCTAGTTTCGAAAATGCGCGAACTCATCCCACGGCAAATGTTCGAGGTGCCCATCCAGGCCTCCATCGGCGCGAAAATTATCGCCCGCGAAACCGTCCACGCCATGCGCAAAAATGTCATCGCCAAATGCTACGGCGGCGACATCTCGCGCAAGCGCAAGCTGCTGGAGAAGCAGAAAGAAGGCAAGAAGCGCATGAAGCGCATCGGCAAAGTTGACATCCCGCAGGAGGCCTTTCTAGCCGTCCTGCGGGTCGGCGAAGAGTAGCCAAGTGTGGATTGAATCATTCGTTCACTAAGTCCAATGATTCAATGACGGAAATTAAAGTGGGGGGCGTTGCCGAGCGCCATCCTCGAAAAGCTGCCACTTCCAGCCATCTGCGGGGAATCCGCTTCGCGGGCAGGTTTCAAGAGACTCGGCTTCCACCGTGCCGGAACCCGACTGATTGGTCTGTGAACGCCCGAGTTGTTAACTGATCAGGCACCCGCAATGTGCAAATCTCAAAACGGGCGGCACTAGCCTATCCTTAGGCCATTTCGTCTGTTAACGCGCCGTAAATTGCCTAACTGATTACCACGAAGCTACTTAGGGTTTTGCTCAAGAGGCCGCAACTGTCCACGGCCATGCCCTGGCGGACTCGGTTTTCAGCCCGCCGGAATGTCTTGCACAAGGTTTTCCACAGGCCAGTCACTGCAAGGGAACGGGGACGGGGGACCATTCAAGCCCGATTTTGGCTAGAGTGGGGATGTTCTACGCGGGGCGAGGGATCTGCATGCCGGCGCACAGGTTTCAAGGAATGGGCGTAGCTCCGCGGGCGCCAAGAGTGCTGGGAACCACCGTGGAAGAGCGGCGCTTAAGCACCGCGTCCACGCCGTCCCCCTCAAGCCAAAATCAGCCCTGAGCGGGCCGCCCGCTGGTTGCTGCGATTTCCGAGCCAGGACTATAATTTCGCCTTCAAGGAGATAGGGAACAATGCAAAACATCGTACTGGTCCACGGTGGCTTTGTGGACGGCTCGGGATGGGAGGGCGTCTACAACGCCTTGAAGAAGGACGGCTACAACGTCAGTATCGTCCAGAACCCTACAATATCGCTTAAGGACGACGTGGCGGTTACCAGGCGTGTTCTTGCAGCGCAAAACGGGCCTGCAATTCTCGTCGGCCACTCCTATGGCGGAGCGGTGATCACCGAAGCTGGAAACGATCCCAAGGTTGCAGGGCTCGTGTACATTACCGCTTTTGCTCCGGATAAGGGCGAGTCGGTGGCCACGCTTATTAAAGATCCACCGCCCGGCGCACCGGTGCCGCCCATCCTGCCGCCGCAGGATGGCTTCCTGTTTCTCGACAGCGCAAAGTTTCCCGCCTCCTTCGCAGCCGACGTGGACGCGGGAAAAGCCGCGTTCATGGCCGACTCCCAAGTGCCATGGGGCTTGGAAGCTCTCAGCGGCGCGATCAGCGAACCGGCGTGGAAATCCAAGCCGAGCTGGTACCTGGTCGTGACCGAAGACAAGATGATCCCACCTGATGCCCAGCGTGCCATGTCCAAGCGGGCGGGATCTACAGTGGTTGAGGTCAGCGGCAGCCACGCCATCTACGTGTCGCAACCCAAGGCCGTGGCAGCGCTTATCAAACAGGCCGCCGAGAGTGTAAAGGTCTCTGCGGCCGCTTAGTGATCCTGGGACGGGTGGCCCATTCAAGCCGTCCTTTTGGCTTGAGCGGGTGCCGTTTGTCCAACTCTGGAGGCAAATCATGAAAGCAGTTGTTGTCCACCAATATGGCGGTCCTGAAGAACTAAAGTTCGAGGAATACCCTGATCCGGTGGCGGGTCCCGGCGAGGTGCTGGTGCGGGTCGCCGCCTCGAGCGTGAATCCGATCGACTACAAGCGCCGCGCCGGACTAACGAAGGATTTCTATCCCCTCCAGTTCCCGGGCCTCATAGGAGTCGATATGGCCGGGACTGTGGTCAAGATCGGGCCGGGAGTGGAAGGCTTTTCCGTCGGTGACCAGGTGTTCGCTATGGCGGACAATACCTACGCCGAACTTTGTGTCGTGAAAGCCGCGGTCTTGGCGAAGGTCCCCAAGGGGCTCGATTTGATCCAGGCGGCGGCGCTGCCGCTGGTGACGGTGACCGGTAACCAGCTCATGTCCGCTACGGGAATCAAAGCGGGCCAGACGGTGATGGTCGTAGGTGCTGCAGGAAATGTCGGGCGTTCGGCGGTATTCACTGCGAAGGCACGCGGGGCGACTGTGATCGCGGGGGTCTTAAAGAGGCAGATGGATGAGGCGAAGACTGTCGGCGCGGATCAGGTCGTCGCAACCGACGACGACACCGCGATTGCTAATCTTTCTCCGCTCGATGCGATTGCGGATACGGTCGACGGAAGAACCGCCGAGAAGCTGATCGCCAAGATCAAGCCGGGAGGAGTGTTTGCGTCGGTTCTCGGAGCACCGCAGAACGCCGCGAAGTACTCATCAGTAAAGGTGGTGCCGGTATTCTCGAAATTCGACAGGAAAACGCTCGAGTTCATGGCCGAAGCCGTGCGAGATGGCAAGCTGGCAATCCCGATCAGCCAGAAACTGCCACTCAGTGAAGCCGCCGAGGCTCAAGCAACGGCAGAAAAGGGTGGCACTGGGAAGATCTTGCTGGTGGCCTGAACTCCACTGGACTCGCTCACACTGGACCGACCGGTGGCCCATTCAAGCCATCTTTTGGCTTGAGTGGGGGCGGTTCCACAGCCGCACAAAGCCCTCCCGCCGCTCGTTCGCGTTTCGCGCCGTCCATTCTGACTCAATCCCGACCGCTCACCCGCGAACTGTCCAGCTTAACTTCTCCGCATGCGCCAAGCGTGCCGTGAACCACCGTGGACGAGCGCTTCAGCTCCCCGTGCCACGCTTGCCGTGACCCGCATCTCTGGCTGCTTCTACTCCTCCATCTCCCCCGCCGGGTCCTCCGCCAAATTCTCAAACCGCGTACACGGCTTGCGAAACGCCAGGTGAATCTTTCCCACCGGCCCGTTGCGCTGTTTCGAAATAATGATCTCGGCCTTGCCTTTCAATTCCGGATCGTCCTGGTTGTAAACCTCTTCGCGAAAAATAAACATCACCAGGTCGGCGTCTTGCTCAATGGATCCTGATTCGCGCAGGTCAGCCAGCTGAGGACGGTGGTCGCCTCCGCGGCTCTCGGGAGCGCGGCTCAGCTGCGACAGCGCGATCACCGGCACTCGCATTTCCTTCGCCAGCGCCTTCAGCCCTCGCGAAATCGCCGACACTTCCTGCGTTCGGTTCTCGAACCGCCGGCTGCCTCCGGACATGAGTTGCAAGTAGTCCACCACGATCAAATCCAGCCGTCCCTGGTTGGCCTGCTTCAGCCGGCGCGCCTTGGCGCGCATCTCGCTCAGCCCAATCCCGGGCGTATCGTCAATAAAGATCGGGGCATGTGCCAGCTGCTCCATCGCTCGAACCACTTTGTCCATGTCGTCACGCCACAGCGACCCGGTGCGCATCTTGTGCGCATCCACTTCCGCGGTCGAACACAGCAAGCGCAGCAGCAACGCCTCGCGCGACATTTCCAGCGAGAATACTCCCACCACTTTCTGGTCGTGAATGGCGGCATTCTCCGCAATATTCATGGCCAGTGCGGTCTTGCCCATGGACGGCCGCGCCGCAATGATCACCAGATCGGCAGCCTGCAGTCCGCTGGTCATTTCATCCAGCTTCTCGTAATGCGTGGCCAGGCCGGTAATGCGCTGGCCGCGCTGCAGCAGCGCGTCCACCGACCCGAACGATTCACTGACAATCTCCCGGATCCCCAGAAACCCGCGCCCAATTCGCTTTTCCGACAGCTGAAAAATGGCCGCTTCGGTATCGTTGAGCACATCTTCCGCCGGATCGCTCTGATCCGACGCCCGCGCCACGGCCGTGTTCGCCGCATGAATCAGCCCGCGCAGCAGCGCCTTGTCGCGCACGATCTTGACGTAGTGCTCAATGCTGGGCCGGTCGGGAACGCCATCGAGCAGGCTGGACACGTAGCCCACATCGCCGATCGCCTGAAGCTCCTTCTTACGCTCCAGTTCCTCGATCAGCGTGATCATGTCGATCGGCCGCGACGACTCCTGCAGGTCCACCATGCGCGCATAGATGCGTCGGTGCGAATCGAGCGAGAAATCCTCGACCTTCAGGTGCTCCGCCGCCTGGTTGTAGGAGAAGTTGTCGAGCAGGATCGCGCCAAGAATGGAACGCTCCGCCTCTACGTTTGCCGGCAGCGCTCCGATGATGTAGTCTGTTGTCGCCAAAGTTTTTTCTGCGGCTCCCGTTGCCGGAGTCAAATCCTAACCCGCACGCGGGTTGTGGACGCCTGTGATCCCCATGGGAAAACCGGCTGGAAATATTCCGAACTATGTCGCAAGAATCTTCCCCGCCTCGGCTTTTATGCTAGGCGAATCAAAAGCGAAATGCAACACCAGGCACAATTCTTGTAATCAGCAAAAAATCATTCGCCGCTACTACAGGGGAGGGGCTGGCGCTGGAAAAAATCAACTGCGGCCCGGCCAGCCACCGGGCCGCATGCACGTGAAGCCGACGTTTCGCATTCGCCGCAAGCGGCGGGGAAGCAAGTTGCATCTGCGGAGACCTCGCCCCGCAGGGCTGAGGAGGAGGCCGCATTGCCCGGGCAATCAGATCGCGCTCGCGCGCATTCCGAATTTCCCCCGATGGCTCCCTTTCGGGCACCCACCGGCTGTCTCCTGCAGATCCGCAAGCTCCCATGCGAACCAGCGACCTTCACGTTCGCTGCACACACTCTGCTGCAGGGCAATCGGCGACGCAATAACAAATCGCTCGCGCATTGTGAAGAAGCTGTGGAGGATGAAACTTCTCTGTGGAAAGTGGCGGAAAACGGGGAGGTTCTCCTACAAAACTCACCTAGCCGGGTGCCCCATTCAACCCTCTTTTGGCTTGAGTGGGGATGTCGTCTGAAACAAGACCTCTACGTCTCCTCATCCCGCTTGGTCAGCGCACCCCCGCCTCGCTCCAACTGATTGCGAAAGAAATTCATCGACGCTTCCAGCCTCCCCAACCCGCCCGCCGCTGGACTCATCCCCGGCACCGCAACCTCTCGCGTCTCTTCTATCCGCTCCGCATCATCGGCCGGCTCGTCCACCTGCGTCGCCTCCCGCAGCAGCCGCCACGCCTCGCGATACTGCTCATATCTCCCGCCCTCGGTATAAAGCGACAGCGCCTTCTTCCCCCGCATCGCGATTTCCGGAATGATGTACCACACGTCCTCATGCACCACATACGCCGCCAGAAAATCGAACGCCCCCGGCTCATACGGCCGGTTGCTGTGGCACACCGAACAGTTGTATCCCGTACCGCCCGGCAGTTCCGCCACCGTGCTCTTCACCTGCACCGCCGCAAACTTTCCCGGCGTTCCCACTACGCAATCAAACCGCGCCGAATCTCCCCACGGCTTGCTCACCGTCAGACCATGCTCGCTCGCTCGCGCCAAAAAAATGGACTCCGCCCACTCCCCGCGCACTTTTTTGTCTCGTATGACTTTCGGCTTCCGCTTCACCATTGCGCTTCCTCAAGAAAAACCAAAGGCGGCATCCGCGAAAACCCCGAACGCCGCCCCATACTTTTATTCGACAGGATTTGAAAATCGAGGGCAAGCAAACTGAGAGATAAAAGCAGATGGATTCCCCAAACGGGAATGTCTCTGCTCATGTGGGGACAGCCGCCCGCGGCTGTTCGGTCGAGCGCAGCTCGACTGCGTTCTTCTACACGCCCACCGCAGAAAACCGGAACGGGAAACGTCCTAGCCCTTGCGCCCCATCAGCAGCGCCACCGAGACCACGATGGTCCCCACTTCAATCAGCGCCGCGATCGCAATGCGCCGCCGCGCGGCGCGAAAGCTCGTCGCTACCCAGCTCACCAGATAAAGGATCAGGGCCAGCGGCATCGCCACCATGCGCGATATGGAAACGGTTCCCAGCCACCATGGACCAACCGGAAGGAATGAGAGCGCAATGCACAACGGCAAGCTCAGCGCCACGCCGGTCAGCGCTTTCGAATATGTGTTGTAGCCAGCTTCGTCGTTACGCAGCACCGCGATAAGAAAAAATGTCGTCACCAGCAGCATTCCGGCGATGAACACGGCCAGCATCAGGTCCCCGCCGGCCCACATGCCGCCGTACTGGTCTGCGTCGTCCGGATGCAGCTTGTACTGCACGATGCGCCAAAAAATCAACAGCCCGGAGAAAGCCACAACGCCCGCATACGCAGCCGCGATCAGGCGAAGCTTGGTGCGCTGTGTAAGTGGAATCATCCAATCAGTGTATGAATTCCGCCCGCGAATTGAAGTTACCACGGTGACCAGTGCGTGAAATGGGGTTAGGCGGGGCGCCCCATTCGGGGCAGTTCCTTCGACAGTTAGACATCCTATACGATGTGATATACTATAGGATGTGTTATCAATAGTTCTCGATACGTCGGTCGTCGTGGCCGGGCTGCGCACTCGACTTGGTGCGGGGAATGCGATTTTACGATTAGTCGCTGAAAGGCGAATACGACTTCTGGCAACTCCGCCGCTCTTCTTGGAATACGAAGACGTGCTGAGTCGCCCTGAGCATCGCCTGGCACATGGTCTGACGCCTTTGCAGGTCGGCGAGTTCCTGGCGGAATTGGCCGCGTTGATCGAACCTGTCGAGGTTCACTTCCAATGGCGGCCGCAGACCCGGGACCCGAATGACGAGATGGTGCTGGAGGCGGCGATCAATGGCGAAGCAGATGCCATCGTTACGTATAACGTGGCCGACTTCGCCGAAGCGGGTGAACGTTTTGCGATCTCCATCATGCGCCCGGGAGAATTACTCAGGAAGGTGAAATTATGAGCAAAGCAACCTATCCATTGAAACTTCCAGTGTCGATCAAGAAGGCGGCGCAACGGCTGGCGAAAGAAGATGGTGTCTCTCTAAATCAGTGGATTGCCGCAGCGGTAGCGCAAAAGGTCGGCGTAGTGGAAACCGCAGCCGATTTCTTCAAGAAGCGCGCGGGCAAAGCCACCGGAGCAGGCTTGATGAAGTTTCTGCGGACGGCACCGAAGACGACGCCCGAGCCGGGTGATGAGCTGCGGTGATGATCAGCGTGGAAGTCATTGACAAATAAACAGCGTTTTATATATCGCTGTGTGGAAAACCCCCACTCAAGCCAAAGAAGGCTTGAGTGGGGCACCCGGCTGAATTTCCATGTGGAGCGGACACTCCTGTCCGCTCCTTTGACTTCCGTTGACCGCGGCACGAAGGGGAAGGGCACGACTTCCCAGTCGTGCCGCGCGGTTCCACTTAACGGTGTCGTCGTTTGACTGAGTCCATGCCAAAGGAATCAAGTTCCGGGAGCAGGTCGCTCGTCTCGTCCTCGGTGTTGATTGGTTTCTTGATCCAGAGCAGCGATAGAACGCTCCGATAACTCCCGAGAAAAATCGACTGTTCCCAAATCTCGGCACCTTCGGTCAGGCGCCGGCTATCGAGCCAAAGGCCGGCTGGAACGGGACTTGGAGAGTCGCTTTCGGTTTTGTTGCCCTCAAACAAAGCGCGAGCGAACGTGCCCTTCTCCAGATATTTCCCCCACTCGATGAAGAAGTCGAACTCTCCGGATGCCCTCGACCAGGCAATCCTCGACTCCTTGCTCCAGACAATCGCGCACGCATAGGGCGCAAGGTCGCAATATCTCCACGCCGTCGCCGACAAAGACGCTCGACAGTCCTTCGCCACTGCGCCGATCGTCTGAAGCGACGGCGGCGGTTCGGAGAAGCGAGGTCGGGCGTACGAAGTTGGGATCAACAACTCCGCAGCGAACTCGTCGGCCTCGCGTTCCAGTTGCTTGCCGGAGTCCGACCAGTTGCCGACATCGGTGTCGAGGCACACTTCGTCGCACTTGTCATGGCCCGGCAGAACGTAGTGTCCAATCTCGTGCGCGATTGTGAAGTTTTTTCTGCCCTCCTCAAGGATCCCGCGCCGGACGGCGATCGCTCCGAACGAAACGCCTTCGGCTCTAATGAGCGCTCCGTCGAAGCCATCAACCTCGACCTCGTTGAGTTCGAGCTTGAGTTGGGCGGCGATCTCTCGAACGTCCACCAACCCCCCGATGCCGAGTTCGTCGAGCATCGCCTTCGCGTATATCTGCCCCGTTGGCAGCTTCATAAATACTATGAGCCCTGTGGTCCCTTCAATTTGTCGTTCAGCCTTTTCGCGATTTCGTCGAGCGCGGACTCGTCCTTCTTCGACAGTTTCTTCTTGCCCCGATATGCGGAGGGCCGGAACTCGGGAGTCGTCGATTGCATCCAGGCATGGGGATGGCGCGACTCTTCTACCACT
>Ga0209698_10008157_pt1 | contig 10855 bp, 8 predicted proteins | sample LitLauG_LLR_2012_FD_187203 | JGI IMG/M metagenome (GOLD analysis project Ga0209698, IMG submission 187203) | Freshwater sediment microbial communities from Pennsylvania, USA - Little Laurel Run_MetaG_LLR_2012 (SPAdes) (version 2) | ecosystem: Environmental > Aquatic > Freshwater > Creek >... | reverse complement strand
GCTGTGAGATCTCGCGGAACGGATAGAAACAGTCGGGTACTGCCATTCACCCGCAGGGGGTGGGTTGGGGAGGTAGAGAGCGTATTGGTTCGCCGCCTGTCTTGCCAATTCTTTTGTTAATTCAATTGTGTAGCGTGGGATGCCGTGAAGGCGTTCGGTAAGCAATCTGGCGTCGATCCCGATCTTCATCTGAGTGCGGTGTGGCAAAGCGAAGGAGGGCGTTGTGGTTGAATCACACCGAATGTTGTTGCCTGACCCCGTACACTCGGCGGCGAAATATCGTGGCAAACGGTATCAGGATTGTCAGCACGAAGGTCGCGACATTGATCGACGAAATGCTTTGCACGCCCGCGCGAGGCAGAATCGTTACTTTCAGGAGCGTCGCCAAAACGGCGAACGCGGAGGTCGTCCAAAACTGGGGTGCGAAGACCTGCAGACCGTTCAGGTACATAACCATCGCCAAGTTCCACGCACCGAGCAGAGTCCATAGAGCGTAGGACATCAGGAATCCGGACTGCGGTACGACGTGGCCGGCGGTTAGCAAGCCCGCGAGTTCCTTGCCAAAGAGAACAATCGCGGCGCTTCCGAGGAATGCTATGCCAAGGTTTCCGGCAACCGAGCGTCGGAGCGTTTGCTTGATGAATGCCCAATTACCAGTCGCGGCCGCGGCCGAATACGCTACCCATAATGGCGTACTTATAAGCGATAGCGGAATTAGCACCAGCATAAATAGCCGCTCGACAACTACGAATTCGGATACGGCCCTCGGCCCCAATAGCGCGGATATGAAGACGCTGTCTGACGCCCATCCAAATTGCGAGGAGGCTTGGACCACGAAGAAGAAGCCACCGGCGCTTAGCAATTCTCTAAATTCGCGATCACGCCACAGCCTTGCGCTTGGAAGAACAAGGAATCCCCGCGAGCGAAGGGACAGCAGCAAGGGTATGCTTCCTAGCGACTGCATTCCCCAAGTTGCTAGGAGAAAGGCTGGTATTCCCCCCTCAATGTGTGGCAAGTAGAGCACGGCAGCGAGTCCCGCTCCGACGAACGGAATGCCGCAAAGATGCCAGGTATAACCCTCCTGAAGTCCAAGGTAGACTCGTTGTACTACACCGAGGGGAAGGAGGACACTGAAGAGGAGAATGGCAATCAGGAGAGTGGTCCGTGCCTCGCCCAGGACAGAATCGCTCGCGCCATTAAACAGCCAAGAGAGCGGGATCGTAGAGAAGATCGCCGTAAGTACAATTGCAATGACTACTCCCAGAACGAGTAGGAAGGCAAATGCGTTACTCACCAATTGCGCGAGGCCTCGCTTATCATTTATCGCATGGAGCCGCGCTATCTTTGAGAGGAGTCCGTTCCCGATCCCAAAGTCCGCAAACCCGAGAAAACCGGTAAAGCTAATAACAGCGGATAGCACACCATAGCGTTCTGCGCTCAAATAAGGGAGAGCCACTCTCAGCGAGATGATCGAGACCGCGAAGGTGAATAACCGGCTGAACGCACTGCTCGCCGTAGTGAGGACGGCTCTCCTATGGAGTTCGCGTGTTCGCCCTTCGAGCGTCGATGTATCGAAAGGCGTGAGCCGGAGATATTGTTTCGATTTGGCAAGCCGATGCAGCAACCCGTTCATAGCCTTGGGGTGGGTGTTTGGGCGAGCATCAGGGCCGGCTGCTGTGAATTAGATGTGCGCAAACGGCGTCCGCAGGTGATGTACGGGTCTTTTCGACCACTCTAACGGACGACGCCTCATTCGAGGTCCGGCTTCAGTCCTGGAAGTATGGCGCCTACTAGCAGTCGGGCACCTGCGTTGGACAGGTGATCATCGTCGAAGTATAAGGGCACTCCCTTCAGTTCAGCAAGGCAGCGGTTGGGGACGTAGGTATTGCACAGAATATCCGCCGGCGTAACGCGGACAAGGCGCGGGCCCCGCCCAGCGGCGTCCAGTGCTTGGTAGGCGCGCGCGTTGCGCGTGCGGAATTGTAGATAGCTCGTTGAGAGATCTGCAGCTAACGTGGGATCTGTTAATGCTCTTCGGGCGAGGAATGCGGGTACATCCCAGCCAACTTCTGGAATGGGATAAACGAGTATGACGGTCTTCCCAAGCGCGAGGAAATCTTGGATTGCCCCGATGTATTCCGCCCTTACGCGCTCTATCCGTCCTTGCTCGTCGCTTTTCTTGTAACCAACACCCCGGCGTTCTACCAAGGGCTCGGTATCGTCCGATTCGACCCCGCCTTCTCCGTTGTCGAAGAAAGAACCCTCAAGTCCAAGCGTCCACCTTGCCGCCAACACCACCACATCGATCGATGGTTGAGTCCCAATGAAGCGAAAGGCCTTATCGTTGTATTCGAGGCACTGTCGATCCGTCCTAAATACTCGGTACAGACTCCGTACGGGTAAGCATCCGTCATACGTCAGTTGCCTCAGGCCGATCAAATGTTGCGCCGCCAGGTTGCCGAATTCGAAAGCTAGCGCCGCAGCATGAGAATCGCCGACGAGCGCAATTCTCACGCGTCGGGCATTCCCATAGATGCAACTCTGACTGGGCTCAACAATGTGATCGCACTCTTCTGCGCGAGGATTGCGATCCAATCGGGCCTCGTAAACGCGTTGTGCTGCGGGCCCGAGTCGACTGGGGAATCCATTGCTCGTATACCCAATCCACCCGATCGCGATCATTGCGACGCTAACGCCGAAAGCTAAGGCGACCACAGTATTTCGAGGAATGCGCTCCCTATCCCTGAACGGCCGTTCAACGTAGCGCCACGAAAGGTAGCCAATAATCAATGAAGCGACGGAAAGGGCGGCGAACGCGCCGGTACTTGGTGTATTGACCTTATAGAGGCGGGCCGCCGCAAACAGGGGTTGGTGCCACAGATAGGCGCTGTAGCTGATAAGTCCTATGCCGACGAGAGCAGGGTGGCTGAGCAATCTCCACGTTGCAGTCTTCGGGATCGCGAAAGCGATAACCAGAGCGGTACCGAGAGTCGGGGCCAGAGCGCTCGTTCCCGGAAACAGAGTGTCTCTGTCGAAAGTCAATGCCCCGTAGACGATTAGTGACATTCCTAGGATTCCTAGAATTTGTGCGCCTTGCCGCCCGACAATCGTGACCACGGCTTCGCCCATTTTCGACAGGAGGACGAGCGCGACTAACGCGCCAACCAGCAACTCCCATCCTCGCGAGGGGAGGAGGTAGAAGTTGGCGGTTGGGGTGTTTCTCGCACCCCATTCGCAAATTCCGAAGCTAATGAGGGCGGCGGCGCTAAGAAAAATGGCCAAGCTACGGCGGTCCCAGCGCCAGAATACAACGGCTACAAGAGGGAAAAGCACGTAGAACTGCTCCTCGACCGCTAAACTCCAGGTATGGAGCAGCGGCTTCTCGACATCGGCTGCCGCAAAATAGCCGTGCTCGCGCCAAAAAAGAAAGTTCGAACCGAATAGTGCGACTGCCATAAGACTAGCTGAGAAGTTCTTCAAATTCAGTGGAAGCATCCAAAGCCATACCACCGGTAAGCACGCCAGGAGTACTAGGAGGAGAGCCGGGAGGATCCGACGAGCGCGCCGTTCGTAAAAGGTTCGAAGGCTGAATACGCCAGAGGCCTTCTCGGACAGAATTAGCGTCGTGATGAGATATCCGCTAATTACGAAGAACACGTCGACGCCAACAAATCCGCCCCGGATCCAGGAAAAGCCAGCGTGAAAGAGAACGACAAGTAGGACGGCAATTCCGCGCAGCCCGTCTATCTCCTTCCTGTATTTCATTGTCGGGGTAGGGAAAGGCGATAGATCCGTCAGGCGATCGTTTGAATGAGCGCTACCATCTTCTGGTCCAGCTTGTTCGGCGGCGGCCTAGCGAAGGCTATTGCGATCGGAATCAGGAATATGGACGAGGCTTGGTGGAGGGGCGGTTGCTTTTCCCATCGTTCGATTCTTTCTTCGCGACGAGCGTTGCTGTCCTAAATCGGCGTTTCGCATCGACAGCTTCTCTGTTGACGAGTACGACTGCCGTTGCAGCGATGGCTACGAAAATTCGACTCGGTGCCCCAATCGGCGCGGCGGCAAGGTCCAAAAGTTCGTCTATCCAGATAAACACGATGATTGGCGTCAACGAATCTAGTGGGCGATGAAGAACCCCTTTGGGGCCCAAACGCAGCAGCTGATAGGCAAGGTAAATGAAGAAGCTGGCGCCAAAAATTCCCCCTTCCACCCACGAGCCCAGAAGTTCCGAATGAACGCCCCCAGCTGATCCAGAGACGTCATCCACGTTGTCAGTGATGCCGCGTTCTTCCTTTGCAACCTCCGCTTGTATGGTGAACAGTTCCTTAGAATTCGCCCACGATCCGTAACCGAAAATTGGGGAGCGCACAATGGCGCGGAACGCCCAATTCCACATAAAAACGCGACCGGCGTCTGACAAGTCGCGGCGACTCCGATCGTCATTGATGTGCAGCCCACCGTACACGGCACCGGCCGCCAGGAGAGCGACAACGGCATAGCGAAATAGGTTTGTGCGACCGAACGCCCACGCCTTGTTTTCGTTACGTCGGGCCCAGAGAATTCCGGCGATCACCGTGCACAGAGCCGCGAGGCTCCTGTAATCCCAGAAAAAGCTTTTGTACGCAAGTACGAGAAACGCAAGTGCGGCGACCGGCGTAGGCACGAACCGCGAGAACGCGGCGGTGGCCATTACGACATATAGACCGTATCCTCGATCGTGATTTTCGTCGAATTTCCAGAGGGCCAAAGGCGCATGAAACCTCAGCCGCAAATAGAGTATCCCGCCAATCCCAAAGCCGGCGACGAACCACCAGAGGAATTGACGATCCTTGCGGGCCAAAATCATCAGAGAAGCGAAGTCGCTCGCAATTAGAATATTGCGGCCCCATCCACGGAGATATTGATCTGGATTCGACCCGCGAATTAGATCAGACATTACGAAGCCAAGGAGGCTGATGACTGAGAGGGCGAACATCTTTGCGAATAAGCTGTCACGCGAGGTGATTCGCTTGCCCGGAAGGAATAGCCCGCAAACTGCGCAAACGGGGAGGGCGAGTTCGCCCCAAAAGATCATGCCTACGATGTTGGTCTGCTGCGCGCAAGCGGAACCGGTCAGTGCGACCATCATCCCGAACAGAGAAAACGCGAACCTCTCGCTAGCACGCGGAGCCGACAGAGGGATGCCGTTGGGACGTCGCTTTATGATAGGGGGCATTGGGGGGACGAATATCGATCGCGAGTGTGGCAACAGGGATGACTCAGAGCTTCATGTCAAGTCTAGTCTGGATGAAATGCGATTCGAGAGTATAGGAACGCCAATTATCGCACTCATATACGCCCCCATAGAAATTGGGGAGGATTCGGTCGGTGGGACTCGGAAACCGTGTCGCGGTTGGTCGGCTTGGTAGGCGAACGGTTTGCGTGAGAGTCCTTCTGGGTACGCTCGTCCGATATGAGCGAACGATACCGTTCAGATATTGGCATGCCCCGGCGGGGGGGCGGGGTCGTGTCGGCGGCACCTCGGCGCGGGCGGTCCGTCGTGGCCGACATTGGGGATCAGTAGGACAGCGCGCTGTCAGGAGTATTTTCGCAGACCCGCGTGTGGCATTCGCAGTAAGACTTCGATAGATCCCGGTTCGGAGTTACGCGATCCGGGTGGCATTCGACAAGAACGAGGAATTCGGCCCGGTCGACAACCGAAAGAGCTGACTGAAGGAACTGAACACACAATTCATCGAACTGCGGCCTCGTCGTGGGGGCGCATCAAAATTAGTGAACGCAAGTCTTCGCAGACGCTCAAGCCGCACCAGCTGGAGGCAAGCGGTCCGAGCCAGGAAAAGCATCAGTAACTTAGTAATATGTCCGTAGCTGGGCCTCTTTCGCCGAGACGGTCATATAAGGAGTCTATTGCGGTGGGAAGGTCAGGTTCCGGTTCAGCTTGCGACAAATCGAAGTAACATCGGTATTGCGAGATCGCCTCCTTCAAAAGGAGAAATGATCCAGTACGCTTCAAGCCGTAAGGCCAAAACTCCAGCACCATCGGAATTTGGGCAGAGGTCGCTTGCGCGGCTCCCTGAAGTACAAGGCCCTCATATCCCTGCGTATCTATCTTCACGAGCGAAGAATGCTTGTCGAGATTCCTGATTCGCGTATCGAATCTTTCGGATCTGACGCGGATCACTCGCCGGCGCGATTCACTATTGATCCCGTCTTCGGAAGTTACGCGAATTCTATGGTCTCCAGAGTTGTCCTCCGATAACTCGAACTCAAGAGATTCATTGTCTGCGGGGCCGAATGCCGTATTGAGGTGTTCGATTGCATTGCTCATGCCATTCAAATAGATGTTTGCGACCAGCAAGGCATAGTTTCGAGGCTCAGGCTCGATGGCTATAGCCTTTCGTGCAATTCCGCGCTTTACCGCCGGGATACAGACTGTTCCAATATTCGCGCCGACATCCACCAGGGTGTCCAAGTGGAATTTGGGACCTAGCAAGGTAATGGCCTTGGCCAATTTCTCGAACTCGAAGTTCTTTGTTGATACGTAGACGGACTTGGAAAGTACCTTGTCGGAGGTGAGGACAATAAACTTCTTCGTGCCCTTATCGGCAAGTATGCAATCGGTTCTGGAAGAGTGCGCACGAAATGCGGCCCTTCGAAATCCTCGGTTATCTAATGCCAGGAGGAGACGCGCGACAGGTGTAAGGGTAGCCTCGATGAGAATTCCCGCATGACGTACGAACGCCGCGCGAAGCGAGCTGACTGGGGTCATTTTGGAGAACAGTTTAAAAGAAGCGACAGGGCCTAGCACCGGACGGTGCCCGCAGACCATATTACTCAACCGATCGAGGACTGTCCGGGATGAACGGACCTCGATGCTTCTCGGGCGAATCAGGGGTTGGGTTAGAAGTGAGGAGCGGCGATGGCCAACCTACCCAAGAAATCCGAGATTTCGACTCCCGAAATTATCCAGATTGGGGAATATAGTCAAAATGTCCGAGTCAGATACGCCCATCCATTTCGCGAATGTCGCTCCGAACTGATCCACGGCGGTTGTCGGAACTAGGATGCCATGCCCAGCGTCCTCGGCAACGCCGAGTCGCGATGCCGGAACGTTACCATATATGCCGCCTTGCACAGCGTTCCCGAGGACAAATTGGTGCCCCCCCCATCCGTGGTCCGACCCAGAAGACGACGCCGACAGTTGGCGGCCGAATTCGGACATGGTGAATACGGTGACTTGATTTTGTAGTCCCATTTCACCGAGCCATCCGTAAAACGCGCCCAGAGCGTCGTCCAGTTCCTTTAGAAGCCGGTTCTGCGAGTTCAGTAGGTCACCGTGAAAGTCGAACCCGCCGAAGCCGTTGACCATGCAGACTTGGCGGCGGACCCCGAGGGCAGCGCGCGCGTACATCATCCGCGCAATGGTTTGGAGCTCCTCCGCCACCACGTTGTTCGGCGGCAGCGGGGTCGAAAATACGTTCGCCGAAGGGAAGTGCGCCTGTAGCGCCGCCTGCGCCGTAAGGGATTGTGTGTTCGTACTTGCGAGCTGGTTCTGCAGCAAATTGGAACTGGGCGCGGTGATCATTTCTTGAAACGCCTGGCCGACCCCTGGATTGTTCGGCCAGCGGCCGCCGAGGGTCACCGAAGGGTCATTCAGGCCACCCAGGGGCCACATCAGAGCGGGCGCGTTGGGATCGAGTGCATATTGGGTAAGGCTATTGCCTGCCAGCCACAAGTCGTATTGGGGTGAGACGCACGTGAAGAGCGAGTTGGAATTCTGTCCTGTGATCAGGTCTGCTATTCGTCCCCCCCATCCGGGGTCCTCGGCCGCGCCACCAGCCCTGATCCGCGCCCATTCATCCGCTTGGGAAGGATGCGAAAGAAGGCCGGCTGGTAGCGGAACGGCGTCATTCTGGTATTGCACGACGGTCGTCGGAACCACGAGCGGACCGACATTCCCGACGACCGCGAGGTGGCCTTGGTTCCAGATCCCTTTCAAATTGACCAGCGCGGGATGCAGAGCGAACGCTTGGCCACCCTGAGAGGTTACGGGTCCGAGGTTCGTTGCCCCGAGGGAGGTCTGGGGGATAGCGATTTGCGCGCGAGCGCTCGCGTAGTCGTTGTACGAAGACGCGTCGTAGGGGATGAGTGTGTTGTAATGGTCATTGCCGCCGCCCATGTTGATGCAAACCAAGGCGGCGTAGTCTCCGGCGCTTGCCGACGCGCGGCTTATCGCGGCGAGGCTAAGTCCGAGCGGCGCGGCCCCCACAAGGGATAGCAGGGACGCTGTTTTGAGGAAGTGTCTGCGAGATACGGTGCGCATAAGCGGCCTTTGTCACTTCTGGACGATGAATTCCGGCGCACAGAGCGCGAGCGTCACCGCAACCGAAATCCGTTGACGGAGAGCAATAGTGGGGTCGCCCGACGGAATTGCAATTGTGTTAACGGCATCCTCGATCAGTGACTGAGTGTGCGCGCTTAACGTTCCATAGGCGAGAAGCAAATTTAACCAGTTGACCAGCGCTGTTGGATTCGAAGCTAGGCTCATTTCCTTTGCGTAGGACGAAAAGACGTCTGGGTCTGTTCCGGGTGTTCCCTCTGAGGCGACAACTTGACGGATGTAATCGGCGTATCCCACCACGGAGCTAGCGTTGGTTATTTTCAAAGCAGGCGCGACAAGTCCCGCCGTTCCCAGAGGTGAGCCAGCGGGCGTGAAGTCCGAAGGATAGAAATTGAAGACGGAGGGGGAATCCATGGGTGACATCGCTAGGGCATGTGCCGGGTTCCCTGTATCCCCTATGGAGAAGGAGCCAGAGGAGGAAAGCGCGTGAAAACCGCGCATCCATGCTGACAAGCGTAGAACGGGCTCGCGCACACGACCAAACTGGGCATCGTTGAGCTTTGTGATGTCGCGGGCCTCGGCATCAAGCAGAACCGCGGCGACCATCGCGGATAAATCGCCCCGTGAGCCGGTTCCGATCTTCCACCTGCCAGTGCTGAAGTGGCCCGTGTCGAAGGCTTGTGAGACGCGTGCGACATAGGCGGGGCTTGGGTTGCTCGTGACAAGCTGTTGGATGAGTTGTTTCCCGATGAATGGCCCTACATTGGGATGGTTGAATAGAGTGTCGAGCGCGATTCTCAAGTCAGACATAGCATCTGGCGTTGATTGGGCCGGAATGTCTACACCGAGGAACCGTTTCTCGGCACTCGAGTGGTAGGGGTAGGCCGACATCGCCGTGACATCGCGATTGGGATCACTGGACAGACCCGCCCATGTACTGAAATCGGGATTGGACGCGTACCAGCCGAATCCGGTAAAAACATGTGAGAGCCCGACGATGTCGGGCTGACCGTACGTTGGTACTGGCTTCCCGTTCTGAAGCTTTGGCGAGCCGTCCTGATTGAGCTGAATCAGACCGATCGAGAAAAGCTGCATCACTTCTCTGGCGTAGTTTTGGTTGGGGAAAGCGTTGTGAGCCGGGTCGTTGATATTCTCGAATGCGCTTAGATAGATGCCCATTGCGGGATGAAGGGTCACGTCCTGAAGGAGCGTCCGGTAATTGCCGAAGGCGTCCTTGCCGAGCATGTCGAGGTAGTTGGCGACGCCGCGCGGAAGTTGGCTCAGCGTCGCGACCTGAAGGGAAATGACGAAGATCTGCGAGAGCGCCCACGCAACACGCTGCCTGAGCTGATCCCCTCCGGTTGCGGTTCGGGCCCAGAAGGCGTTATAGACTACGCTCGTCGGAAGAAAGTTACCGAAGTAGCCCACTCCCTGCTTTGCAGCCATAGCCTCTACATAGGGCTGCGCGAGCGTCTGCGGTTGCTTGATCTGGTCGTCGATCCACCCCGTATATCCTCGCGCCTGCACGGCGGCAATCTCTTCATCGCTGGCGCCCATCGACGCTTGCGCGAGGAACCGGGATGCTTCCGCGGCGGTGACTGGGCGGCCGCTGCCCGCCGACGTACTCGTCGCCGTGTTGCTGGTGCCGTCGCCGAGGCAGGCAGAAAGCACGAGCGTCATCGCAACGATCGAAATGGAGGCCGCTCGGAATGGACGGCCGCGGAGTTCGAAATCCACGGCGTTGTCAGGCTTCATATCCCCAACTCAGTTTTGTAGGAATCATCGGCCGCGCGCGTGGGCGCGCGGTGGCGTAGTACTGCTCGCAATGCTCGCGGTGCTCAGGCTAAGGCGAGGCTCCGGGAGGGGCGCGCAAGTCGCGGTGTGTAGTTATGAATTCACCGAGCGGAGCTTGCACGACTGTGCATTCCTCCGCGACCCATGATCAGTGCAGAAGATGACTTTTGTGACGAAGCCGACACAATTGCCATAATTTGGACAGCTGTTCGGCCGGAACAGGGCTCGGGCGCCGGTTTTTCTTCTGTTCAGCTGGCCTGGCTCGTCTCCAGGCCCGCATCACGCGTGATCTCCTCCAGCTTCGCCGCGAACTGACTCAGCACGGCATGCTCGGACAATGAGGTCTGGGTCAGTTTGATCCCGTTGAGCCCGAGTCTCGCGCATTCCTCGGGCGAGCCTCGCAGTCTCAGCACCGCCCGGGCCATGGCTCTCGCGTTGCCCGGCTCCACGCAATGGCCGCAACCGGCGCTGCGCACCATCGTCTCCAGCTCGGTGCCCGCATCGGCGGCGACAATGAGCGGCCGTCCGCTGGCGAGAATGTTGCCGAGCTTGGAGGGCATGACGATGTCGTTCACGCCTGGTCGCTGCGGAATTGCAGAGACATCGGCGGTCGCGAGCAGCGCCTCGAGCTGTGCGAAGGGCTGCAGCGGCTTGAATATGACGTTGGTGAGCCGGCGGCGCCGTGCGTCGCCGATCAGCCTGTCCCTTTCGCCACCATCC
>Ga0209698_10008156_pt1 | contig 10855 bp, 8 predicted proteins | sample LitLauG_LLR_2012_FD_187203 | JGI IMG/M metagenome (GOLD analysis project Ga0209698, IMG submission 187203) | Freshwater sediment microbial communities from Pennsylvania, USA - Little Laurel Run_MetaG_LLR_2012 (SPAdes) (version 2) | ecosystem: Environmental > Aquatic > Freshwater > Creek >... | reverse complement strand
GATCACCTGGCAGCGGCTGGGCTATGCGAATGAAGAGCCGAGAAGCCGTCGCGGCGGCGTTGGCGACGTGCCGTACGAACTGACGTCGAGTGGCAATGGGCGGGTCATCTACACGGCATACGGCGGTGCCGCCAACGGTTTCCTTGCCAGCTCCGATGGCGGTGCGACCTGGCACGGCCCGAACGTTCATCTCGAAGGTGCCAACGAGTCGATTGCGTCAGCGGGTCCAGAAGGCGCCGTTGTCTTCACATCAGGACGGGCCTACTGGACCACTTCCGGAAACAATTGGGTGGCCCGGCTACTTCCACCAGGAAGGTCAAAGCGCTAGTCCAAACACACTTGGCAACCCGCCCCCAACCGCCGGGTTGTGGTCGTCCTGGCCGACGACTCGCTCAGTAGCGGATGTCGAGCGCGTAGCGAAGAGCCTGGTCTAGGGCAGCTGTCCGCTCGAGGTTGAGTTGCCCGACCCGTTCGCGATCGAGGATCGACTTCGGAAGTGTCACGAGGTTGTCGCAGGTAACGACGCTTGCCTCGGGGAGACCTTCGTCGGGTCCGACCACCACTTCTGATCGGATTCCACGAATTGTCCTCGTGATGGGAGCGCAGGTCACCGACGTGAGTACCTCGATGGCTGCGTCTCTCGTCACGACGCAGACGGGCCGTCGGCCTGCCGGCTCTCCGAGGTCAGCCCAGTAGACGTCCCCCCGCTTCACCACTCGGGCACCGTCTGAGCAGCGAGGCGCGCCGCCGCCTGAACGATCGCTGGGTCCTGCGGAATACGTCGGTATGCCGCACGCAACTCGGCGTCGGCCTCGCGGAGCTCTTCAGCATCGAGCACCGCGACCGCGCCTCGTCGAAGCAGGTCGGACCGACTCGTTCCTCGCTCGGCGGCGAGGCGGTCGAGTCGCGCCACCAGGTCGTCATCCAACTGCACTAGCACTTCACGTCGTCCCATGACCATATGCTAGTGCATATGCCTCAGTTCCGAGCGGGCGGGGTCGCTCAGGTGCCCCTGACCGCCACCGGAACTGCGACATACTCCCAAGGACCGCTCCGCGCTCCACTTGGCGTCAGGCCGACTTCCCGTAGCGCTGGTGCGCCGCCTGGGCGGAGACCCCGAGTACCTCGCCGATCCGCCGCCAGCTCCACCCAGCCTCTCTCGCCGCCGTGACCGCATCGCTGAGGCGTCGCTCGCTCTCGGCCTGGCCGATGGCGGCTCTGCGGAGCAGGTACGCCGCCACGTCCCGCTCGTCCCCGGGGCTCGGCTCGTAGGTCTCGAAGCCCTTCGCGAGCTCGTCGGCATGCTCGAGGATCCACTGTCTCGATCTGGGCATCAGGGCCACCTCAGGAACGCTCGCCGCGCCGCCATCGCGTGGACGATGTAGTCGAACCCCTCTGCTGTCGCGACGCCCACCTCAAGCAGACGGCCCGCCTGATCCGCACCGATCAGCATCGTCAGGCCCTCGATCTCGAAGACCCTGACCGGGTGCTCATAGGCATGCAGGATCCTCTCGTCACCCACCCCGTGCTTCCTCGCGCTCTCCAGGATCTCAGGAGGCACAGTGTATCAATGTATGTTGACGCACCTTCGGACAACCCCTCCTCGACACCACCAACCCCCCGGACCCACACCCCACCTGTCGGTCGTTGGACGGGTGGGGTGTGGGTCCGGGGGGTGTTCACCACTCGACGACGTATCCCGTGCAGTTCCAAGGCGCGCGGCATCACAGGGTCCCCCCGCAGGGTGTTCACCTGTGACCCCCAGGTTGGTGAACACGTTGGTGAACACCCTCACGGCCCCTCGCCACCCTCGTCGGAGAGGTCGAGCAGGTCGCCCAAGGCGTTGGCCGCCTCTCGGTCGGACTCTGCGAGGAAGTGGGCATAGACGCCGAGGGTCGTCGCCGCATTCGCGTGGCCGAGTCGTCCGCTGACGGTCCGCACGGGGATCCCCGCGCCCAGCAGGCGCGTCGCGGCGAAGTGCCGCAGGTCGTGAAGTCGCACCGAGGTGAGCCCGAGGCGGTTGCGCAATTGGATGAACGCGTGGGTCACGTCGTTGGGTGGCCACGGCCTGGAGCCGTCCACGGTCCTCGAGAACACGTAGGAGGACGGGTCCAGGTCCGCGCTGCACAGCTTGAGGCGAGCTGTGCAGCGCTCGGCGTGCTCCACGAGGGCCGCGACCGTGGTCGGATCGAGCGCGACACGGCGCACCGAGTGGGTCTTGGTGTCCTTCTCGACGAGCGTGCCACCCGGCCCGTCGACGATCGAGCGCGCGATCGTCAACGTGGCGTGCTCGAGATCGACGTGGTCCCAGCGCAGCCCGCACAGCTCGCCGCGACGCGCCCCCGTCGTGGCCGCGAGGTGCAGGAACGTCCCAAGGTCGGGGTCCTCCTCGCGTGCGGCACGCACGAGGCGCGCGACGTCGTGGGGCTCGGGGGGCTCGATGACGCGGTTGCGCACGCGCGGCGGCGTCGCGAGGACCGCGGGGTTCGCGTCGATCCAGCCCCACTTCACCCCCTGCTGGAGCGCCCGGCGCAGGATCGCGTGGACCTGGCGCACCGTGGCCGTCGCGAGGGGCTTGCGGGCCTGTCCACCGCCACGGCGCAGCTCGGCGTAGAGGTGGTCGAGCTGGGCGACCTTGAGCCGGTCGAGCGGGACGTCGCCGAGGGTCGGGGTGACGTAGCGCTTGATGCAGGCTTGGTACCCCACGATCGTGGACGGGGACAGGTCCTGCGTGGCGAGCTCGAACCACGCGGCGACGAGGTCCCCGACCGTTGCGTCGCGTGTGCTGTGCGCGCCAGCGACCTCCTGGACGAACCGAGCGAGCGCGTCCTCTGCCTCGCGCTTTCCGCCGCGCAAGGAGCGGGTGCGGTAGACCTCGCGGCCGGTCACGGGGTCTCGGCCCGCGAATGCACGGAGCTCCCACGACGTCCCTCGCTTGCGCAGATGCCCCTTCATCGGTCCGACCCCTGCGTCCCAACGGTCGCGTCCGCAGGGGTGGTCGCGGTGTCCGCCACAGCGCACGTGGTCGCCAGGTTCAGTAGCAGCCAGTAGCAATTCGTGATCGACGGCGACGACCGGCAGTGCGCAATATCGCGCTGATCTGGTCGGATGAAGTGGGGCCGGAAGGGATCGAACCTTCGACCGAGGGATTATGAGTCCCCTGCTCTGACCACTGAGCTACGGCCCCGGGCCGAGGACCGGGCACCTGGATCGTAGCGATGCACCGTGTCGGCACTCGAGACTCGCCCTTGTCAGCCGCCCGACGGCTCGCGTGGCTCCGGGGGAGAGACTCGAACTCTCAACCTAGCGATTAACAGTCGCTTGCTCTGCCGTTGAGCTACCCCGGATTGGGTTTGTGGCGCCACGACGCTAGCAGGCGGGTCCTGCGGCGCCCGTTCGTCAGTCCTCGCGCACCGCCTCGAGCAGCGCGGTGGCCGACTGGCTCCTTCGCAGGAGCGAGACCGCGTGCAGTTCGAGCTGGCGCACCCGCTCCCTGGTGATCCCGTAGCGCTTGGCCACGTTCTCGAGGGTCTCGACCTCGCCGGTCTCGAAGCCGAATCGCAGGCGCAGGATGTCGCGGTCGCGGTCCCGGAGGCTGGACATCGCCTCTTCGAGCGCCTCGGACAGCGCGGCGCGGTCCATCGCGTCGCCCTGGGGCTCGTCGAGGTCGGCGAGCACGTCGATGAGCTCGGTCTCGCCGCCCTCGCCGATCGGCGTGTTCGCCGAGACGGTCCGCAGCTCCGCACGGCGCAGCTGGTGCAGCGCATCGTCGGTCAGCCCCATCTCCGTGGCGACCTCGTCTTCGTGCGGCGAGCGGCCGAGCTGCTGGGTGAGCCGCTCCTCGGTGCGACGGACCTCGGCGAGCAGCGCCCGCTTCTCGTCGGGCAGCGCGATGTTGTGGCCGAGCCGTGACATGCCATGGCGGACCGCCTGGCGGATCCAGTAGGTGGCATAGGTGCTGAAGCGCACCCCGAAGGACGGGTCGAACCGCTCGACCGCCCGCAGGAGCCCCACGTTGCCCTCCTGGACCAGGTCCGCGAGGTCCACGCCGTGGGTGCGATAGTTCCTCGCGATCGACACGACGAGCCGCAGGTTCGCCTCGACGAACTCGCGTCGGGCGCGATCCCCCCTCGCCACCGCGCGCCGCAGCCGCCGGGTCTCCTCCGCGTCGATCGGGCCGGCCTCATCGAGGGCGCGTCGCGCGGCGAGTCCCTCCTGGACCGCGGTGCCGAGCGACTTCTCCTCGTCCGCGGTCAGCAGCTCCACGCGCCCGATCCGGTTCAAGAAGTCGTCCATGACATCGCGGCCCGCTGCGTTGGGTCGCACGCCCGCCGCCCGGGGCTCACCGCTCGACATGCGCCTCGTCCTCCTTGCGGAGCCAGTCGAGCAGCTCGGCCTCGGCGTCCTTGGCCTCGGAACCGTCGAGCTTGGCCACGAGCTCCTTTGCCACGGCGATCTCGTCGACGACCTCGCGCGCCTCGAGGTCCCCCCGTCGCACCGCCGCCTGGCGATCGTCGAGCACGCGGCGCGTCGAGATCCGAAGCAGCTGGGCGACGACCGCACCGACGAGGTCGGCGCCGTCGACGGCCTCGACCGGCTCTTCCACGGCAAGGCGGCGGAGCAGGTCGGCGACGTCGTCCTCGCCTCGGGCCGCGGCGTCATCGATCGCGGCGAAGTGGTCGCCCGCGCCCTCGAGCGCCTCGAAGCTCCGTCGTTGCAGGTCGATCGCGAACAGCACGGGCGACAGCCGCGGCATCGCGCCCTCGGGATCGTGGATGGCCAGCTTGATCGCCTCGAGGCCGGGCCGGCTGCCCTCACCGGACGGCTCGGAGCGCGACGCCGTGGGGCGCCGGGCGGGCCCCTGGTCTGCGCGGCCGCCACGGCGGGACAGGTCTTGGCGAAGCAGCGACGCGTCGATCCCGCACCTGTCGGCGACCTGCATCACGTACTGGTCGCGCACGAGGTCACTCGGGTGCTCGGCGATCACGCCGAGCGCGCGCTCCGCCGCCCTCGACCGCCCCTCGGGCGTCGACAGGCTCGCCGCGGCGATCACGGCGTCGAGGCGGAACTGCAAGAACGGCACCGCCTCGGCGACGGCGCGGCCAAGCGCGTCGGGATCGCTGCGCTGCAGCTCGGCGGGGTCCATCCCCTCGGGTAGCTTGCACACGGCCACCTCGACCTCGTGGGCGCGCTCCCATTGGTACACCGAGGCGGCCGCGCTCTGTCCGGCGGCGTCGGCGTCGTAGGCGAGCACGATGCGCTTGGCGAAGTTGCGCATCACGCGGAAGTGGTCCTCGGTCAGCGCAGTCCCGCACGTCGCGACCGCGCGCGGGACCCCGGCGCGGAACATCGCGATCACGTCGGTGTAGCCCTCGCAGACCACGATCTCGTTCTGCTTGATCACGTCGTCCTTGGCCCAGTTGAGCGCGTAGAGGGTCCGGCGCTTGTGGTAGATCGCGGTCTCCTGGGTGTTCTTGTACTTCGGCTCGATGCGACCGTCGCGGGGCGGCGCCGCGCCCTCGTGCGAGGGCAGGATCCGACCGCCGATCGCCACGGCCCGGTCCCCTTGGTCGAAGATCGGGAACAGGACGCGGGCGCGCAGTGCGTCCTGGAGCCGGTCGGCCCGGTTGACGAAGCCCAGGCCCGAGGCCGTGGCGACCTCCCCGCTGAGCCGGAGCGCCGAGACGAGCGCGTCCCACTCGTCGGGCGCCCATCCGAGCCGGAACTTGCGAACCGTGTCGGCGTCGTAGCCGCGGCTGCGAAGGTAGTCGCGCGCTCGTCCCGCGTCCGGCGACGTGAGGAGGCGCTGGTGGTACCAGTCCACCGCCTTGCCAACCGCGTCGTAGAGAGCGGCCTTGTCGCGCCAGCCCCCCGCGTCGGGGTCGTCCTCGTGCAGCTCGACGCCGGCGCGCTCGGCGAGCTGGCGAACGGCGTCGAGGAAGTCGACGTGCTGGGTCTCTCGGACGAACGTGATCGCGTCGCCGCTCGCGCGGCACCCGAAGCAGTAGTACAGCCCCTCTTCGGCATTGACCGAGAACGACGGCGACCGCTCGGCGTGGAACGGGCACAGCCCGGTCCAGCGCCGCCCGGTCTTCCTGAGCGCGACCTGCTCGCCGATCAGAGCGACGAGGTCCGTCGAGGCCCGGACCTGGGCGATCTCCTCCGATGCGATCGCCATATGCCGGACGGTACCGCGCCGGGAGCGTTCCGTCAGCGCGACGAGCCGTCGCGGCGCACGATGGCTTGCGCCGCCGCCAGCCGGGCGACCGGCACCCGGTACGGCGAGCAGCTGACGTAGTCGACGCCCAGGCGCTCGAAGAGCCCGATCGACTCGGGGTCGCCCCCGTGCTCGCCGCACACGCCGCACTTGAGCCCGGGGTGCGCCGCTCGACCCTCGGCGACCGCGAGCGCCACGAGCCGCCCGACGCCCTCGGGATCGATCGAGTCGAACGGATTGTGCTCGAGGAGCCCCCGCTCGAGGTACGGACCCATGATCCTGCCCTCGATGTCGTCGCGGCTGAAGCCGAACGTCATCTGCGTCAGGTCGTTGGTCCCGAAGCTGAAGAAGTCCGCCGCCTGTGCGAGCTCGCCCGCGGTGAGCGCGGCGCGCGGCGTCTCGACCATCGTCCCGACGGTCACGTGCAGGCGGCGCCGCGCCGCGCGCGGGACGACCTCGTCGATCGTGCTCGTCACCCACCCGCGGGCAACCTCGAGCTCGCGCCGCGAGACGGTTAGCGGGATCATGACCTCGACGATCGGGCGTCCACCCGCGGCCATGCGCTCGAGCGACGCCTCCATCAGCGCACGCACCTGCATCTCGTAGAGACCGGGGCGCGCGACCCCGAGCCGCACGCCGCGGGTTCCGAGCATCGGGTTCACCTCGCTCCACGAGCGCGCTGCGGCGAAGAGGAGCACTTCTTGCTCGCTCAGCCCCTCGGCGGCCTCCTTGACCGCCAGCTCTTCGACCGACGGCAAGAACTCGTGCAGCGGCGGGTCGAGCAACCGCACCGTGACGGGCAGGCCGTCCATCGCCTCGAGGATCTCGAGGAAGTCTGCGCGCTGAGCGACGTGCAGCTCCTCGAGGGCGAGCCGCTCCTCGTCGGGGTCGGTCGCGAGGATCATCCGTCGCACGATCGGGAGGCGGTCCTCGGCGAGGAACATGTGCTCGGTGCGACACAGCCCGATCCCCTCGGCGCCGAGGGAGCGTGCGACCGCGGCGTCCTGGCCGGTGTCGGCGTTCGCGCGGACCGAGAGCCGGCCCTTTCGGATCGTGTCAGCCCATCCGAGGATCGTCGTCAGCTCCCTGGGTGCGGTCGCGCTCGTGCGGGCGACCTCGCCGAGCATGATCTCGCCGGTCGCGCCGTCGATCGACAGCCAGTCCCCCTCGCGCAGCTCGCGGCCCGCGATCGTCGCCGAGCGGTGCGCGACGACGAGGGCCTCGGCGCCGACCACGGCGGGTTTGCCCCAGCCCCTCGCGACGACGGCCGCGTGCGACACGAGGCCGCCGCGGGCGGTGAGCACGCCCTGGCTCGCGAGCATCCCCTTGACGTCGTCGGGCGAGGTCTCGGGGCGCACGAGCAGCACCTGCTCGCCGCGGGCCGCGGCCTCGAAGGCCGCGTCCGAGGAGAAGTAGCACCGCCCCACGCCCGCCCCGGGCGAGGCTCCGAGGCCCGTCGCGATCGCCGCGGGCCTCTCGTCGACGAACTGGGGGTGCAGCACCTGGTCGAGGTGGTCCTCGGTGATCCGCACGAGGGCCTCCTCGCGGCTGATCCCCAGGTCGGCGTCGCGGGTCATCTCCACGGCCATGCGCAGCGCCGCGCGGCCGGTGCGCTTGCCGACGCGGGTCTGGAGCATCCACAGACGACCCTGCTCGATCGTGAACTCGGTGTCGCACATGTCGCGGTAGTGGCGCTCGAGGCGGTCGAAGATCTCGAGCAGCTCGGCGTGCGCAGCCGGGAAGCGCTTGCGCATGGCGCCGAGGGGCTCGGTGATGCGGATCCCCGCGACGACGTCCTCGCCCTGGGCGTTGACGAGGAAGTCGCCGTACGCGCCGCGCCTTCCCGTCGCGGGGTCGCGGGTGAAGCCCACCCCGGTCCCCGAGTGCTCGTCGCGGTTGCCGAAGACCATCGCCTGGACGTTCACCGCGGTGCCGAGGGTGTGCGCGATGCCCTCGCGCTGACGGTACGCCACGGCGCGTGCGCCGCCCCAGCTCGAAAAGACCGCCTCGACGGCGCCGAGCAGCTGGTCGGTTGGGTCCTGGGGGAACGCACGGCCCGTCGCCTCGCGCACGATCGCCTTGTACGCGCCGATCAGCTCTTCGAGGTGCACGACGTCGATCTCGGCGTCCTGGGTCGCGCCCGAGGCCGCCTTGGCCTTGTCGAACGCGGTCTCGAAGGGCTCCGCGTCGATGCCGAGCACGATGCGGCCGTACATCGAGACGAACCGTCGGTACGAGTCGAACGCGAAGCGGCGGTCGTGGGTCTGCTCGGCGAGGCCCTCGACGGACAGGTCGTTGAGCCCGAGGTTGAGCACCGTGTCCATCATCCCGGGCATCGAGAACTTCGCGCCCGAGCGCACCGAGACCAACAGGGGGTCCGCGGCGTCGCCGAGCCGCTTGCCCATCGCGCGCTCGAGCCGCTTTCGCGCGCGCCCGATCTCCTCGGCCAGCCCGTCGGGCGAGCCCGCCTCCATGAACGCCCGGCACGCGTCGGTCGAGATCGTGAACCCCGGCGGCACGGGGAGCCCGAGGACCGAGGTCATCTCGGCCAGGTTGGCGCCCTTGCCCCCCAGGAGGTCCTTCAGGTCCTTCGGCGGGCGCCGGTGCGCGTGGCCGAAGTCGAAGACGTACCGCATTCGAGCTCCCTTGTTCAGGTCAGTTGGATGCTACGAGGTGCCACGTCCGAGCCCTAGGGCCGAAGGGCCTCGCAGCCTTGGCACCGGCGCGCCGCTAGGGTCGCTGCGATGTCGGACGAGCTCGCCGTCGAGGCACACGACGTCACCAAGGTCTTCCCCAAGGGCAAGGTCGTCGCCTTGGACCACGTCTCGGTCGACGTGGCCGCGGGGACCGTCTTCGGGCTGCTCGGCCCCAACGGCGCCGGCAAGACGACGCTGGTCCGGATCCTCTCGACGATCCTGACGCCCGACAGCGGGACCGCCCGGGTCTTCGGCGTCGACGTGCGCAAGCGCCCCGACAGGGTCCGGAGGATGATCGGTCTCGCCGGGCAGTACGCGACGGTCGACGAGAACCTCACGGGGCTCGAGAACCTCAAGATGATCGGCCGGCTCACCCGGCTCAGCCGCGACGACGCCCGGGCCCGCGGCTCCGAGCTGCTCGAGCTGTTCGGCCTCTCCGACGCGGCGAACCGGCCCTTGAAGACCTACTCGGGCGGCATGCGCCGGCGCCTCGACCTCGCCGCCTCGCTCGTCGGGCGCCCGCCGCTGCTGTTCTTGGACGAGCCGACCACGGGACTGGATCCCCAGAGCCGTCAGGACCTCTGGCACGTGATCGAGGAGCTCGTCGACGGCGGGACCACGATCCTGCTGACGACCCAGTACCTCGAGGAGGCCGACCGGCTGTGCGAGTCGCTCGTCGTGATCGACCACGGTCGCATCATCGCCGAGGGCACGCCGAAGGACCTCAAGGCAAAGCTCGGCGAGACCGTCATCGCGATCACCTTCGGCGACCACGCCGACGCCGCTAGGGCCGCGGAGCTGCTGCGGCCCCTGTCGGAGCACGAGTTCCTCCTCGACGGCACCGAGATCGAGCTGACCGTCGAGCGCGGCCCGGCCGTGACCGCCGACGCGCTGCGCCAGCTCGATGCCGCCGGCATCATCGTCGCGGGGATCGTGCTGCGAGAGCCCAGCCTCGACGACGTGTTCTTGAGCCTCACCGGCAAGCGCACCGCCACCGAGGACGCGGACGCGCCGGCCCCGAGTGGACGGAGGGCCAAGTGACCACCACCGACGCCGTCGCCGCGCCCGCGGCGCCGAGCCCTGTCGCCGGCGGCTCGCTGACCTGGGCCATCGCCAACATCGCGACGATCACGTGGCGCAACCTGATGGCCATCGTGCGCATCCCCGAGCTGCTCTTCTTCTCGACCCTGCAGCCGATCATGTTCGTCCTGCTGTTCCGCTACGTCTTCGCCGGGGCCATCGGCCCGGTCGTGACGCACTCGGGCGGCCAGATCCACGTCTACTCCTACGTGAACTACCTGATGCCGGGGATCTTCGTGCAGACCGTGTGCTTCGGCGCCGTCTCCACGGCGATCGGCCTCGCCGACGACCTGCAAAAGGGGCTCATCGAGCGTTTCCGCGCCCTGCCGATGTCGCGCACGGCGGTGCTCGCCGGTCGCACCGTCGCGGACCTGTGCCGCAACATCTTCGTGATCTTCGTGATGACCGTCGTCGGCCTGCTCGTGGGGTTCCGCCCCTCGGGCGGCCCGGGGGCCTACGTGCTCGCCTGCGTGGTGATGCTCGTCTTCGGCTTCGCGCTCAGCTGGGGGTTCGCCTACGTCGGTCTCGCCGCGCCTAGCACCGAGACCGCCCAGGTCATGGCGTTCCCCATCCTGTTCCCGCTGACCTTCGTCTCCTCGTGCTTCGTCAACCCCAAGACCATGCCCTCGTGGCTCCAGGGGTTCGCCACCTACCAGCCAGTGAGCCAGGTCGCCAACGCCGTGCGCGGGCTGATGATCAACTTCGAGCCCACGCTGCACAACTACCAGTCGCTGTGGGCGCTCGGCATCACGCTGATCATCCTCGCGGTCCTCGCGCCGCTGTCGGTGCGCAAGTTCCGCAACGCGATCTGACTCAGCTCGGCGCGGTCCGCCGCTGCAGCTCCGCGAGGAGCCCGTCGATC
>Ga0209698_10008154_pt1 | contig 10856 bp, 11 predicted proteins | sample LitLauG_LLR_2012_FD_187203 | JGI IMG/M metagenome (GOLD analysis project Ga0209698, IMG submission 187203) | Freshwater sediment microbial communities from Pennsylvania, USA - Little Laurel Run_MetaG_LLR_2012 (SPAdes) (version 2) | ecosystem: Environmental > Aquatic > Freshwater > Creek >... | reverse complement strand
GCGCTCGTGCACGCCCCCGAGATGCTGATCCTCGACGAGCCGCTCGCGGGACTGGACCCCGCGGGGATCGACGCGATCGGGGCGGTGCTCACCGAGCAGGCCGCCGCGGGCACCTGCGTGCTGTTCTCGAGCCACCAGCTCGACCAGGTCGAGGACCTCTGCGAGGACGTCATCATCATCGACCACGGGCGGCTCGTCGCCGAGGGGAGCGTCGACGAGCTGACGACGAGGGGCCGAAAGCGCCTCGTCGTCCGCGTCGAGGGCGACCGCGAGGGCGCCTGGGCGCGCGGGCTCGCGGGCGCGAGCGTCTCGGAGGTCTCCGGCGGCGCGGTGCGCCTCGTGCTCGACGACGACGGCGACCCCGACACGGTGCTTCGCGCCGCGATGTCGGCGGGCACGGTCCTCGGCTTCGTCGTCGAGCGCCGTCGGCTCTCGGAGGTCTTCCGCGAGGCGATGGCGTGACGCGCTACCTGGCCGCCGCCGCGCTCGCCGTGCTCGTCGCGCTGCGCCTGTGGCGCCGGGCGCGGCGGTCCCCGCGCGAGCAGGGCACGCCGGAGGGGACCGCCCTGCGCCTCGGGCCGGCGACGAGCAGCGTCGGGCTGATCGCCGCGAGGGAGCTGCGCGAGCGGCTGCGCGGGCGCGCGCTGCGCCTGGGCACCCTGCTGATCCTCGCGGTCGTCGCCGCGGCGATCGTGATCCCCACGCTCACCTCGTCGGCGTCGGGGCCCGAGCGCGTCGGGACCGTGGGCACGCTGACCGCGGCGCAGCGCGCCGCGCTCTCCGCCAGCGCGGCGAGCGTCGGCACCAAGGTGGTGGTCAGCACCGAGCCCGACCTGTCGACGGCGACCGCCGCGCTGCGCGCGGGCCGCCTCGACGTCGCCGTCGTCCAGGGTCGCGCGCTGCTCGCCCCGAGCGCGTCGGCCGCGGCCAACGACCCCTACGTCCAGGCGCTCGCGGCGAACCTCGGCTTCGCCAACGCGATCGCCGCGGCGGGGCTCAGCCCGTCGCAGGCGGCGATCCTCGGGTCCGCCAAGCCCGTGGCGGTCGCGTCGGTGCAAAAGGGGCCCGCGAAGCCCAGGGTGCACGGCACCTCGATCTTCGGGCTCGTGCTCGTCTTCGTGATGCTCTCGCAGTACAACACCTGGATCCTGATCGGCGTGCTCGAGGAGAAGACGAGCCGCGTCGTCGAGGTGCTCCTGGCCGCGGTGCGCCCCGTGCAGCTGCTGGCGGGCAAGGTGCTCGGGATCGGGCTCGTCGCGGTCGGACAGGCCACGCTCATCGTCGGCTTCGCGCTCATCGTCGCGCGCCTCGTGGGCTCGGACCTGCTGCGCGGCACCGCGCCGCTCACGCTGCTCGCGACGCTCGCGTGGCTGCTCATCGGCTACGCCTTCTACTGCTGGGTCTACGCGGCGGCGGGCTCGATGGTCTCGCGCCAGGACCAGGTCCAGAGCATCGCGTTCCCGCTCAGCCTGCCGGTGATCTTCGGGTACGTGATGGCGATCCTCGCGGTCTCCGAGGGGAGCGCGTCGCTGTTCGTCAAGGTGCTCGCCTACCTGCCGCCGACCGCGCCGTTCGCGATGCCGGTGCTCGTCAGCCTCGGCGAGGTCACCTGGTGGGGATTCGTGGCGTCGGTCGCGATCAGCATCGCGTGCACCGTGCTCGTCGCGCGCATCGCGGCGAGCATCTACCGCCGCGCGATACTTCGCACCGGGCGCCGCGTGCGGCTGGCCGAGGTGCTCTCCTCGCGGCACGCCTAGGGCCCCGGTGGTGCCGGGCCCACGCGATCTCGTGCCAATAGGCTCGGTGCACACCACGCGAGGAGACGAGATGGCGACGACGGCACAGAAGGGCTCCGCGGGGTCCGCGCAGAACTACTCGAGGCTCGTCTCGACGTTCGGGCCGGACGTCCCGACGGTCACGGACCGCGCGCCGCTGCTCGCAAAGGACGTCTTCGACAAGGTCGCGATGCTCGCCGCGCTCGCGCTCGTCGCGGGCGTCGCGGGTGCGGTGGCGAACCTCGCGTCGGGGGCGATGGTCGTCGCCATGCTCGCCGCGCTGGGCTTCGGGCTCGCCGGCATCCTGCGGCCCGCGCGGGCCAACGTGTTCGCCCCGCTGTACGCCGTGTCGATCGGGGTCGTGCTCGGATGGGTCAGCCGCTTCTACTCCAACGGCCACTCCGACGTCGTCCCCCTCGCGATACTCGGGACCACGGCGATCTTCTTCACGGTGCTCGGCATGTACCGCACCGGCCTCGTCAAGGTCTCGCACCGGTTCTTGCAGGTGACCCTCGTCGCGACGATCGGGCTCCTCGTGATGATGGTCGCGGTCATGTTCGGCATGACGCTGCCCTACACGTCCCAGGCGATGACGTCGCTGCTGGTCTTCGGCGTGCTCTACCTCGTCATCGCGGTGATGAACCTGTTCGTGGACTTCAACTACGTCTACATGGCCCAGCGCGCCGGGGTGGCCAAGGACGGCGAGTGGTTCGCCGCGCTGTCGATCATGTTCTCGCTGGTGATGGTCTACCTCGCGCTGCTGCGCATCCTCGGCTCCCGGCGCTAACTATCCGCGCGAGGGCCCGCGCCGCTCACGGCGCGGTGGTGAGCGCGAGGGGCTGGACGTGCCCGCCGCTGCCCGCGAAGCCCGCCGCCGTGCACGTGACCGCCGAGGTGCACGCGACGTCGGAGAGCCGGCTCAGCGTCGCGCCGCGCAGGTTCGGCGCGGCCATGAACCGCCACGTCGTGCCGTCGAAGCGCTCGATCAGGGTGCTCGTCTGCGGGCCGATCACCGAGAAGCCCACGGCGATGCAGGACCGCGCGGTCGTGCACGACACCCCGAGCAGCGGGCTCCTCGTCGAGCGCACCGGCTGGGGCGCGGCGACGAGCCGCCAGGTGCGCGCGCTCCACAGCGCCGCCAGCGCGACGAACGGCTTGGCGGCGGACGTCGCGGCGTCGCCGACGGCCACGCACGAGCCCGCCGTCGCGCACGAGACCGACGAGAGCTCGCTCCACGCGCGCGGCGCGGTGCTCGAAGGCGCCGGGAACGCGACGATCCTCCAGGCGCGCCCGTCCCAGGACTCGACGAGCGCCCTCGTCGCGCCGCTCGCGTACGTCGAGGAGCCCACGGCCATGCACGAGCGGGCCGTGGGGCACGACACCGCGTCGAGCACGCTGGCGATCGCCCCGGGGGCATCGGGCGACGCGTGCAGGTGCCAGTGGCGCCCGTCCCAGGTCTCCACGAGCGTGGACTGGACGCGGTGCGAGATCGTCGAGCCGACCGCGGTGCACGAGCTCGGCGAGCTGCAGGCGACCTGGGCGAGCTCGCTCCACGCGGTGCCGCGGACGAGTGCGACGCCGGCTACGGCCCAGCCCGCGCCGACCTGCACCTCGGTCAACGCCGCCAGCACGTCGCCGTCGGTCGACGACGAGCCCACCGCGACGCAGCGGCGCGCCGCGGGGCACGCCACGCCGGTGAGCACGTTCGCGGGCACGGGACGGTCCGAGGAGGTCGAGATCGCCCAGGTCGCGCCGCTGCGGGCCTCGATGAGGGTCCGCTCGGCACCGCTCGCGTCGGCGCGGTAGCCGACCGCGACGCAGGTCCTCGTCGACGTGCACGAGATCCTCGTCAGCAGCCCGCGGGCCGCACCCGGCGGCGCGACGGCGGACTGGAGCCGCCACGCGGGGATGCTCGTCGCGGCGAGGGTGCTCCGGGCACCCGCGTCGCGGTCGTGGCTCGACGCGCGGCTCGAGGTGGTCGCGACCGCTGTCGCGGGCACGAGGGCGAGCGTGACGAGCAGCGCGGGCCCGAGCAGCCGCAACGTCGAACTGTGGACCATCTCGCGCCTCGATCCTGGGTCGCGCAGCCAGCCTAAGGACCCGGTGCGCGCCGCGCTGGTCGCGTCCGTGCCGGCCCTGCGCCGCTCGGTGGCCGCAACCGGCTCTCAGAGCGATCCCGCGGCGCCCGGGTCCGCTCAGGCTCCCCGCTGCGCCCGGCGCGCCCCGGGGTCGGCGTTTCGCTCCTCGTCGAGCCACGCAGGGGCGTGGACGGCCGCCCAGGACTCGGGGACCCAGCCGCGGAGCATCGAGCGCATCGCGGTGGGGTGCGCGAGCGCGAGCGCGACGTGCCCGACGATGACGACGACCACGACGAAGGCGAACAGGTCGTGCACGAAGGTCGCCCCGGTGCGCGTGGTGACCGCGAAGAAGCGGAACCACTGCAGCATGCAGCCCGAGACCAGCAGCACGATGCTGATCGCGGCGAGGCCCACGGCGTTGAGCTTCTGGCCCGGGTTGAACTTGCCCGCGCGCAGCGGGGCGCGCCCCCACGTCGCGAGCCAGCGGCGCTCGTCGCGGCTCCAGTAGTTCACGCGGCGCACGTCGCGGCGCAGCCGGGCGCCCCAGGGCCCCAGCGCGGCGACGAGCACGGGGACCGCGAGCGCGAGGCCCGCGTAGAGGTGGACCATCTGGACCGTGTGGCGCGGCAGCACGAACCCGAACAGCGACCCGAAGTACAGCGGGATCGCCGTCGCGACCAATGTGGCGAACAGCGCCGCGCTGAGCCAGTGGGCGCCGCGCTGCACCGCGTCGAAGCGCAGCAAGCGCAGCGCGGGCGGCGCCGTGGTGGTCGCGCCCGTCGTCATGCGATCTCGGGGTTCGAGTTCGTATCGCCGGTCGAGCCGTCGCGCCAGCCGTTCACGGGGTAGCCGTTCTGCTCCCAGTAGCCCGGTTCGACCGCGTCGACGACGCGGATCGCCGACAGCCACTTGAGCGACTTGTAGCCGAACATCGGCGCGACGTAGAGGCGCACCGGGCCGCCGTGCTCGGTGGTCACCGGCGCGCCGAGCATCTCGTAGGCGACGAGCACGTCGTGGCGGCGCGCCTGGTCCAGGGTCAGGCTCTCGGTGTCCGCGCCGTCGTAGGAGCCGAAGCTGAGCGCGACCGCGCCGTCCTTGACGCCGACGACGTCGAGGAGGTGCGCGAGCGACACGCCCCGCCACGTGACGTCGGGGACCTCCCAGCCGGTGACGCACTGGAACGTCTTGGTCATCGTCGTCGCGGGCATCGCCATGAGATCGTCGAGCGTGAAGCTCGCGGGGCGCTCTATGAGCCCGGAGACCTCGAGGCGGTACGACGCGGCAGGGACCTCGGGGTACGCGCCGGTGATCGAGTAGATGCGGAACCCGCCACCGCCTGGGAGCAGGCCGCCGAGGCCCTTGCCGAGCCGCTGGGAGAGGAACGACTGGACCCGGTCGCCCACGACGATCCCCGCCGCGCCGACGGCGAGGATGGAGAGAAAGACGCGCCGCCCGACGGCGACCTCGCCCGACCCCGCGTCGTCGGCCTTGTGTGTCACGGGCATCTCGTCCCCCCGGCGCGCCCGCTCGGCGCGCGCCTGCTCGTCGATCCCGCCGCCCGGCGGCGGGCGATCGGCTCACCCGATAGTCCCATGAGGCGAGGGCCCGTTACAGGCGCAGCGAGGCCCGCCCGCGTGTAGACCGGCGGGATCAAGCTCACCTTGGACCTCCACGACATCTACAACCGCGGCGAGGACATCGACCGCGCGCTGCGCGCGGTCATCGACGAGGCCCTCGACAAGAAGGTGCGGCTCGTCGAGATCATCCCCGGCAAGGGGAGCGGCCAGCTGAAGAAGCGGGTGCTGCGGTTCCTCGACCAAAAGGAGATCAAGGCGCTCTACGACCGCGTCGAGAAGGACTCGAAGAACTTCGGGCGGATCTTCGTGCACTTCCGGTACCGGTGAGCGACGCGGCGCGCAGCGGCGCCGCGGTCCTCGCTCGGGCGGCCACGGGGCGCGCCACGCGCGGGGGAGCGCGAACTACACCGCTGTAGTTACAAGAGCGCCGACAACCCGGTTGCGCGGTTTGCGAGTAACAAGTTACGGTGAATGCCTCCTGGAGGCGCGCATGGCTGGCCGACCCAAAGCCGAGAACCCGAGGTCGCGGCTGATCGGGGTGCGCATCACCGCGGCGGAGGGCGAGGTCCTCGACGCGCTCGCGGCCCTCGAGAAGTCCACCGCGAGCGAGATCGCGCGGCGCAGCCTGCAGCTCACGCTGCTCGCGGCGATCCGCGACGAGCACGTGAAGGAGATGGTCGAGCTCCAGCGGCGCCACGCGGGGCGCGCGACCGCCGACGTCGTCCCGCTCACCTCGCGACCGATCGGCGAGGCCCGGTAGCCGGGTCCGGCGCACGTGACCGCCGCGGACCGCGCGGGGTCCTCAGCCGGCGTGCCCGAGGACCTCGGCGGGTCCCTTGTCGTCGAGTTCGTTGCGCAGGGTCAGGGCGAGGCGAAGCGCCGCGATCGTGTCGGCCTGGCCGTCGCGGACCGCCTCGAGCACCTCGATGCGGTGCAGCGCCGCGTCGCGCTCGGCCTCCGCGTCGGCGATGCGGCGGTTCAGGACCTCGATCTCGCTGGGCTCGGCGTGCACGGGCTCGGGGCCGTACTGGGCGATGACCGAGTCGAGCGGGGCGGACCAGAACCCCCGCCCCACCTGCCCGGCGCCGCGCAGGGTGCCCGTGGCCATGTGGCGGCGCACGGTGGTCGCGGACTGCTCCCATCGCCGGACGATCTCGCCGACGGTCAGTCGAACCTCTGGGTTGGCCATGGCTGTCACGCCCTCAGACTGCCACCGTGGCTGCCGGCTGGGCACCATGGTGGTCCTTGTCCTCTCGGTGGTTGGAATATGGGGACCGTGTGGCGCCCAACTGGGCGCCATCAGGTATAGTACTGGGGCGGAGCAAATCGAGTCCAGGGCCGAGTGCTCAGTCAGCCGGACGGCTCGCGCCGCGGTGGAAGGTTGGGTTCTCCTGCCTGCTCAAGCTTCCATCGCGGCGCCGCGCTCCGCTCGCCTCGCCGATTCCCGCGGCCAGCTCAGCGCGACAGCGCATCGAGCGCTGACATGTCGGCCTCGCTGATCTCGAAGTCGTAGAGCGCGGCGTTCTCGGCGATGCGCGACTCGTGGGTCGACTTGGGGATCACGATCATGTTGCGCTGCAGCGCCCAGCGCAGCAGCACCTGCGCGGGCGACTTGTCGTAGGTCGCGGCGAGCTTCGCGACGACGGCGTCGTCGAGGCCCTTGGCGCGGTGCAGCGGGCTGTAGGCCTCGAAGGCGACGCCCTCTTTCTGGCAGAGCTCGTAGGTCGCCCGGTTGTACCCGAAGACCGAGGCGCGCACCTGGTTGACCGCGGGCGGGACGTTCGCGCCGCGCAGCAGCGAGGCGAGCTGCCCGGGCGTGAAGTTGCTGACCCCGATGGCGCGCGCGAGGCCGCTCGCGGCGATCGACTCCATCGACCGCCACATCGCCTTGATGCGCCCGGGGAGCGGGAAGTGGATCAGGTACAAATCGACGTAGTCGAGCGCGAGCGCGGCGAGGCTGCGCTCGAACGCCGCCTGGACGTGGAACAGGTCCGTCGGCCACAGCTTGGTGGTGACCCAGACGTCCTCGCGCGCGATGCCGCTGTCCCTGATCGCCGCGCCGACCGACGCCTCGTTGCGGTACAGCTTGGCGGTGTCGACGTGGCGGTAGCCGTGACCGAGCGCCCAGGCGACCGCGTGCTCGGTCTCGGGGCCGCTCGGCGTCTGGTAGACGCCGAGGCCGAGCCGGGGCATCTGCGTGCCGTTGTTCAGCGTGTACGTGCTGTCGATCCCGAGCTGCATGTGCTCACCTCGCTTCCTGTGCCTCACAGTACGAGCGCGGCGGAGCGCACGATCCACCCACCCGCCCGACGCGCTCGCGCCGCGCACGCTGTCCTGCGCCCTCGTGGCCAATGCCTCGACGCCGCGGCGGCGCGACACCCGCACGACGAGGTCGCGCCAGCGGCATCGCGCCACGCACGCCGGTCTAACCCCGCATCTCCGAGGTGCCGTAGAGTCCGACGGTGCAGTACGTGGCGCTGTTCGCCATCGTCCTTGCGATCAACCTCCTGCCCGCATTCGGACCCCCGACGTGGACGGTCCTCGTGTTCACCCGCCTGCACTGGCACCTCGACCCTGTCGCCCTCGTGGTCACTGGGGCGATCGCCGCGACGGTCGGCCGGTACCTGCTCGCGCGCCTCTCGCGACACTTCAGGGGCCGCCTCCCCGGATCCATGCGGGCGAACCTCGCCGACGCCCAGGCGCTGGTGGACCAGCGCCGCGTCGGCGCGCTGGCGATCTTCGGCCTCTTCGTGGTCTCGCCGCTGCCCTCGGCGCAGCTGTTCGTGGCCGCGGGCCTCCTCGAGGTCCCCCTCGTCGCGCTCAGCGTCGCCTTCCTCGTCGGCCGCCTGGTCAGCTACACGATCTACGTCAGCATCGCCACGCTCGCCGACCGGCACCTCGGCGGCGTCGTCGCCAACGCGTTCGGCTCCCCGTGGTCGATCGGCATCCAGGTCGCGCTGCTCGTCGTGGTGTGCCTGCTGCCGCTGGTGCGCTGGAGGCGCTTCGTGCACCACGACGCCGAGTGAGCCCGTCGCGCCGCGCCGCGGTCAGGGTGCGGCCGCGTCCTCGGTGAGCACGAGGTAGCTCTCGTCCTCCTGGGCGGTGTGCAGCTTGAGGATCGCCTGCAGGCCGTACAGGCTGCGGCGCAGCTCGGTGACGTCGTACTCGTCGAGCTGGTCGTCGCCGAGCTCGTCGAGGAGGCGTCCGAGCCGCCGGACGCGGTGGACGATCTCCGCGTGGCCGCTCGTCATCGCCGCCATCGGGTCGCTCCCGCCGAGGTGGCGCCCGAGCGCCGGGTACAGCTCGCGCTCCTCGGCGAGCTCGTGGGGCAGCACGTCGCGGACCAGCACCTCGTGGAGCCCCCGCGCCTCGCGCAGGCTGCGTGCTGGCTCCCTGGCATCGAGGTCGTCGGCGACGCTGCGGATCCGGGCGATGTCCGCGCGGATGAGGCGGTGCTGTCGGCGGAACCGGTCGGCCGCGGCGCGGTCCTCCCCGCTGGGTGCGGGCTCGCCGCGCGGGCCACCGAGCGCGCGCAGCGCGTTGAGGATCACCGCCACGTCGATGGCCTCTTGGAGCAGCGCGCCCCACACGACGGGGAGCAGTCCGATCCCCGCGACGCACATCGCCGTCAGCGACAGCGCCATCCCGGCGACCATGCTCTGCAGCGCGATGCGCAGCGTCCGCCGCGCGACCACGGCGGCCTCGCCGAGCCGGTCGATCCGATCGACGCTGAGCACCACGTCGGCGGCCTCCGAGGCGGCGGTCGCGCCGCGGACGCCCATGGCGACCCCGACGTCGGCGAGCGCGAGCGCGGGCGCGTCGTTGATGCCGTCGCCCACCATCATCGTGGTGGCCCGCGCGGCCTCGGCGCGCACGGCGACGAGCTTCTCGTCGGGGGACCGCTCGGCGAGCACCTCGTCGAGCCCGATGACCGCCCCGATGGCCTCGGCGACCTCGGCTCGGTCGCCCGTGACCATCACGATGCGGTCGATGCCCTCGCGCCGCAGCGCGCGGATGGTCCTCGACGCGTCCGGGCGGATGGGGTCGTCGAACGTCAGCATCGCGGCGGGCTCGCCGTCGACGCCCACCCACACGGTGATCGCGCCGTCGATCCGCGCCGCGCGCCGCGCGGCGCGGGCCCACGCCGCGTCGCCGGCGAGCCCCACCCACGCGGCGGTCCCGACGGCCACGCGCCGGCCGCCCACGACCCCGGTGATCCCGGCCCCGAGCGTCTCGCGCGTGTCGTCGGGCAGCTCGAGCGCGAGCCCGCGCTGGGCGGCCGCGCGGACCACGGCGCTCGCGAGGACGTGCGGCGAGACCTGCTCGAGCGACGCGCTGAGCGCGAGGAGCTCGTCGTCGGGGACGGACCCTCGCGAGGCGATGCCGGTCAGCTCGGGGCGCCCGACGGTGATGGTCCCGGTCTTGTCGACCAGCATGGTGGTGCACCTGGCGAGCCGCTCGATGACCGCCCCGCCCTTGACGACCACGCCGCGCTTGGCGGCGCGAGAGATCCCCGAGACGAACGCGACGGGTGCGGCCAGGATGAGCGGGCAGGGCGTGGCGACGACGAGCACGGCGACGGCGCGGCTCGCCCCGCCCGCGGCCCACGCGAGGCCCGCCGCGAGCAGCGTGACGGCGAGGAAGCCGACCGCGTAGCGGTCGGCGAGGCGCGCCATCGGCGCCTGGGAGTCCTGCGCCTCGCTCACGAGCCGGACGATCCCCGCGTAGGTGCTGTCGGCCGCCGCGGCGGTCACCCGCAGATCGAAGGGCTGCCCGGCGTTGACGACGCCGCTTCTCACGGGCTCACCGCTCGCGCGCTCGACGGGGCGCGCTTCGCCGGTCAGCGCGGACTCGTCGAGCACCGCCGGCGCCGCGGCGACGAAGCCGTCCACGGGGACGACCTCGCCCGAGGCGACCATGACGAGGTCGCCCACGACGATCTCGCCGAGGGGGACCTCGCGCAGCTCGCCGTGCGCGTAGCGGTGCGCGTGCACGGGCGCGCGCGCGAGCAGCGCCCGCAGCTCGTGGGACGCCCGACCGGCCGCCCACGCCTCGAGCGCGCGTCCGCTCGAGAGCATGACGCTGATGACCGCCGCGGCGAAGTACTCGCCGACGGCGACCGCGCCCACGAGCGCCAGGATCGCGATGAGGTCGACGCCCATTCGGCGCCTGGCGAGGCTCCAGGCCGCCGACGTCGCTGCGACCGCGATGCCGAGGGAGGCGACGCCGATCCAGACCAGGTCCCCCGTGTCCCCGGCACCGCGCCAGTGCAGGACCACGCCGGCGGCGAGCCCGGCGACAGAGAGCCAGAGCATCGCCGCGGGGCCGCGCTGGCGCGCGCCGCGGACGAGTCGATCCCCGCGCCCGGCGCCCATTAGTGCATCGTGCCCGCGAGGCGCGCCGGCCCGTAGGGGACAAGGTCAGCA
>Ga0209698_10008153_pt1 | contig 10857 bp, 4 predicted proteins | sample LitLauG_LLR_2012_FD_187203 | JGI IMG/M metagenome (GOLD analysis project Ga0209698, IMG submission 187203) | Freshwater sediment microbial communities from Pennsylvania, USA - Little Laurel Run_MetaG_LLR_2012 (SPAdes) (version 2) | ecosystem: Environmental > Aquatic > Freshwater > Creek >... | reverse complement strand
GGACATGCCCACGATGGGCTTGTTGAGCGTCAGGGCGCCCGTCGATCCGAAGAAGCTGGCGTCGCCGAAGGCGAAGATCCCTCCGTCGGAGGCGACCAGCCAGTAGCCGCCCCCGTCCGGGGTGGCCGCCATGCCCACGATGGGCTTGTTGAGGCTCAGGGAACCGGTCGAACCGAAGAAGCTGGCGTCGCCGAAGGCGAAGATCCCCCCGTCGGAGGCGACCAGCCAGTAGCCGCCCCCGTCCGGGGTGGCCGCCATGCCCACGATGGGCTTGTTGAGGCTCAGGGCTCCGGTCGAACCGAAGAAGCTCGCGTCGCCGAAGGCGAAGATGCCGCCGTCGCTGGCGACCATCCAGTAGCCCTGCCGATCCGTCGTCGACGTCATCCCGACGATCGGACGGCCCAGCGTCAGGCCCGCTGCGGATCCGAGTGACGGGGCGTCGCCGAAGGCGAAGATGCCGCCGTTGCTGGTCGTGAGCCAGTAGCCCTTCAGGTTGGTGCGGCTCGAGCCGCCGTTGCGCGTCCCGTTGCGGGTGGGCAGCGGTGTGGGCACCGGCACGGTCGTGGTCGTGGTGGTCGGCACGGTACCCGCGGTGGGAGGCCTCGTCGTCGTGGTGCTGGTGGGCGGCCGGGTCGTGGTCGTGGTCGTGGTCGGCGGCACGGTCGTCGTCGTGGTCGGCGGCACCGTCGTCGTCGTGGTCGTCGTCGGCGGGACCGTGGTGGTGGTCGTGGTCGGCGGAACGGTCGTCGTGGTCGTGGTCGGCGGCGCCGTGGTCGTGGTGGTCGGCGGAACGGTCGTCGTGGTGGTCGTCGGCGGCACCGTGGTCGTGGTCGTCGGCGGAACGGTCGTCGTGGTGGTCGTCGGCGGCACCGTGGTCGTCGTCGTCGTCCCACCACCGGTGCCACCACCGCTGCTTCCGCCCAACAGGGGTGTCAGGCCGGTCCCGTTCACCACGGACGGACCTCCTGCGCCCGTGTACGCCTGGACGGCGTGCACGAACGCCGTCGACGTCTGCCCCTGGGACCACCAGGGCGGGATTCCGCCGCCGTAGTACCCGCCGAAGTTGACCTCGGTCACGTTGATGCGGAGCGCGGTGGCCACCAGCGGGGCGAAGGAGAACAGCTGCTCGTGGTTGCGGAACTCGTTCGTCTCCGTGCCGACGGTCACCCACCCGGATCCAGGCTCGTCTGCCGACAGGGTGTAGTCACGGAGCCCGGACGCCGTCGATCCGACCGACTGGGTGTCGACCAGGACCCGGTCGAGGGTGGAGGCGGACGCCAGGTTCACCGTCAGGGACGGGGTCGAATCCCCGGAGGCCGAGCTCCAACCCTGTCCGTAGTAGGGCGTGAGGCCCTTGATCGCCTCGCCGGCGCTCCCGCTCGAGGCCGTCGCCGTGGCCCCGGAGGCGGCCGAGGCCAGGTCGGCGCCGAAGGGCTCGGTGGGTCCGACGGACAGGGTCGCACCGGCCGGGTAGGTGAGGAAGGTGACCTGATCGGACACGGGGAGGCTGTAGGTGGATCCGGAGGTCATCTGCACCGTCGTGGTGTTCCCGTAGAGGGAGGTGACCGTGACGGCGTCGGTGGCGGCGTTGGGGTCGCTGAGCTTGACCGTCACCGGGCCGGAGAGCCCGTCGGTCCACACGGCGGCCAGAAGGTTCGTGCCCCCGGCGGTGCTCCCGAAGTCCGCCTGGTAGGTCTGGGGGTCCGCCGTAGGCGGCATCGCGACGTACGGACGGCCGGCGAGCAACCGGGACGTGGTCATCGTGGCCAACGCCGCCGGCTTCACGTAGTCGACGGCGCTCGATGCCTGGATCAAGGAGAACGACACCCCGTCGTTGCCCCAGCTCCCTTCGTCGTAGAAGTAGTTCGCCACCGGCACGCCGAGGGCCTTCTCCCAGATGAGCGAGCGCGACACCGCGTTCGCCTGGGACAGGTAGTTGTAGTCCCCGTCGCTCCACCAGCCGACCTCGGTGAACCACAGCGGCTTGGACCCGATGAGTGCCTGGACGGCTCGCACCTGGGCCGGCATGCCGTCCTCCTCGTAGGAGTCGTTCGACCCGGTGTAGGGGTGGACCGCGGCGACATCCATCCACGCCAGGCCACCGGCAGCGACCAGCTGCTGCCACCACCAGGCGACCGGCAGGAGGGTCGAGCCCCCGAGCACCGTCGAGGAGGTTCCGGGCAGCACCGACTTGACCGCCGCATAGAACGGCTGGAGCACCTGTGTGGCGTAGGTGCCGCCGTTGCCCCAGCCGGTGTTGTTGGACTCGTTCCACGGTTCCCAGGTCGTCACCGGGGCGCAGTTGGTGCACCCGGACGGCACGGTGGCGTAGTGGGCGACGATCGCCGCCACGTCGGCCTGCCAGAACCCACCGGTGACCAGGGCCATGGACACCGCGTCTCCTCCGCTGACCTGCATCCAGTAGGTCAGGTGGTCCTGGGCTGCCAGGTATGCGGCCTTGTACGGGTCTGTCGGGGCGTTGGTGAGGTTCATGGCCGCAGCACCGCAGGTCGCCGCGGTGGGGGCGGAGGCCGAGCAGTTCGGGAGCACGGATCCCCAGTTGACGACCGAGCCGCTGCGCAGGCTGTCCAGGCCGAGCTGCGCGTTGAGTGCCACGCCCCGGGGGTCGGCGGGTCCCCCGGACCCGACGCCGGCCGGGAGCGAGGACAGGTTCAGTCCGTCACCCGTCGAGCCCACGGTGTAGGGCATGCAGGTGGTGCCGAGGGAGGTCGGCGGGCTCGTGCTCGTGTCGAGCAGGCTGGCCTGCACCTCGTAGGGACCAGGCCGGGTATCGGTTGCCGGAAGCGCGAGGGGGAGCGAGGCCAGTGCCGACGGCGTCGTGGGGAGGGGGATGACGGTCGCCGTCGGGACGACCTCGTTGGTGAGCGAGGCGAGGTCGTAGACCGAGTAGGAGAGCTCGAGGCCGGCGGCCGCCGAAGTCCACCAGCTGTCGAACGTCGCCGACACGGCAGGCGTGGTGCCGGGGGCGAAGTAGTTGCCGGTGGCCGAGGTGGACAGCCCCGCACCCCACCCGAGGGTGTTGCGGGGTGCCTGCACCGAGGAGAGGTAGGTCTGCGCGGTGGCCACCGTGAACGACGAGATGCTGTCGGCGGCGCTGTTGAACGGCTGGCCGCTCCGGAAGAAGAACGTCGACCCCTCGAGGGTGAAGTTCCACCCGCCGAAGTTGAGCGCCCCGCCGAGCGTGGTACTGCCCCGGAGGAGTCCCTTGGGTGACGTGGCCTCCAGCGTGTGCAGGGGATCGGCGGTGTAGATCGTGCCGTCGGGTCCCTGGACGGCCTGGGCCGGGTAGTAGAACTGCGTGCCCGAACCGGTGTGGGTGCCGTTGCCCTGGATGTTCGGCGCGCCGAAGGTGGACAGCACCGTGCCGGACGGACCGATCGTCTCCACGTACCCGTTGGCCGAGTAGAGCAGGTTGCCCCCCGACTCGGGGGTGACGAAGCCGTTCGTCCCCACGACGAGCGGGAACGTGCCGGTGACCGCACCCGTGGACTGGTTGAGCACGACGCTGGTCGCTGTGTTCTGCACGAGGCTGACGACGACCGTGAAATTGGCGCCGGTTCCCGTCGAGTAGATCGCCGTGGGATTGCCACCCTGGGGATCGACCGACCAGACGAGTGCGCCGGCGGGGGAGAACTTGTCGACGGCCATCCCGTTGTACGAGGACAGGTAGATGTCACCGGACGGGTCGATCAGCGGCTGGTAGACCTGCTGGCCGGCGCCGACGAAGTTGGCGGGCAGGGCGAAGGACGAGACCGGCACCCCGGCCAGTGTGTAGATCGCCAGCTGGCTCCCGGTGTACACGTACAGGTTGGTCGCCGAGGTCGCGAAGTTCATCACCCCGCCGGCCGGGGTGACCACCGTGGAGACCGGGTTGGCCGGGAGCGTGGGGGCCGGCCCCTGGATCGACGCCGGGTCGGCGGTGGTGCACACCGGGTCGGTCTCCGATGCCGTGGGTGCGGCCACGCTTCCGGGGATCTGCGGCGCGGGGGCGGCGGCATGGGCCGAACCGCTGACGTTCACCCCGAAGGCGACGGTGGTGACCAGGGAGGCGATTCCGAGGACTGCTGTCCTGGTCACGCGACTTCTCCTGGAAATGGTCCCTGCCCGGTCCATGACGTCAAATCGGCGGGATCACCCGTTACTTGAGGGTAATCTCACGAATAGCAACATAACCACCACGCAAAGTGAGATTCGTGGTAGCAAAGGGTCGAAGTGCCCTGTGCGTGGGCCCTGCTGGTACCGTGCGCTGGTGGCGTCACCCGGTCCGGACAGGCAACCGCAGACCGGGGACGGCGGACGCCTGAGGGTGTTGCGGGTGTTCCACGCCGGTGTGGTGACGTCGTGGCGCGAGCGCGAACGGGCACTCCGTCGCCGAGGCGTCGACCTGACCCTGGTGTCGGCGGCCCGGTGGAACGAAGGCGGCGCCCCCGTGGAGTTCTCACCGGAGGGCGACGACTTCGCGGTTCCGGTCCGTACCTTCGGCACCCACCCGAACCTCTTCGTCTTCGACCCACGTCCACTCTGGCGCCTGCTCGGCGACGGCCGGTGGGACCTGATCGACCTGCACGAGGAGCCGTTCTCCATGGCGACGGCCGAGCTCCTCGCCCTGCGCTGGCTCCGGAGCAGGAGCACGCCGTTCCTGGTCTGTTCGGCGCAGAACCTCGACAAGCGCTACCCGCCGCCCTTCCGCTGGTTCGAACGGTGGTCGCTCCGCCGCGCCGCCGGGGCCTATACGTGCAACACCCAGGCCGGGACGATCCTCCGTCGCAAGGGACTGAGGGGCGAGTGGGTGCTCCTTCCACTCGGAGTCGACGTCGACCGGTACCGCCCGGTCCGGCGGGAGCCCCCCGACGGGCGGCTCCGGGTGGGCTTCGTGGGGCGGCTCAACGCCCAGAAGGGAGTGGACGTTCTCCTCGACGCGCTGGCGTCGGACGAACGTCTCGACGCCGACATCTACGGTGCGGGTCCCGAGGCCGCGGCCCTCGAGGCGCGAGCCGCCGGACTCGGACTGGGCGGCCGCGTGACCTTCCACGGATTCGCGGACGAGTCCACACTCCCCCGGGTCTTCCCGACCTTCGACGCCCTCGCGGTGCCCTCCATCCTGGTGCCCGGGGTACTCGAGCAGTTCGGGCGTGTCGTCGTGGAGGCCCAGGCCTCGGGTGTGCCGGTGGTGGCCAGTGCCATCGGGGCCCTTCCGGACGTGGTGGGCCAGGCGGGGATCCTGGTGGCGCCCAGCGATCCCGGGGCGCTCCGCGCCGCACTGGTGCGCCTGCTCGAGGAGCCGGGGCTGTGGGGGCGCCTGCGCGAGGACGGACTGGCGTGGGTGGGTCAGTACTCGTGGGAGAGCGTCGCCGACTCGCAGCAGGCACTCTACGAGCGGGTCGCCGCCCCGGGCTGAGGCCCGCAGGCGCCCCGGGCCCGGGTGGTGTCAGTTCTGCTTGGCGTAGGCCTGGTAGCCGTCCGACGCAGTCCGGCGGGCATGGTTCATGACCAGGCCCAGGACGGTGCAGCCCGTGGCGTCCAGGCGGTTCGCGGTGCGCTCCAGGTCCGCGCGGTCCGTCTTCCCCTCCGAGGCCACGATGACCGCACCGTGGGTCAGGCTCCCCAGGATGGCGGTGTCCGGGGCGGCGAGGACGGGCGGGGTGTCGAGCAGGATGACGTCGGCCAGGAGGTGGAGCTGGTCGAGGACGGGCTGCATGCCCGGGCTGTCGAACAGCTCGCTCGGGTTGTCGAGGTGGACCCCGACGGGCAGGAGCTGGAGTCCGTCGATCCCGGTCTCGAGCAGGTGGGAGCGCACCGAGGTGTCGTTGAACACCGGACCCCGGCGGCGCGAGGACCGCTCCGGCTCGGGGCGTCCACCACGTGCCGACCGGACCTTGGCGTCGGGCGACTCGATCTCGGGGTCACCGTCGGCCGGCTCGGACTGCTTCCAGTTGGCCTTGATGAGGTCCGAGAGCCCGGGGTCACCGGCGGCGTCGATGCCGAAGGCCTCCTCCAGCCGCGGTCGTCGGAAGTCGGCCGAGACCACGATCACCCGGCTGCCGGTCAGCGCCCACGACACGGCCAGGTTGGCGGTGACGAATGTCTTGCCGTCGCCGGCCTCCGGGCTCGTGACGACCAGGATCGGGCTCTGCTGGTCGACGAGCAGGACCCGCAGGCTGGTCCGGAGGTCGCGGACCGCCTCGGCCAGGGACGACTGCGGTGCCTGGATCAGGGCGAGGGAGACCTCGCCCTTCTTGACGTCGGAGTCTTCGGGGAGTTCGCCCAGCAGGGGGACGTCGATCACCGACTCGATGTCCGGGCTGATGCGGACCCGGTCGTCGAACTGCTCGCGGATGAATGCGATCCCGCAACCGACCAGCAGTCCGGCGATGAGCCCGATGGCACCCAGCTTGGACTTGGACAGCCCCGTCGACGCGGCCGGGGTGGCGGCCACCTGGATCTGGGCGTAGGGCATACCGATCTGGATGGCCGACTGCGACGCCTGCAGGGTGCTCGAGGTCTGCGTCAGCGCATTGATCTGTGCCGTCACGAGCGGGGTGGCGCCGGTGGGCGACTGCTGGGCCTGGAGGGCGGCGATCTTGGTGTTGATCTGGGAGAGCGCCACCGTGTACTTGTCGATCTGGGCCTGGGCGAGGTTCTGGATGGCGCTGACGTACGCCTCCGAATAGGCGGTGGTGACCGCTTCGGCCGCTGCCGGGGTCGGTCCCGAGCCCGTCACGGTGAGTGCACCGGTGGTGGGGTCGACCGTGCCGGTGACGCTGGTGCCCGACTGCCCGGGGTCCGTCTTGCCGAGGGCCTTGGCCGCTGCCAGCTGCACCGAGGTGCCGTTGAGCTCCTGGACGGGGTCCGGAAGCGTCAGCGGCGAGGCGGTCCCGCTGTTGGCGGCAGGCGTATTGATCTGGACGAGTGCGGTCGACTGGTACGTCGCCGTCGCCACCTTGGAGTAGGCGAGGGCCGCCGCCACGGCCACCACCACGCTGACGACGATGGTCAACTTCCTGTTCCACAGAGTCTGGAGCATCTGCTGGAAAGTCACGGAGTGCTCACTTTCGGCGGGTGGTGTGCGGACACCAGGATACGGCGTGCACGGGCGTGTGGCGTAACCGGGCGACCACGGGGAGTGAAATCGATCACGTCGCACCCGCCTCTCGGCGGACGCGTCGCATCACGGCGGCCATGGCTTCGGCCCGCTGGCTCCAGGAGGCGACAGGGGCGGCGGTGGCGGTGTGCGGGGAGGTGCCGGCATCCATGACGCGGCCGACGGCGGAGACGAACCCGGCCCGCTCGGCCACGACGACGGCGTCCCCCAGGTCCCGGAACCCGGCAACAGGGGTGGCGACGGTGGGTCGGCCGGCGGCCACGCACTCGTAGGCCTTGATCGGGTCGAGGCTCTCGGTGAACGGGTTCACCAGGTGGGGGATCACCACCACGTCGGCGTGCTGGAGGAATCCCGGCACACGGTCGTAGGGCTGGGGACCCAGCAGGTGGACGTTGGCCAGTCTGGCGAGTCCGGCGGTGGCGGCCGGCCCCAGGCTGTTCGGACCGACCAACGCGAACTGCACGTCCGGACGGGCGGTGGCGAGCTCCTCCATGAGGGGGACGTCGAACCGCTCCTCGTGGAGCGTGCCGACGTAGACGGCCACAGGGCCGGCGGGAAGGACGTCCGGGCGGTCCTGGGGGGTGCGGAAGAGCTCGACGTCGACCCCGTTGGGGATCAGATCGACCGCCCGTCGTGCACCCCGGGTCCGTGCGAGGTCGGTCGAGCAGACCACCACGGCCCCGCTGCGCTCGAGCAGGAGCTCGTCGTCGGCCCGCAGACGCGCCTCCTGGCGGGGAGGGAGCTCGGCGAGCAGCCAGTCGTCGGTGATGTCGTAGACGACGGGCCATCCCATGGACAGCGCGAAGCGGGCGTAGGAGGCGTCGTTGACCCAGGCCAGGGGGGCGACGAGCCCGAGCCGGTCGACCGCCCGGACGACCTGGCGACCGAGCGACCGGTCGGCGGAGGGTCCCAGCACCCGGGGGAGCCACTTGCGGGGGCGCAGCACGTGCACCCGAGGATGGACCTGCTCCATGCGGGGCTCGGAGATGCGGTCGAGCCGCCCGTTCCGCAGCTCGAAGGGGACGTCGACCGCCGGGGCGACGTAGAGGACCTCGAGGGACGGGTCCAGGGCCACCAGTTCGTCCACGAGGATCCGGATCCGCCGCCGCACGGTGGCCCAAGGCTCGAGTGAGCACACGACGAGTGACGTACGGGTCGGAAGGTCCGGAGTCATGGCCGGGGTTCCTCGGTGTTCGGCTGTCGTGGGCACGTGTTGCCGTCCAGGTGTTCACCGGCCGCCGCCAGGGGCGACGAGCCGCGCCCCGGGGAGGTTCCCCGACGCACTTCTACCGTCGTCACGTGCACGGGAGACCTTGAGATTGACGTGTCCGTTGAGATTGACGTGTCCGTTGCGATCGGCGTGTGGGTTGCGATCGGCGTGTGGGTTGCGATCGACGCGTGCGGCAACGAGTGCGGTGTGTGCCGGGGAGGCCGGGGTCGGGTGTGCGACGCGGATCCACCAGGACCGGTCGATCGTCCTCGGTGGACTCCGGCGCGTCCGCCCGCACGGGGCGCGGTTCCGTTCGCCGGTGCCGCTACCATGCACGGGCATCCCCCGTGACGTGCCCGAGGCACCCCGAGGCCCATGACCGACACCCTCCCGCCACGATGAGCCCACGCTCCGATCACGGTCGCCCGCCTGCCCGTATCGGTGGCCGATGGCTCGGGAGCGCGCCCCGATCGGTCCTGGCGTGGGCCGGGGTCGTAGCCGTGGCCGCGGTGGTCGGCATCGCGGTCGCCTTCAACCTCCTTGCCGGCCTGGCGGTGGCCGTGCTCGTCCTCGCGTTCGGCATCTTCGTGGCTGATCCGATCCTCCTCGTGGTCATCGTCCTGCCCGGGGCCATCCTCATCCAACGGTTGGGCGGCTCGAGCACCAACCTCAGTGTGGCCGACCTCCTCGTCTTCGTGGGGGCGGTGGTGTGCCTCTTCCACATCGACTGGAGCACGGCCACCAACCTCAAGCGGTTCCTGATGGGGATCCTCTGGTATCAGGCCGTGCTCGTCCTGGTGGTGGTGGCCCACCCCTTCCGGGGCGACATCATCGAGTGGTTCCACCGGCTCTCCTACCTGGCCGGGAGCACCCTCGTCGGATGGGTGATCGCCACGAGCGGCCGGGCCCGACAGGCTCTTCGACTGTACCTGTGGGGTGCCGCGCTCCTCGCGGTGCTGGCGCTCGAGCACTCGGTGGCGCTCCACTTCCACCCGGCCCAGTGGGGGGTCTACCAGAAGAACGCGGTGGGGTCCGTGATGTGGGTGGCGGTGGTCGTCGCCCAGCTCAACCCTTCCTGGGCGAGGATCCCCAAGGTCGAGGCGCGGGTCATCGAGGGCCTCTGCCTGCTCGGTCTCCTCGCATCCCAGTCGCGACAGGCCGCCATCCTGCTGGTGCTCGCTCTGGGCACGGCGATACTGCGGGACTCGAAGGTCCGGGGCAAGTGGAAGACCCTCATCTTCATCGGGGTGCCGGCGCTCGGGCTCTCGTACTACAGCCTCGCGCTCGCCTTCCAGAACGACCCCAAGTTCAATTCGATCGCCATCCGGTTCGGCCAGATCGGCGCCGCCGTGCACGTCTGGCACCAGAGCCCCTGGCTCGGACTGGGTCTGCGCTTCTACAACCTCCCCCAGTTCATCTCGGTGACCGTCCCGCCGAACTCCCTGGTCGACAATCTGGCGTCGTCGGGGATCATCGGGTCCATCGCCTTCTTCTTCATGGTCATCGTGACGATGCGCTCGATGACCCTCCTACCCCGGATCTACGGGACCCTCGGCATGGTGATCCTCCTGGCGCACTACGTCGACGGCCTGTTCGACATCTTCTGGATCGGCGCGCTCTCGATCGCCCCGTTCGTCATCGCCGGGATCTCGCTGGGTATGACCGACGCCGACCCCACGGGAGCGCGCGCCCGCGACCTCGTCGATGGCGCGGCAGCCGACCGGCGCAGACGGGGCCGAGGTGGCGACGGCCTACCGACCCAGGACGGGCCTCCGGTCGCACGACCGGCATCGCCCCGGCCGGTCGCCCCGGGACCGCTCCCGCCCGGCACGCCCTGAACATCGGCACCCCGTGCGGTCGATGACCGTGACCCACGTTGCTGCCTGGGGAGCTGCCGTGCGGCGGATGACGGGTCCGACCGGTTGAGTCCGGTGCATACCCCTCCGGGCTGACCGGAAAGGACCACGTCACTACAGGTGGACCCGCAGCGTGCCGATGTCCCAATTGATGTTTGGGCACGGGCACGACAGGTCCCCGGGTGTGCAGGAATTGCTGGACCCCGAGGGAGTGACCGACCGTGGGGGCTGGATCCCCACGGGAAGCCCCCGACGTACCGATCTGGTCGTCGCCCCCCGTGACGTCGTCGTCTGGCCCCGTGAGGTCGAGGTCGTCATCACGCCAGATCTGGTCGCCGACCTGTACGACCCCACTCTGGTCATCTCGAACGGCTACATCGGACCCGACCGCCGCCGGCACTCGCACTCCGCGCCGGCCCGACGCCGCACGCGACCGCTGTTGGGCCGCTTCGTGCAGGTGGTCCTGCTGACGGCCGTCGTGGTCATCCCGCTCACCATGGTCGCGGCGCGATCGGTCCCACCCGCCCGCACGGGTCCCGTGCCCGCGCCGGTGGCGGGTCTGACGACGCCGCAGCCCAAGGCGGGCGTCCATCACCGCGGAACGGCGTCGACCGCGGCGACGGGCAAGCAGATCGCCTCCGGCAGGCCCGCCCACAGGAAGGCCCCGC
>Ga0209698_10008150_pt1 | contig 10860 bp, 7 predicted proteins | sample LitLauG_LLR_2012_FD_187203 | JGI IMG/M metagenome (GOLD analysis project Ga0209698, IMG submission 187203) | Freshwater sediment microbial communities from Pennsylvania, USA - Little Laurel Run_MetaG_LLR_2012 (SPAdes) (version 2) | ecosystem: Environmental > Aquatic > Freshwater > Creek >... | reverse complement strand
GAGTTTACGCAGGCCCCGGGCAGCAGTCGGCGCTTCACGGGGAGAAAAGACGCCTGCTCGCTGATTAAGGCATCAGAAGTCAGTGACGCCGTGGGACAGCCGGTCGAAGTCTCCGACAACAGCAATCCCTCAACCTGCATGTTCACCTACGGGCCAAACGGGACTAATCAGATCCCTGTGCAATTCACCTGGCAGGGTGGAGCGTTGGCTATGAATCTCACCCACGGCGCCATGAAGCAGATCTCTGGCATGGAGACCTTCACGCCCATCGAGGGCATAGGCGATGAAGCCTATCTCGCGCCCATGGGATCGATGCTGATGATGCGCAAGGGCGATGTCATGGTGCAGATCGATTTGCGAACCGCGGGGCTCAACGCCGAGGCGGGGAAGAAGATCGCGGCAACGATCGCGTCACGATTGTGAGTAGCGATTGTGGGTCGAAAAGCGTGCGCTGAAAGTTATGCAGCGGTTCGCAGTACCAGCGCCGAATTCTTCGACCCGAACGCAATGCAATTGCAGATGGCATGCTCGATGCTCGCCTTGCGTCCTGCTTCCGGCACGTAGTCGAGGTCACATTCGGGGTCAGGCTCGTCCAGATTGATGGTTGGGGCAATCTGAGAATGCCGCATGGCAACGATGGTTGCCGCCACTCCCGCCGCACCGCACGCGCCCTGCGGGTGCCCAATTTGTGACTTCAGCGCAGACATTGGAACGCTAGCGGCGTGTTCCCCCAGCGACAACTTCAACGCCTGCGTTTCGATGCGATCGTTCAGTTTGGTGGACGTGCCGTGCAGGTTTACGTAGTGCACGTTCTTAGCGCTGATTCCGGCATCCTTCAGCGCCATGCCGATCGCCCGCGCCGGCTCTTCTCCGCATTCCTTCAAACGCACTCGGTGAAACGCCTCACAAGTAGAGCCATAACCGCAAACCTCAGCGAGCATGTGCGCACCGCGCGCTCTAGCGTGTTCACACTCTTCGAGCACGAACATCCACGCGCCTTCGGCCAAAACGAATCCGTCGCGATTCACGGAAAACGGCCGGGAAGCTTTTTGCGGCTGTTCGTTCCAGGCACCGGTCAAGATCTTCATCAGGATGAAGCCCTTCATGATTCCCAGCGCGATGGGCGCGTCCGCTCCTCCGGTCAGCACCCTGTCGAGCCTTCCGCTCTGAATTTGGCGCAGAGAATAGCCCATCGCATCGGTCGAGGAGGTGCAACCAGTCGTTACCATGTGGCTCGGGCCGCGCAGGCCAAAACGAATGCTCACGTCGCTGGAGAGAGTGCCCATCACTCCGGTGGGTATGCAGAACAGGCTCATTTGCCGGTACTGTTGATGGAAAAAGAGACGGTACTGCTCTTCGGTGAATTCCTGCGCGCCACCGCCCGAGCCGAGAATCACGCCAAAGCGCTGCTTTTCCTTCAGGGGCAGCGAAAAGGGATCGACTCCGGAATCGGACAAGGCTTCGGTGGCCGCCGCCAACGTCAACGGCAATACACGGGAGACGTGCTTGCGCTCGCGCTTCTCCACCCAGGCGAGCTCGTCAAAATTCGAGACCTCGCCCGCAATCTGTACAGGAATTTCCGAGGGGTCAAAGTGCGTGATGCGTCGAACTCCACTGCGGCCGGTCAAGATGCCTTCGGCGAACGCCGGATTCCCCATGCCATTGGGGCTGACCACACCCATGCCGGTGATGACGACTCGCCTTTTCACTCCCCACCCCTGGCTCACGTCAAATATTGCGAGCTCTTGTTGGATGCGAAGTGTAGCAGTTTGGGCCGTACCGAGCGAGAATGTGACAATTTCTTTACAGAAGATTTTTCGGGCTAGCCGACGCGGTTTACCCCGTTACCCAGTTGGTCCTTTCAAGGATGGTGGGCGGCTCGTAGGTCTTCCCCGCCCGAAGGCGCATCTCCTCCCATCGGGTCGTCCAGAGCAACACCGGGCCTAGTAACCTTGCGGTCCACTTTGAGGCCGAACCAAACTCCTCTTCAACCTCTTTCCGGACCGAGCGAATACGCTCGCTGATGCTGCGATTCGCACTCTTCAATTGCTGCTCCATGGCCCACAAAGCGGCGGTGTATACGGTTCTCACTTTCTGCATCTCGCGAGCAAAGCGTTCGCGCACTCGCGGGTCGGGATAGTCCTTGTATCGCCGCCAGCCTTGCAACATGGTTTCGCAGATCCGGTAGAGGCTCGGTCCGTTGAGTTCGAAATCACGCCAGAATGCCCGGTCGAGAAAGCGCTTGGAATCGTCGCGTGAGATGGCAGCGTGATGGAAGTTGAATTTGTGCTGGCCGTGGATGTCTGCGAAATCGATGCCGTCAATCATGCGTCCCTGCTTCGACATCTCCTGGTAGAGCGGGGTTCCCGGCACCGGCGTGTAAAGCATGAACTGATGGAAGTCGGTCTGGTGCCCGACAGCATATTCTATTTCCCGGTCGATGTTGTCGGGCGTGTGGTGCTCGAGGCCGATGATCGAAGAGCCTTGTACCCGAATTCCGTTTTCACGCAGTTCCTTTGTCAGTTGGCGCGTGTCGGTGCCCTGCAGTTTCTGATAACTCGCGCGCGGCGATTCCAGTCCCATCCACAACCAAGAGACACCCAGCTCCACAAGTTCTGGCATGGTGTATTTCCGGATCGCGTTCGCCGAGGCAAACACCGCCAGTTCCCAGCTCTTGCCCGTTTCCTTCATCAACTCGAGCAGGCGCATCGCCCGGGAACGGTGCAGCAGGAAGTTCTCGTCCATCACGAAGAAGGACTGCACTCTCAGTTCGGATTCCATCTGCGCCATCACATGAAACAGGTCGTCGCCGGTCTCGAAAAAGTTGACGAACTTGCCCTTGCCTCCAAAGAAAGCGGAAGTCGTGCAGAAGTTGCAACCCATGGGACACCCGACCGAAGGAATGATCGTCGCTGCCGTTCCGCCCTTACGCTCCGGCAGGCGAACACCTAGAATTCGCGTGTGCAAGCCCGAAACGATGGCGGGATGAGTTACTGGCGCGTTTTCGTCCTCTCTGAGAAAGCGCCGCATCCAAGCAATGCCTTCGCCTTTAACGATGTGGTCGGCATCGATCATCTTCTCAAGACCGGGTATGGCCGCCACGTGGCCACCTACGACGATCAAGGAACCAGGCGAAAGCTGGCGCACCATGCGGCACATCTCGCGCACTTTGCCGACATTCACGATGATCGAGGAAATGCCTACTACGTCATATTGATTCCTCGTCAATTCGCGAGCGAAATCCTCGCGCCGGGGAAAGTCGAGCACCGTACAAGGTGCGGAAATGTTGGCCTGGATCATCATGATTCCCCACGACCGGTGAAACATGCGAAGCGAGAACGCGCCCTGGGCCCGGGTCACCTGGTTGTGATACAGCTCCATGGGATTGATCGCGCGGCTACCGAACTCGTCGTCTTGTGCGTACGGCCCAAAAACTGAACTTAAGAGAATGCGTGCACTGCTGCCCTTGGGATGAGTTTCCATTCCGCCTTCACCCTCCGATTCGCTATCTGTCCATGCTTATCAAAAATGGTTTGGAGGTTCGGGTCGGTGACAACGAAGGGAAAATACAAAAAGATTACAAAGGGAAACTGACTTGCTACGAGTTGAGACCTCGAGCGCTGTACTCAGTACCGAGTACCCAGTATCTAGCGTTGAGGACCACGGCGTCGTCTTTACCGGATGAGGGTGTGAGTCAATTTGCCGGACTCCGCGCCAGATCCCTCGCCCCCGCTGGAGAAAACGCGGGGCTTCGGGATGACAACTACTAGGACGATAACCAACCTGACCCGCTGCCCGGATAGTTGATCCGTCGTGACAAATCAATCTCCGGTCTTATAATCGACCTTCTCTTTAAGTCACGCTTAACTGAGCGGAGGATGATTGGCCTACGACGACCTGCGCGAATGGATCGCGGCGCTCGACCGCGCCGGTGAGCTGAAAACAATTCGCACCGAAGTCGATCCGATCCTTGAGATCGCGGAGATCACCGACCGTGTGAGCAAGGGAGTTGGGGATCCCGCGAATAAACCAATCCACCCTGCGCAATCTCGCGGCGGCCCTGCCTTGCTCTTCCAGAATGTTAAGGGACATCCCGGTGCGCAGGTACTCATCAATCAATTCGGATCGGCACGGCGCATGAACCTGGCGCTTGAAGTGGATGCGCTGGATGAAGTTGCCGAACGCATTCGCGGCTTTATGGACGTGAAGTCTCCCCAGGGTTTTCTCGACAAGGTGAAGATGCTGCCGATGCTCGCCGAGATGGGCAGGTTCTTTCCGAAAACGGTTACGACGGGCCCCTGCAAAGAAGTCATTAAGCGCGACAATTTCTCGCTGCTCGACTTCCCTGTCCTGCAGTGCTGGCCTAAAGACGCCGGGCGCTTCATCACGCTGCCTTGCGTGGTCACGCGCGATCCCGTTACCGGCAAGCGCAATGTGGGCATGTATCGCATGCAGATTTACGACGCGAATACGGCCGGCATGCACTGGCAGCGGCAGAAGGTAGGCGCGGAACACTATCGGGAAAGATTGCGAGCCGCGGCGGTGCAGGACGACGCATCGCAATCGGCCTCGACTCGCGTAGACATCATGGCTCGCACTTCCGGCGGTTCAGCGCTTGCACCGGGCAATCAGCCAGCGGGGAAAATGGAGGTCGCCGTCGCCATCGGAACGGATCCCGCTGTGACTTTCTCAGCGATTGTGCCGGCACCGCCCGATGTTGAGGAATACCTGATTGCCGGCTTTCTTCGCCAGAAGCCGGTCGAGCTTGTGAAGTGCGAGACTGTGGACCTGGAAGTCCCCGCCGCATCGGAGATCGTGCTCGAAGGCTACGTCAATCTGGACGAACTGCGGACGGAAGGCCCGTTCGGTGACCACACCGGCTTCTATTCGCTCGAGGACGAGTATCCGGTGTTCCACGTCACCTGCATTACGCATCGCAAGAATCCGATCTATGCGACGACCATCGTCGGTAAACCTCCCATGGAAGACGGCTGGATGGGAAAGGCGGTGGAACGCATTTTCCTGCCACTGATGAAGCTGACGATTCCCGAACTCGTTGACATCAACCTGCCCGTCGAAGGTGTGTTCCACAACCTGATGATTGTCTCCATCAAGAAGTCTTATCCCGGGCAGGCGCGAAAGGTTATGAACGCCATCTGGTCCCTTGGGCAGGCGATGTTCACCAAGTGCATTATCGTCGTGGACGAAGACGTCAACGTGCAGGACATCGGCGAAGTCACGCTCAAGGTTCTCAATCACATCGATCCTGAACGCGACATCCAGTTCACGCTTGGGCCGGTCGATTCGCTCGACCATGCGTCCCGTCTTCCCAACTACGGCTCGAAGATGGGTATCGACGCCACCCGCAAGTGGACCACCGAAGGTTTCACACGCCCCTGGCCGGACGAAATCGTGATGGACGCAAAGACCAAGTCACTCGTGGACAGCAAGTGGAAGGCGCTGGCAAAGGAACTGGGGGGCGGCGACTGAAAACCGGCATCGCCGCGTCTGGCGCTTTTCTTCCTGCTACAATCGTGTCGCGTCAATCCCCCCGAAAGGACTTCTCATCATGTTAGCTGCAGGCAATCCTTTCCCGAATTTCTCGCTCCCCAACCAGGATGGAAAGATCATGAAGGTGGCCGATTTTGCCGGGAATTGGCTGGTCGTCTACTTCTATCCCAAGGACGACACGCCTGGTTGTACCACGCAAGGCCGCTCGTTTACTGCTACGCGGTCTGATTTCGACGCGGAAGGAATCAAGGTCGTGGGCGTCAGCCAGGACGACGTCGCTTCCCACAAGAATTTCCATCATAAGTTCGCTTTTACCATCGATCTGCTGGCTGACACTGACGCTGGTCTGATGAAGGCTCTTGGCCTCGGGCAATCGGAATGGAAGGGCATGAAGTTTTGGGACCGAACCACCTTTGTGGTCGACCCGAAGGGTGTGATTCGCAAGGTCTACGAAAAGGTGGACCCAAACGGCCACGAGAAAGTGCTGCTTGACGACATCAGAGGAATGAAAGCGAGCGGAGCGCAGGTCGCCTAAGACTCAGGGGCGACTTCGGACTGAGGAGTCAGTTCGACCACCAGCCCATCGCCCCAGCCGTACTTTTCGAGGGAAAGCTGCTGGATGACACTCTGTAGCGAAGCATCACCCTCGGAGGAAAGAAGCCGCGCGGTAGCAGAATAGCGCCGCGCAGCCACGCGCACCTTCGCTTGCGGATTCACCTTCAGATTTCGCACCCATTGCGAGGTCGGGTATTCCGCTATGACATAGAAGCGGCCGTCACGATGGGTGAACCATATCTCGATTTCTCGCGGCTTCCCTGACTTCCGGCCGCAAGTCGTGAGATAGAGAAACTGTTCCGATGCAGGATTGCCGATTTGGTCGAATGTCAGAGAATTACTGCCCTTTTAGTTTCAACTTGGACTTATTTTCTTCAAGAAATCCTCGAAGATTCTCGGCCGCGTCCAGCAGGCGCGTCCACTGCTCGTAATACAGCGTCACGGGAAAGCGTCCTAGACCATAGACACTGACGCCGCCCTTTTCGCTGACGCGAAATTCCATTGCGCCACTACGCTTCTTGCTGTCGACCTGCTTTTCCAGCTCTGCCAGCTTTGCTTTCAACTCGTCGTAAGTCGGTTCTACCATGATCGCCTCTTTCGCATGACTCACATCCATCATAGGCACATCCTGATTGATTCGTCGAGAGAGCCCGTCACAGTGCCACCGTTCCCTATGCCGCCGGTGGCGTGTGCTGGAAAGGCAGCTTGGTGTAGCGAGCCTTGTCCACTTCCACGTAGAGTGCCACTCTTCCTTCGGGACTGCGGAACGGAAAGGGCTTGCCCGTGTACTTCACCGAGATGGGGTCCATGATTTTCAGATCGGGATCAGGTCTGCGCTCGACGACACGTCCGCGAATCTGCACCTCCTCGTAGGGATTCTGGAAATCGACGATGGACAGCGCCACCCGCGGCTCGCGCTTTGTATTGCGTCCTTTCAGGGAATTCTCTCCCGTACAGATCACGATAAACTCGCTGTCCCGGCCCACCCAGATCGGCGTGCTCTGCGGAGATCCGTCAGGCATCAAGGTTGCCAAGTGTGCAAAATTGGGGCGGTCGATCAAACCGGTAACGTCAGAAGTAAGTGTGATTCCCATGACAAGTTCTCCCGAAACACAAGTGATTATTTCTTGGACGAGCAGCATCACAGAATTGGTCGGAGGTTTGGGAAAGCGCGATTCTCTCGGGACCGATTGGAACCGAGTTTATCTCGCACCCAGCAGGTTGATTCGAAACTGCTGCACGCGATGATTTCCTGAGTCCGCCACGTAAAGACCATCCCTTGGGTCAATCCACAAACCACAAGGCGCCTGAAACTCTTCCGCCGCGGTTCCATTTTTGCCCAGGCGGTAGACTGATCGGCCGTCGCGGTCAAACACCTGAATTCGGTTCAGGAACGACTGCGCGACATAAATGTTCCCTTCCCGGTCGACCGCCAGGCCGTCGCTCTTATCCACCTCCGCGAGCTTAATCTGATTCCGAAAGCGCCCTTTCATGTCGAGGATTTGGAGCCTCTGATTTCCGGCATCAAGCACGATCAAGCTGTTCCCGTTCGTCGCAATCTGGGTCGGTTTCCTGAACTCCCCCGCCTGCGCTCCTCCGCCACGTTTCCCAAAGTGAGCTACGATGTGCCCCTTTCTGTCGAGCGTGATCACCATGTCGCGGCCCGCGTCGCAAACATATATGCGCCCCGTTGCCGCATCGACTGCGATTCCTATGGGTGCTTCGAAATAGGATTCCCGCCGCCGCTTGCCCAGATAGCCGCGAAATTTCCCGCCTGCGTCATAAATCGAAACCGACCCGAGCCTGGCATCGCTCACATACAAATTGCCCTCGGGGCTGACTGCAAGGCCGACGGGTTGCTGGAGCCTGTCACTGTGTGCGTCCAGCAGAAAATATCTCGACTGATCGAAATCAAATACGTGAACCCCGTGCTTACCTGGATCCGCTACGTAAAGGCGATGGGCGGCATCAGTGGCGATGGCGGTTGGCGCTTCAAGAACATCGGCCGTCGCCGAACCTTCTTTGGGACCTGCAATGATAGTGAGCGTGCGGTCGACGACGGGGTGTGCTTGCTTCACATCCTGTGCACTCGAAATGCTGCGAACAAAACTGAGAAGCGGTCGCGAATTTTTCGCGTCGGATTGAGACTGCGCAGATGCCGAACTTGTGGTCTGCGCTGCGACGCTGGTCAGCAAGAAAACATACGCAGTCCATACAGCAAGGCAGCGTTGAACCGATCCCAATGCGAGTACCATGCCTGCGGCGCTTAGTGGCGGTGCGGACTCCGAAACCAACGAGTTCCCACACGCTATTTTTGAACACACCTTAATCCCCGCGCAGACCTTACTTCCAAGGTTGGGATTATTAAGCCGAGATCAAACCGGCTGCATCCAGCTTGCGAAGCTGCCGTCCCTCCGCTGAACTAGTCCCTGTCACGACAAAAGGCAGGTCCCGCGCAACGCTCGGGATTTCACCTGCGGGCTGCAACGCCCGCAAAACGGCTCAACTTGGGAAACTGGTGTCCGCGTCCCGGCTCACGCAAAATGAGAGCCTTACCAACGGGCAGTATAAGGCAGAATGCGGACCCGTCGCCGCCGGATGAACACGAATCTAGAAACAAGTGTCGGCCGTGGATGGCGGCTTCAGTTCGCGCGACGACCGCGTCTCGTCAGCCGAAAAAAACGCCGCTATCGTTGCTGAGGTTGTTCATTCACGGACACTCTCCGGTGAAACCGGACACGCAACGCCCTTCCAATGCGCCCGCGAGAGCCAGCAACCCGCTTCGTTCTCATAGACTTGCATTGCGCCACCGTGGCTCTCTAATTGCACTTCTTTCCATGTAACCATATCGTCGCTCAGGGGCCGACCATGACGAACCTGTTGCAGGATCTGCGATTCGCCTTGCGCCAGATGCGGTGCTCTCCCGGCTTTGCCGCGACCGCGGTCTTCACCCTGGCGCTCGGGATCGCCGCCAACGTCATCGTCTTCGGCGTGCTGCAAGCATTTGTCCTGCGGCCAATTGACGTGCCCAATGCAGCGCGTGTGATGACGCTCGCGCACAAAGATCAGGACTATCCGATTTTCTCCTATCCGGAAGTTCGCGATGTCCGCGACGGAAATACGGTGTTTTCTTCGGTTGCCGCCCAAATGATCCAGAATTTTGGCCTGGAGGCCAATGGCGTCAGCCGACCTGTCTGGGGAGCTGAAGTGAGCGGGCAATACTTTGAGGTGGCTGGCGTCAAGCCGTTCCTGGGGCGTCTGCTGCAGCGCGCCGATGACGATCATCCCGGAGCATCGCAAGCAGCGGTGCTTTCCTGGCCGGCATGGCAGAGTGATTTTGGAGCGGACCCCAACATCGTTGGAAAGACGGTACGCCTTAACAAGCAACCCTACACCATCGTCGGCGTTACCCCGGAAGGCTTCTACGGGACCGAGAAATTTGGGTACCTGGACATCTTCGTACCGATGGCGAATGAAGCATCGCTCGACGGGGTGAACTGGCTTGAGTCGCGGCATGATGCGCAGGTCTATTCGATTGTGCGTATGAGGGACGGGGTCACGATGCCCCAGGTGCAAGCTGAGTTGGACACCATCGCCGCTCGCGTCGCCCGGCAGTATCCGAAGGATGAGGAAAAACTGTCGTTCAAGCTGACACGGCCCGGCCTGATGGGCGATTTTTTTGGCAAACCGGCACGCGCTTTTCTGGCTGGAGTGTTGGGATTGGCTGGCATTGTTCTGCTCGCAGCCTGCGCCAACCTGGGCGGTCTGTTCGCGGCGCGTACGGCAGATCGCACACGCGAGATTGCCATCCGCATGGCCGTTGGATCGAGCCGCTGGCGCATCGTTCGCCAGATCCTTGCCGAGGCCATTGTGATTTCGATCTTCGGGGGTGCGTGCGCCTGCGCATTAGCATGGATCACGATCCACCGACTGGGTAACTGGCATCCACCCACCGAATACCCGCTGAGTTTTCATTTAACGCCACAGCCGTCGTTGATCCTGGTGGGGTTGCTCATCTCGGTGCTCGCCGGCGTAGCGTTCGGGGTGATGCCGCTGCGCCAGATATTCAAGGCCGATCCCAACGATGCCATCAAGAGCGGCGGCACCCCGCCTTCTGCAGGACGGCGCTGGGCACTTCGGGATGTGTTGCTGGCGGCGCAGATCGCCCTCTGCTGCATCACCGTCACGGCAGCCTTTGTCTCGTTGCGTGGCTTGGGTAAGGCACTGAGCATGAACATGGGTTTCAACCCAAAGCATGCGGTGCTGACGAAGTTCGAGTTGAGCCAAGCCGGTTATTCGAACCAGTCCGCCAGCCATTTCCAACGCCAACTTCTGGAAAGGGTCTCGCAGCTTCCCGGGGTGACAGCAGCAGCGTATGCCAACACCACTCCCCTCTCTCTGGATACGACTGCCCTTGACGTGTTCCCTCACTCAGCTACAGATTTCCGGCCCTCAAAAAGAGCGTTTGGCAGCTTTGAATACTGGGTCTCACCTGGATTCTTTACCACCGCTGAAACACCACTGCTTTCGGGACGCGATGTAAGCTTCAGCGACACGGCGGAGACGCCATCCGTGGCCGTTGTCAATCAGGAATTCGCCCGGCGCCTCTTCCACTCGGAGGATGCCGTCGGCCGCTATTTCAAGAACAACTCCGGCCAGCCTGTCCAGATCGTGGGGGTGGTGGCGGACGGTAAGTATTTTGCGCTTACGGAAGATCAGAGAGCGGCGGCATTCTTGCCGATCTCACAGCACGCAACTGCGCACACATCGTTCATCGTGCGCACACAGCCAGAT
>Ga0209698_10008149_pt1 | contig 10861 bp, 7 predicted proteins | sample LitLauG_LLR_2012_FD_187203 | JGI IMG/M metagenome (GOLD analysis project Ga0209698, IMG submission 187203) | Freshwater sediment microbial communities from Pennsylvania, USA - Little Laurel Run_MetaG_LLR_2012 (SPAdes) (version 2) | ecosystem: Environmental > Aquatic > Freshwater > Creek >... | reverse complement strand
CGGAAATACCTGGATCATTTTGAACGTCGGCGGCGGCCCAACACCCGACAAGCCGACGGTCGTACTCAGCGTCCCCGACCCCAATAAAATCAACAGCTTTATGAACATACGAGTTGCGGATATTCAGACATGTTACGAATTATGGAAAAGCCGTGGAGCAGAGTTTATCACGGAGCCGATCCCCAAGTACGGCGAGATTCGCTGCTACATCCGAGACCCAGACGGCTATATCATTGAGGTTGGACAAAGTACAGATGTAAAATACGGTTAACTGTGGGCGATATAGGAAATGGACTCTTCCGCAGGTACTACTGTTGCAAGATTTATCCCGGTAAATTGCCAAAGCAAATGCGATAAAAAGAATTCCCAAATCTGGGCCTCCCGTACGCAGCTCAAGCAAATCGCCAAGCACCTCCAAATGCCATTTGAATTATCATTCACTTTCCATTGTATTTAGCTTCAGCACCAGCAGCACATACAATCCGGGCGAGATTTACAAAATATGATCCGAATCACTCGATTCATCTGGAAAACCAGCAACCGGTTGTTCCGACAAAAGAAATCCATATAACAAGCTTTACCTTTCCCGAGTTTTCTTTAATGCTATTATAGTGAGCACAGGAATGCTGCAATGTCTTCAAAAACAGTAAAATGTGGACACAAGCTATACCTTTGTACAACGGATCCTCTGCACCTGCGTAGGTTTTCCGGTTTTATGTCATTCATATTTTTTACTATTTAATATCGCACCCGAAGACCCGACAATCGGACAGATCATGATCTTGATTGTTGTAGTCTTTCCACATCCACCGATGCCGGGTAAAATAATATTCCCGCCTTCCTTAATATCAGAACAAATATTGTTTATGGCAATTTTTTGTTCAAAAACGTTCCTGATACGATAAACATTTATCGTGATGATTACATATCGATCCGCATAAAAAGATTATTGATTGACTCAGCATAAGTGGGATGCGCAAAAATGTGATACTTCAGTTGTTCAGCTGTTATACCGGCAAGCATACATATCTGTAAAAGGCTCATGATCTCGCCGGCACCAAAACCAAGAATAGATACGCCTAAAACTCTTTTGGTATCCGCATCAACAATGGCCTTCATAAAACCTCTTGTTTCACCTGCTTCTATGGCCCGCGCAACATTGCTCATAGGAAGTTTTGCTATTTTATAATTCAATCCCGCGTGTTTTGCCTCCATTTCATTTAACCCGATACGGCCTAATTCAGGATCAATAAAAACACAATAAGGTACCTGCCTGTTATCAATTGTCATATTGGCCGCGTCTAATAAGTTACCTGCTACCACTACATAATCATTATAAGAAATATGCGTGAAAGCGGGGCCGGCTTTTACATCTCCTAAAGCGAATATATTTTCTACATTAGTCTGCAGTCTTGAATCTATTTTTATATAGCCTTTTTCATCTTTATGAACGCCGGTTTTTTCAAGATCCAAATTGTCTGTATTAGGCATTCGCCCAATAGCAACTAAAACATGAGATGCCATTAATACCTCTTCTTTGCTGCCTTTTAAAATGTCAATTGATATAGATGAATCATTCTTTAGTACCACAGATCTTACTTGCGTCTCAGCAAAAATGCTCATTCCCTCACCCTGTAATATTGCAGAAACCCCGTTTGATACATCCACATCTTCTCTTGATATAATGCGATCGGAACGTTCAATTATCGTAACCTTACTGCCAAAACGCAAAAACATTTGTCCGAATTCCAATGCGATATAACTTCCTCCAATAATCACAAGATGTTCCGGAACTTTATCTAATTGCATTATGGTAGTTGAGGTCAGAAATGATATATCCCACAAACCTTTTATATCGGGTATTACCGTCCTGGCGCCGGTATTGATGAATATCTTATCCGCGGTTATAAATTCAGTACCTCCAAACCGGAGTTCGACCTTTATAGTTTTATAATCTGAAAAAACAGCAAGTCCATATATCAGGCGAATGTTTGGAGCCGCCATTAATTTTTTTTCTATGCTATTTCTAAATTCTTCAACAATATTATTTTTTCGAAGTAATACTCCTTGCAGGTCAACCTCAATATTTCCGGAAGCTATACCGTATTCTGCAGACCGGCGTGCCTGGAATACACTTTTTGCGGATGCCACCATTGCCTTGGTCGGTGTGCATCCATAATTTATACATGTTCCACCGACAAATGCTTTTTCAACAATCGCCACCTTCCAGCCTTTCGCTGCAAGCCTGTTTGCAAGTGGTGTTCCAGCTTGTCCTGAACCAATTATTATCGCATCATATTTTGACTTCATTTTCTGTATTTTATCGCATCTAGGCAGCTATCCAAATGGTATCTGCGGACCTTCCTTTTGAATCAAGCATATCCCTTTTCAGAAAAAATCCTCTCTTGGTTGCCAATTTAGTTATCGAATTTAGAGAGTATCTTTTTGATATATCTGGCGATACCGAGAGCTATTCATGATCTGCCGTAACATTCTGTCTCCAGTCTCATTATGCAAACATTTAGAAGTTCTCTGTTTGGAAGCCATTCTTATCCCTGTAATAGAATCTTCGTAAAAAATGCTATTCTGATGTGGTGGCCCTTCTTTTATTTTCCAGGGGGGGCCAACAAACATTGCCATATTATCAAATTTTCCGAGAAGTTATGAAATATTTTCAAACACTTAAAGTGGAAACCGACGGAAGAAAATCGTATTTGTAAGGCAAAAAGAAATCTCCCCATATATAAATGGGATAATAAACCAGAGGGCCGCTGCTATAATTTGCTTTTCCTAAGTAACGTAACAAGGCCTGTTTGAAAGAAATATTTTTATCTGAAATGCAAAAACACCAGTAATTAGGTCTTATGTTTAAGACAAGGCAAAATGAATTTAATAATTTTGTGACATTGACGGTTTGTGACTAAAAGATGATTTTTCCATAACTATATACTCTTCAAAAAATTTGATTATTAGTGAGAGGGGTGCCCTCCCGATTAATTTAATTAGGTTAAGCACCAATACGATCGAGGCAACCCAGGATTCACTGGTATCCTGCAGTCTGGCTTTGATCCTATTCATTCCATAAGCGGTTTTCGCCTGGCCGAATTTGCCCGCAATCGGATTGCGTTCCCCAGGCCTGATGTGATTCTCCACTGCCAGAGAAGGACGTCCCAGCGGTTTTGCCACCAGGAAGATTTGTCGTTCTTTCAGTTTCGCTCGATTATCCCGGGTGCAATAAATTTTATCTGCAAATACCTTGTTCGGATAATAACCGAATCTTCTTTTATATTTTTCTACGGTACTAAGTAATCGGCCGCCTTCGTTAAATGCGTCCCACGATAAATCTTCTAAAAAAGTAATGCCATTCATAATGCTCATTTGTATTTTGGCTCCAAATTCCACGTACGCGTTAGTCTTTCCTCTAACGATAGGCCGTACGTGCGGTTGATGAATGCTGACAATTCGGTGCTCTACGGAATGTGTTTTGTCATCATACATGAACTTTTGTTGGTCATACAACGTTTGAATTACCAACAGATGCATCGTTTAATAAATTCAATTCTGTAGGATAGCTTATGTCCTGTGGGCAGGCCGTTGCGTCCACTATTAAGTCTCCTTTATTCTCCCGAACCTTAACCGAATTTTCCTGCACCGCCTCCTGAGGAGAGTCATTGATTAATTCTTTGTCAGAGTCGTAGATTGTTTCCTTAGGTTTTAATTCACTTGATTCCACACCGGGCATATTATTATCCGGCGGACTTTCTTCGTTATTGTCTTTCTTTTCCTCACTCACCAATCCCATTATTGTTTCATTAATCTCATTTATCTGGTCTGCTCCGAAGCGTTTACGCAAATCAACAAACAACGAAGGATCAAAAACCGGCTCAGAGCTAAAACCAGAATAGCCAATAAAATATTGCATGTAAACATTCTCCTGAATCTGTTGAACTACTTCACGATCACTCAAGTCACACATATGTTTAATGAATATGGCCCCAATTGCCACTCTTGGATTTATTCCATTCGCTCCAGTAAACAAGCTGTTCAGTTGCCTTTGATATACATTGGCAATCTTATCCCAGGGAATTTGTTTAGCTAGTCTTACCCAGCGATTATTAGGGTCTAAATGTTTGGTAAACGGAGATTCAAAGCCCACTAACTCTAGCTGCTTTGGACTGACATATGGAGCTTTGGATGCACGGTTCTTTTGAGCTTTTGCCATCTTTCCTTGCACTTTTGGTTAACGCAAGTTAACTAAAACTTACTGCCGTCGCAGTTTTCATAATTAAACAGCAGCCCCTAAATATTTTTTAGTAAAATGAAGTTTAATCGAGTAAAATAACTCATGAGTAACATTCTTGTCCAACCAGGTTTTACAAAATAGTCCAAGATCTGCACTTCGCGTAACATTGTTGATTATCTCACATTTGCCTCTGTTGCAACGAAATAATCGTTCCTGCTAAACTTTATCATTGATTGAAATACAAATTTTGAAAAAATAATCTTGGAAAAATTGATGCTTTTTAAAAATATTCTACTTATCTTTTTCTCGATTCGCAAGGCTTACACCAAAACTCAACCGGAAATTAACTGGTTCACCAGGTGTATACCTCCATTCATTTGTTGCGGAATTGAAAGATCCCAGTGTTTCATAATTGATGTTCGTAATGTTGTACACATTTAAACTAATATTAAATTTTTCGTTGCCGTAGCTTATTGCTGCATCAAGCAAATTATAAACAGGAAGAAAATGAATTTCTTCTCCCGGCATCCAGTTCACTTCCGCGTTTCTTTTGCCCATATGTTGAAAGCCCACGGCAAATGATAGGTTTTTTAATTTTCCGTGAAGCAAATTGTACTTCATCCAGAGATTACCATAATGATCGGGCGTTCCAAAGTTTTTCATGCCAACCATAGTTGAATCAGTATCCCTGGTGATTTTTGCATCTGTATAGGAATAGTTGGCATTTACAGTCAATGCCGGTGCAACATTGCCTGTCATATCAAAATCAATTCCTCTGCTTGTTATCTGCCCTGTTTGAATATAATAGTTAAAGTGTAAAGGGTCTGCTGTTACGGTGTGATTCTTTACGATATCATAAATAGATAAATTCAAGATTAATTTTTTATTAAAAAAATAACTTTTCATACCCGTTTCAATATCATCTCCTGTGAGTGGTGCGAAGGGTTTGTTTTGAATATTTCTTCCTTGCACTGCCCAAAAGCACTGATCATACAGCGCATATACGGAAACATTATCTGAAAACAGCCAGGTTAGTCCGGCACGCGGCAAAAATTTATCGGAGTGTGTATTTCTTTGATAATCAGGAATTGTGGAGTCCGCAAAATAAAGCGGAGCGTGTGTAAAATGACTCCCCAATATTATCACCAATTTCCCGGCAATTTTAATATTGTCCTGCAGATAAAAAGAAGTCCACCCCCAGCGAATTACGAGTGAAGGCACAATTTCAAAATCTCTCAACGAGTCGGGATTTACATAATATTGAGGTTGCTTAAGATTCAGCCCAAATCTTTGTTCTCCCCATGTTCCGCCTAAAACATCTCTGGCACCCGCATTACTGTAATCGACTCCGGCTGCAATTTTATGTTCAATCTGATGTCCCGTCCAAATTTTCCCATCAATATATGCTTGCGCAGCGAAAGCATAATCGCGATAATCGTCAAAATTAGCATCTCTATACAGTGTGTCATTCGAAACCGGCAGATCATCATCCGCATCCAACATATACCCACCCCAGGTGCCATGCACATAAGCCGTCTGCGAGAACAAATGCCAGTTATCGTTGAAATTGTGTTTTAACTGAATACGGTAATACGCGTCCTTGGCATTTATTGCGTCGGTTGCCCCATCTGCTATTGCGAAATTTCGCGGGAGCGAAAACATTTTTCCATTGATAGAAGGTACATCGGTATTATTGCCCGAGGTTTTTCCACGCATGTAATTGCTTTCGGCAGTAATACTTGTGTTTTTATCAGCCTCATATTTCACAGCGGCACATATAAAATATCGATGGGCCCTGCTGAATTGAAAAGCTCTTTCCTGATTGTGCGCACCTAAATTAATGCGGTAAATAAACTTTTCTTTCTGATCAATCGGGCCACCCAAATCCGCCGTTATCCGCATCATATTATAACTGCCATAACCCTCATCAATATTCGCCATTCGTTCCTTGACCGGTTGTTTTGTTATATTATTGATAATGCCACCAGGCTGCGCAACACTAATCATAAATCCGGCGGGGCCTTTTATGAATTCTATTTTTTCAAGCATCGCCACATCTTCCTGTTGGCTCCAGAAATAGCCACCAACGCCATTACGGAACACAGCCCATGTGGCATCTGTGCCGCGGATAATTGGATTATAATCGTTTAAACCACCAGCAACTTTTGCGACACCACTTACAGTTCGAATAGCTTCAGTCATGGATAATGAGCCCTGATCTGAAAGCAACTGATGTGATGTCACTTCAATATTCTGTGGCAATTCGAGCAGGGGCAAATTAAGGCGCATAGATTCTGAAGTTTTTGTAGCAACATAATTTGCACGAAAGTTTGCAGAAACAGTGATTGCTTTTAATTCAGCATAGGTCCCTTTGAGCCGTATTCTCAAAAACTCGGCATCATCTTTTTTCACCTCAATATTAATTGCACTATCAAAATATCCTGCTAAAGAAACGCTGAGGATATACATGCCGGGTTTTATTTTTTTGAATTCAAAATTCCCTTTTTCGTTTGTAATTGTTCCATGGCCTGTCTTTTTTATCAGCACGCTTACATAAGGAGCTGCCTGCCCGTCCGCGGTTGATATATTTCCAGTTATGGTCCCCGCATTTTTCTTCTCGTTTTGTGTAAAAACAAAAAGAGGAGAAATCAGCAAAAAAAGAATCATACGAACTTTCATGGTTACAATTTTGAAAGAACCCGCACAAGATTTTTATTCTGAAAGCAACTACAATTCAACCACTACACAATCTTTCCTCTTATGGCTTTTACAACAGCTTCTGATTTGGAATGCACCTGCAATTTTTTGTAAATGTTCTTGATATGGCCGTTTACAGTGTCTATGCTGATAAAGCAAGTGGCTGCGATCATTTTATAGCTCATTCCTTCCACCAATGATTTGAGGATTTCTTTTTCTCTTCCGGTAAGCGCAGTCGTTGCTTTCAAATCGGGAGATGAATTTTTTTTGAACATCTTCAGCACTTTACTCGCAACACTTGGCGTCATTGGAGCACCACCTTCATAAATTTCTTTTATGGCCGAAAGGATAAATGCCGGTGCCGTATTTTTCAAAATATACCCTTCGGCGCCATTGCAAATGGAATCGAAAATTTTTTCAGTATCTTCAAAAATGGTTTCCATCAAAATTTTTACTTCAGGGAAATTATCTTTCAAAATCTTTATCGCTTCAATTCCTGAAAGCCCAGGCATTTCAATGTCCATCAATATCACATCGGGCATCGATTCCTGGATATCATGTAAAACCCTGTCGCAGTTCGGAAATGCGCCCACGCACCGGAACCCCTCGCTGCCATCAATGAGCTGGAATAATCCTTCACGCAAATTGCGGTTGCCTTCGAATATTGCGACTTTAATACTCATGATCTCAAAGTTAAATCTATTCTTGTTCCCTCTTCAATAACTGATTCAATTTGAAGCTGTGCTTTCATTTCTCCGGCCCTTCGTTTCATACTATTCAATCCATTGCCGGTTGACCGTTGTGTGGTGTCAAACCCTTTTCCGTTATCGCTGATAACCAATTTTACCAATGAACCCTCCCGCAATAGTTGAATGGAAACTTTTGAGGCATCAGCGTATTTTATGAGATTGTTGATAGCTTCTTTGAAAATAAGGAATAAGTTTCTCCGATTTTCGAGCGATAGCTTAATATTGTCCAGGCCTTCATCTGCTTTAAATATGAATTCGATATTCTTTGCCCTCAGCAAATTGAAAGCAAGCGATCGCATCCTTAAAATAATATTCTCAAATGAGTCATTCTCAGGATTGATTGTCCAAACAATGTCGCTCATTGCATCAATTATTTTTCGGGATGCTTCACCAATCATCTCCAGCGCATGCGCATGTTTAGAAGCGTCCTGTTTGGCCACTTCGCTGTATATAGAAATACTATTGAGCGTAGAGCCGATATCATCATGCAGATCGCCTGAAATTTTATTACGGATATTTTGCAAACGGATCACCTCTCGCATGCGGTAACTGTAGATTCCATAAGCTACAGAAGCAACGGCAATTATCATCAACAATCTGAACCACCATCTCTGCCAATAGGGAGGGGTGATGATGAGTTTTATGGATGCGCCTTTTTCATTCCACACGCCATCATTATTGCTTGCTTTCACCCTGAAAGTATATTCACCTGCGCCAAGATTTGTGTAATTGGCAAACCGTCTAGATGCATCGGTATAAATCCAATCCTTATCAAAACCCTCAAGCATGTAAGCATATCTATTCTTTTCCGGATGAATGTAACTCAATGCGGAAAAAGTAAATGAAAAAATGTTTTGCCGATAAGAAAGTTTAATCTCTTTTGTTTCATCGGCAGGAAGATTCAAAATTCCAGTTGAGTCATTTGGCTCCACCGATTTATTGAATACACTGAAATCGGTAATGACCACCGGCGGAATAAATTGATTGTCTTCTAGCTCATTTGGTTTAAAAGCGACAAGCCCTCCTGTGCTTGCAAAGTATAAGGTCCCGTCATCACCTTTCACACAGGTATTGTAATAATATTCATCACCGGGCAACCCATCACTGATATTGTAATTACGGCAAACAGCTTTCTTGTTTTCACCAGATGGGGGAGAGAATTTACAAATGCCTTTGTTGGTGCTCAGCCATAAATTTCCAAACTCATCTTCAAGAATTCCAGAAACAGAATTATCGGGAAGGCCATCCTCTAGCATGTATGATGTGAACTGTTCCGTTCTTTTATCAAACTCATTCAGCCCGCCGCCTTCTGTACCTAACCACACTTTCCCTTTCCCGTCATCATAAACATAGTTAAGATGGTTAATACTGAGAGAATGGGGATTGTTATCATCATGTTTGAAAATCTTTATCCGCCCCGTTTTAGTGTCGAATAAAGTCAAGCCATTTGTCCCGGCAATCCACAGCATTCCTTCCGGGTCACAATACAAATTCACAATTTCGTCATTGCTCAATTGGTTTGTATCAGGATACAAATTTTCAAACCCTGAAAATATTCTTGATTTCAGATCATAACATTTCAATCCATTATTAGTACCTATCCATAGCCTTTTATTACCGTCTTCAACAATACAATTGGATTGATTGTGAAAAGCCGTGTCCTTGTTATTGCCGGTTGAGTGAACGGTTGTAAATCTTCCTGATTTGCGGTCAAGTTTATGCAGGCCCTCATCAAAAGTCACAAGCCAAAAATTTCCATCAGATGCCTCAAGCATTCCGTAACAGAAATTGAAGCCGGTTATTTCATCATTCGGCAAACCAAATTTAAACGAACGAACCCTTCCTTTAACAGGATCGAATTCATGTATGCCGACACCGAATGTTCCCATATAAACTTTTCCCGAATGATCTTTATACAAGCTCAATGGGAAGTGAGAAATAAATTCTTTATCATAATTCTGATATACCGCAAATCTTTTGTTTGTCAGATAACAATTATTCAATCCCCCTCCATTTGCCCCAATCCAAAACACTCCGCTCCGATCTTCAAAGAGGCTTGTGATCTGATCCGAATTCAGCGCATAGCGATTATTTGCATCAGCCCGGTAAGTTTTGAAATTGTCAGTTTCAGGCTCATAGGCGCATAAACCTCCAGCATACATGCACGCCCAGATTGTGTGATGGCTATCTTCGATCAATGCATTCACCGGTCCGGCGCTTAATGAACCTGGATCAACAGCTGAATGATAATACATTTTCGAAAAGTTTGTAGAGGGATTGTAACGGTAAATCCCTCTGTTCCCCAAGCCGGTCAGCTCCAAACTAATCCATATATTCCCCGAATGATCTTGCATTATATGGCTAACCTCCTTTTTGGAGAAAACGTAATTCTTATCGGGCGGGTTAAACAGCTTCAACTTTTTGTGAACGGCATCATAAATATTTATGCCGTTTCCAGTCCCAATCCACAGCAAGCCACCATGATCGATCATTAGGCATTTTATTTCGCGGCTGGATAAAGTATCCGGAAAGATAACATCTGACAGATCAATAAATCTATTTGTCGCGGCTTCATAAAAACTCAAGCCCCTGTCCGTACCGACCCACAGTCTCCCCGTTTTATCGGCAACCAAAGAAGATATATAACCCGACGGGGCCGCGCATTTATTGTTATCCTCAGAGCGATAGACCGTGAAGTTTTCCGTGTGCGGATTGTACTTGCTTAATATGGAAAATGCATCATGAGAGACCCAGATATTTCCCGCACTGTCTTCACAAAGATGGACTGCAGATTTATCGGGGAGCGAATTCTTCTTATTGAGATCAAAATTAAAAGAGGTAAAATTATAGCCATCGAATTTTATCAGACCCGTGAAAGAACTAAACCACATATACCCCTTTCCGTCCTGAAGTATTGAAAGAAAACTAGTTTGGGGTAGTTTATAATCAGCGCTGAAGTGATTGAACCGGATCTTATCGGGCTCCAGTTGGGCAAGGCAAAAAGATGGCATCAAAATGACCAGGATCATATTTATCCGGTTAGGCAATCCGAATGCGCTGAAGTATTTTTTTATAAAGTAGGAAATTCTCAAGGGAACCTTTTTCAGTTCAAAGTTAAGCCTTACAAACCGGCAAACCACCCCCATAAACAGGTGGGTCCCCGGTCAATAAG
>Ga0209698_10008148_pt1 | contig 10861 bp, 11 predicted proteins | sample LitLauG_LLR_2012_FD_187203 | JGI IMG/M metagenome (GOLD analysis project Ga0209698, IMG submission 187203) | Freshwater sediment microbial communities from Pennsylvania, USA - Little Laurel Run_MetaG_LLR_2012 (SPAdes) (version 2) | ecosystem: Environmental > Aquatic > Freshwater > Creek >... | reverse complement strand
GGCCCCTGGTGTGGGCCGATACGATCTCGATTGTAGGAGGTTCGTCCGAGGCGGAGCGCGCCGTTACCTCCCCGGCGTCCGCGGCCCAGGACACCCGCGTCATCTCGTTGCCTGCCCCACCGCCCAAAGCGGTCACCCCGGCGTCCCCGGCCCCGTCACCAGTTCCTCAACGCCCGAAATCCGTTCTGCCGCCCGAATTCCGCCAGGAGAGCGCCCTGTATCTGCAACGGCTCATTGGGACTTGGACCCTGACCCAAGCCCGCGATCTGCTGGGCGAGCCGCTCCGCCAAAGGCCTTCCTTTGACGATGATAAATCCCCGGTCGGCCAGATCTATGCCTTCCCCGACCCGAGCAGCCGCTACCACGAAATCGAGTTGGATTTCGACTTGGATTCCGGTCTGCTGCACGGTGTGTTTGTCTTTCCTCTGCAGTTGACCTGGCAGGACTGCCGCCGCCAGTGGGGCGCTGACGTAACCGCTACCGAGGTGGCCAACGGACGCACCTTCTACTCCTATACCAATCGCCGGTTGGATGTGTTGGTCGAGCGTGGTGGAAAAGTCGTCAGCCTGGGCTTATACTGAGGCGTCCGCAGCTCCATTAAGAATCGGAAACCTGCCGGATGCGCCATACGTTTATCAGTTGGATAAGCGTAGTCGCCGCAATGGCGCTATAGTGTACCTAGACAGGAGTTTTCGGATGAACCCGCGTTCAACAGTCCTCTTGGCCATCCTGGCGACACTCAGCCTTTCGGCTGGCGGCGCTTTCGCGAAAGACAAAAAAAACGACCCCGAGGAGATCGGCAACCGCGACGTTGGCAAGGGCGTGAATTTCTATTCTCTCGAGAAGGAAATCGCGCTGGGCAAGCAGTTGGCCCAGGAAGTCGAGCGCCAAGCCAAGATCATTGATGACCCGATCATCGCGGAATACGTCAACCGCGTGGGCCAGAACCTCGTTCGGAATTCCGATGCCAAGGTGCCTTTCACGATCAAAGTACTGGATTCGGAAGAGGTGAATGCCTTCGCACTCCCCGGCGGCTTCTTCTTTGTGAACTCCGGCCTTATCCTCAAGGCGGAAAGCGAGTCGGAACTGGCCGGTGTAATGGCGCACGAGATCGCCCACGTGGCCGCACGGCATGGCACCAAGCAGGCTACCCGGGGCGAGATTATCAATCTGGCTTCCATTCCGCTGATTTTTATGGGCGGCTGGACCGGATACGCGATCCGCCAGGGCGCGGGCTTGGCGATCCCCCTCGGCTTCTTGAACTTTTCCCGTGCCTTCGAGAGGGAAGCCGACTACCTGGGGCTCCAGTACCTTTATAAGACTGGCTACGACCCAACCGCCTTTGTCGATTTCTTCGAGAAGATCCAGTCGATGGAGAAGAAGAAGCCCGGAACCGTTTCCAAGGTGTTCTCCACCCATCCGATGACCGACGACCGGATCAAGTCGGCCCAAGGGGAGATTCAGAAGATCCTGGTGGCCAAGCCCGAGTACGTGGTGAACACTTCGGAGTTCAACGACGTGAGAGGCCGCCTGGCGATGCTCCACAATCATCGTAAGGTGGAGACCGAAGATCCGAACCGGCCGCGCTTGCGCCGGGCGCCAGGCAGTGGGACTGGTCCCGTCGATGAGAACGGCGACGATAAGCAAAAGCCCGATCAGGACGAGCGGCCCACCCTGAAGCGCCGCGCGGATCAGTAGACTTCCGGCTGTATCTGGGCTGCTAAGATTGGGAACATGGATTTGCGCTACCCCGTCGGGAAATGCACATATCCCCCGATCGTCTCCGCGGAAGAACGAAAACAGTATATCGAGGAAATTGCGTCCGCTCCCACCCGGTTCCGCGAGGCCGTCGCGGGGCTCAACGGTCAGCAATTGGACACTCCCTATCGCCCCGGTGGTTGGACCGTACGACAGGTGGTCCACCATGTAGCCGACAGCCACATCAACTCGTACGTAAGATTCCGGCTGGCGCTGACCGAGGACCAACCCACTGTCAGACCCTATGATGAGCAGAAGTGGGCGGAGCTGACGGATGCCAGCACCGCCGAGCCCGCCATTTCCCTTCAACTGATCGACGGGCTTCACCAGCGCTGGACAGCACTCCTGCTCTCACTCTCCGCCATCGACTTTGGCCGTCCTTTGCACCACCCGGAGTTGGGTGTGCTTCGGCTCGATACCTACTTGGCGTCTTATGCCTGGCACTGCCGCCACCATGCCGCCCACATCACCTCGCTGCGCCAACGCATCGGCTGGAAATAGTCGCAAATCCCCGGTGACCGGATCGCCCCGTGGAGCGTCCAATAAGGCAGAGTACCCGATAGGCCCGGCGCTGTATAATGGTTACAAGGGCCCCCTGGAGTTCCATCACTTATGAGCAGCCGTCTTAAGTACATTGTCGTGAGCACTTCGACGTGTGTCACCGTTTTGCTCCTGATCGGGAGCGTTCTGGGCCAAGGCGCGCCCCAGGACGATACCTATAAACACATCGGCGTCTTCACCGACGTCGTTTCCCGGATCAAAAGCGAGTACGTGGAAGAACCGGACATGAAGAGCGTCACGCTGGGCGCTCTCAACGGCATGCTGGAAGCGATCGACCCGTTCGCCAGTTACCTGAACGCGGATCAGTATAAGGACTACCAAAAGAACAAGGATGCCAGGCGTCCCGACGTCGGTCTGATTCTCTCGAAGAAGTTCGGTTACGTCGGCGTGGTGGGCGTCATCCCCGGATCTCCGGCAGCCAGAGCCGGTTTCACCACCGGCGACATGATCGAAAGCATCAAAGATATCGCCACGCGCGATATGCCGCTGGCCTACGCCGACCTGCTGCTGAAGGGCGATCCCGGTTCCACGGTGGAACTGAGCGTGGTTCGCGTGCAGAGGCCCGAACCGCAGGCTGTCAAGCTTACGCGTACCGTACTGGCGCTGCCCGCGGTGGAGGATCAGATGCTGGCCGGGCAGCAAGTCGCGTACGTGAAGCCGGGCGCGCTTTCGGCGGCGAAAGTGAAAGAAACCGCCGCTGAGATCGAAAAGCTGCAGAAGCAGGGCGCGCAAAAAATCGTCCTCGATCTCCGCAATACCTCCGTGGGCGAACCCGAGGATGGCATTGCCTTTGCCAACCTGTTCCTGAACAAAGGCCGAATCACGTATCTGCAGGGCCAGCGCGTGGCGCGGCAGAATTTCGACGCCGATCCCTCCAAGGCCATCACAACCCTTCCGGTCGTGGTTCTCACGAACCGCGGCACTGCGGCCGCGGCAGAAATTGCCGCTGCCGCGCTGATGGACAACAAGCGTGCCGAACTCGTCGGCGAACGCACCTACGGAGACGCCTCGCTCCGTCGCGCCATCACCATGGAAGATGGATCGGCTATCATCCTGTCGGTCGCCAAATACTACGCCGCCGACGGCAAAGCCATTCAGGATAACGGCGTCACACCGAAAAACGCCGTGCTCCAGACCGAACCGCAGGTCGAGTACGACGACAATGGCGAGCCGTTGCCGGAAGCCAGGAAGGACCAGACACCGCAGCCGCAAAAGAGACTGGAGGAAGATCCCATGGTCAAGAAAGCCTTGGAACTCCTCGGAGTCAAAGCCTGACCGGTCGCGTGCCCGGTCTTACAGGGTCTTCAAGTACGCCACCACGTCGGCCTTTTCCTGATCGCTGAGGATATCTTTATACCCCGGCATCCCGTTGCCGCCCTCGTCGATCTTGGCCTTGATGTTGGCCTCGTTCGCGGCTTTTCCGTTTACGAGTTTGTCGTGTTTGAAGAGTCCTTTTAGTCCGGGGCCAATCTTTTTCTCGGTGCTGTCGGCATTGTGACAGACGCTGCACTGATCGAAAACCTCTTTGCCCTTTTCGGCGTTGCCCTTTTGGGCAAAGGCCGCGGTGGAACCGGCGGCCAGTGCCACCGCAAAAACCATCACACGAATTCGGTACATGAGGATATATTACAGGATTCAGGCCAGGGCTTTCTTGGGCCTTTGAATGTCGGCGATACTGACCACCGGCTTGTCGAACACCGTCATGTCCTGCACCAGGCGCTCCACATCCACTCCGTCCTCCAGCAGGATCTCATGTTCGATCCAATCGGAAAGCGGGATATTGCGGAAGTACATACGCTCCTGGAGCACCAGCGCACGCCGTGTCTGCGTGAGCAGGCGATTCTCGCGAGTGTAATGGCGTTGCTCGACCCGCAATTCACCCAGAAAACCTTCCAGGGCGTTGCGCTTGGCTCGTTCTTCCGCGGCGCGGATACTGGGCTCCAGGTTGGCCCCGAAAGAAGCCTTCTCCGCGTCCATGGCGCCACGCTCCTCGGCCAGCGTTTCCCTCTCTCGCGCCAGCTTGACTTCCATGCGCGATTCCATCACAAACCACACCAGCAAGCCCGAAGCCACAGCCACAAAACCGGGCAGCAGGACCCAGAGCAGGGTTTCCATGGGGTTAATGTTAACTTCGGCCCGCGGGCGGAGACTAGATATCAAAGGTCCAATGTAGAGCCATAACCGAAGTTGCCGGGCAAGAACCCCTTATTGCTGCGTGCCGTCGATCTTCTGCCCCGCCAGGGTGTAGCGCAATTCGCCCCAGCGGAACGAAACGAGAGGCCCCACGATCGAGGACAAACGCGCCTGCAGCCCGGCTCCGAATCCCTGATGTTTGCCCAGGAAAACCGCTCGGCCGAGCAGAACGTCGGCGCGCCGCATCGCTCCCTGGTCCTCGCCTCCGTAGTGACGGGCGCGCGCCTCCGGCACCAGCAGGATCTTCCTCGATCCTCGCCGGATTTGTGCCGCCAGGTCGGCATCGCTGCCGAATTGTCCGTACCGCTCGTCGATTTGCCGGATGGATTTGATGACGAAGGCGCGCACCATCAGGGCGGCGCCGCGTGGATAGGTTACGGGCACGGGAGCGCCATCGGCGGGCTCTGCCGGCAGGTATTCGCCGTCCGGCGGCAAGGTGCCGAGTTGCGGCGCCGGCCGCCCCTCGCCATCCACCAGCAGCGGACAGACCGCCGCGGCTTCCGCCGTTGTATCCAGGGCCTCGGCCAGCCGTCCGATGGCTTCCGGCTCGACTTCGGTGTCGTCATGAAGAAAAAAAACGTAATCCCCCTCGGCCGCGCGCCAGCCGATGTTCAACGCCTTGGTGAGTCCGAAGTTTTTGGGTAACCGGAAAAAGCGGACGGCCGGAAAGTCCGCTTCCAACTGCGCGCTGCCATCGGTGGACCCGTTATCCACGCCGATCACCTGTAATGTTTCGCGGCCTTCGGATTTTTCCAGCGACTCCAGGCAGCGCCGTAACCGATCCGCCCGGTTATGGGATACCACCACCACGGAGACGCGCGGCGGCGCTGGTTTTTCCTGATTCGCTGGGGGCGTCAAGCCACTAGCATAGCGCGGGCAGCAGGAGGCCTGCCGGCAGCCACGCGCCTAAGGCCGGGAATCCATCGCCGCTCCCCGGATTCGTCCGCTCCCCGGGTCCTGTACGAACGCCACCAGCCGGCCGTCTTTGGCGGCCTCCCCTACCGTTACGTCTTTCGTGAATGGCGTGCGGCCGTTCCATTTCCCGATCTGCTCCATGCGGCGCACGACCGCGACATGGTGGAGTTTCCGGCCCCGGTTCTCGCCGCGAAGGACTTGGGAAGTCGCTCCACTGTCAGCCCAGACCAGGTAGACATTGCCGCCGTGAGGGGCGACATCGATTTCCACATGAACATTGGCCCCCGCGCGCGATAGGCGCAGATTGACTTTCCCGGCTTTGGCCGCGGAGCCGATTGCGGATAGGGCGCGGCGGGCATCGCTCCCGACGAATTCGGTCACACCGTCGACCACCATCTGAGGGGTGTATGGGCCGGTCAGGTGGAAGCGCTCCCCATAATCCTCCTGCCGGCGGCTGAACATCGGCGAGGAGTACGGATCGGACCAGCCGAGGTGGTTCCAATAATCTACGTGCTCGCTGAGCACGATGATCCCGGCCCCTGCCACCGGTTGTAACTGGTCCAGTTTTTCGAGCAAAGCATCGGCCGGCGGACAGTCCGAGCAGCCTTCGGAAGTGAACAACTCCACCAGCACCGGTGTCCGCGCGGGCTCAGCCCCGGCGGCGATAACGGCCCCCATTACGAGAATCGCGAAGTTGCTGAATGGAATTCTCACGCCAGGATATTGCGCAGCTCAACGGTCAGGCCCAGCATTTCGCACTGGTACGTGTCCACTACGCGGAGCCAGTTCTCCTTGCGAAACACTCCCGCAACTGTTCGGGCCAGGTCACGCTCAAGTCCGGCTGTAACCAACCCTTAGTCATCTGATACCCGGTTTCGAACCAGACACGCGACAGGGGAACCACGGTTTGCAATAAGACCAGAAACCGCTTCGCGATTTCCTTGTGAGTGGTCTTGGCAGGCGGCCATTCGATCAATTCCCCGTCCAGAAGTTCCCGCTTCCCGGGAGCATCCTCCAATTCCAGAAACTCCTGCCAACTGATGGGCGTGGTGACGCTCATAGCTGTATTCTACGACGGCTAACGCCGCAGGGTGCGCGTTAGCTCCGGCCGAGCCACCGGATTGCCGTAAACTTCGATCCAATCGACGCGTGTGCCTCCACCCGGTCCGCCGCCGCTGCCGCGCATCAGGTCGGTGAAGCCCACCTCGTCGACTCTGCTCCGATCGGGATCCTTCTTCCATTGGCCGTCTATGGTTTCCACCACGCCCCGGCTGATGTCCAGTCCCCGCCAGCGGACATCGGCGAGCGGGAACTCGGTCACCACCCAGTCGCCGGCGTAACCCTCCACGTGGTCTCCTACCAGGAACGTGCCATCCGCCAGCTTCAGCACCGGTCGCAGCAGGTGAAAGCCTGCCATCTTGGTGCGCCATCTGATTTTTGCCACCGGTCCGCTCAGGTCTACGTAGTTGTTCTTTTCCCGAAGCGTGACGGCCCAGTTCGTCGGGGAGGAGCCCGACCAAATATACGTGGGGTCGTCCTTAGGGGCCGTGTGGCGTACGACGCGCACGTCCATACCCGGTGGACCGTACAGCTTGAGTTCCAGGTTCGGACTCTCCAGGTGATCCTGGCGGACGCCGGGCTCTTGTTTACCGTCGGTCACCAGGGGATCCTTCCAACTCTCGCGCAAGAACAGCGGAGGCCGGCGATCCTCGGGATACACCTTGGGCGCCGCGGGCTGTTGCGCGAAAGCAGCGCATGCGATCCACGCAACGCACGGTAATGAGCGGATTGGGATGGTCAGGTTGCGCCGTAGCATGGCGAATATCCTGAGTGACATTCTATCCTGAGGGGGATCGCCAGGCGGTTCCGGATTTCCTTGCGCCCAGTCACCTCTACCGCTCCCGCCGTACCACCCGCCCGGGTTTGGCGCCGGTGTGCTCGCCGTCGCGCATCACCGCGACCCCGTTGACCCACACCGCCGAAACCCCCGTCGCGTACTGCATGGGCTTTTCGAAAGTAGCGTGATCCTGGATCGTCTGCGGATCGAAAACCACCACGTCTGCGAAGTAGCCTTCCCGCAGCATGCCGCGCCGCGCGATTCCAAGATTAGATGCCGGAAGGGAGGTCATCTTGCGCACCGCCTCTTCCAGCGGCAGCAGCTTTTCGTCGCGCACATATCGCGCATACACGCGGGCGAAGTTGCCGTAGGCCCGCGGGTGCGCGCTCGTTTTCAGAAAGACTCCCTCGATTCCCCGCGAATCCTCGTCCGAAGCGAAGCTTACCCACGGAAGAACGATCTGGCGCCGGACATTCTCCTCGCTCATCAGGAAATACACCGTCCCCACCCGTGAATCGTCTTCGACGACCAGATCCATCGCGGCTTCCTCGGGAGAAGTGTGGCGCAGGCGCGCGACTTCGCCCAGCGTCTTGCCCGTCAACGGCTTCAGCTTGTCGCTCTTGAACCCGATCAGCAGCACCTTGTCCGGCGATCCCGTGGCCAGATACAGGTTGTCCCACTGGCCGCGCGGCGCCCGCATCTCCTCCTTCACGCGCTTCCGGATGGAAGTGTCCTGCAGCCGCTTGCGCCAGGCTTCCAGCCCGCCTTCTTGCACCCACGGCGGCATCGCGGCATCCAACCCCGTGGCCCCGGCCGTGTACGTGTACATATCGGCGGTAATCTGCAAGCCTGCGGCGCGCGCATCTTCCACCTTGCGGATCACCTCCGAATACCGGCTCCAGTTCTTCTCACCCGACACTTTCAAGTGGTAGATCTCCGCTGAAATCTTGGCCCGCCGCGCGATCGATATCAACTCGTCGATAGCCTCCATCTCGCGGTCGCCTTCGTTCCGCATGTGCGAGACGTAGATCCCGTGATACCGCGCAGCCACCTCGGCCAGGGCCACCAGTTCGTCGGTCTGCGCGTATGTCCCCGGCTGGTATATCAGAGCGGACGCCACTCCCAGAGCTCCGTCCTCCATCGCCCTGGCGGTGAGTTCGCGCATCTGGTCGAGTTCCGCCGGAGTCGGCGCCCGGTTCGCCCGGCCCAGCACGTTCACCCGCGGAGTCGCCGCTCCCAAAAACGAGGCGATATTGGTCGAGATGCCGCGCCGCGCCAGCGTATCGAGCCCCTCGGCCAAGCTATGCCATGTCACCTCGTAGTGGAGATCGATTTCCTGCTTCTCGTACTCTGCTCGCATCGCGTCGTTCAGCGGCCCCATCGATTCCCCTTCGCCGAAAATCTCCAGCGTCACCCCCTGCCGGATATCGCTTTGCGAGCGGCCGTCCGCAAACAGGCCCCACTCCGAGCTCATCATGTTGACGAAGCCCGGCGCGATCACTTGCCCGTGCACATCCCGTTCGGTCTTCCCGCGCGCGTCGCCCAGGTCCCCCACCTTGGCGATCGTGTCACCGTTAATAGCCACGCCGCCGTTTACGCACGGAGTGCCGCTGCCGTCGCAAACCCGGCCGTTTCGCACGACGATATCGTACTGCGGTGCGCCGGCGCACGAGCTGAGAAGAACCGCCGCAACGAATGCCATCGGGAGCGCGACGAGATTTCTCAATAGACCTCCTGTTCTGCTCCGAAATGATATCAGAGTCAGCCGGCCCAACCTTGCACGTCGATTACATCCCTGGTATGCCCTCCCGGAACCACCTGCTTGTGCCGCCGTTGGGGAATCTCACGCATCCGCTCTTGGGTGAAGTGACACAATAGGGTCCTGTTTGTCCGGTATGGCCGCATGTTTTCAATGCCTTCCCTCTCTGGTTCGCTTGGCTTAGAAACTGCACACCGTACGGAATCGTCTGCCGCGGGTAGTGCCCGCCGCAAGGAGGTTCGTATGCTCAAAGCGGCCACAATCTGTCTGACCATCTGCGCAGCCCTTGCCGCGCAGGAGATCCAGAAGGTTCCCATTCAACCCACTACAGCCACTTCTGGCAAGGAAATGTTCACAACATACTGCGCAGTCTGCCACGGCACGGGCGGAAAAGGCGATGGGCCCGCTGCTGCCGCGCTCAAAAAACGCCCGCCGGACCTGACGCAGCTCGCCCGAAAAAACAATGGCACCTTTCCTGAAGTTCAAGTGGCGAATTTCATCACAGGACAAGATGTACTCGCGGCTCACGGCAGCCGGGATATGCCAATCTGGGGCGACTTGTTTCGCTATCTCAGCCCCAATGACCAATCCGTTATTAAGCTGCGAATTGCCAATCTAACCGACTACGTCAGAGCGATTCAAGCCAACTGATTGGAGTCTGGGAAGGCTGGCCCCAACGAAGCCCCGCAGGCTTGGCTTTTGATGGGCCCTCTAACGGGCAGAGATCAGACCGGGGTCCACAATCGGGCGGCCCCGGCCTCTGTTTACGTGTCCTTCGGCTCGGAATACTACCCTGGAATCTCTCTCGATGTGATCTCGTACTGGAATTTGTCCGCATCGAGGCTGTCGATCCGGTGGCCACTCGTTTCAGCCTGCGGATACATAAGGAAGCCGATGGGTGCGCCCGTCGATCCCGACAACGCGACGTCGTGCGCAAAGTTAAACGCCATCCAATTCATTTCCCACGACCCGAACAGTCGCCCTCGCGCCGCTTTTACCTTCTCGTCGTCCAGTGTCCGGTTGCCGGGCGGCTCTTCCAGAACCACTTTCCGAACGTCGGCCGGATCGACTGGGACCCAGCCGTAACCGCCGATGTAGACCTCGGCTCGGCAGTGCTGTGCTTTCGTGATGCTTTCCGACGCCGTCCCCAGACTCGTGTATCCCAGCTCTGATTTGGCGATCCTGATGCCATACGCGTCTCGCGCTGGAAGGCCCGCCGCGCGTGCCAGACCGACATAGAGCGCGTTGAGGTCGGCGCATTTTCCGCCCAGGTCCTTGGATTCCAACATGAAGCGGATGTCGCCTATTCCGCAGCCGCGCGTTTTCGGATCCCGAAACGTGTTATCGACGATCCATTCATACAGGGCGCGCGCCTTCTGGAGGTCCGTCTTCGCGCCTCGAGTGATTTCGGTCGCAGTGGTTTTCACAATGCCGTCTGTCGGCAGCAGCTTTGTCGGTCGGCTGAAATGTTCCAACTCGGCGCGGTCTGTTTTCGGCGCCTTGCCGGGCGCGCTGAGATCGACCGCGTAGTTCTTGGTCGCGACTCGGCTCGTGAGGGTGAGGACCGGTTTCACGCCGGCCGGAAATTCAGCCGCTAGGATTCCGAGTCCGTCGGCCTTGTCTTCGACCATCCTGGCCGTCCCAAGGTCCGCGCTGAACTTGTTGGAGAGCGTCTTCTGGAAAAGTGTCTCGCCGATCAGCGGCGTTGGCAGCCACACCCGAATCGCCTCTGAAGATTTCTGGATTTCGACGCGCGTTGTCACTTCGAACGTGCGCCAACTCCCAAAGGTTGCACCCGCTGCCGGCAGACCCCCTGCACTGGGAAAGGCCACGCTGGC
>Ga0209698_10008147_pt1 | contig 10863 bp, 11 predicted proteins | sample LitLauG_LLR_2012_FD_187203 | JGI IMG/M metagenome (GOLD analysis project Ga0209698, IMG submission 187203) | Freshwater sediment microbial communities from Pennsylvania, USA - Little Laurel Run_MetaG_LLR_2012 (SPAdes) (version 2) | ecosystem: Environmental > Aquatic > Freshwater > Creek >... | reverse complement strand
AGCCTTGTGTCCTTAGGAATTGATAACGCCGACGGCGCGGACGAAATCTGCCAGCAATCCGTACGCGGTTGCGTATAAGCCGGGATTTTCTTCTGTGATCGCCAGGCCGGGGAAGATGTCGGTTTCGAAATAGACATAGGAACTCGTGCCGGAGATTCTAGCCATCGGTTGCGTGCTCAGGATCTTTTCTGGAGCCACACTTGCTTCCACTCCATTCGCTGTCCGGTGAGCGCGGCAGACTAGTTTGAATGCCCATCCGTCGCGCTTTGCGTTCCGGACTGCTTGCGGTGTCAGGTCGCGGATACCTTCGCGCGCGACCTGATCGAGGCGGATTGGCGTATCCATGAGAACCGTGATCAGGGCTGCGGTTTTCACCGCGGCGTCCCAGCCGTCGATGTCGTGGGTGGCGTCGGTTTCGGCGACGCCGAGTTCCTGCGCTTTGTTTAGCGCTTCATCGAAGCTCAGACCTTGTTCCATCTGGCTGAGGATGACGTTCGTGGTTGAATTCAAGATTCCGTAAAAGCCTTGCAGGTGGATGGCGGGGAGTTGGTCGAAAAGAGAGAAGATCGGGACGCCATCCATAACGGTGGACTCGAAGAGGAAGCGCTTGTCTTTACTCTTGGCGAGGTCGCGCAGTTCGCTGTAGGCGTGGACGATGGGGCCTTTGTTCGCGGTGATGGCGTGGGCCCCATGATTGAGAGCGGCGCGGATGTGGTCGACGGCGGGCTGGCCGTTCTTGACGTTGAGGGATGTGGCTTCGAAGAGGACGTCGGCCTGGGCTTTCTTTAGCCAGGGTTCGACTTTGCTGGGTAGGTCGACGCCTCCCCCCGAACTTATGTTTCCTGGTGAGATTTCGCGGGCAGGAGTGCCCGCGCCACACTTCTCGGGATCTATGCCGGTTGGATCGGCGATCCATCCTAGGCGGCGGGAGGCGATTCCCGTAATTCGGACGGTGATGCCGTAGCGGTCACGAAGTTCGGCGGAGCGGTCTTCCAGGAGACGGACTAAAGTCCGGTTGACGTTGCCGAAGCCCAGGAAGCAGAGGTTGTAGGAGCGGATAGAGCCTCACACTGGGGGCTAAAGCCCCGTTTCTTTCTTGACTGAACGCGGCGCTAAAGCGCCGTCCTTCTACCATGCCGCATACGGTGCGGAGCGCTGCGGCCCGATACGACTGGGCCGCCGGACAGCCGAGGCGGCTGTCCCTACACGAGCATTTTTTGTCCCGCGAGCTATCCCATTGCCGTTGTGTGTTCGGGTTTGATCTTGTAGAGGACGCGGACTTCGCCAGGCTGGCCGTAGGGGTATTTATCGACGCCGAGATATTTTTTGGCCAGCTTGTTGATCTGTTCGTTTGCGCCTTCCTCGGTGATCTCGACGACGCGGCCGCGGATTTCGAGATAGCGATAGGGATTCTCGGGATCGATGAGGGCGAGCGCGACGCGCGGATCACGGCGGACGTTCTTATCCTTCTGCCGGCCCCGGGCCGAGTTGAAGATGACATGCTCACCGTCGAAGTCGACCCAGACCGGAGTGACCTGCGGGCGGCCGTCGGGCATAAGGGTGGCGAGGCTGGCAAAAGCCCGTTTCTGGAAGAGATCTTTGTATTTTTCGGGAATGGCTTGCGACATGAGAGCCTCCACAGAGAGATCGAGCAGCGGAGTGTGCTCAGCTGAATTATAACTGGGGCGCAGCGATGAGAGTGGAGTGTACCCCTCCTTCCTGGGCTGTGAGACTTTGATTAGAATCAAATGCTCTGAACTATGACAGACGTGTGGGCGTTTGTTCGCCGGTCTTAGCGAAGAATCCGAAAGCCGCATATAGCTGGATTTTGCTGTGAATAAGGGGAGATTGATGATTCCAGGTTCGGTCTGTCGCAAGCAGTTCCAACTCCGCAACACGATCGTGGTCGCACTCGCGATTTTGGTGCTTACGATTTCTCCATCCGGAGCGTGGGCAGCGAACGCCGCGGCACCGAAGTATCCGCCGACGATTGTGTTTATGACGGATTTCGGCGTGGTAGACGATTCTGTCGCGATTTGCCGCGGGGTGATGTACGGAATCATGCCGGACGTTCGCATCGTCGACCTGACGCACCAGGTGACCGCGTTTTCGATTTTCGATGGAGCGCGCTTTTTGTATGGAGCAACGCCGTACTATCCTGCGGGAACGGTGTTCGTTGTCGTCGTGGACCCGACTGTCGGCAGTTCGCGCAAGGCCATTGTGGCGCATTCGAAGAGAGGACAGTACTTCGTGCTGCCCGACAATGGCGTGATCACGCTGGTGGACCAGCGCGACGGCATTGACGCGATTCGCGAAATCACCAACACGGAATGGATGATCGGCAGCAAGTTGTCGTCGACCTTTCATGGGCGCGACATTTTCTCGCCGGTGGGCGCGCACCTGGCACGCGGCGATGACTGGACAACAGTTGGTCCGGAGATGCCGGTGAAGGATCTGGTGCGACTCGATCTGAAGATCGCGAAGATCGATGATCACGGATTGAACGCGTCCGTTATCGCGACCGACGGGCCATTCGGAAACCTTGTGACCAATGTGGATGGAAGTGATTTTCTGAAGCTCGGCTACCAACGGGGCCAGGAAGTTCCGGTTAAGGTCGGCGACAAGGAATTGAAGATGAAGTTCGTGAAGACGTTCAGCGATGTTCCGGTGGGGGATCCGTTGCTGTACATCGATTCGCGGGGACATCTGGGGCTGGCGGTCAATCAGAAGAGTTTTGCTGAGACCTATGGGATCAGGCCGCCTGCGCCGCTGATGATTCCGCGTGTGGGGCAGTGATTCTCATAACCGTCCTGAGGGCAGCTTGCTTCGCGCCGCTCGGCTTCGCCTTCGCGGGACAGCCGAGGCGGCTGTCTCTACGTGAGCGTGGACGATACGCGCGGCAGGACCGCGCGCAATAGGGCTTCGAATATCGTCTTCACTCGCTCGCCGGTTTCCATCACTTCTGCGTGGGAGAGCGGTTGGTCGAGGATCCCTGCAGCCATGTTCGTGACGCAGGAAATCGCCAGGACATTGAGTCCCATGTGACGGGCGGCGATGACTTCCGCCACCGTCGACATTCCTACCAGGTCGGCGCCGATGCGGCGCAGGTATTCGATCTCCGCGGGAGTTTCGTAACTGGGTCCAAGAAGCGCGGCGTAGACGCCTTCATGCAGGGTGATTCCGAGCTTGCTCGCTTCTTCGCGCGCGGCCTGACGATATTCCCTCTGATAGGCGCGTGTCATATCGGGGAAGCGAACGCCGAAGCGGTCGTCGTTGGGGCCGAGAAGCGGATTGGTTCCCTGCAAATTGATGTGATCGCGTATGAGCACCAGCGCGCCTTGCGAGTAACCGCGGTTGATGCCTCCGGCGGCGTTGGTCAGGATTACGGCCTTGATCCCCATACAGGCGAAGACGCGGATCGGGAATGCGACTTGGTGCGCGGAGTATCCCTCGTACAGGTGGACGCGTCCCTGCATGGCGGCGACTGCGACTTCGCCGGCTTTGCCGATGACCAGGCGGCCGGCGTGGCCGATAGCGGTGGATTGCGGGAATGACGGGATGTCGGTGTAGGGGATGCGAGTGGCATCGGCGAGAGAATCGGCGAAGGCGCCCAGGCCGGAGCCCAGGACTAGGCCGATCGTGGGACGGAGCGGCGTGCGTTTCAGGATTAATTGTGCGGCGGAGTCGGCTTGCGTGAATTGGTCGGTCATGCGTCCAGTGTGTTTCCCTGTCGTCCTGAGCGGAGTGGATGTCCCGTTTTGTGGGACATCCATGGAGTCGAAGGATCCCTACACTTTCAACGGACGATTCGCTGATAGGGATCCTTCGACTTCGCAAGAGCTCGCTTCGCGAACTCTTGCTCCGCTCAGGATGACAATTCGGCTTATAGATCGCCGTCGGAAAGATGGCGGCCGTGGCCGTTGCGGTCCAGCCAATCATACAGAAATGTCTGGTAGAGGTAGGAGGCGACGATCTCCTCGCCGAGTTCGTGCGTGTCGGTGCAGATGAAGGGGAGGCGCAGGCCGGTGAGAACGGCGATGAGTGATTGCGTGATGCGGTTAGGACTGGCGGAGCGATAAGGGTATTCGGATTTAATCTCTGACAAAGACGAAGTGACCACGAGCAGGCTGTGTGGGCGTTCGGCCATGCGGCGGAGTCGGTTGACGAAGACGGTTCGGTTCGTAGTGAACGAGGCGATCAGGTCAGCCAGATCCTTGCGTTCCACGACGCAGGTGTCTTCCATGCCTCCGACGGAGTAGTCGCCCAGGGGCAGGGCTCGGTGTTCGATCTTGGCGAACCATCCTTTGAAGCGGCGGAAGGAGAGCGGATTCTGCTCGCGGGTGTCGATAATCGCGACGGGGAGAGGGGTACGAAGTTGAGTACCCCCGCGCTCGGCAACAACGGGGAGCGGCGGGTGCACGACCGGCAGGTTCAGTGTGGTCCAGGCGAGCGGGGATGGGATTAGGGTGCGTTTGCGCGGCATGGGAAAGGGACTGCGTTATTGGCGTCCAACTGTAGAGACGTTGCTCGCAACGTCTCTGCTGACGGTGCCGCGAAAGTCGAGTTCGTCCGCGCCGCCGGCAGAGACGTAGCAAGCTACGTCTCTACGAAGGGACCTGTTCAGAACTTCCTTTCGAACTCCGCAAATGCGGTTTCCAGTCTCCATTGTTCCTGGGCTCGCTCGTTTTCCACCAGGAACTTTGCGCATCCGGCGGACGGCTTCCCCGTGCCGGCTTTGTCGGCTGCGCATGCGGTGACCGGGCGGAATGCTGATTTCGTTTCGGCCCACAGACTTTGTCCCGGCAGAAAGCTGTGCTCGAGGCTCTGTCGCGTCATGCGCTTCAAGACAGTATAGGGCAGGTGGTAGGACTGCACGGCGCGCAGGTATTCGTGCGTCATGTCAGAGCGGGCGACGCCTTCATCGTCGGTCGAAATTGCGACCGGAACGCCGTACTTCATGTAGATCGGAAAGGGATGATCCTCGCCGCTGATGCCGAGTATCTGATCGTTCGAGGTTAGATTAACTTCAACCAGCACATTGCGTGCGGCCATTTCCTTCATTAACCCGACGGGATCTTTCTCAAGCATGATGTCGACGCCGTGCCCAATTCGCTCGGCGTGGCCGCGCTCAACCGATGCGCGGACGTGGAAGGAAAGATCCTCGGGCTTCACCAGGCCCATAGCGATTTCGCCGGCGTGAAGAGTGATGTGGATCTTCGGATAGGCGCCATGCAGAAAATCCAGCATCGCCATGTGCTGGTTGAAGTCATGGGTCGGGACGTACCAGTCTTCCGGCATCACCAGATTCAGCCCTACGAATTGAGGATCGGACGATGCCAGTTCGAATCCGAGAACGATCTGGGCGAACACGGCTTCGGGCGGAAGTCCGCGCAGGACCTGGTAGAGATAGCGGACAATGACGTTGCATCCCGGCTCGGCTTCCGGAGTTCCGCACTTTAGCTCCTTGCGCGCTCGCGCTTCATCTTCGGAGAGCGATTTGCTGGTTGCGGCGACGAGGTCCTTTATTCCTCCGGACAAAAGCTTCTCACGCATCTTTCCGAAATCATCGTCCCATCCCAGCTTCAGGCCGAGTTGGGCGGCGGCGCGGCCGTCGGCGGTGTGCATGAACTCGATGTATTGCACGTGCTCTTTGGCGGCGCGATTGATCACGCTGGCGATGGCTTCCGGCACATGGTTGTGCGAAGTGAGTCCGAACTTGTCGAACGTGGCGAAGAAGTGGTCGTGGCCCGATTCCTCTCCAGTGCGCCAGTTGCGCATGGACCAGGCGTCGATGATCTGGTTGTAGAGAATGTGATCGTCGTAGGCGCAGCGGATGGCAGGCTTGGGCGTGTAGTGCTCGCAATTATCGCAGGGCGGGGCCAGCAGTCGGGAGGTAGTGCGATCGACGCAAAAATTGTCCGAGGCGGCGAAGTCGATGAGATCCTCCGCGTACAAGGCACCGTCGAGATGGTTGTGCAGGTCTCCGCCTTTGGGCATGTCGTGCACGAACGCTAGCAGCAGAGATGGCTGGTTGCGGATGGAGTCGAGATAGCGCGCGGTCTTTTGTTCCGGCGTCTGGGCGCGGAGGAGGGCAGTAAAAAGGGCGAGGACGATAATGCAGCGATCGAAGTGGCGCATCGATAAAGAGCCTCAGGGGTCGGAAGGGAATTGTAATTGACGCGCGCTCGACAGCCAACGGCAGAAGGCGTTTACCACAGAGGGCGCGGAGGAACACGGAAGAGGTCCTCTGTGACCCTCTGTGGTGAAGCCTTTCCATCGTCTGCTACATTGAATCGCTATGACATCGGCCAAGATCACTCGCAGTTTTGCCAGCGATAACAACGCTGGGGTTCATCCGGAAGTTCTGGAGGCGATCGCGCGCGCGAACCAGGGGCACGTGGTGGCCTATGGGGACGATCCGTACACGCGGTCGGCCATCGCGAAGTTCCAGGAGCATTTTGGCGACGGCATCGACGTGTTCTTTACGTTCAATGGCACGGGAGCGAACGTGATTGGGCTGCAGGCGTTGAACCGTTCTTATCACGCCGTGCTCTGCAGCGACTACGCACACATTTATAGCGATGAGTGTGGCGCTCCCGAGAAACATACCGGGTGCAAGCTGATTCCGCTGCCACACCAGGACGGCAAGATCACGCTGGAATCGGTGCGGCATGCGTATCACGGGATCGGCGACCAGCATCACGTGCAGGCTCGGGTCATCTCGATTACACAATCGACGGAGATGGGGACGGTTTACAGACCGGAGGAAATTCAGGAGTTAGCACGTTTCGCACACGAGCACAACATGTTCCTGCACATGGACGGCGCTCGCATTGCCAACGCCGCAGTGAGCCTCGGACAGACCCTGCGGCAGGCTACACGCGATCGGGGCGTGGATGTGCTCTCGTTCGGCGGAACGAAGAACGGCATCATGGGCGGGGAAGCGGTGGTGTTCTTCAACCGCGCTCTCAGCGCCGACTTTCTCTATCTTCGCAAGCAGGGGATGCAGCTGGCGTCGAAGATGCGATTCATCGCGGCGCAGTTTGAAGCGCTGCTTACGAATGATCTGTGGAAGCGCAGTGCGGAACATGCCAATCGCATGGCGCGAGTGCTCGAAGCGGAGGTGCGAAAGATTCCGCAGGTGCGCATCGTCTGGAAGGTGGAAGCTAATGGCGTGTTCGCACAAATTCCGAAGCACGCGATCGAGAAGATCAAGAAGCAGTATTTCTTTTATCCGTGGATCGAGGAAGAGGGCATCGTGCGCTGGATGTGTTCGTTCGATACGACAGAAGACGATGTGCGAGAGTTCGCGAAGGTCGTGGCGGAAGCGGTCCGGTAACCTGCCAAATTCTTTAACCACAAAGGGCACGAAGGTACACGAAGGAAAGCCCTGAGATTTGGCGCCCCGCGTGTTCTTGACCGATTGCAGCGGACATCGCGGGCTCTTGCATTTTGTGCGGTCTTTGACTACATTGGCCCCAATCCAGCCGCAGTGCGCGTCCCCGGCGCTCGGTCCCAGGAGCTAGCATGATCCGGAAGTTCGTCGGCATCGTTGTCCTCGTGGTTGTGGCCACGGTTCTGGTCAGTCTTTCCAGTTGCGGGCATGATCAGCAACTGGTCTCGATTTCGATTCAACCAGCATCGGAAACCTTTGGGGCGTCGAACATTCAAGTCATCGCTAATGCCGGGGCGCAGGTACAACTCAGGGCTCTGGGAGACTACATTCATCCGCCGGTCACCAAGGACGTAACCAGCAAGGTGACGTGGAATTCCAACACTCCGCAAATGATGACGGTCGACTCCTCCGGGCTTCTGACAGTAACCGGCCTCGCTTGCGGAGCGACGCTGGTTTCAGCCACGGTGAACACTAATTCGAGCGCGGGCGGGATCTCGTCGTCGGGTGCGATTGTCACCGGGTATATGACCGGGAACGTGGTTTGCTTCACAAGTTCCGGCGGCGGTGGAGGCAATCCCGCCTTGACGTTGATATTTCAGGGCAACGGTTCGGGAGCGGTCTCGAGCAGCCCGCTCGGGCTGAGTTGTTCCAGTCCAGGCCCTTGTGTGACGCAGTCTTTCCCGGTCGGCACGTCGGTCAGCCTGACAGCCACACCTGCGGGTACATCGTCATTTGGAAGCTGGTCGGGATGCGATTCGCCGGGCACGACCAATCCGTGCACGCTGAATTTGACCGCCAACCGAAATGTAACCGTTAGCTTTAACTAGGGCGCTAGGATCACTCAGAGTCGTTCAGCAGTTTACCCAACGTGGGCTTGTGCTTCTCTGGCTTCTTCTTCCTCTCGACTACGATCTTCCCTGCCGGTGGCGCGCCAACGCGCTCGCGGGCGAGTTCCTTTACGGCTGTGACTGCGCGGAAGCGCTTCACCTTCTTCCTTCTAGCCATCTGAATTCCTGTCGTTTATGTCCTCTAGATAATAGGAATTCTAGCTCAGACACGAAAAGCCTGAACCACAGAGGTCACAGAGGAACACAGAGGATGCCGCCGCTCAAGTGTGCAATAATTCATGTTTGTCCGAGCGCCGCCAGACAGGCGCTCCTACACTATGGAAGAGCGCGATTTTTTTGATGAGCGGCAGGAAAAGAAACCGGCTTCGCTGAATTGTCCTCACTGTCATGAATCGGCGGAGTATGAAGTGACCTGGGTGGTCCGCACCAAGAAGCACCAGCTTGGAGGACGCGCCGATGAGCGCGACCGTGCCCGCTTCGCCAAGTTCCGCTCCTACATGGTGCGGAAAGACGACATGATGGCCTGCAAGAACATGCGCTGCCGGAAGCGGTTTGAGATATCCGGGCAATCCACGGTCATCATGGAATAGGCTGGCCTGGCGCTTCGGACCTTACTCCGCAGATGCGCGACTTTTCTCCAAGAGCACGTTTTCCGTGATATTTTTTTCACAATCCATTCGTGAGTGCTGCGCTCCTGAACTAGCGCGGGTGCGGGGGCGAGACGCCCCCGCCACGGCCGGCGGGACGCCGGCGCTACTTTGTCAGGTTGGGCTCGTGGGCGAACTCGGGGCAAACGATTCCTGGCAGCCCCTCCAGGCCTGATGGTTTGGCTTCGCGCTGGGCGAAGGTCACCAACTCCTGCTCGACTTCAGGCGGCAGGGGATGGCGTTCATACGCCGCGACCAGTTCGTCGACGCGGTGGCGCGCGCGGTGCAGGATGTCGGTACTGCTTCCATCCCGGGCCGGAAGTCCGCGGTCGATGATTGCTGAAGGGAAGTGCTGCTCTTTGCGGAAGAGGGCGCGGGTTTCCTTTAACTTCAGGAAGTCACCCTGCAGGCCGGTCTGTGCGAACATATCGACCGCCAGGGAAACGCCGCGCGGCTGAATGCCTTCAATCAGGCGCTGCGCAGACGCAATCGCCTCGGCATCGATGACGAGCTTTTCGATGCTGTGGCAAGCCAGAAAATCGAGCATGCCTGCACCGGAGATCATGTTGATGCCCGCGAGCGCTCCTAACACGGTCGACATCCCGCTCTCCATCTCGACTTGTGCATCGATCACGCGGCCATCTCCCGCGACAAGATAGGCGTGAGTCGGCAGGCCGAGATACTTTCCGACTTGCGAGCAGGCCAGGTCGAGCATGGCCGTTTCGATCGCGCCCATGGGGGTCTTGCCCGAACGCATGTCGAAGATGGCGGGCGCGCCTCCCCAGACGATGGGAGCTCCGGGCTGCGCGAGTTGATGAATGGCGATGCCGCTGATGCACTCGGCCGCATGCTGCACAACTGATCCGAGGAGAGTGACCGGAGCCGTCGCGCCGGCCAGCGGCATGCTGACGATTTCGGCGGGAACTCCGGCGCGCGCGAGATCCACAAGATTATGCGAAGCGAACTCTGACCAGTTGAGGGGCGGGGACGGACAGACATCGAAGATGGCGCGGGGATTCCGGCGTAACGCATCGCGGCCTCCGCTTTCGATGGCGAGCAGATCGATCAGAGTGTGCAGGCTGCTGGCTGAGAATGCTCCCGTGACGACGGGCTTTTCGGAGTACCACAACACCAGCAGCAGGCGGTACCAGTCGCCGATCTCCGGCGGGACATCGTTGCAGACCATCGCGGTTGACTGCGCCGCAAACTGAGGCAGCATCTCGGCGACCTGGACCAGGCGCACCAGATCGGCCGACATAGCCGGGCGTGGCTGCTGCGTTTCCGCATCGAGAATGTTCAGGCAGGACGAGCCGGGATCGAAGTGAACTGTATCTCCGGTGTAGTGAACTGCCGGCTTGCCAAGCCGGTCGTAGAGGCAGAATCCGCGCGGCACGAGATCGAGCAGGCGGCGGGCAAGCGCTTCGGGGATGTGAGCGACGCCTTCCTTCACGGTGATTCCGGCGGCGCGCAGCAGGTCTTCGACATAGGGTGCGACCCGCACGCCCGGGTCTTCGATGAGTTGGAAGGCTTCGTCCAGGATGCGTTCGATCAGTGGCTTGTCGAGGAGTTCGAGTTTGGGTCGCATGATTTGTGAGGGTGTCATTCCGAGCGCAGCGAGGAATCCCTACTCCCTGCATGGCGTCGTACGCTGTAGGGATTCTTCGACTCCGATGGCCGCGCGCTTCGCGCACGACCATCTCCGCTCAGAATGACAATGTGAACAGCGCGCATTACTGCTGTACCGACACTGTTTGCAGCTTCTGCTGCATCAACTCTTGCGCCAGCGTTACGGCGCTCATGGCATCTTTGGCGTAGCCGTCGGCGCCGATTTCGTCGGCCCAGCGGCGAGTGACGGGAGCGCCTCCGACCATGATTTTTACTTGCGAGCGCAGGCCCTCTTTTTTGAGGGCCTCCACGACACTCTTCTGATTTCGCATCGTCGTGGTCAGGAGCGCGGAGACGCCTACAATGT
>Ga0209698_10008146_pt1 | contig 10863 bp, 8 predicted proteins | sample LitLauG_LLR_2012_FD_187203 | JGI IMG/M metagenome (GOLD analysis project Ga0209698, IMG submission 187203) | Freshwater sediment microbial communities from Pennsylvania, USA - Little Laurel Run_MetaG_LLR_2012 (SPAdes) (version 2) | ecosystem: Environmental > Aquatic > Freshwater > Creek >... | reverse complement strand
AGTCGACTACTACGCGGGCCTGGTACACGATGCCGCGTACGCGGATCTTGCCTACGACGCCTTCCTGGTCCGCCACGCGCAATGGTTCTCCGAAGCGCCAGGCGCACGCTTGCTGGACTTCATCCGCAAGCGCTTGCGTCAGGTCTGAACACTGAATTTATTAACGGGCGGCTAGCGGCGCTGCGACGCATCGCGATACGCAAAATAGCTGCGCTGCGTGGCGATGTGGTCCGCAATATGCTTGGCGTCGTGCCACACGCCCCAGATGAACGCCGAGCCGCGCCGCGACAGCCAGGGCAGCCCCAGGAAATAGAGACCCGGCTCCTTCGCCACGCCGCGAAATTGCCGCGGCCGGCCTTTCTCGTCGAAGGCATCCACCTTCAGCCAGCTGTAATCGAGGGCATAGCCGGTGGCCCAGATGATGGACGTCACGTTCTCGCGGGCGAGGTCGAGCTCGAGTATGGGGTGTGTCAGGCACTGCGGGTCCGGCGGCACCCTGCGGGCCTCGGGCTCCGGGGGCAGATCCAGCCCCATGCGTTCGATATAGGCATCCGCCGCATCCAGCACCGCCCGGTAGTTTGCGTCGCCGTGCGCAATATTGGCGGCCAGGTCCGGCTGGAAGCGCACGCGCGTGCCCTCGAACGACTGGGTCATGCCAACGAGCGCTATGCCCTGGTGGGCGAGCCGCCGGAAATCCACCGTGCGGCCGCCGTTGGCGCCGCTCACCGCGATGGTGATGTGCTCCGTGCCGGGCCGCACCGCCGGGGCGTCCCAATCGCCCAGCACACCCAGCCACCATACGAAATCCCGGCCGCGATAGGCGCGCGGCGGGCGTTCGTGCGGCCCCACCGAGAGGTAGACCTTGCGTCCGGCCGACAGCAGCTCGGCGGCGATCTGCACGCCCGATGCTCCGGCGCCGACCACCAGCACGGCACCCGCCGGCAGTTGCCCGGGATTACGGTAGTTGCACGAGTGGATCTGTACGAGCTGCCCGTCCTGCGGCGCCACCGGCGGGATCACCGGGCGCTGGAACGGCCCGGTGGCTGCAACGATGCGCTGCGCCTCGATCACGCCTGCTGATGTCTCAACCGTGAAACCGGCCCGGCCCGCATTGCGCACCACCGAGCGCACGTCGATTCCCGTGCGGATGGGCGCGTGTATCTGCTGGGCGTACTCCTCGAAATACCGTGCGATGCGCTCCTTCGACGCGAAGGCATCGGGATCGAGGTCGTCGAATTCTCGCCCCGGAAAGCGGTCGTGCCAGGCCGGGCCGTTGGCGACGAGCGAATCCCAGCGTTCCGAACGCCAGCGCTCGGCGATGCGCTTGCGCTCCAGCACGAGGTGCGGCACCTTCAGCGCGCCCAGGTGTTCGCTCATGGCCACGCCGGCCTGGCCCGCGCCAACCACCAGCGTGTCTGTCTTTTCCACCGTCATTTCCGTTTCCTTGACCCGTTTCCTAGACTGCCTGGCAACCCAGTTCGTCGTGCGATGTTCGCGTCCGTGCGGCGCACAGGACCGCCTCAGGGGCGCGGGCCCGCCATCGTGCGGTCGCGCTGCGCCTTGAATTCGGAGCCGGCCGTCCACTGCGGATAGCGCGCGCCCTGCGCAACCGCATAGCCTACGCTGAACAGCAGCCCCAGATCGTCCACCGCGCCGGCGGTATCCCAGTCGGGCTGCACCGTGTCGCTGACCTTGTGATAGGTGTTCGCGGTGTACGCGTCCTTGTGCTGCTGCCCGAAACCGGGCGGCTTGCCGATGTAATCATCGCCCGGTTTGATGTAGAGGGCGGGCAGGCCTTCCTTGGCGAACTCGAACTGGTCCGCGCGGTAAAAGCTGCCGTTTTCGGGACGCTGGTCCGCCAGCACCACGCGGCCCTGCGCGCGCGCGGCTGCTGCAAGCGCATCGTCAAGGTCCGAGTTCCCCAGGCCTATCACCTGCACGTCACGGGTGTGGCCCCACAGGTTCATCCCATCGATGTTGATATCCGCCAGCGTATCGCGCAGCGGATGGAGCGGGTTGCGCGCGTAGAACTGCGCCCCCAGCAGGCCGCGCTCCTCGCCGGTGGTGGCGATGAAAAGTATCGATCGGCGCGGTGCCACCGGCAGCGCGCGAAATGCGCGTGCCAGTTCCAGCAGGGCCGACACGCCGGAGGCGTTATCGAGCGCGCCGTGAAAGATCTGCTCGTGCTTGGTCCCCGGCAGCTTGGGGTCCCAGCCGAAGTGGTCCCAATGCGCGGTGTACAGCACGTATTGGTCCTTGAGCGCGGGATCGGATCCCTCGATCAGGCCCACCACATTGCGCGAGGAAATATCCTGCCATTCGTTGTGCACCGTGACGTCGAGGGTGGCGTGCAGGTCCACGGGCTGGAAATCGCGGCGCAGCGCGCTGCGCTTGAGCGCGTCGAAGTCAAGGCCGGCGGCGCTGAACAGGGCGCGCGTGCGGTCCACCGTGAGCCACGCGGCTACTGGCGGAAAATTCGGGTTGGGGCCGGCGCGGTGCAGGTCGAAGTTGTCCCGGCTCCAGGAATTGACCACCACGGAGTATGGGTAGGCCGCGGTCGCGGTTTCGTGGACGATCAGCACGGCCGCTGCGCCCCGTGCGGCGGCGGCTTCGTATTTGTACGTCCAGCGGCCGTAATAGGTCATGGCCTTGCCCTTGAACATCGCCGGGTCGAGGCGCGTGGGCTCGACCGGATCGGGGATCTGCGGATCATTGATGAGCACGACCAGGGTCTTGCCCTTGAGGTCGCGTCCCTTGAAGTCGTCCCAGTCGTATTCCGGCGCCTTGACCCCGTAACCCACGAAGACCAGCTCGGAGCCCTTCAGGTTCACCGCCGCGGAGCGCTCATAGGAGAACGCAACGTAGTCGTCGGGATAGCGCAGCGCCATGCGCGTGCCGGCCACCGTAAGCGCGGCTTCGGGGTGCGATACGAAGCGCGTCAGGGGAACCGCCTGCTCATAGCTGCCGTCAGGGTTGCCGGGCTGCACGCCCATCTGGCGGAACTGCTCCGTGATGTAGCTGACGGTTCGCGCTTCGCCCGCGGTGCCCACCGATCGGCCCTCGAAGTCATCGGACGACAAGACGGTGATGTGCTGGAGAAAGTCGGCCCCGTTGAGGGCAGCGGGCGGGCCCGCAACGGCGGCATCCTGCACGGCCACCGGCGCCTGTGCACAGCCACTCGCCAATACGGTGATGCAAATCCCGCAAGAAACGACAAACGCCAGCATGGGAGCCAGCCGTGGCGAGCTTGGTTTCATTTGAACAGGTTCCCCAAGGATGCTGGCACCGTATATGCCGCTGGCCCCATCACGTTGACGCGCGGCGCTTGAGCCACCACCAGCCCAGCGCCAGCCAAATGGCCACCGCCGGAATCGCGGCGATCGTATAGGTGCCGTTCGGATAGTCGAACGCCATCAGCACCAGCACCGTTACCAGGAACGCCAGGGTAGCCCAGGACGCGAGCGCTCCCCCCGGCATGCGGAACTCCACCCGCGGGATTTCCTTGCGGTCCTGCGCCTTGCGCAGCTGCATCTGGCAAACGACGATGAAACCCCAGGTGCTGATGATGCCCAGCGCCGAGACGTTCAGGACGATCTCGAACACTTCGCTGGGCACGAAGTAATTGAGCACGACGCCAAAGGCGTAGACCAGCACCGTTATGAGGATCCCGCCATACGGCACCTTCTGCGCATTCATCCGCGCCAGAAAGTCGGGCGCCGAACCGCCCAGGGCCAGCGAGCGCAAGACCCGGCCGGTGGAGTACAGGCCGGAGTTCAGGCTGGACAGTGCCGCCGTCAGCACGACGAGGTTCATCGCCGTGCCGATGCCCGGCACGCCCAGGGCGCCAAAGAAGGTCACGAATGGGCTGACCCCCGGCTTGTACGCTGTCCAGGGCATCAGCAGGACCAGCAGGACCACCGAACCCACATAGAAGAGGGCAATGCGCCACATCACGCTGTTGACCGCACGCGGCATCACCTTGCGCGCGTCCTCGGCCTCGCCCGCCGCAGTGCCGATCAGCTCGATCCCCGCGTACGCGAAGACCACGCCCTGCACGATGATGACCGCGGGCAGCAGGCCGTGCGGAAAAATGCCGCCATTTTCCGCAACCAGATGCAGGCCCGGCGTTACTCCCGCCAGGTCGCGGCCGAGAAAGAGGATGGTGCTGCCTACGATCAGGAAGAGCACCAGGGCCAGTACCTTGATGAGCGAAAACCAGAACTCCATTTCGCCGAACCACCGCACCGCCAGCAGGTTCATGCCACCCACGAACACCAGCGCCCCCATGGCGAACAGCCACTGGGGCACCCCGGCAAAAGTGCCCCAGTAGTGCATGTAAAGCGCCACGGCGGTGATGTCGACGATGCCCGTCATGGCCCAGTTGAGATAGAACATCCAGCCAGCGGCAAAGGCCGCCTTCTCGCCCAGGAATTCACGCGCGTAGGAGACGAAGCTCCCCGAGGCCGGCCGGTGCATGGCCAGCTCGCCCAGGGCGCGTAGGATGAGGAAGGAAAACGCGCCGCACACCAGGTAGACGATGGCCAGCGCAGGCCCGGCCAATTGCAGGCGCGCCCCGGCACCCAGGAAGAGCCCGGTGCCGATGGCCCCGCCGATGGCGATCATCTGGATCTGCCGCGGCTTGAGCGATTTCTCGTAGCCGTCCTCGTGCGATTCGAGCGAGCCGTGCAGGTGTGCGCTGGGATCCGGGGCCTGTTGCCCGGACCGGACGGTGGCGATCATTTCTTATCCTTTGCCAAGTCTTGGGCTGACCTGCATGGCCCCTAGCTTGCCATCGACTAGCGTGCGGCGGCAACTAAAACGATGGCGCCCGCCGCAATTGCCGCGATAATGGGCATTACGCGATCGCAGGAGTATCCGACGTAAAGCCCCAGGCGTCGAACGAGGCCATCGGCCACGGCGCTTCCAGGAAATGGCGCGGATGAAGCTGTTTCGCGATGCCGTCATTGAGGGCATGCGGGCAAGAAACTTTTTTGAAGCCGAGCAAATTCGTCATGGAGATCGTCATGTCCGGAGGACCCGACTACACCCCTCCCAAGGTCTGGACCTGGGCAAAGCCCAATGGTGGAACGTTTGCCAGCATCAACCGGCCCATTGCCGGCCCCACGCATGAGAAGGAACTGCCCGTGGGCCGGCATCCGCTGCAGCTCTATTCCATGGGCACGCCCAACGGCGTCAAGGTCACCATACTGCTCGAGGAGTTGCTGGCGCTGGGCCACGCGGGCGCCGAATACGATGCCTGGCTGATCCGGATCGGCAACGGCGATCAGTTCGGCTCCGGCTTCGTGGAGATCAACCCCAACTCCAAGATCCCCGCACTGCTCGACCGCAGTGCGCCCGAGCGCATCCGTGTCTTCGAGTCGGGCGCCATCCTGCTGTATCTGGCCGAAAAATTCGGCGCCTTTCTACCCAGCGACATCGCGTCCCGAACCGAAACCCTGAACTGGCTGTTCTGGCAGATGGGCAGCGCTCCCTACCTGGGCGGCGGCTTCGGCCACTTCTATGCCTATGCCCCCGCCAAGTTCGAATACGCCATCGACCGTTTCGCCATGGAGACGAAGCGTCAGCTCGATGTACTGGAGCGGCGCCTCGCCCAGAGCCCGTTTCTTGCCGGAGACGACTACACGATCGCCGATATCGCCGTATTCCCCTGGTACGGCGCCCTCGTCAAGGGCTGGCTCTATGGCGCCGCGGAATTCCTGAGCGTGCAGGAATATCCCCATGTCCAGCGCTGGGCCGACGCCATATTTGCCCGGCCCGCTGTCAAGCGTGGCCGCATGGTCAACCGCACGTTTGGTGATCCATCGGAGCAGCTCCACGAGCGCCACGACGCCAGCGACTTCGACACCCGCACGCAGGACAAGATCGCCCAGCCGGATCATCCGTCGGCGGCATGACGCTGCGCGGTTGACCGCAAGCACCGCCTGCGCGGCCGCGCGCGGGTGCCGATGCTTGCCGCGCGTGATCACGGCAATGGCACTGCACCCTGAACCCGCCACCGTTGGTGGTTGACCGATGACAGCGCAGGTCCGGCCTATTGCTGCGGACCTGGGTCCTTGCCGCGCTGTGCTTCCGCGGGAATAGGCACATCCGGGTGGGCGGCGCGAAACAGCGCCATTTCCTCGTCGGCTTCGCGGTCCGCGTGCGCGTGTCGAAGTTCTATCAGCCGCTCGATCCAGCTGCGGGTGCTGGTGCGATAGGGCGGCGCTGCCACCGGTGCGCCGAGCGCGCGTGCGGCTACGCGCCCAGCCGGTGCCTCGGAGAGTTTCAGTACGGGCGTATCGTCGCGCTGACGGTCGGCGGCCGATGCCAGCGGGGCTTGCATTGCGAGGGGCGTCCGCTCCAAGGTGCGCGCCCCGGCAGGCGGCGCAGCTGGCGCTGGTGCGGGGGGAAAAGGCCTTGCAGGTACAGGAATCGGTGCAGCGGCCGCGGGCGCAGGCCGCGCTTCCTGCGGTGCCGCACTTGCCGCCAGGGCTGTGGAAGCAGGAGGCGATGCCGGCGCAGGCGCAGCAGCAGCGCCCGCAACCGTTGAATCGGCTTGCGCTATTTCGACCGGCCTGTCCTGAGGGCCTTTATGCCAGACATTCAGCAAAACGGCGATCGCAAAGAGGGCAATGCCTGCCATAGCGAGTCCGCTGATCGCAGGCGACCACCCAAAGCCCGAGCGCCAGCGGCCTTTGCGCACGGCGGCCTTGCCGGGCGTCGCCGTCAAGGGGGCGGGCGCTTTCGCATCGGCGGCCGCACGCAATATCGCATCCCGCAGCGCCGGGCGAGGACGCTCGTCCAGCAACTGGTTTGCCGCGCGCAGGCCGTGAATGGCGGGGTCGTCAGGTTCGGACGGTTTTGCGGTCATGGGTTGTGCCAGTCTGCCATGCTGTCGCGGAGCTTTGCGCAGGCGTACCGAATGCGGCTCTTGGCGCTCTCGGCGGGCACCCCGGTGATCTCGGCGATATCCTGGACGGATAGCCCGGAGTCGGCGTGCAGGACGAAGGCTTCCCGCTGGGCTGGGGGTAGCGCCTCCACCGCCATTACGAACGCACGGGCCCGCGCGCGGTCCAGGGCCACCTGTTCGGGCTGGTAGCGCGCGTCGGCCGCCAGGCCATCAAAATCATGCGCCGCATCTTCCCCCAGCCCCTGCAGCACGGCCGGATCACGCGCGCGCCAGTGATCGATGAGGCGAGAGCGGGCGATGCGGTAGAGCCAGGTCGTGAACTTTGCCGCAGGCTGATATTTGACCGCGCCCCGCGCCACCGTCAACCAGGTTTCCTGCAACAGGTCCTCGGCCAGGGCCGGAATCGAGACCGACCGCAGCAGGAAACGGTACACCGGCCGCTCGTGCCGTTCGTACAGGTCTTCGAACGCCGCAAGCTCGCCGTTCCCGAAGGCCAGCATGAGTTCCTCGTCGGTCCGCGGGTCCCGCGCTTGCAGGCTCGTGCGGGTGACGGCGGCGGAGGGTGAGCGCATCGGCGCATTATGCGATCCCACCCGGGCCCCGTTCAAATCGCGCCAAGCCCGGCACGGACCTAGCGCCGGATGGGCGGATCGGGAACAAACCCAAGCGCCGCGGAATCCGGAAAGGCCCGTGGGTGTGCATTTCCCGGGATGACCCCCATCGCGACGAGCGTCTCGGGCCGGTCATAGCGTATGGAAACGAGAAAATCCGGCTCGGCGTGCGCGCGTTCGAAGCTTGTGATCCCGACATAGGAGTATTCGCTCGGCCCGTGGCCCGTACCGATGCGGGACAGCGACCGGCTGGCGGGCGCAGGGGCCTGTGCAGCCAGCGGCGGTGCTTGCTTCAACGAACGCTGGATTTCGCTGGCGGGTGCGTCGGCGGGGGAGGCCGGTGCCGCACCCGCCGATTCGTCCCGAGCGGGTGGTGCGCTATACGCAAACGCCACCGGCGGCTCCGGCATCTTCTCCCGGAATACCGCCACGCCGATCACGCCCACATCGTGCGGCCGCCCGGTCGTGGCCGCATAGGAATCTTCCAGAGCCGTGAAGACGAAATCGGCGACTTTTTCCCAGCTTTTTCTCCAGCCCGTGACGTCGTAGCTGCTCGAGTCCGACAGGACATATCCCCGCTGGTTCAAGGCGGCGGTTTCGCCGGTGACCGCGTTCACGCCGTCGACCGAAATCACCGTCATTATCCGCCCCGGCGCATCGTTACGAAGGCGCACGGCGTACTTGTGGCCCGGAATGCCGGCGACCCAGAGGTCGCCGTTGTGCCGGTAGATGGGCAGCACCTGGCCGTCGGTCCGATCGATCACCTGGATATCGGCCAGCCCGGGGCTGTTTGCCGACGGCATGCCGCCATTGGCATTGGAATATTGCAGGGGCAGGCAGGCAGCCAGTGTGAATGCCAGCAGGGGTGTAAAGCGGTTCATGGAAGTCCTCCGAGATTGTGTGGGCACACAAGCTACAAACGGAGGCGGCATCAAAACGGGGTTAGGTCGGCCAAAAATATTTTTTGGCTCTCGTCCAGCGGAAGGGTCCTTGCGCACCCTTGCCGCTCGCCATCAGGCGCGCGGCGCAAGCAGGGGCTTGGACAGATAGATCCGGCGATGGCCCACGGGGCAGTCGTCGAGCGCGCCCATCACGGTGAAGCCCTGTTTGCGGTAAAAATCCAGCGCCTGGAACGTATACGTGTACAGATAGACCCCCACGCACTGGCGCGCCCGCGCTTCTTCCTGCGCCAGCGCAAGCAAGCGGGCTCCCAACCCGCAACCGCGGTGGATCGGATCCACCCACAGGTAATCGACATAAAGCCAGTCCATGCCGGACTGGCCGAAGGCACCGCCCACAACCGCGTTCGACGCGTTCCGCGCGTAGATCTCGAATCTTTTGTACTGCCGCTCACCAACGAAGCGGGCGTTGAAGTCTTCAAGCCCTTTTTCAACGATCGCTCTTGCCGGGGGATTTTCCCCGGATTCAAATGTGAAGGCCTGTGTCATCGCTTGCCTTGGGGGTTGCGCGCCGCTTGCCGGCGAGTCAGCCGCATCGTAACGTGCTCCCCGGCAATCGCCGGTCCGGCGGCGGCATCGCCGCCGGACCTCTGCCCAAGGTAAGGCTACTGCAACGTCGCCGTGGTGGTGATGCCCGCCGGGCTCGCGCCGGTGACAACCACGGGCGCGCTGGCGTTCAAGGTCAGCGCCCCGTTGGCGCCTATCGTGTACTGCTCCAGCGTGTTGTTGCCAAAGCAGGACACGTACACGTACTTGCCCAAGGCATCCACCGCCACGGATAGGGGCTGCGGCCGCGTTGCCACCGTGGCGGCACCGCTGATGGCGGTGAGCACGCCGTTGGCGCCCACGGTGTACTGCGATACGGTGTTGGCGCCCTCGTTGGCCACATACGCATATTTGCCCGTCGGGTCGATGGCGATGGACACGGGCTGCGCGCCCGCGCTTGCCGTGGCGCCGGCTGCATTGGAGGTCAATGTGCCACTGCCTGCATTGAAGACATACTGCGATACGGTGCCATCGCCGAAATTGGCCACGTAGGCGTAGGCGCCCGAGGGATGGACGGCAACCGCCACCGGCGAATTGCCGGTGGGCAGGGTTGTCACCAGGGATGGGGCGACAAACGGACTGCGCGTCCGCAGATCGAACACCTGAACCGTCTGCTGGCCATGGTTCACCACCAAGGCGAACCAGCCGGAGGGATGCAGGGCAAGGCCCACCGGCGCTAGCCCGGTGGCCGCTGTCGAAATTGCGCTCAGGGTGCCATTGTCCAGGGCCCGGAATACCTTCAATGTGCTGGCGCTGGCGCTGACCTGGTAGGCCAGTGTGCCATCCGTTCCCATCACCAGCGGCCCGCCACCGCCGGCAACCGTGGCTGCCACGGGGTTGGCCGCGAGGGTACCGTTGGCGCCCAGCGTGTATTGGCCGATGCTGTCATTGCCCACCGTTCCTCCGGACCCGGGCGTGACGATGTTCCAGTACGCCGCATCGCCCGCAACCGCATAGGCAAACCGGCCTGCCGGATCGACGCTGAGCATGGCGGGTTCAACGCCCGCCGCCACCGTTGCCGGAGTATCCGCCGCCAGGACGCCAGTGGCCGCATTGATGGCAAATTGCGCGACCGAGCCGGAAACGCGGTTGGCCAGGTAGGCGTGTTCCGCCGTTACCTGCACGGGCGTTCCGGCGGCGAAGGCGAACCCCGCGATCTGGGGCCCGCTCATCGCACCCAGTGCGGGCGCCGCCGCGAGCGTGCCATCGGACTGGATGGCCAGCTGTGAGACTTTCTTAAATTCACCGGCGGTGTTGGGACTACTCAGGGTCTGGGTTTGAGCTAAATATGCAAACAGGAAGCGTCCCGAGGGGTCCAAGACGAGATGGTTACAATTGAACTGAGATTGCGCAAATACCGGGTTGGGCACCAGCGCTCCGTTGCTGCCCACGGTGTACTGGTCGCAACCAGCTATTGTCCCACACGTATAGACATACTTTCCCGTGGAATCGACGGCGATGACATTGTTATAACCGGGGCCCGACGTCGCCACGCTGGGCGCCCCGCTGATCGGCACAAGGGCACCATTGGCCCCGATGGCAAACTGGTCGACCGTCCCGGGATCGTTGATTACATAAGCGAAGTGGCCTGTGGGATCGATGGCGACCAAGCTCGGAGTTCCGCTGCTTGCCACCGTTGCCGCGGCGGGGTTCGGTGTCAGCGCGCCGTTGGCCCCCACCAGGTATTGCGAAACCGTGTGATCGGTGCTGTTGGCAACATAGGCGTACCGTCCCGAGGGGTCCAGGGTGATGCCAATAGGGCCAACCCCGGTTGCCACCGTGGCGGCGCCCGCGATGGGACTCAGCGTGCCGCTGGAGCCGATGGCAAATTGCGAGA
>Ga0209698_10008145_pt1 | contig 10863 bp, 8 predicted proteins | sample LitLauG_LLR_2012_FD_187203 | JGI IMG/M metagenome (GOLD analysis project Ga0209698, IMG submission 187203) | Freshwater sediment microbial communities from Pennsylvania, USA - Little Laurel Run_MetaG_LLR_2012 (SPAdes) (version 2) | ecosystem: Environmental > Aquatic > Freshwater > Creek >... | reverse complement strand
GCTTGCATGTCGCCGCAACTGCGACTGAAAGGCAAAGCGCCGTCGCCGCAGCGGCGATCCAGCCTTTCATTGATATTTTCATATTTCGACTCCCTTGCGTCGACTTCGCCGTCCTGCGACGATCTGCGGAACCACGAACCATGTCGCTAGAGGACCATTCCTGCGGGTGGGGTCCACGAAACAGCGCTCCTCGCCTGATTTCAAGTCTGCCCACGTTCGGCATGTCGCCGCATTGCGCGCGATCAATCGGCCCGAGGCTTCCGTCCGCCCGATCGGGCCTGGCGCGAGATGGCGGCGCTTGACTGCAATCAATGTCCCAGACAGGCTCGGCGACTAACGGTTCGTGCCGAGGGCTGCGGAAATTGCCGGGGCTCAGCGCCGGGGGGCTGAATATGGATCTGATCTCGACGCGCGCCGCGCCCATCGAGAACCGCACCTTCGACGAGATCGCAGTCGGTGACAGCGCCCGCCTGACTCGAACGCTCAGCGCGCAGGATCTAGAACTTTTCGCGCTCGCCTTCGGCGACTCGAATCCGTCGCATCTCGCCCCGTTCGCCGCAGATGGCTCCGATATGCGGCGGGGCGTCGCGCCCGGCGTCTGGGGCGGCGCGTTGATCGCTTCCTTATTTGAAAACAAGCTTCCCGGCCCCGGCGCGCAGGTGCTCTCGCAGAATCTTGTCTATATGGCGCCAATCCATATCGGCGACACGATCACGACGACGGCGACCGTGCGCGGAAAGTTCGCCGAGGGCGCAAGGCTGGCGTTTGACTGCTCATGCGTCAATCAGACCGGCGAGCGCGTGAGCGCGGGCGCGGCGATGGTGCGCGCGCCCAGGGAAAAGATCAGCCGCGCCGGGATTGATCTGCCCGACGTGCGACTGAGCCGACACGAGCGCTTCGGCGCGCGATTGGCGCAAGCTCTGCGATTGCCGCCCGCCACCGTCGCCGTCGCCCATCCCTGCGACGCGACGACGCTCGCCGCCGTCATCGACGTTGTGCAGGCGGGATTGGTCACGCCGATACTCGTTGGGCCGCAAGCGAAGATCAGGGCGGTCGCCGAAGCGGCGAAGCTCGACATCTCCGGCTTTCGCATCGTCGATTGCCCGCATAGTCATGCGGCTGCCGCGCGCGCGGTTGCGCTGGTGCGCGCGGGCGAGGCGGAAGTGCTGATGAAAGGCTCGCTGCACACCGACGAACTCATGCACGAGGCGGTGGCGCTCGATACCGGGCTGCGGACCGAGCGGCGCGTCAGCCACGCCTACATCCTGGACGTGCCATCCTATCCCAGGCCGTTGTTCATCACCGATGCGGCGATCAATATCGCCCCGACGCTCGAAGACAAGCGCGACATCGTGCAGAACGCCATAGACCTCGCGCATGCGCTGGGCGAACCTGCGCCCAAGGTCGCGATCCTGGCGGCGGTCGAGACGATCAATCCCGCGATGCGCGCCACCCTCGACGCAGCGGCGCTGTGCAAAATGGCGGATCGCGGACAAATAACCGGCGGCGTTGTCGAAGGACCGCTGGCCTTCGACAACGCCGTCAGCGAGCGGTCGGCGCGCGACAAGGGTATCTTATCGCCGGTGGCCGGTTTTGCCGACATTCTGGTGGCCCCGGACCTGGAGGCGGGCAACATGCTGGCCAAACAGCTCGTGTTTCTGGCGGGCGCGGACGCCGCCGGCGTTGTCTTGGGCGCGCGCGCGCCCATAGTGCTGACGAGCCGCGCGGATTCGCGCAGAACCAAAGTCGGGTCTTGCGCCGTGGCTGTCATCATGGCCCATGGGCGCAGATCGGCGCTCGGCTGATTCAGAGAGAGGCAGGCTATGTCTGTTAGAAATCTACGTCGTGTCGCCCTCGCCGGCCTTGGGGCGCTGGCGCTGCAAGCAAGCTCCAGCCTTGCCGCCGAAGTCTGCAATCCCAACCAGGCCCTTTCCGGCGCCGCGCTGTTCTCGGAAAACTGCGCCGCCTGCCACGGCGCCGACGCGACAGGCGGCAAGACGCCCAAAGGCGTTCTTGCGCCTAACTTGACTGTCCTGACGAGCAAGGGCCAAGGCAAATTCCCGGCGCCGCGTCTGGCCGCGATCATCAGATACGGCGGCGCCTTGCCCGATCACACCATCAGTCAGCAGATGCCGGTCTGGGCTAAAGTCTTTTACCTGGAGTGCGGCCCCGAGTACTCACGCCGCGTCGTCGTGGAGTTGATGAAATACGTTGAGAGCCTCCAGAAATAGCCGGGCTCGCCGCTTGCCGCATCCGACGGCGCCGACGCCAGCCGAACCCGCCGGTCTGTCCTCGCTCGAAGCGTCGGCGCGATTTCGACCGCAATCTTGGTCTAGGCTTATCTTAAGGGAGTGGGCTACGAACAGATCCTGTTGCTGGTGTTGACGATCCTGCTCTCCGTCGCGGCGGTATTCTTTTCGGTTGCGATGGACTCGATCAAGCTCGCCGTGTTCGCGCGGCTACGCGTCTATTGAAGCCGCGGCTCAACCGGGCGGGGCGCAGCCGCGCTGAATTTGGCATTCCTGAAACGTCTGCCGGCATCTGCGGCTGCAAGTCGTCAAATCCGGGCAGTCCCGCAAGCACCGGGTCTGATTAGTCATGCATAGATTGCGGTCCTGCTCGGCGCAGACCGGGGAGGCCGCCGCCGCTGTCGCCACCCCTAACATCCAGATAGCCAAGCCGAATCCGATCCTCCGCATCGCCAACCTTCTTTGCCTTGCCGCGGGCCAAATTAACGCCCTCGCCTGTAGGCGCATTGATCCGCATCAACGCTGTCACGAATAGCTGCCTATGTTGCGTTGGATCAATGCCGCGTTCGGTCGGACGCGCTACCCATAATAAAAGGGAAGTCAGGCATGTCGAACCGTAACATTTCTACCGCAGCGGAATCTACGCCGGTCGCCGCTGCGGACCTGATGGAAGATTTCGATCACAAATTCAGGGCGGCCATCATCGCCGCCTGCGGTGGATTCTCCCCTTTCAGCGTTTATCGCGCCTGGCTCGACTGGGGCGTACACTTGGCGGCCTCGCCGGGTCGTGGGTTGGCGCTCCGGGTTGGGGCGCTCGACGCCGTAGCGCGCGGCGCTGCCGCCCTCGTTGACTTGAAGGGCCGCGCGACGGCTAGTCAGGCCGCCGCCGACAAGAGATTTCGCGACGAGGCGTGGCGTCGCTGGCCCTATTCGGCATGGGCGGAAAATTTCCTCACGTGGGAGAATTGGTGGGACAAGGCGACGCAGGGCGTTCATGGGGCGGATCCCCACAATCTTGCGCTGGTCAACTTCCTTGCGCGGCAAGCCTTGGACGCCATGGCGCCGACTAATTTTCTTCAAACCAACCCTGTCGCGTTGGAGGAGACCCTCAAGCAGCGCGGCGCAAATCTGACTCGTGGCTTGAACTACTTCTGGCGCGACGTCGCCAGCGTCTTGCAGGGCCGTCGCTCTCCCGAGGCGCTCGCCTGGGTGCCCGGCAAGAGCGTGGCGTTGACGCCCGGCGCCGTCGTGCGCCGCACGAAGCTCGCCGAGATAATTCAATATAGCCCAACGACCGAAAAGGTCAGGCCGGAGCCGGTCGTCATCGCACCCGCCTGGATCATGAAGTATTACATCCTCGATCTCCAGCCGCGCGACTCGCTCATCAAGGCGCTGACCGAAGCCGGCTTCACGGTGTTTGCGATCTCCTGGCGCAATCCCACGGCGGAGAATCGCGATCTCGGCTTCGAGAGCTACGCGACCGAGGGTCTTGCGCCCGCCATCGAAGCGGCGCTGGCGATTACGGGCGCCTCGCGCGTTCACCTGGCGGGCTATTGCATCGGCGGCGCCCTGGCCGCCGTGACGGCGGCGGCGATGGCGCGCGATCACGATGGGCGGCTCGCGTCGCTCACAATGCTTGCCGCGCAGGTCGATTACACTGAGGCGGGGGAGCTGACGCTGTTCGTCGATCCCTCGCAAGTCGCCGCGATTGACGATATGATGTGGAAGCCGGGGGTCTTCGAGGGGGCGCGTATGGCGGGCGCTTTTGATCTTCTGCGCTCCAATGATCTGATCTGGTCGCACATCATCCATCACTATCTGATGGGCAGGCCGGAGACGATGACGGATATCGCCGCGTGGTCGCAGGACACGACGCGGCTGCCCGCCGCGATGCAACTTGAATATCTGCGCGAGTTCTACCTCAACAATGATTTCGCCGAAGGCCGCTTCGTGTTCGGCGGGAAGCCCACCTCGCCGCGCGACATCCGCGTGCCAGTCTTCGCGCTCGGCACGGAGACCGATCACGTCGCCCCTTGGAAATCCGTGTTCAAGGTTCATCAGTTCACAGATGCGGAAGTCACGTTCGCGCTGACCAGCGGCGGCCACAACACCGGCGTCGTGTCGCCGCCGGGAACGCCAGGCCGCAGCTACCATCTCGCCACCGCTTCGCCGGCTGCGGTGCGCCCGACCCCCGAGGATTGGCTGGCCTCCTCCAAAAAATGCGAAGGTTCGTGGTGGCCCGCATGGTTCGATTGGCTCGCCGCCCGTTCCGGCGAACCCGTATCGCCCCCGCCGCTGGGCAAGCCGGAGGCGGGCCTGCCCGCGCTGGAGCCGGCGCCGGGACAATATGTGCACGGTTGAGACCGCGCGCCAACCAAGGAGGAAGCGATGTCTGACGAAAAAATCCGCCAGGACGTTCTGGAAAGTCTTCTCTGGTCGTCGCGGGTCAACGCTACCCACATTGGCGTTTCGGTGCGCGCAGGGATCGTCACCCTTACCGGTCATGTGGAGACCTTCGCCGAGAAACTGGAAGCCGAGCGCCTCGCGCTGGCGGTGCGCGGCGTGAAGGGCGTTGCGGAAGATATTGTCGTTCGACTGCCGCAGGAGAAAAAATCCGACGATAGCGAAATCGCCGACCGCGCCGCGCGCCTGCTGGCATGGGATTCGCGGCTGGGAGGCTGCGCGATTCAGGTCAAGGTCGAGCGTGGATGGCTCACGCTGTTGGGCGAAGCGCGCAACGCGCATCAGCGTCAGGTCGCATTCTCGGACGTGAAGCGGCTCTCGGGAATCGTCGGCGTGACCGACGCGATCACGCTGCCGTCCGCACCAACGGCGGATGACGTCAGGGGCCGCGTCGAGCGAGCGCTTGAGCGCCAGTCCGCGCTGAAGGACGCCGACCTGCGCGTGTCCGAGCAGATGGGAGTGATCGTGCTGAGCGGCGACGTGCCCGATTGGCCTTCGCGCGCGGTTGCGCGTAACGTCGCCTGGAACACAACGGGCGTCACGGAGGTGATTGACAATCTCAGGATCGCCTCGTGAGTCCCCGCTAGTGGCGCGCGATAGGGAACCGCTTGCCGCGACGCCATTGTTGAGCGCGGACGTGGGCGCGCGTGCGGCGGCGTCCGGCGCATGGGTCGCCGACAATGCCGATGCGATGCAGGCGCTGCTGGATGGGCTGGGCCCTGGACAGCGCGACGCGCTCGATCTGGCCTCCGTGGAGCGTCTCGATACTTTTGGCGCCTGCGCGCTGGTTCACGCGGGCGCGGCGCTGGGGGCGCCCCTGACAGGCGTTCGCGAGGAGCAACTCGCGCTGGTTGCAGCGGTCGTGCGCGTCGGCGGCGGGGCGGCGCCTGCTGGCTCCAAGCCGCGCCCCTTCGGCGACGCACTGGCGGCGCTGGGCCGGGCGCTCTCAGAGATGGGCGCGGATGGGGTCGATTTTGTCGCGACGCTCGGGCGAATATCGTTGATGGCGCTGCGCGCGCTCGCCCACCCCTCGGCGTTGCGACCTCGTTCCATCGTGCATCATCTCGACCACGTCGGCGTCCGGGCGGTACCCATCGTAACGATGATGACTTTTCTGGTTGGCGGCATTATCGCGCAGCAGGGTTTCTTTCATTTCCGCAGATTCGGCGCCGAAGACTACGTGGTTGATCTCGTGGCCGTGCTGATTTTGCGTGAGATCGGCGTCTTGCTCGTCACCATAATGGTGGCTGGCCGTTCTGGCAGCGCGTACACCGCCGAACTCGGCTCGATGAAGATGCGTGAGGAGATCGACGCGCTGACGACCATGGGCTTCGATCCCGCGGAATTCTTGCTGCTGCCGCGTGTTCTGGCCCTGGTCATCGCGCTGCCGGCGTTGACCTTCATCGGATCGGTCGCGGCGCTGACGGGCGGCGGACTGGTGGCGTGGCTCTACGCAGGCATGAGCCCGCCTATCTACGTCGCCCGCTTGTCGGAGGCGATCACGCTGCAACATTTCGAGGTGGGGATGATCAAGGCGCCGTTCATGGCGCTGGTTGTCGGGGTCGTGGCGAGTTGCGAAGGTTTGCGTGTTCAGGGCAGCGCGGAATCGCTGGGGCGGCGCACGACGAGTTCGGTGGTCAAATCCATCTTCCTCGCCATCGTGCTCGACGGACTGTTCGCCGTGTTCTTCGCCGCCATCGGTATGTAGCCATGAACGATAGCGCGATCCGCATCGAGAACCTCATTGTTGGCTTTGGCGCGAAGATCGTGATCGACGGCCTTTCGCTCGATGTGCGCCGCGGCGAAACCTTGGGGCTGATCGGGGCGTCGGGGGGCGGCAAGACGGTGCTGATGCGCGCCGCGCTCGGCCTTGCCCCGATCCGGGCCGGGCGCATAGAAATCCTCGGCCATGTCCGGAGCGGCGGCGGCGCCGACGAAGGGATCGGCCGACGCTGCGGCGCGCTGTTCCAGCAAGGCGCGCTGTTCTCTTCGCTGAGCGTACTTGAAAACCTGGAATTTCCCATGCGCGAGTATCTGGGCGGCGGCGACGCTCTGCGCCGCGACGTGGCGCGCGCAAAGCTCGAAATGGTGGGGCTGACGGCCGAGGACGCGCTCAAGTTTCCCTCGGAGTTGTCAGGGGGAATGGTCAAGCGCGTCGCGCTCGCCCGCGCGCTGGCTCTCGACCCGGAAGTTTTGCTGCTCGACGAGCCGACCGCCGGGCTTGATCCCATCGCGGCGGACGAGTTCGACAAGTTGCTCGCCGCCTTGCGCAGGACGCTGGGTCTGACAGTGTTCATGGTCACTCACGATCTTGACACTCTGGCCTCGGACTGCGACCGCATCGCCGCGCTCTACGGCGGCAAGATCGTCGCAATCGGCCCCATCGACGAGTTGCGCGCGTCACCGCATCCATGGATCAAGGCTTATTTCGCCCGCGCGCGCGCTCGCGCTTCGCTCGCCTGACGAGGAAAATCTATGGAAACCCGGGTTCGCTTCATCGTCGTCGGCGTTTTTGCGGTGGTCTGCGTCGTTGCCGCTTTCCTGTTTGTATATTGGATCGAGGCGGCGGGCGGCTTGGCGCGCACGCGGGCGCTGCGGGTGGAGTTTCAAGGTTCGGCTTCGGGGTTGCGGCCCGGCGCAGCGGTGCAGTTCAACGGCGTCAGAATCGGCGAAGTGACGACCTTGAGCTTCAATCCCACACGTGCGGATGTCGTCAATGCCGATCTCGCGGTCGACGCCGCCGCGCCGCTTCGCACGGACTCGCGTGTGAGCGTGGAGACGCAGGGACTGCTCGGCACGACGATCGTGGCCATCTATGGCGGGAGCGCACAAGCCGGGCCGCTCGGGGCGGCGCCGCTGCGCGCCGAAGCTGCGCCCTCGTTGATGGATCAGGCGCGCGCCGCATTGACCGACGTTCGCGCCGTCGTCGCCGACAACAAAGCGCCGCTGCGCAATATTCTCGCCAACGCCGACAAGTTCTCGGCCGCGCTCGGCCGCAACGCGGATCGGATTGACGGGCTCGTCGCCGGTCTCGAACAATTCCTTGGCCGTGGTCCCAAGCCGCCGCCACCGCAATATCTCGAGCTTGTCGCGCCTGACAGTTTTCCGGGGGCGCCGCCGGAACTGAAAGCGCACGTCTCCGTCGCCGAAATCGGCGCGCCGGCGGCGCTGCACACGCAAAAGGTCATGCGACGCGACGGTTCGAACAAGCCGCTCGTGTTGGGCGAGGCGCAGTGGATGGACGAGACGCCCAAGCTGATCCAGATCAAACTTGTCGAGGCGTTCGAGAATGCGCATCTGGGCGGCGAGGTCAGCCGTGCGTTCGATCAGGCCGCGCCGGACTTTCAGTTGATGATTGATCTGCGTCGCTTCGAGATCGACACGAGCGCACGCCGGGCCATCGTCGAATTTTCCGCGCGATTGGTAGGCAAAGACGGGCGGGTGGCGCAGGAGAAGCTATTTCGCAGCGATGCGCCGTGTGAGGTCGGGGACGGCCTCCCAGCGTCGCAGGCGCTGTCTCAAGCGTTCGCCCGAGCCGCCGTGGACCTCGTCGAGTGGACCGCAGCGCAAGCGCGATAACGTAGCCGCAGCTGCGCGCCTCATTCTGATCGCGGTCGATCGCGCGCGCCGGAACAGATCCGCGCGACGCGGTCGCGGCGCGCAGTTTTGTCCCTGGAAGCTATGAGGCAGTCAGGCGAGTCAGCATCGACCTCTTCTTGCTGTAGCCCGCGACCTCCCGGGCGCTAAATTCTCGACGGGCGCTATGACACAGAAGTGTCAACGAATAGAGCGCTGGACCTCCTCGAAAGTCTCGTTCAACAAAGGCGCGGTGTTGGTCTGGGCCTCCAGAAACCCAATCTGGGCTTTCCAGAAACCATTGAGGTGGATCGGTCGAAGACTGAAACAACAGTCGAGGCGCGGAGACGGTGATGCTCGCCTGCTCGTCCCATTCCGCCGAATGCCGGCGCTCGGCGTTAGTGGGACATCAGGGTCGGCATTTCGATGTGGTCCAGCATGTCGCGCGTCGCGCCGCCGAGCACGAATTCCCGCAACCGCGAATGGCCATAGGCGCCCATCACCAGAAGATCAGCGCCGCAGCGGCGGGCATGCTCGCGCATTGTCCCCGCCACGCCGTCCGCCGTGACCTCAATCACATTGACGGAGATGTTGCGCGCCGAACGCGATAGATGTTGCGCGAGATCGAAGGCGGACGCCTCCGGGCTGAGATCCTTTTCGCCCTGCACCGAAAAAATTTCCACCGCCTCGGCCATGGCGAGCAGCGGCGCCGAGTCGCGCACAGCACGGGCGGCGACGCGGCTACCGTCCCAGGCGACAATAGCCTTGCGGGGCGCATCGAAGCGTCGCCATCCGGTAGGCGCGATGAGAACGGGCGCGCCCCCGCCAAACAGCAGGTCCATCGTCAGTTCCCGCTGCCGGGGCTCGCTCGGGGGCGGCGCGGCGATCACGCAGATATCGCTGACGCGCGCGGTGCGCATGAGAGACGGCGTCGGGGACTCGTAGACCGCCGCGAAAATTTCGACCGACGCGACGACCCCGATCCGCTCGCCCTCCGACCGGATCAGCGCCGCCGTCTGCTCCGCCTCCGCCTTGTGCACGGCGTCTTCCTTCTCCAGCATCGCGACCATTTCGGTCGCCACGAGATATCCCGTGTCCGACATTGCGGGATAGACGAGCGGCGGTACGACGACGATCGCGTTCAAATGCGCCTTTGCGAGCCGTGCGAGGTCTTCGGCGCACCGGATCGCCGCGGCGGGATCGACGGTTCCATCCGCCAGCAGAGCCAAAGAAACGGTAGCGAAAGCCATGGCGACCTCCTTACGGAACAGGCCGCCAGTTTAGGCGGTAGTTTGCGTATTCCCCTTGATCTGGATCAGTTATCATCCATCATGTTTTGGCTTCGCCTTTCGCCGCTCGCCGCATCTTTGGGATGCGCGCAGCACGCCCCCTCCCCGGATTTAGGCGAGGGATCGCAACTCCGACCTGTTGGCGATATTTACCGTCTGACAGGTCAAGTGCGCGCGGAAGCGAGAGCTTTTGAAGCTGGTCCGTGAAGCTGGCCCGCGATCCACACGTTAGCGCCCGAGGCGGCCTTGCTGGCCCGCCTGCAAGACGAATTTCTTAAGGTGTTGATAAATAAAGGAATTAATAAGTGGCTGGGGGACCTGGATTCGAACCAAGATTGACGGAGTCAGAGTCCGCAGTTCTACCGTTGAACTATCCCCCAACGGCCGACGCGCAGCCCAATATCCGAGCCGCGCCCATCGCGCAAGCCTTTCAAGTCTTTCGCGCGTTGCGCCGGCGTCGGCGTCGCCGTAAAGCTCGCGCCGAACCACCACGACGGATCCCGCGCCCATGACCCGCCTTGACGACAAACTCGCCGCCATACGCGCCGGAAACTACCGTCGCCGCGACTTCATCATCGCCGACGCCAAGGACCCCGACATGGGCCCCGGCCTCCATGCCGCAGGGCCCGCCCGCCAGCGCGGCGCCACCCGCTTCCGCACGCGCGCCGAGTTCTTGCGCGAATGCGCCGACATCGTGAAGCAGGATGTCGTCGACATCCTGCTCGCCTCCGCCTCCAATATCGAGGCGCTCGTCGACGACGATGCGTTCGCAGGAACTGGCGTCAAGCCCGCCATCCGCGCCAACGACACCACTGACATCTGGCGCCATCGCGGCGCCAAGCATCACGAGACTCCCTCGCGCGCCTTCCGCACGGCTTCGATTTCGCGCGTGCGCCACGGCACGCCAACGCCGCAAATGGGCGGGCGCGTCGCGCTCACCGACCTCGGCCTCTATTCGATCACCTTCAACAACGTCACCGACGCCGACATCGCCTCGCTGGAAGCGTTCGCGGAATTTCGCGCCGAGGCCGCCGCCAACGATTTCAAATATTTCCTCGAAGTGTTCAACCCCAACGCGCCGCAGGGCCTCAGCCCCGAACACATGCCGGCCTTCGTCAACGATTCCATCGTGCGCTGCCTGGCGGGTCTGACAAAGGCCGAGCGTCCGCAATTCCTCAAAATCGTCTACAACGGCCCGCGCGCGCTGGCCGAACTCGCCGAATACGACCCCAGCCTCGTCGTCGGCGTGCTGGGCGGCGGCGCCGGCACGACGCGCGATTGTTTGG
>Ga0209698_10008144_pt1 | contig 10863 bp, 9 predicted proteins | sample LitLauG_LLR_2012_FD_187203 | JGI IMG/M metagenome (GOLD analysis project Ga0209698, IMG submission 187203) | Freshwater sediment microbial communities from Pennsylvania, USA - Little Laurel Run_MetaG_LLR_2012 (SPAdes) (version 2) | ecosystem: Environmental > Aquatic > Freshwater > Creek >... | reverse complement strand
GACTGGTCACCACCGGATGGGTGGCCGTCCTCTGTCTCCCCCGGGTGGTCGAGGCGGCGACCCACCACCGGTCGGGCGAGCTGTGGGCCGAGGTGGTGCAGCTCGTGGTGCTCCTCGTGGTCGCCGTGCTCATCGGCCGCCGGGTGACCGCCGAGACCCGGTTCCGGGACCAGGCCGACGCCGCCCGCAAGGCCCGCCTGCGGGCCGAGCTGCTCTACCAGGACATGTTCGAGTCGACCCGGTCCCCCATCCTCATCGTCGACGCCGAGGGCAACGTCGTCGAGTCCAACGCGGCGGCGGACCACCTCTTCGGCCCGGGCGGCGGGGACGGGCGCCGACGGTTGGTGGACGTGGCCGGACCCCAGGTGGCCGCGCTGGTGCTCCCCCGCCTGGTGGCCGACGTGGTGCCGGACCCGGCGGACGGCACCCGGGGGAAGGAGGCCGGGCCCGGTGACGTCGACGGCGACGGGGACGTCGGAGCCGACGGCGACGCACGGCTGTCCGGCGGCGACGACCCGGTGCCACCGGTGGCGTTCGCGGTCGACGGCCGGCAGCTCCTCTACCGGCCGACGGCGACCCCGGTCGGGATGCCCGGCACCGACAGGCGGATGCAGGTGGTCTTCGAGGACGTCACCGTGGAGACGAGGCGCCACGACCTGATGGAGGCCTACGCCGGCCAGGTGGTCCTCGGCCAGGAGGAGGAGCGCCGCCACCTCGCCCAGGAGCTCCACGACGGTCCCCTCCAGACGCTCATCCACCTGTGCCGTCAGATCGACGCCCTCGAGTGGACCGGTGAGGCGGCGGGCGGCGGGTCCGAGCTGTCCGGACTGCGGACCACGGTCGAGGAGACGGTGGCCGAGCTGCGGTCGATCGCACGGGGGCTCCGACCCTCGGTACTCGACGACCTGGGACTGGTGGCGTCGCTCAACCAGGTCGTCCAGGAGGCGACCCGACGACAGGGGTTCGAGAGCTCCTTCGAGGTCGACGGTCCGATCACGCGGCTGCCGGCGGCCGTGGAGCTCGCGGTGTTCCGCATCGGCCAGGAGGCCGTCACCAACGTGGAGCGCCACGCCGACGCCCGTCACCTGTCGGTGCGCCTGGCGTTCACCGGCGCCGGTCTCGGACTGACCGTGGCGGACGACGGCTCGGGGTTCGACCGGGACGTGGTGACCTCGGGCGACGACAGCGGATCCCTGGGCCTGCCCGGCATGCGGGAACGGGCCCGACTGGTGGGCGGTCGGCTCCAGGTCCGTTCCCGCCCCGGCGAGGGCACGACGGTCACCGTGTCGGTCCCCATGCACGCGTTGGAAGGCGCCTGACCAGGGGCTATGGATCAGGACGGGGTCGGAGGTGGGCCGCCGGCGCCCGGGCGCGCTGCCACAGGTGGTGCCGGCAACTGTCACCGAACCGACATCAAAAGCGGGGGGCGTCGGCCCCCGACCGTGGGATACTGACGACGTGGAAGAGATCGTCATCGAGTCGTGCCACAGCACGTGGATCATCGACCGGGAGCACTCGCGGTTCCGACGCGTCGTCAAGTCGGCGCACCGCACCAGCACGCCGGTGGCCACCGAGTGGCAGCCCTGTTACGGCGTGGAGATCGACCCGCTGTCGGAGTCGTTCGTGGTGCTGCTCAACCCCGAGGGCACCCGGCTGCTCCGCAGCTGGCGGCACGTCGAGCACTGTGCGCAGTGCGGCGGCGAGGCCACCTCGGAGCTGTCGCTCCGCGACCTTCGCTCCGCCGTCCGCAGCTGACCCCCGCCGCCACCGGCACGACGCCGGTCGTGGCGAGCCGTGTCAGAGGCTGTCGACGTCCGGTTCCCGCTTCCACTGACCGGAGCTGCCCCCGGTCTTCTCCCACAGCATCAACTGGCCGATGCTCATGGTCCGGTCGGCCGTCTTGCACATGTCGTACACGGTGAGCGCGGCGATGGCGCAGGCGGTCATGGCCTCCATCTCCACCCCGGTGCGGTCCACCGTCTCGACCTTGGCCTCCACTTCGACGTAGTCGTCGCCGATGGTGAAGTCGACCTGGACCGAGCCGACCAGCAGCGGATGGCACATCGGCACCAGGTCGGCCGTCCGCTTGGCGGCCTGGATACCGGCCACCCGGGCGGCCGCCAGCACGTCGCCCTTGGTGATGGCGTTGTTGGCCACCTGGGCCGTCGTCTCCGGCTTCATCGCCACCCGGCACCGGGCCAGGGCCCGGCGGAGTGTGGCCTCCTTCGGGGACACGTCCGCCATGCGGGTCCGCCCCAGGGGATCCAGGTGGCTCAGGCTCCGGTCGGTCAACGTGGGCTCCCGTCGTTCACCGGGCCAGTCTACGGGTCCGCCCGCCATGGGGACGGCATTGGCACTCGCTCGGGTAGACTGCCAGCCGACCGACGGCCCGGACCGGAAGGATCACCGAGCGTGCCCACCTACGAATACCGTTGCGACACCTGCGACACGACGTTCGACGTCGTCCAGTCGTTCCACGACGACCCCCTGACCGAGTGCCCCACCTGCGGGTCGCCGGTGCGCAAGGTGTTCGGCAGCGTCGGCATCGTGTTCAAGGGCAGCGGGTTCTACAAGACCGACAGCCGCTCCGGCGGCTCGTCCAAGTCGGGCGAGTCGACCGTGCCGGCCACCAAGTCCGACTCCTCGTCCTCCGACTCGGGGTCGTCGACGTCGTCCGACTCCGGCTCGTCGGGCTCGACCGCCACGGCGACGTCGTCCGGGTCGAAGGACGCCGGGTCGTCGGGCTCGGCAGGCTCCGGCTCCTCCGGGTCGACAGGCTCCGGCTCCTCCGGCTCCTCCGGCTCGAAGGGCTCCGGGTCGAAGGGCTCCGGGTCGAAGGGCTCGTCCGCCGCCGGCTGACCCCCGTCACCAGCACCCGGGGCGGCGGGTCCGGGACAGCGATCACCACTCTCCGCTGTCCCACGTCCGCGCAGAGTGGTCCTGTACAGTCTGACCGATGGACATCTCCGACCTCGACCGACTCCTGGGCATGTTGGGCGACCTCGACGGGTCCGACCTGCACATCAAGGCCGGGGCACCGCCCCGCATGCGCATCGCCGGCGCCCTCCGGACCCTGGAGGACGAGGATGCCTTCACCGCCCAGGAGACCCAGCGGATCGCCGAGGCGATGATGACCGACGCGGTCGTCCAGATCTTCCACGACAAGCACGAGGCCGACTTCGCCTACAGCGTCCCGGGCACCGGCCGCTTCCGGGTCAACGCCTACTACCAGCGGTCGTCCGCCGCCCTGGCCATCCGCCGGGTGCGGGCCACCCCCGCCTCGGCCGAGGAGCTGGGGCTCCCACCGGTCGTCACCCAGCTGGCCGAGGCGATGCGCGGCCTCGTGCTCGTCACCGGCCCCACCGGCTCGGGCAAGACCACCACCCTGGCGGCCATGATCGACCACATCAACCACAACCGGTCGTGCCACATCGTCACCATCGAGGACCCGGTCGAGGTGATGCACAAGGACGACCTGGCGGCCATCGACCAGCGCGAGGTGGGCTTCGACACCGAGTCCTTCGGCTCCGCCATGCGGGTGGTGCTCCGCCAGGACCCCGACGTCATCCTGGTGGGCGAGATGCGCGACCAGGAGACCGTGGCCGCCGCCCTGAGCGCCGCGGAGACGGGCCACCTCGTCTTCTCCACGCTGCACACCATCAACTCGACCGAGACCATCAACCGGATCGTCGACTTCTTCCCACCCCACCAGCAGTCGCAGATCCGCCTCAGCCTGGCCGGGTCGCTCCAGGGCATCGTCTGCCAGCGGCTGATCCCGACGGTCGAGGGGAACGGCCGGGTGCCGGCCCTCGAGGTGCTGGTGATCAACGGCCGCATCCAGCAGGCCATCATCGACCCCCTGCTGACCGGCGACATCGAGTCGATCGTGGCCGACGGCGCCTACTACGGCATGGTGACCTTCGACCAGTCGCTGGCCACCCTGCTGGCGACGGGGCGCATCAGCCTGGCCGAGGCCATGGCCACCGCCTCCAACCCGCACGACCTCAAGGTGATGCTCGAGCGCCAGGGCATCCTGCAGACCGGGTCGTTCGCCTCCCCGCTCGGCTGAGGCAGGGCCCCGGGCCGCTCAAGGTCACCCGCCCCGGAACCGATAGTCACGGTACGGCCAACCGGGCCATGAAATGCACTGATGTACCACCACGGACCGGAGACGAGCGATGGGAACCACGAGGCAGCGTCCTGACGACGGGGTGCACCGCACCGACCGCCGTCACCGCGTCACGGCGGTACCCACCCCCACATCCGGCCACCTGAGGACTGGAGACACATGGCACGCCTGACCGTCGGGCTCGACATCGGCACCAGCGCCGTCCGCGCCGCCGAGATCGACACCTCGAAGTCCACGCCCGTCCTGATGACGTACGGCCAGGTCGGCCTGCCCCCCGGCTCCGTGGTCGACGGGGAGATCCGCGACACCACCTCGGTGTCCGAGGCCATCCAGAAGCTCTGGAAGAACGGGCAGTTCAGCGGCAACACGGTCATCGTCGGCATCGCCGGCCTGCGGGCCATCACCCGCGAGATCGACCTGCCCTACGTGCCCGACGACGAGGTCGACAGCGCCGTCCGGTTCCAGTCCGAGGAGGTCATCCCCTTCCCGCCGGACCAGACCATCCTGTCGTCCCAGGTGCTCGTCGACTACACCAACGACGAGGGCGCCAAGATGCGCCGCGTCCTGGTCGCCGCGGCACACGTCGACCTGGTCAACGGGGTCATCGCCGCGGTCGAACGGGCCGGGCTGACCGTCGACGGGGTCGACCTCATCTCGTCCGCACTGGTGCGGGCCATCGGCAGCACGTCCACGGCGGCCGCCGCCCCGCCGGACGACGCAGCGGCGCCGGGCGGGGGGGACCAGCCCGAGGCGGTCGTCTCCATCGGCGCCGGGCTCACCGTGGTCGTCGTCCACCAGGGGGGGCGGCCCCAGTTCGTCCGCACCATCGGCACCGGCGGGAACGCCACCACGGCCGCCATCTCCGCCTCACTCGACGTGCCCATCGTCGACGCCGAGACCCTCAAGTACCGCTTCGGCCAGGAGGACAGCGCCCCGATCCAGGCGGCCGAGCGCGTCGCCCAGCCGAGCATGCTGGAGCTGGTCGACGAGGTGCGCAACTCGATCCAGTACTTCGCCTCGCTGCCCGACCGCCTGCCGGTGTCGCGGATCCTGGTCACCGGTGGCGGCTCCGAGCTCCACGGGCTCCTGCCCATCCTGGAGGCGCAGGTGCGCATCCCGGTCACCACCGGGTCGCCGCTCGACCGGGTCGACGTGTCGAAGCTCGATCTCACCCCTGAGCAGATGGCCGAGATCGCCCCGGTGCTGGCATCGCCCATCGGCCTGGCGCTCCCCGAGCCCGACAAGGCCGTCAAGAAGTTCAACCTGCTCCCGCCGGAGATCGCCCAGAAGGCCCGGGTCAAGCGGATCCAGGAGCGCACCCTCTACGGGGCCGTCGCCGTCCTGGTCCTCCTGGTCCTCTTCGGTGGCTGGAAGTTCCTCCAGGTCCACAACGAGCAGAACCAGGTCAACGACCTCCAGTCGACCATCGACTCCCTCAACGCCCAGGTCCCGAAGTACGACCTGGTGGTGGCGGCCAACGACGCCTACACGCGTGGCCTCGCCCGACGGGCCTCGGTCCTCAACCAGGCGGTGGACTGGCCGCTGGCGCTGAGCAACATCATCACCATCACCCCGGCCAACGCCGCTGTCCACACGTTCAACGGATCGGAGCTGACCGGCACCACCGGCAGCGCCGGTGGGACGGGGGCGGCCACCGGCACCCAGTCGGCCGCCATCGGCACCATCAACCTCAACGTCCAGGGTCCCGGACCGGCCCTGTCGATCTCGGAGGCGTGGATCAACGCCGTGTCCGGGTCGCAGTACTTCGCCAATCCCCTCCAGGGGGCCACGACGGCGAACCCGGACGGCACCATCTCCTTCCCCTTCACCGTCTCGGTGACCCCTGCCGCCAGCCTCAGCAAGAATGCGAGCCTGAAATGAACACGATCCGTGAGTACCGGATGCCGCTGCTGATCGCCGGCGGCGCCCTGGTCGTCGCCATCATCCTCTGGGTGGCCCTGATCTCGCCCCAGAACACCAAGCTGACCAACCTGCAGAACCAGGCGACCAGCCTCCAGTCCAAGGAGGTCGCCCTCCAGGCCCGGCTCACCGCACTCCAGTCCGAGGGCCAGAAGCTGTCGTCGAACTGCGCCGACCTGCAGCGGATCAGCACCCAGATCCCCTCCGTCCAGAGCCCGACCGACATCGACGCCGAGGAGTCGAGCTTCGAGAACCAGTTCAACAGCCTGGCGAGCTCCTCGGGAGTGTCACTGGCACAGTTCAGTGGGTTCGCTCCGGCCAACACGACCGGCGCCGGGTCGACGGGTGCCACCTCGGGCACCGGCGGCACCTCGACCGGGGCGTCCACCTCGCCCGCCGGGGTGACGGCCGTGCCGACGACGCTGACCGTGCAGGGCAACTACGGGCAGATCACCTCGTTCATCAACGGCCTGGACAGCTTCCCCCGCCTCTTCATCATCCAGAAGTTCGTGCTGGCCTACGGCGCTGCGGCCACCTCGGGTGGCTCGACGAGCACTTCGGGCGGTGGGTCGACCGGCGCCACCGGCGCCCAGCCGGCCGGCGGCTCGAGTGGCTCCGGGTCGACCACCGGCACCCCGCTGTGGACCGGCGGCCAGGCCACGTCCCCGTCGGCCGGTCCCTACAACCTGCAGATCACCGGGTCGATCTACTACACCTCGACGCCGAACGCCCTGGCCGCCTGCTCGAAGGCGACGGCGGCCCAGTCCACGACCAAGTGACGATCGGGGCCGGGGGTCCTGCGATCCGCTCCTAGGCCCCGCTGACCTGCATGTCGCCGACGGCCAGGGTCTGGCCGGCGGCGATCCCCGGCAGCCACTCGACGTCGGCCCCGACCACGTCGAGGGCCAGCAGCATGCGCTGCAGGGTCGAGGCCACGGTGATCTCCCGGACCGGCTCGGCCAGCCGGCCGTCGCGGATCATGAGGCCCTCGGCCCCGACGGAGAAGTCGCCGCTGATCGGGTTCACCCCGGAGTGCAGGCCGGTGAGGGACTGCACGAAGAGCCCCTCCCCCACCGCCGCCAGCACCCCGTCCTGGTCCCAGCCCTCGGGGCCGGGGGCGAGGGTCAGGGCGCGGCAGCCCGGCCCGGGCGTGCCGGCGTAGCCGCCGCGCACCGCCGAGCCGGTCGAGGCCACCCCGGCCCGCGAGCCGGACACCGTGTCGTACAGGAAGCCCCGCAGCACGCCACCTTCGATCAGGGCGTTGCGCCGGCAGGCCAGGCCCTCGGCGTCGTAGGCGGCGGCACCGTAGGCACGGGGGTCGGTCGGGTCGTCCACCAGGGTGAGGCCGGCGTGTCCCACCTGCTCGCCGATCCGGCCGGCGAAGAACGACCGGCCCTTGGCCACCGCCTCCCCCGACAGCGCCGACGACACGATCGACAGCAGGGCGGTGGCCATCCGGCGGTCGAACACCACCGTGGAGCGGCCGGACGGGCCCTTGACGGCGCCGAGCATCCGCACCGCCCGGCCCACCGCGTCGGCCATCGCCTTGTCCGGGTCCAGGCCGTCCACGCCCCGACCCACCGTGAAGCCGCTGCCGGTCTGGCTGGCGTCGTCGTCGCCGGCGATCACGCTCACCGACAGGTAGCCCGACGTCCTGCGGCTCGCCGAGCGGATGCCGGTGGTGGACACCAGGGCCGCCTCCGAGGACACGTCGCCGTAGTCGGCCGAGTCCACCGTGCGGATCCGGGGGTCGGCGGCGCGGGTGCGGGCCTCGAGGTCGAGGGCCAGCTCGATCTTGCGGGCCGTCGGCACGTCGGCCAGGCGATCGTCCCACAGGTCCACCTCGACCGCCGGGACGCCGTCGGGCTCGGCCAGGCGCACGTGCTCGTCGGCGGTGGCGAAGGCGGCGTTGTCCCGGGCCTCGGCCAGGGTGCCCTCCAGCACCGACTCGTCGAGCGAACCGGCCCAGGCGAACCCGAGGCGGTGGTCGGTCACCACCCGGATGCCGATGCCGGCCGAGGTGGCCGACGTCAGCGACTCCACCTCGCCCTCGTAGGCCCGGACCTCCGTCTCGGTGCCCCGGGCGACGTAGACCTCGACGGCCTCGCCGGTCCGGGCCCAGCCGGCGACCCGCTCGGCCAGGGCCAGCAGCTCGTCGGTGCCGCCGCCGGCCCGCGCCTCCTGCTCGACGGTGCTCACTCGGCCGTCCCCCCGATGGTCACGCCGGTGAGGCGCATGGTCGCCTGGCCGCAGCCGACCGGGACACTCTGCCCGTCCTTGCCGCAGGTGCCCGGCGTCATCGAGAAGTCGGTGGCGACGGCGTCGATGCGCTTCAGCACCTCGGGGCCGTTGCCGATCAGGTTGGCGTCGCGCAGCGGCTCGGTGATCACCCCGTCCTCGATCAGGTAGGCCATCGAGGTCCCGAACACGAAATCGCCGGTGGCGGTGTTCACCTGCCCCCCGCCGAGCTTGGCCACGTAGACCCCCCGTGGGGTCTGGGCGACGATCTCCTCGGCGTCGGCGTCGCCCGGGAGCAGGAAGGTGTTGGTCATCCGCACCATCGGCAGGTCCCGGTAGGACTGGCGGCGCCCGTTGCCGGACGACACCCGGCCCTCCTTGCGGGCCCGCAGGTAGTCCCACAGGTAGTCGGTCAGCACGCCGTCCTGGATCAGGACGTTGCGCTGGGCGGGACGTCCCTCGTCGTCCACCCCGAAGGTGCCCCACTCCGACCCGACCGTGCCGTCGTCGACCAGCGTCACCAGCGGGCTCGCCACCAGCTGGCCCACCTTGCCGGCGTAGACCGAGGCGTCCTTGACCACGTGGTCGGCCTCGAGTCCGTGGCCGCACGCCTCGTGGAACAGGATGCCGCCGCTGCCGCCGGCCAGCACCACCGGCAGCTCGCCGGAGGGCGCCGGGCGGGCGGACAGCTTGGCCAGCGCCTGGGCGGCCGCCGTGCGGGCGAGCTCCTCCACCGACACCTCGTCGAACAACTCGAAGCCCAGCGTGCGGGCGGCCGTCTCGTAGCCGGTCTGCATCCCGGTGTCGCCCAGGGCCACGCACGAGACGCTGAACCGGGTGCGGGCCTGCTCGTCGCCGGTCAGCAGGCCGTCGGAGTTGGCGATCAGGACCCGACGGGTCGAGGTGCCGAACCCGGCCTGGACCTGGGAGATCCCGCCCCCGGCCGCACGGGCGGCCTCGTCGGCCCGGCCCAGCAGCTCGAGGGCGTCGGCCTTCGACCCGGTGGTCGGCGCCGGACGGTCCCCCCGTCCGGGGGCGACCGGTGCGCCGAGGGCGACCGTGCGGGTGCCCCCACCGCCGCCCCGGGCCACCGCCGAGGCGGCCTCGGCGGCACGAAGCAGGCCCTGTTCGGACAGATCGGCGGTGTGGGCGAAGCCGGTGGTCTCGCCCGACACCACCCGGATGCCCGCCCCACGCTCGCGCCCGGACGACAGCTCCTCCACCCGGGTGTCGTCGAGCAGCGCCGACGACGTGGTGCGGTCCTCGGCGAACACCTCGGCGAAGTCGCCGCCGTTGCGCAGCGCCTCCGACAGCACCCGCTCCAGCACGGGGGATTCGATCACGGCGGTCTCCTCGCTCCACTGCCCGGGCCCGTTGGCCGCCGTCGGCATCCGTCGCGTATCGTACCGGGGTGGCCCCCCGCACCGGTCTGTCCGCCCGCATCGAGCTCGAGGTCACCGAGGCGGACACCGCCGAGGCCTTCCGCTCGGGCACCGTGCCGGTGCTGGCCACGCCCCGCCTGGTCGCCCTGTGCGAGGAGGCGAGCTGCCTGGCCATCGAGGGCCACTTGCCCGAGAACGGCACGTCGGTGGCCAAGCGCCTCCAATTCGACCACCTGGTGCCCGTGGGCATCGGCGGGAAGGTGTGGGCTGAGGCCACCCTCGACCGCATCGAGGGCCGACGCCTCGTCTTCACCCTGTCGGCGTCCGAGGGCGGCGGACTGGTGGCCGCCGGCAAGCTGGTGCGGGTGATCGTCGACCGCGACGCCTTCCTGGCCAACGTCCGCTGACGGCGACGACGAGCGTCGTCCGGCCCGCCTCGGACGGCTCGATCCCGCGCCCGGGGGCGACGTGCCCGGGGGTCCGCGCTGGTAGCCTGACCACCGAAGGCCACCCGCTGACATGATCCTCGAACACATCGACAGTCCCGCCGACCTGCGTGCGTTGACCCCTGACGAGCTCGATGTGCTGTCGCGGGAGATCCGCGAGTTCGTGGTCGACGCGGTCACCCGGACCGGCGGTCACCTGGGCTCCAACCTCGGCGTCGTCGAGCTGACCCTCGCCCTCCACCGGACCTTCGACTCCCCGCGGGACCTCCTGCTGTGGGACACCGGGCACCAGGCCTACGTGCACAAGCTGGTCACCGGCCGGCGCGACCAGTTCACCCACCTCCGCCAGGAGGACGGGCTCTCGGGCTACCCCAGCCGCACCGAGTCCGAGCACGACTGGATCGAGAACAGTCACGCGTCCACCGTCCTCAGCTACGCCCACGGCATGGCCTCGGCGCTGGAGCTGCAGGGAAGCGACCGCCGCGTGGTGGCCGTCATCGGCGACGGCGCCCTGACCGGCGGCATGGCCTACGAGGCGCTCAACAACCTCGGCCACTCGGGCAAGCGGGTGGTCATCGTCCTCAACGACAACGGCCGGTCCTACGCGCCCACCGTGTCCCAGCTGTCGCTCAGCCTCACCCACCTGCGCCTCAACCCGGCCTACGTCCAGGCCCGCCAACGCCTGCGCACCCTGCTGCGGGAGCTGCCGGCGGTGGGCGAGCTGGCCTACTCGGGCATCCACGGCCTG
>Ga0209698_10008143_pt1 | contig 10864 bp, 10 predicted proteins | sample LitLauG_LLR_2012_FD_187203 | JGI IMG/M metagenome (GOLD analysis project Ga0209698, IMG submission 187203) | Freshwater sediment microbial communities from Pennsylvania, USA - Little Laurel Run_MetaG_LLR_2012 (SPAdes) (version 2) | ecosystem: Environmental > Aquatic > Freshwater > Creek >... | reverse complement strand
GCTACGAAGAACGGGGTGAAGCGTTGGAGAGATGGCGCACTGGAAAGGTGGACTACCAAAGACGGCCTCGCGAGCAATCAGGCGTCCAGCTTCTACGAGACGAGCGCCGGTTCGATTTGGATTGGCGCTGAGAACGGAGGCCTTTCGCGTTACAAGGATGGGCGATTTTCCAAGGTCACGGTTGAGAACGGGCTTTTCGACAACGTTGCCTTCGTCATGCTGGGCGACGATGACGGCAATCTCTGGATGTCCTGTAATCGCGGAATTTATCGCGTCCGTTTGCGCGAATTGGAAGAATGCGCGGACGGTCAGCGCAAAACGGTGCGGTCCTATTCCTACGGCGTGGCGGACGGCATGTTGTCCCGTGAGTGTAACGGCGCCTTTCCGGCAGGCTGGCGGTCGACCGATGGAAGGCTCTGGTTCGCAACCATTAACGGCGTCGTTGCCCTCAATCCGAAGATGATTCAGACCGGGCGCATGCCGAACCTTGCGATTCAAGATGTGAATGTTGACGGACAAAGCGTGCCCGCAACTACGGTTCGCTTGGGACGTAAGCAGGAGAATCTTGAAATTCAATACACCGCCCTTAATTGCGCCCGTCCGAAGCAAGCGCAGTTCAAAGTGAAGTTGGAGGGGCTGGATAAGGACTGGACCGATATGGGCTTGAACCGAAGCGTTCACTATTCGCATCTGCCGGCCGGCGATTATACGTTCCGCGTCATTGCAGATAACGGAGGGGGTACCTGGAACATGAGCGGCGCCAGCTTGAATCTCTCGATTGCCGGACCCTACTACAAGACGTGGTGGTTTCTGAGCCTTTGCGTGCTGGCGGCGGCTCTTATCGTAACCTTTGCGTGGCGAATGCGAATGGCTGGACTCATCCGCGCGCGAGAGCTGCAGCAGCGATTTCTGCACCGCCTGATCGAATCGCAGGAGCAGGAACGCAAGCGGCTGGCCGGAGAATTGCACGATAGCCTCGCTCAACGGCTAACCGTGGTCAAGAATATGGCTTTGATGAATGGGCGTGCCGCCGCGAATTCCACGGACGAGAGTATGGGGCTCATTGCAACCGAAGCTGGAGAAGCGTTGCGCGAGGTGCGCGAGATCTCCTATGCGCTACGCCCCTATCAGTTGGACTTTCTGGGGTTGAAGGAGGCTCTGGAAGCCCTCGTCAAGAAGGTGGCCGCCAGCGGGCAGACTGAGTTCACCTGCAACTTTGCAGGTATAGAAGATCTGGTCGGCAAAGACGCGGAGATCAACCTTTATCGCATCGTTCAGGAATGTCTGCAGAACATAGTCAAGCACGCACAGGCCACGCATGTTGAAATTGCGGTCTCGCGGACTGGCGGCCGCGCCTGCCTCCAGATAGTGGACGATGGCGTTGGCTTCACGCCCGATGGGAACTATGCCGGGCTCGGGCTGACGAGTATTTCCGAGCGCGTTCAGTTGTTGGGCGGGAAGCTGATGATTCAATCGGCGCCTGGGAAGGGGACAAGCCTTCGCATCGAGCTTACAGACCAGGCGGCAAACGGGTCGCTATCGAAAACGGACATCCTCTAGCCGGTGCAGCGTCAGAATGGCCATGGCCGCGTACCCCGGCGTTTTCGCAATCATCAGCAAGCTGTAGCGCACATCTTGCCAAAACGAGAACATCGGAACACCTCCCAGGAACGTCGGAAGACGATTACCGCAGGTTACTGGCCCATCAGACGCGGCTTACGGAATACTAGACTAGTGCGGGCGGTTTCGCCAAGATGCCCCGTTTTCCAATCGTACGCCCTTGCCCGATTGTTGGACATGGCGTGAGCGAGACCGAACATCTCGGAAGTCGGCCAGAGTCCGGTAATCTAGCAACGCCATTTTGTCGGGGCCCTAAAAAGGGAGCCGCACTGACAATTACCTCAGACTCGACTCCCAGGCCTATTGACGAAAGATTCTGCTTGCTGTTTCTCCCCAACCCGAGTGATGAATGTGACGACCGCACCCCGGTCAAGGACAAACCAATGAGCACCAACACAATCGATACCGAGAAAGCGACGACGCCGGAGACTGGCGCTCCGAAGCCGAAGGGCAAGGGCACGGGCCGCGAAGAAAGCCAAGCCCGCAAAGAAGGCGGGCCAGGCCAAGAAGCCGGCGGGCAAACCGACAGCGGATCGTACCAACAAAAAGGCCGAAGTGATCGCGCTGCTGAAGCGGGCCAAGACTATGGCGGCCCGATTGTCACCGTCGGCGGCCTGGTATTCATTGCCGCGACCAACCACGACAGAAAGTTCCGCGCCTTCGACAAAACCACAGGCGAACTGCTGTGGGAAACGACCCTGCCACTCAGCGGAAACGCCACGCCCATCACGTATCAACTCGCCGGCCGTCAATATGTGGTGATCTGCGCTACGGGCGGCAAGGGACGCGACGGCAAGTCCGGCGGGATTTATGTTGCTTTTGCCTTGCCTACCGATGGCGGCCGGCCGTAGCAGCCTGCGGTCGTAGTGCCCTGATCCCGCCCGAGAATAAGTTCACGAATATCAAGAACAGTGCATAAAGGCCGCCAAATCAGCCACTTCGAAAGTGGCTTTCTGAGCTAGTCCAGAACCCTCTAACTTGCGGGCGGTTAAACGATCGCTGCGTGCTTTCGCCCAATACGAAAGCGTGAATAGACCCATAACCGCCTCAGAACTAAGTTAATCCGCTGAGAATAAGCATTTTTCCTTTGGCCTTCTTGATGCCACCAGTTCTGCCTAACAGAAAGACCGGTTTCAGTCACGGGAAGTGATGGGCCTCGAACTCACCTGGATCGCGCTGGCAGCCAGCCTGTTAATGGCTCTGGGTGGGGCCTGCCTTTTCATCTTCGCTGTGAAAAAGGACTATTTCCGCGATCTCGAAGAAGCCAAGTTTCATGTGTTCTGGACGGATCTCGAAGAGATGGTGGATGAGGGAACAAGATTAGATGAGCGAAAGAACAAACCAAAACCCTAGCAGTACGAGGCGTAGCGTCCTGACGTGGTTTAGTGGAGCAGCCCTGGCGGGTTCGGCCGCCATCAGTGCGTTCGCAAACTTCGTTTTCATGAAGCCGCGTGCCACCTACGGCCAACCGAGCCGCTACTCCATTGGCCGCCCCGACGACTTTCCCTCAGGTACCCGAATCTCTATAGACCAACGCCGCGTTTGTGTCGTTCGGGAAGGCTCGAAGCTGGCGGTCATCTCCACCATTTGCACCCATCTCGGCTGCACTGTTGGTATTTCAGACACGGGCTTTGCGTGCCCGTGTCATGGCTCGCGCTATGACCAGGACGGCACGGTGGTGGGTGGCCCGGCGCCGAAAGCGCTGGCCTGGTATCAGGTTGTGATGGCCCCGAATGGCGAGTTGGAGGTCGACACCAATATTCCGGTCAAGCAAGGAACGTACTACGAGCTATGACCGAACTTCCCGTTCAGGATCCTGCGCCCGTCGAGGCCGAAAAACAGACATTCTTAACTGCACTCACGGCGCTGCCCCGGAATTTCTGGGATTCGTGGTTCCGCCACCCTCTCCCCGATTCCGATCTCGGCGCCTCCCAGACTTCGTTCACTAACTTCTTTCTCCACATCCATCCGGTAAAAGTTCACAAGAACACGCTCCGTCCGCTCTACACCATGGGCCTGGGTGTCATGTCGTTCGTGACTTTCGTGGTTCTCACGGTCACCGGCATTCTCTTGATGTTCTACTACGTTCCCTCCACCACCCAGGCCTATGACCGGATGCTCGATCTACGCGGCTCCGTCGCCTTTGGTACGTTTCTGCGCAATCTTCACCGCTGGTCGGCGCACGCCATGGTGGCCATTGTCTTTCTGCACATGACCCGAGTTTTTCTCACCGGATCCTACAAGCGGCCCCGCGAATTCAACTGGATCATCGGTTGTCTGCTTTTCCTGTTGACGCTTTTTGGCAGCTTTACCGGATACTTGCTTCCCTGGGATCAGCTCGCTTTTTGGGCCATCACGGTGGGTACCTCGATCGCGGGCTACGCGCCGCTCATCGGCCAGAAGATCCAATTTCTGTTGTTGGGCGATCAGGCCGTGGGCCAGGAGGCGCTGCTGCGCTTTTATGTGCTGCATGTGGTGGTGCTTCCCGTTTTGATCACACTGCTGGTGGCCATTCATTTTTGGCGCATCCGCAAGGACGGCGGCCTTTCCCGGCCTGCCGAAAGCGAGCTGCCATCCGGAAAAACGTTGCGTGTGGAGATCGTTCCGGGTGCTCCCAGCAGCAAGACGACTTTTGGTCTGATGGGATTTGTCCGCGGACCTCTTACCAAAGTCGGCAACGTGCCGGACAACTCGGTATACAGCTGGCCGAATCTGCTGGTCGCCGAGTTGTTCGTATTCGTCGTCACGGTGGCTGCCCTGCTGCTGGTTTCCCTGTTGTTCAACGCGCCGCTGGAAGAACCGGTAAACATTCTCCATCCGCCGAACCCGGCCAAGGCCCCTTGGTATTTTCTCGGCCTGCAAGAGCTGGTCAGCTACTCGGCATTCTGGGGTGGCGTCGGTATTCCCGGTCTGGAAGTCCTTCTGTTAATGCTGGTCCCCTACATCGACAGAAAGGTTTCTGGCGTCGGCAAGTGGTTTGCCAAGGAACGTTTTCTGGCCAACACCCTGTTTATTACTTTTGCCCTGTTGAACGTAATCTTCATCATCATCGGCACCTTCTTCCGCGGGCCCAACTGGAATCTCGTGAGCCCATTCTGAGGAACCTATGAAACTGGCTCTTGCCATCGCTAGCGCCGTCATCCTGCTGATCCATGGAATTGTCTTCTACGATCAGTTCTTCCACAAATGGGAGCGCTATCAGACCGCCTATTTCGATCAGGCCCGCACGCAAGCGCGCAACGACAGCGAGCGCAAGGAGCTGTCCGGGCGCAGTCCAAAAATCGAACAGATCATCGTTACCCAGTTCGGTGACAGTCGCGTCGACCGCTGCACCACCTGCCATTTGGCCATCGACGATCCGCGCTTCAAGGATCATTTTCAGCCGCTCAAAACACACCCTTATACCGCGGCCCTCGGCGATTTCCAACGCAACGGCCGCTGGGAGCGCCGTCACAAGTTCAACGACTTTGGCTGCACCGTCTGTCATGACGGCCAGGGCCGCGGCCTCGAAGGCGACTACGCCCACGGCAAGGACGAGCACTGGAACGATCCATTGATGGGCTACGTTACGCAGGCCAACTGGCGGAAGGATTTTGCGCCTCACTTGGTTGGCAAGGAATACATGGAAGCCAACTGCGCCCAATGCCACACCGAGGAAAATTTCGCCGGCACCCCGCACGTCAATCGCGGCCGGCAGCTCTTCTTCGGAACCAATTGCTACGGCTGCCACAAAATCGAAGGTCTCTCGGAAGGCACGCTCGCGCCCGAGCTAAGCGAAGCCGGGCACAAATTCAAAGTCGACTATCTCTGGGAATCGATCGTCGAGCCCCGTGCGAACTTGGCTACGTCGTTCATGCCAAAATTCAACCTCTCCGATGGCGACGTCAAGAGCCTGGTCATCTTTCTGAAAAGCCGCCGCGGGGTGAATTTTGCCGAAACCTCCCTGGCGCGCTACCGGGCACGCCTGACGCCGGTTAAGGCCGAGATTACTCCCGAAGCGGCGCTCAACAAGCCGGTGATTAAAGCCGCCGATCTGGTGAGCCAAGGCAAACAGCTATTTGAAGACCGCGCCTGCACGGCCTGCCACAAGCTTGGCGATAAAGACGGCGGCATCGCGCCCGACCTCAGCTTTGAAGGAAAGATGAAGGACGAGGATTGGATCCGCGAACACTTCCGGGCTCCGCGATCCCGGGTACCCGATTCCATCATGCCTGCGTTTCGCTTCAGTGACGGAGATTTCACCGCTCTTACGGCGTTCATCGTGAGCCAACAGAACGTTCCGCCGATCTCGGCGGACGAGGCACAAAACTTCAAGCTGCTCTGCTCGCGCTGCCACGGCGAAAAGGGCGACGGCCTGGGCAAGAACGCCATTTATCTCGATCCGGCGCCGCGCGACCTGACCAAGGCCTCCTTCTTTAACAGCAAGCCTGACGACCGCTTTCTGCACTCGATCGCCAATGGCGTGCCGGGCACCTCGATGCCCGCCTGGGGCAAGGTTCTCAGTAACGATCAGATCAGTGGCATATTCGGCCATGTCAGAACCACTTTCGTGAAGGAAAAGCCGCGTCCGCTCAAGCAACATACCAACGTTCCGGAAACCAATCCGACGGCAGCCAGCAAAGAGTCGATCGCAAATGGCGAGGCCACCTACTTGAAGCGTTGCACCGGCTGCCACGGTTTGAAAGCCGATGGCAAGGGACCAAATTCGCTGGATATCAGTCCCCGGCCGCGCAACCTCCGCAACCGTTGGTTTATTGTCAGCCTAGCCGACCGGCGCGCCCTGGAATCGATCCTCTACGGCGTGCAGGGAACCGCCATGCCTTCCTGGATCGACTATGGCCTGGCGGTCAAAGACGCCAGCGATCTTTTGAATTACATCCGCAGTCTCAATGCAGCCCCCGTGCCATCCGAACACGGCAGAACGATAGCGAAATTAACGCCAGGAGCTCACTAAATGGAAGTACAACAAGTAATTGAAGCGACGCCATCCGGCGTTAAATCGACCACCAAAACCGTCCATACCGACGCCGCCGCCAAGTGGTTTCTGATCAGTTCCGTCACCTACTTCTTCATTGTGGGAATCGTCGCGCTGACGATTGCCGCGAAGTTCGTGTGGCCGGAACTGCTTGGAACCGTCTCCATCCTTACTTATGGACGTCTCCGGCCGCTGCATGTCAATGGAATGCTTTTTGGGTGGCTGCTGGCCTGTGACATCGGGCTGGCGTTCTACTATGTGCCGCGGCTGTGCGGCGTGCCTCTCTGGAGTGAAAAACTCGGCATGGCCACGGCGGCCCTGTGGAATGTCATTATTCTCGGCGCGGTAGTCGCCCTTCCCGGCGGTTATAACAACGGTCTCGAATACGCCGAGCTTCCGCTTCCGCTGGCCATTCTGGTGGTGGTCGCTTGGCTGATGTTTGGCGCCAACATCTTCATGACCGTTGCCAATCGCAAGTACAACCAGATGTATGTCTCGCTCTGGTACACCATGGGCACTGTTCTGTGGACAGCTTTCGTTTACCTCACCGGTAATTTCGCCACTATATTCGCCACTGGTGTGAACCAGGCCAACCTCAACTGGATGTACGTCCACAACGCCGTCGGATTGATCTTCACGCCCATTGGCTTGGCCATCGCGTATTACTTCATCCCGCGCACCGCCAACACGCCGCTGCATAGCCATCGCCTTTCGATGATAGGCTTCTGGTCGCTGGCCTTTGTCTATGTTTGGACCGGCGCCCACCACATGCTGCATGGCCCCATCTCGCAATGGCTGCAGACCATCTCCATCGCCTTCTCGTTCATGCTGCTGATCCCCGTCTGGACCGTGGTCTACAACTTCTTCGGCACCATGAACGGCCAATGGCACCAGGTCCGCGATAACGTGTCGCTCAAGTTCCTGATGTCGGGTGTGGTGTTTTACCTGCTCACCTGCTTCCAGGGCCCCATGCATAGCCTGCGCACGGTCAACGCCATTGTCTCCAAGACCGACTGGATTCCCGGCCACGCCCACATGGCTGTGCTCGGCGCATTTAGCTTCTTCGCTATCGCCGGCACGTTGCATGTGCTGCCGCGGATGTTCAACACATCGCTTTACTCCGACAAGCTCGCCAACTGGAGCTACTGGTTCTTCATGATCGGTGGCCTCGGCTTCTTCGTCACTCTCTGGCTCGGCGGCTTCTGGCAGGGATGGCAGTGGAACAATCCCTCGATCCCCTTCATCGATACCGTCATCGCGCTCAAGCCCGTGTGGCTAGTCCGCTTCTTCTCCGGCATCCTGATGTTTGCCGGTATCACCACCTTCCTCTTTAACTTCATGGCAACCATCCTGAACGCCAAGGAAGCGAACGCATAGGAGCCGGTTATGCTCAGCAAATTTGACTTTGACGCTAAGTTCTTCGTCGTCGCGGCGCTGGTCCTGTTCTTCCTCGGTGGCAGCCTAACCACGATTGTGCCTCCGCTAGTCGATAAAAGTTGGGGCAAGCCGTTCGAGAACTCCGACCCCTCGAAAGGCCTCACCGGCAAACTCCGGCCTTACACGGCGCAGGAGAAGCAGGGTCTCGCCATCTATACGCGCGAAGGCTGCTGGTATTGCCATACGCAGCAAACCCGCACGCTGCTGGCCGACACTAAACGTTACGGCTGGCGCGGCGTGGATGCGCCCGTCTCCACTCCCGACGAATTCGTCTACGATCAGCCGCATATGTTCGGAACCAAACGCACCGGCCCCGACCTTTCGCACATTGGCGGCAAGTACGACACCCAATGGCACCGGACGCATTTCCGGAATCCGCGGGATCTGGTTCCCGGTTCGGTCATGCCGCCGTTCCCTTGGATCGTTGACAACGAACAAGAATTTCAGGCGCTGGTCGCTTATCTGCAGCGCCTCGGCCGCGCCAAAAACTGGCGCCCAGACAACGACTACGAGAAGTGAGAACCCCAATGGACTACACTTATCCCACCGTTTTCCTCTCGTATCTGATGTTCTTTCTATTTCTGATCGGCGGAATCTTTTTCTGTATCCGCAGCTTCAAACGCGGTTACTGGGGGAAAGATTCGGAAGACATAAAATATACAGTTTTTGATGATGGGGAGGCGCCACATGGCCGCAGAGATTAAACCACAAATTGAACAACCCGCCGTCCACGATATCGCTGGCGGATGGATTACCGAAAAAACCGACACGCCCGTTCCGATGTTTCTCCGCATCGCATACGTGGTCATCGCCACCCCGGGCGTCGCCTACTTGATCATGTACATGTATGGCGACGTCGGCAACGCCGAGCGCGGACCGCTGATCCAGCAGTTCAACCTCTCGACCCATACTTCCGAGCCGCTGATGTACGCGATCGCCGCGCTGGTGGCGGTGTTCCTCGTCACCGTCTCTCTCGTCGCCTCCAAGAAAGGGCACGAGTAGTTTCGCTGTAGAAGCCCCATGACTGACTCAAGGATTCAGGTACAACCGCCGGACTCGACCCAGTACTGGATGCGGCAGGTAAAGTGCCGTGACGCCTGCCCCGTCCACACCGACGCGTGCGGGTACGTCACCGCCATTGCCGCCGGCGAGTACGAGCGGGCTTACCGGATCGCCCGCGCCACCAATCCTTTCGCCTCCATTTGCGGCCGGGTCTGTGGGGCTCCTTGCGAGATGGCCTGCCGCCGCGGCGCGGTCGACTCGCCTGTATCGATTCGCGCTCTCAAACGCTTTGTCACCGACAAGTACGGCCCCGAAACTGGCACCTTCAACGCCTACTATGACGGTTGCAACCAAAAAATGCTGCCTCCCAGCCGCGGCGACTACGAACGTGTAGCCGTCATTGGCGCCGGCGTCTCCGGCCTCACCGTAGCCCATGACCTCACCCGCATCGGCTACAAGGTCACTGTTTTTGAGGCTTATTCTCAGCCCGGCGGAATGCTCACCGTCGGCGTCCCGGTGTTCCGGCTGCCGCGCGATCTGGTGAACTGGGAGATCAAAGCCATTCAATCGCTCGGCGTCGAGATCAAATGCAACATGGCGCTGGGCCGCGACTTCAGCATCGCCGAACTGCGCCGGCAAGGGTATAAGGCCATCTTTCTCGGCGTTGGCCTACCCAAAGGGCGTAAGCTCGCGATCCCCGGAGCGGAACTCCAGAACGTTTACGACGGGTTGGATTTTCTCCGGACGTTCAACGAAGGGGCTCCGCTGCCGCTGGGCCGCCGGATCGCCGTCATCGGCGGCGGCAATGTCGCCTACGACGTCGCCCGCTCCGCCATCCGCCCAGTGAGCGAGGACGCCACGCGGGAAGAGACAGACGCCGAAATGGAACGAGGCGAAAAAACCGCTTACGACATCGCCCGCACCGCGCTCCGCATGAGCGCCGACAAGCAGGTCCACGTGATTTGTCTCGAAAGCCTCGCTGAAATGCCCGCCGACAAACGCGAGATCGAGGAAGGCCAGGAAGAAGGCATTTACCTGCACAACGGCCGCGGCCCCAAGGAACTGATCGGCAAAAACGGGAAAGTGAGCGCCATCCGAACCGTCAAGTGTTCGTCCGTGTTCGATGGCGAGGGGCGCTTCAACCCCACCTTCGACGAAGGGGACCTGCAAGACATCGAGGTCGATACCGTTCTGTTCGCCATCGGCCAGTCGTCCGATCTTTCGTTCCTGCATCCGGACGACGGCGTGGAAACCAATCGCGGCTTGATCAAAGTCAACCCCGACACCTACGCCACGTCGGCGCCCGATGTTTATGCATGCGGCGACATCGCCCACGGACCGCGTCTCTTCATTAACGCCATTGCTTCAGCCCAGATCGCAGCGCGCTCCATGCACGATTACCTGCGGGGCACTCGCACTGAAATTGCAGTGCAAAAACAGTGGTACCCGGCGGCCTACACGATGGCTAACGATTGGTATCGCATTATTCGGCACGAGCCGCCGGTGATCGAGGCCGAGCGCCGGGCTGCCTCCATCGATATCGTCGAGGAGAGCTATTCGGAAAGCGAAGCCCAGCGCCAGGCCTCGCGCTGTCTCCGTTGCAACGTCAATACCGTCTTCGATACCTCGATCTGCATCGCCTGCAACGGCTGCGTGGATGTCTGCCCACAGAATCTGATTCGGCTGGTAGGCCTCAGCAGCCTGGTGCTCGACGACCGCTGGTCCCAGGAGATCGCGGCAAACCTCGGCACCTCCATCGCGGAACTGCGCCGCATGGCCCCCGAGGAACTGGATAGCTTTGGAGGCGTGATGACCAAAGACGAGTCCAGG
>Ga0209698_10008142_pt1 | contig 10866 bp, 10 predicted proteins | sample LitLauG_LLR_2012_FD_187203 | JGI IMG/M metagenome (GOLD analysis project Ga0209698, IMG submission 187203) | Freshwater sediment microbial communities from Pennsylvania, USA - Little Laurel Run_MetaG_LLR_2012 (SPAdes) (version 2) | ecosystem: Environmental > Aquatic > Freshwater > Creek >... | reverse complement strand
CTCCACGTGCCAGCGCGGCAAACCATCTTCAATCTTTCCGTAAGGCCTCTTATTCTGTTCAATCACCGCCACGCGCGTACCACGGTCCGCCAGTATTTCCGCGGCTACGGACCCGGCAATGGCCCCCCCGATAATGGCAACAAAATGTTGTCGTCTGTTCTCAGACATCCAGAGTCACTACCCCTCCTCATTTTAGGAATGAATCAAATCCCGCTACGGATCGCTCGATGGCGCTGTGGCTGCGAAGGCTCACCGGCGCTTCATGCGTGTGCGCGTTTCGGCCGCTCCACCGTCCAATCCGCACGCCGCCGAGCCTTGATGGCGGCGAAATCGAATGTCTGCAGCGCCCCCTCATTTTCGAGGAGCGTAAGCTCCCACAGCGGGAAGAAGTCCTCGCCGATGGTTAACCCTTCCACGCCCCCATGGGGACCGTACAGGATTTCGTGGGATGCGTCCACGCCGAGCTTTCGGAGGTCCTCGGCAATCTGCGCCAGATCGTCATGGATCATCGCGCCTCACCTCTTGTTGCTCCTCTCCCTATGGGACGAGGGAGCCGGCTAACCCCGCCCTTACGGGCGGGGCGGAAACTGCCAAGTCCGGTGTTCGGCCCCGCCCGCGGCGGCAGGGCCGTAGCCGGCCGCCGTCACATCAATTCCGCCAGGAACTCCATTGCCACTACCGGTGGAATGCCCAATTTGCGAAGCGCCAGCGGATCGCCTTCGTCCAGGATCGGCTCGGACTCGTGCAGGGCCGGAATATCCTTGCGATGAAAGAACTTGCCGATCGGAATCTCTTCGCCCCAGATCTGCGACTTCTCCATGGCCGCAATCCAGTTCCCCGGGTCGTACGACGAATCGTCTTCCAGCTTCTTGACCCGCTGCTTGAACCACGGATACGTGTTGTCGTGGTTGTAAGTGACGCACGGGCTGAACACATCGATGAAGGAGAAGCCCTTGTGCTGGATCGCCTGCTTGATCAGGTCCGTCAAGTGCTTCTGCTCGCCGCTGAATCCGCGCGCGATAAACGTGGCGCCCGCGGCCAGGGCCAGCGAGATCGGATTGATAGGTCCCTCCACGCTGCCAAACGGCGTGCTCTTGGTCTTCATGCCGAGGCGGCTGGTGGGCGACACCTGCCCGGTGGTCAGCCCGTAGATCTGGTTGTCCATAGCCAGGTACACCAGATCCACGTTGCGCCGCATGGTGTGGATAAAGTGATTGCCGCCGATGCCGAATCCGTCGCCATCGCCGCCGGTAACCACCACCGTAAGCGCGTGGTTCGCGAGTTTCACACCGGTGGCCACCGCCAGCGCGCGGCCATGCAGCGTGTGCATGCCGTACGTGCCGATGTATCCCGGCAGATTCGAGGAGCAGCCGATGCCGCTGATGGCTACTATATCGCGCGGCTGGATCTGGAGTTCCACCACGGCCTTTTGCAGCGCTGCCAACACGCCGAAATCGCCGCAGCCCGGACACCAGTCCGGATCTACCTTCCCTTTTAGCTCGGGGAGCGTCACTTGCTTTGGTCCTTGAGTAGTCGTCGCCATATCCCTCTCCTCAAACCATGATTTCGTGCATCGGAACCGACAGCTTGGTCCCACCGGCCAGTTGCTCCTTCACCGCCTCCACAATGTGATGTGGCATGAAGGGCTCACCATCGTACTTTCGGATATGTCCGTCCGGTACGAAACTCGTTTCGCTGCGCAGGTAGCGCGCGAACTGGCCGCTGTAATTGTTCTCCACGATGATGGTGCGCTTCGCGTTCTTCAGGATTTCCACGATCCGATCGCCGTGGAGCGGCACGATCCAGCGGATCTGAAGCTGGTTGGCGGTGATGCCTTCCGCATTCAGCATCTCCACCGCCTCCTCAATCACCCCGTGGGTGGAGCCCCAACCGATCAGCGTCACGTCGGCGTCGAGTGGACCCGCTAATTCAGGAGGGCGCACCGCTGCCTCGATGCCGGCGATCTTCCGCTGGCGCTTCTCCATCATCTCCCGGCGCTTGATCGGGTTCGTGAACTCGTCGCTGATCAGCACACCGTCTTCCATGTGCTCATCCGTGGCTACCGTGTGCATGTGGCCGGGTACGCCGGGGATGGCGCGCGGCGACACACCGCTTTCCGTAAACAGGTACCGCTTGTAGCCGTTGGCGCCGTTCTGTTCCGCCGAGGTGATCAACTCGCCGCGGTCGATCTCCACGTTGAAATTCAGCTCTTCCGGATCCAGGGCCGTAGTGCCCTCGGAAAGCAGCAGATCGGTGAGCACGATACCCGGACACTGGAACCGGTCGACCAGGTTGAACATTTCGGGAATGATCCGGAAGCAGTCGCCCACGTCGAGCGGCGTGGCAATCGCTCGGGGATAATCGCCGTGCCCCGCGCCGAGCATCTGCCACAGGTCGCCCTGCTCGGTTTTGGTGGGCACTCCGGTCGAGGGGCCTGCCCGCTGCACGTCGATCACCACCACCGGCGTCTCGATCATGGCGGACATGCCGAGCCCCTCCGTCATCAGGGCGAAACCGCCGCCTGAGGTGGCGCACATGGCGCGGCATCCCGCGTGCGCCGCGCCGATGGCCATGTTGATGACGCCAATCTCATCTTCCACCTGGCGCACCATGATCCCGGCCTTGCGGGCGTGTGTCGCCATCCAGTGCAGCACGCCCGTCGACGGGCTCATCGGATAGGCGCAGTAGAATTTTACTCCCGCGGCAGCGCCGCCCATCGCCAGGGCCATGTTGCCCGTCAGTACGGCTTTGCGATGGTCGGTCATGGGCACGGCGCGCTCGAACGGCTCGAAGTGTGCGGTCGCATGCTGATACGCCGCGCGCGCCACCTCCACGTTCTCATTCACCACCGCGTCGCCCTTCCTCTTGAACTGCTCCGTCAGCACTTCTTCCAGCGGTTGAAACCCGATCCCCATCATGTTGATGGCCGCAGCCACCGCGAGCGTGTTCTGTTCCACTTTGTTGCGGCTGTTGCGCGACAACTCGGCCACCGGCAGCGGGCACAGCCGGACTCCTTCCCGCACCGTTCCCGGCTTGATGGTATCTCCGTTATATATGACTGCTGCGCCGGGACCCAGTAATCCGAGGTGCCGGTCCATAGTGTCCTGATTGAGCGTGATGAGCAGGTCGATCTGGTCACCCATGTTGGTAACGGGCTCCGGACCGGTGCGGATCGTCAAAAAAGTGTGCCCGCCGCGAATGATGGATTGATACGCATTGTAGGCGTTCAGGTACAGGCCGCGCCGCGCGAAAATCCGGGCGAAGATATTCCCCGGAGTCGCGACACCCTGCCCTGCGGCCCCTCCAATGGATACCGCAAACGTATGCTTCATCCTCTCTCCCTTCCCCCTCTGAGCCGCGATGGAACCGCGGCGTGGTGGCCAAAAAACGTGCGATCGCGCAGCCGGTACGCTGCGGAACCGCGCCATGAAGTCAAGTGGACTAGTTTATCCCCGCCGCTTGCCGGTAGCAAGCCCCCCCTTGGTACCCACTCTTGTTATCCCCTTCCGTTTTTGGGCAAGCTGCGATCCGGATTGTATTTCCGTTCCCGCTGTGTTATTTCTAAATGCCTGGGACAACAACAGCAATGGCCTACGTGATCGCAGAACCGTGCATTGGCACGAAAGACACCGCTTGCGTCGACGCTTGCCCGGTGGATTGTATTCACCCCAAAAAAGACGAAGCCAAGTACGCGGAATCGGAGATGCTTTACATCGACCCGGTGGAATGCATCGACTGCGGCGCGTGTGTGCCGGTCTGCCCCGTTTCGGCGATCTTTGCGCTGGACGATCTGCCGGAGAAGTGGTCGGATTTCACCGCCAGGAACGCCGCCTACTACGCACGCTGACCCACCGCTGGGCCCGGCCGGACCATCGCCGTCGCATCCTCCGGATGGCCGATGTAAACTCTCCTCATGGTTTTCACCAAGCGTCTTCGCGAGGGAGTTCGTCGCGGAGAAATCACTTGCAGCGTCCGAATATGGACGCGTCCCCATGTCAAAGTGGGCGCCCGTTACCGTATGGAAGAAGGCGAGATCGAGGTGGACTCGATCGAGCCGATCGGTTTTCCGGATATCACTCCCCAGTTGGCGCGCGAGTCGGGCTTCCTCGGTATCATCGATCTGCTCAAGGTCGCCAAGCACGGTAAGGGCGAGAGTATCTATCTCGTTCGGTTCCACTACGTGCCTCCACGCATCCGACGCGCAGCCAGATCGTGACGTTGCCGGATCGCCCCCACTACCGGTTGCCGGTGGGCGCTCGGGGGGCCGAGATGGCTTGCCACCACATACCGGAGGGCATATGCTAAAGGGCACTGGAAAAATCTCGATTTGAGATTTTCTTGAAAGGAAGCAGAGTTGCTATGAGCAGAGCGGCACTTCTTGGATGGACCACAATCGGTGCGACTTTACTGGGCCTGGCCTTCGCCGGTCCAGTGAGAGCGGAAACCCTGTCTTCTTCGGCGCTGACCGGTAAGGTGACCTCACAAGCGGAAGGCGCGATGGAGGGTGTACTCGTCGGTGCAAAGAAGGTGAGCTCGAGCATCACCACTTGGGTAGTGAGCAACGCCCAGGGCCAGTACACTTTCCCCCGCGAGAGACTGGAACCGGGCAAATATGCGATCGGCGTGCGCGCCGTAGGCTATGAGCTGCCGGGCACCTCCGTCGATGTGACAACGCAACCTGCCCAACTGGATTTGCAACTCAACAAGGTGCTGGGCGCATCGAAGCTCGCCAAGCAACTCTCCAACGGGGAGTGGCTCATGAGCGTGCCGGGAACCCGCGAACAGAAGCAGTTGCTCGCCGGTTGCGTCAATTGCCACACGCTGCAGCGAGTGATGTTCTCTCATTTTAGCGCGGATGAGATGGCACAAGTGGTTCAACGGATGGCCATGCACACGAACAACTCGTCGCCCTTGCATCCCTGGATGCGTCCTATACCGTTCGCCCCACGCCCGCCGTCGGCCGGCGAGATGGCCTTTGCCAAATATCTGAGCTCGATGAACCTGAGCGCGGCGGAAACCTTTGATTTTCCGTTGCAGACCTTGCCGCGGCCCAAAGGCAAAGCTACCCAGGTGATCTATACGACGTACGACCTGCCGCGGCCGGATGCGTCGCCGCACGACGAAGTGTTCGACGCGCAAGGAAACATTTGGTACTCGGATTTCAATTCCCAGTTTATCGGGAAGCTCGATCCCAAGACGGGCAAAGTGGTGGAATACTCCGTTCCGCAAAACCGGTTCGGCCAGATCGCACAGGGCGGTCTCCAGATCGATATCGATCGGGAAGGGCGGATATACTACGGCAACATGTCCCAGATGCAGATCGTTCGACTCGACCCGAAGACCGGGAAAATGGAAACCTTTAAGCCTCCGATCCCCGAGTCGGACTTGGGGGATGGCCATCTGACCATGATTGACCCCGCGTTTCAGAACGTGGATGGGAAATTGTGGGCCAATGTCGCCTTCGCTACCGGCGAGGCGGGCGGCACATGGCATATCGACCTGGCAACCAACACCTGGACTCGTGTCACCTATCCGTCCGGCAGTCCTCGTGCTCAAGCCTATGACGTGGTTGCGGACTCCAAGAACAACGTCTATGGCATGCACATGAATAACGACAAGCTTTGGATGACGGACGGCAAGACCTTGAAAACCGTCTGGTATGACTTTCCCACGAAAGGCGCGGGGTGCCGGCGGGGGCACATCGACTCCCAAGACCGCTTGTGGTGTGGTGTCTTCAACGGGAACGCTTTGGCGATGTACGATCCGAAGACGCAGAAGATCACGGAGTGGAAGGCTCCCACGCCGTGGACGCGTCCTTACGACGCGCAGTTCGATGACAAGACGTATGTCTGGGCGGCCGGAATGGACAACGATGTTGCCGTCCGGCTGAATCCTCAGTCTGGAGAATTCACCGAGTATCTGCTGCCGCATGAAACCAACGTTCGCCACGTGGAGGTGCAGAAATCCGGATCTCTCTCCAGCCTGTGGCTGGGCGATCAGCACGGCAACACACTCATCCGTGTCGAGCCATTGGCCCCGTAACGGCGTCCGCCTAACACGTACGACCGGGGAGCTTTCTTACGCAGCAGACGCCAACTCCACCAGCCGGCGCTTACGGTTTGTTTCCCGCCGCCGGGCCCGGTGCGACCGTCACCGTCACATCCGCCTTCGTGGCCAGTTGCCCGTCGTTCGCGGTGGCCCGCAGCACGTAAGTTCCTGGTTCGGCGAAATGCGCCGTGGTCGTGGCCTTACCGTCGCTCACTGCGATCGGTCCCGAGGCGTCGAAAGTCACCTTCGCCGGACCGCGATATTCGAGCCAACTCACCGTAAGTCCGCGCACCCGGTTGTCCACGGTATTGGTTTGCGCGCCGGGCCGCGGCTTGGCGGGCGGCCGCGGCTTGGGAAGGCCGTCATCGGTCACCAGCGCCGTCAACGTCACCGGGTTGTCCGCATTCGCCGGTCCGACAGGCGCAATGGTTATGGATGGCGGCTTGTTCGGATCGTCGTCTCCGGGGTTCAGGTTGCCGCGCGTCATGATGATGCGCTCGGTGATTTCCTCCACCGGCAAAAGTTGCGCGTACGCCTTTTCGGTGCGCCCGTGCGCGGTGAGCGTCCAGACCAGTTCCTTCTGCCCCCAGTCTTTGGGCACCTGCACGCGGAACATCCAGGGCTGGCGTCGCGGCAGGAACCAGGTGGGCTGGCCGCGATCCAGTTCGCCCGGCTCGATCTTGTTGGCGGGACCGGGCGGAATGGCGAGTTCTTCCTGCACATTGCGATTGAAATACCCGAACACCATGGTGAAGGTGCCATCCGCATTGCGCAGCCAGCCTTCAAACGTAGGCACTACATTTTGGCCGGCGTTGAATTTGGTCTGTGGGATATAGGTCGGAGGAGGAGGCCCCTGAGCGAGTGCCGCGGCGGCCATGGCCGCGCACGCCGCCCATTTAGCGAACCTGGCGGGCCGGCCCCTCATTTGCCGTTCTTGGCCAGCCGCACCTGCATGCGCTGCTGATAGTCGCTTTCGTCCAGGTAATACAAACTCATCCAGGCGAAACTCATCTCGTCGATGGTCCGCTGGCCGGATCCCACCCAGTTTTTCGGATTGGGATTGAACTTATTGTTATCCGTGTTGTCGTGCCAGGTGGTCACGTGAATCACGGTGCCGGCCGGCAGCAGCGGAGCCACATCCTCGGCATAGGGGTAAGTGATGCTCCAGCCGAACACGTAGTTACTCACGCAACTCAGGGTCTCGCTTCGCGCGGGCCCGGGCCGCGCCGAATCCGCGCGGACGTCCGGATAGATGGCCTCCACGCATTGCGCCTTGCCACGCGTATGAAAATGAGGCTGAAACGCGGAAAGCACGGCCGGCTTCGGCAGACGGAAGTAGCCATCGCTGCGCACCACTTGGCCGGCGGGAATATCCAGGTCTGTCACATCGCCCATGTGCTGCGTGAAGGCCACGTACTTTGGAACCTCGCCTTTCGGAAACAGCTTCAGCCCGAGCGAAACTTTGACCATGGTCTCCTCGCCATAGGGATGCAGGTGCAGGTTGAAGTGAACTTTCGAACCGGCTTTGATCAGGCGCCCTGAATTCTCCGGGAAGAGATCGGCGTTCTTGCCCACGGCATATTCGTTCAGGAACAGGCCTACGGGGTCGTCTTCATCTTCGATCAGGTTGGTAGTGGCGTGGTGCACCACTTTAAAGCCCATGTCCGGCTTGGTCTCCACGGCCCGGACGTAGACGTCTTCGGTGATACCGGGGTCCACGTCGATGTCGACGTATTCATCCGGCCCGTTGGCGCGCAGCTTGTAGGGCTTCGGCATAGTGACGATTACGTCGGGTTTACCGAAGTGCCAGTTGTCCAGGTCGCTAAACTGGCGCGCCGGCGGCAGGTCGGCCGGGTTGCCCTCGGGCGCGCCAGCATCGACCCATTTGGAAATCGTCGCGATTTCCGCCTCGGACAGCGAAGGGTCGTCCTTGAACTTGTTGATTCCCACCGTGCGGTCGATGTGCCAGGGCGGCATCTCGCGCAGAGCTACCTTCGCTTTAATCGAGCGAGCCCACGGCCGCGCATCCTTATAAGTGAGCAGCGACATGGGAGCAATCGATCCAGGACGATGGCAGTTCTGGCAGGAGCGCTGCAAGATGGGGGCCACGTCTTTGTTGAACGTTACGTCTCCGCCTGCGCCCAGCGCCAAACCGGATGCCACGATTGACATCGAAAAGGCTGCACGTATCATTGCCCTACCTCCTTTGTGCTTTCCGCTCGTCCACCAGCCGTTTGAACTCGCCGTCGTCCAGGTAAACGATGTCGAGCCATACCTGGACCATGTCGTCCACGCTGCGCTCCCCGAATCCGGCCCACACGGAAGGGTCGGGATTTCGCGGATTCGCCGCCGTGTTGTCATGAATGCCGATCATATGCAGCACCGTCCCCGCCGGCAGCAGCGGCGTCACGTTGTCGTCATAGATATAGTTGATGTGCCAGTTGAAATTGAAGCGATCCACCGAACTGAGGATCGTCGTCGTATTGTCCAGATTGATGGCTTCCACGGTCATGCCGCGTCCGCGCATGTGCATATGCGGCTGGAAGGCGTCGATGCGCGCGTTGCGGGTCAGCCGGTAGTAGCCGTCGGTCCGCACCACGGAATTGGGCGGGATCTCCAGTTCGTCGTTCGGGGTATTGCGGATCGCCACCGAGCGCACCTGGTATTTCGGCACGAATCCCTTGGGATAAAACTTGAAGGCGATGGTGGTGCGGTTATGCTGCTCCGATCCGATCGCAAAATAGTGCATGTCGAAGCGCAGCCGGGTGCCTTTCTTCAGCAGCCGGCCGGTATTCTCGGCGAAGATATCCCCGTACTTGCCCACCGCATACTCGTGAAGCTGCACGCCTCCCGCGGGCGCGCCCTCGGGGGCGTCCGGCTCGATGGCGTTGACCACGGCGTGGTGCACGATCTTGGGGTTGCTCGGCTTGATCTCCATGGCCTGGATCCAACGGTCTTCATCCAGCTTCACTTCCGCGAACTGATCGATCCACCAGTCCGGACCCTTGGGATACATGGTGAAGTCCTGTTCGGTGGTCACCAGCAGGTCAGGCTTGCCGATGAACCATTGGCTATCGGGAGGAAACATCAGCGGGCGCGGCATGTCGGCCGGATTCCCTTCCGGCGCCCCGTCGTCCACCCAGCGTGTTATGGTGGCGATCTCCTCGTCGGTGAGCGAGCGGTCGTTCTTGTATTGGCGGATGCCTACGGTTTTGTCCAGATGCCAGGGTGGCATGTCCCGCTGCACCACGCGCGTTTTGATGGAGCGCGCCCAGGGACGCGCCTCCCCATAGGTCACCAGCGACATCGGCGCCGAGGTTCCCGCGTGATGGCACGACTGGCAATTCTTTTGGAAAATGGGCGCGACGTCCTTGCTGAACGTCACGGGGCCGCCCAATCCCGCCGCCTGTGCGCCGAGCGGGCCCAACAGGACTATCAACCAACAACTAGCGTTGCGCGCCAACATTGCCACCTCCTTTTACTGCGATCTTCACCTGCGCATTTGTCCAACAACAGTGATACCCATAATTGCCGGCTAACTCACCGGAGCCGTCATCCACGACCGCCTGGAGCACATACTCGCCCGGCTCGCTAAACCGGGCGGCTGCCTCCGCGCGGCCGTCCACGATCTTGGCGGTCGCGGGCTGGAACGTGACCACTCCCGGTCCGCGGTACTTCGTCCAGTTGATCGTCATGCCGACTGTTTTTCCAGCGCGCATCGGCAGGCCGTCGTCGGTTGCCGTGACCACAAGCGCGGCGGCCAACGGTTCGGTGGCGGAGATCGCGGCGTTCACCACCGGCGGCGTATTCGAATCGATTTTCTCGCTGTTGCCTCCGCGCGTGGTGCGCAAGCGGTCGATCATCCAGACCGGCGCGAGAGTGCCGGTGACCTGCTGAGTTTGGCCATGCGCGGTAAGGGTCCACACCAGCTTCTGGTCTCCAAAATCCTTGGGCACCACGACCTTGAAAACATCCTTGTGGCGTCGGATCTGGAAATGGGACGGCTGCCCGCGATCGCCTCCCGGCTCGAAGCTGTTGTTGGGCCCCACCGGGATATCGAGCTCTTCCTCGTAATTCCGATTCATGTAGCCAAACCACATATTGAAGGAGCCATCCGGGTTGACGTCGAAGCCCTCGAAGACGGGAGCGACCCCCTGTCCGTTCCAGTGGCGAAGTTGGACGAGTTGCCCGGCAGCCAGGGCAGGGAAGAGCAGGGCTAGAACTATCGCACACACCCGCCGCGCCTCGATCACCTTCCCCTCCTGATTGACCATCCACATTCTATTGCTCGCGCCGGTCGGCGTCAAGGCAGCCCGGGCCGACCGCTTCGCCGCCGCTCCTTAGCGACGAGCCCACCCCGCCAGCGCGATCGGCAAAAACAATCTCATGGCGGTCTCGACACTAGTCTCGGTTGATAATCACACCCATCGCGGCGCTCAACATTTCTTCCGTGCTCTGAAAGCCGTAATTGACGGTGGCCTTGGGATCGGGGTTGAACGGGTTACTCACCGAGTTGTCCCAGTGGGCCGTCACCTCCACCTGCGTGCCCTGCGGTAGGGGGAGGGGCTTTTCGAGGTAATAAATGATCTGCCAGTTGAAATCATAATGCGGTACGCTGATCAGGGTCTCGGTTTTGCCCGCGGGATAGATCAGCCGGATGGTCATGTCCTTCCCGCGAAGGTGCATGTGAGGCTGCACGAAAACCAGCTCGACCGGTTCTCCGAACGTCAGCCGGGCGTGGCCTTCGTAATTGGGGTCGCCGGGCGGTATGGTCCATTTCGCCGATGCCGCCACCGCCGACAGGAACCGCTTGCGAGG
>Ga0209698_10008141_pt1 | contig 10869 bp, 7 predicted proteins | sample LitLauG_LLR_2012_FD_187203 | JGI IMG/M metagenome (GOLD analysis project Ga0209698, IMG submission 187203) | Freshwater sediment microbial communities from Pennsylvania, USA - Little Laurel Run_MetaG_LLR_2012 (SPAdes) (version 2) | ecosystem: Environmental > Aquatic > Freshwater > Creek >... | reverse complement strand
CCAGCCTTCGCGGTTTTCGAAGGCTGGGCATTCCTGCTGATGGCAGCAGGAGATTTCAAACTCCGAGACATCAGCGTGGCAGCCGAACGTCAAAATCTCTAGACTTCGGCAGCATCGTGCCCACGCTTCGAACACCACGAAGCGTGGGGCACCCGAAGTTTGGATGGGCCAGCCCCCGAAGTAACGAGATCCAATACGCTGCGTGCACCTTCGGAATTCCTGTCCACAACATTCGACGCTTCCCGCTGTCGTACGGTCCCTCACGACGGCTTCGCCGCCGTTCAGGATGACATGACAGAATGACATCACATGATGACATCACACGCGGAGGAATCATCCCAATTCGGGAGACGCATCGTGAACGTGGGGACCAGGCGGGACGTTCCCTGCTCTTTCGGAGAGACACGACGCGGTGGCCCGCCGCACATCAGTGAGTAAAGATTTGTAAATTGTCACCACCTCTTCGTGTGCCGCTACCCCTCTTGCGCTGCGTCGGGCAACTATTGCCGCACGCCCACAATCTGACTGCTTGGAGCCTTACATTATCTGCACTGGCCGACTTCCAAGAATGCAAATATTTACTCCCATTGCCCAAGAACCTCGCCCGAACTCTAACCGCACCGATCAGCCTCATTGCATATTCCGGGTGGCGCTGATGATCTTGCTTCTGGCGCAAACTACGGTTTGGGGTCAATCGACCACAATCTCCGTCGATGTGAAGGTCGTAAACCTTCCGGTCACGGTCCGTGACAAGCACAGCCAGATCGTTCGCGACCTGACGAAAGACGATTTCATTCTCGAAGAGGACGGCCGTGCGCAGACCATCAAATATTTTGCGCAGGAGACCAACCTGCCGCTCACCTTGGGTTTACTGGTCGATACCAGCCTGAGCCAGCGCAATGTTCTGAACGAAGAGCGCACGGCCAGCAGGAGCTTCCTCGATCAGATGTTAACCGAAGACAAAGACCGGGCATTCTTGATTCACTTCGACCGCGAAGTCGAACTGCTTCAGGATCTGACTTCCTCCAAGGAGAAGTTGCGAGCCGCGCTCGAATCCCTGAACACGCCGACGTTCAAGCGCGCTTCACAAGATGATCCCGACGATCGCAGCGGATCGCACCACGGCGGTGGCACGTTGCTATACGACGCGATCTACCTTGCCTCAAACGAACTGATGAAGAAACAGCCAGGACGGAAGGCGGTCGTCATCCTCTCCGACGGCGTCGATCGGGGCAGCAAGGAATCGCTGGAGAGCGCCATCGAAGCAGCCCAGCGCGCCGACACTCTGGTCTATTCGATTTTATTCACAGATCCGCACCACGACGAGGGTGGCGGTTATGATCACCACGGTGGCGGGACGGGCCGCGGCGGTGGTTGGCCGGGCGGCGGTGGAGGCGGCGGTGGAGGCGGCTGGCCAGGAGGAGGTCATGGCGGCCACCCTGGTGGAGGCGGAGGACGCTACCCGCAGGAAGCGCATGTCGATGGCAAGAAAATTCTGCAGCGCATTTCGCAGGAAACTGGTGGGCACATGTTTGAAGTGTCGAAAAAGGAGCCGATCGACAAGATCTACGCCAGTATCGCCGAGGAATTGAGAATGCAATACAGCCTGGGCTACACGCCGGAGAAAGTCGATGCGGGGGCCGAAGGCTATCACAAAATCACGCTCACCGCGAAGAGGAAGGATTTGAGTATCCAAACCCGGCAGGGATATTACGCGGACCGCTGACATCTCTCACGCTGCAGCCCTGGCCGCCTTCGATAGAACCCCGGTAGCCAGGGCACACCCAACCTCAAAGCATCTCCAGGTAGGCACACCTGGCCGATGCCAAGAATGACATGGTGAATTGACATCCCTATTGTGGCTGCAGCGCTTCGTCGATTACCACCTTGCCACTCTTGGTGGCGGTGATGATCTTGTGCACGGGAGCGTATCCGCTGAGCGTGATGTCGATGACATAGTTGCCGGGGTCAAGCATCACATCGACCGGTGAGGTCTTGTCCAGCATGCGCTGGTTGACCGCGACCTGAGCGCCCTTTGGCTGGGTGTGGATGGAGAGAGTTGCCTGGCCGGGCTGGCCTTTGCCGCCGAACAGACGCGACATCTTGCCGCCGACGGTCTTTATGCTGTCGACGTTGCCCAAGGGCTGCAGGGTTGGAGAGAAGTTGAGGGTCTGGCCCAGCGTGAACTGGCCATTCAGGGTTTCGTCGAGATAGCCGGATAGGCGGACCAGGACCAGGTGCTGACCCTTGTCGACGCTGACCTGCGCCGGGGTTTTCGCTTTCATGTCGCGGCCATCGACGTAGACGCTGGCTCCGGGCGGATCGCTCTTCACTACCAACGTTGCCACCAATTGCGTCAGATGGATTTGTGCCGCCGCGCGGTTGCCGGAGGTGATACTGACCGTCCGCGAATCGGTGGAGTAACCGGACTTGCTGACGGTGATGGTGTGCTGACCGGGCTGAATATTGGTCAGAGCGAATGGCGTGACCCAGCTCGGGTCCGTGGCACCATCAATCTGGACTTGAGCACCCTGCGGTGTGGAATCAATGGCGAGTTGTCCGGGAATGATGACGGGCGCGGCCGTAGCCTTTTTTTTTGCGCTTTTCGATTTCGATGGGGTAGCTGGTTGCGCTACCGGGGTATCGGGCTCCTCGACTTCGGTGGGCTGAGCGGGAGCAGGTGCGGCTTCACTTTTCGGAGCCGGCGTTGTGGACTCGGGCTGTTCCGGCGGCGCGTCCGAGACCACCGTTTTGCGTGGCGCGCCGGCGTCATCGTCACCAAGACTGTGAATGTACAGGGTGACCGCGATTCCGATGACCAGAATCAGGATGCCAGCGCCACCTAGTGCGTAGAGATAGAGCTTGGGCGGAACGCCTTTGATCTCTTTGATCGCCTTCTGCGCCACTTCGCGCGGCTGCACTTTGGGTTTCTCGTCGGCTTTGCGCCCACCTCGAAAAGGTGTGACGGCTGCCATTTCTGATTGCACGGGAGCACCCTCTACCGGCGGCGGAGGCGGAGGCGCGACGTAGACTTCCTTCAAAGGAGGCAATTCAGAAATTTCGGAGAAGCTTGTACCGGCTGAGCCGGCAGGGCCGCCCTCAGCCATCATGGGATCGATGGCGATTTTTGGGGCCACAGGGTCGGATTGAGGCTCGAAGGTTTCTACTTGGGACTCATCTGCAACCGCGGCTGACATGTAGGAGGAAGGCTGCTCGGGCTCCACGTTGATCTGTGGTGCGGCGAACGACTGGTCCGACAGATCCAGTTCCTGAATTTCAGCAGGAGCAACGTTCGCTTCAGGAACCGAGACAGACAGGTCGCTGGATCCCACGCCCGCTGCGGCAGCTGCTGCTTTCGGCATGGCGAGCTTTGAAGGTCTGGCCAACGTTGACGGCCTGGACTCAGGCACCGCCGAGGCGCGAGGCACGGCCGGCGACTTTGGTTGAGGGGTTGGAACTTGTGCAGAAGGACGCGCCAATCCAGACGGTGCGGATACTGGTTTCGGGGCCGCAACTGGCGCTGGCGCCTTTGGGCGCGCTGCGCTTGCAAACTTCGATTGTGCCGTGGTCTTCGCTTTATCGGGAACGACGATTCCTTTTGGAGCTTCGGGCTTTCTGGCCGCTACCGGTTTCGACTCCTTGCACTTCTCGAGATCATCGAGCATGTCCCGGCCGCTCTGGTAGCGCCTGGACGGATCTTTTTCCAGCGCCTTCATGATGAGATTGCTGAGCAGCGGGTGAATCTTGGGATTCACATGGATTGGTGCGACCGGAGTGCTCTCCAGGATGCTTTGCCGGAGCGATTCGATGTCATCGCGGTCGAAGGCTTTGCGTTCGGTCACCATCTCGTAGAACATGGCGCCGAGACTGTAGAGATTGGATCGGCCATCCATGGTTTCGCCCCGGACCTGCTCGGGCGACATGTAGTGCAGGAAAGAAGGAAGTCCCTCACTGACGTGTTGGGCAAAGTTTCCGACGCTGGAGATGCCGAAACTCAAAATTTTGACGGTGCCGTCCCATCCGCACATGATCTTGGCGGGTTCGAGGCTGTAGTGCACGAGGTTATGCGAGTTGGCATGATCGAGGCCGCTGGTCAACTGGCGTCCGATGTCGAGCAGGTCCCAGATGGAGAATCCTTCTTTGCGCGCCAGCATGGTGGCGATGCTGTTGCCCTGCACATATTCCATGGCGGCGCAGAACTGGCCTTCGATTTCGCCGGCGCCATAGACCTTGCTGATGTTGGGGCTGCTGAGAATGTTGGTGCTCTCGGCCTCGGCCAGCAGCGCGTGCTCCAGCGCGTCGGCGTTGTCGCCAAACACACTCAACTGGATCGCCTTCAGGGCGATCGTCTGATTGCTCTCAGGGTCGTTGGCTTTATACACCGTGCCAGTCGGCGATTTCGCCAGCTCACTGAGGATTTCGAAGTGGCCAATTTTCGTAGACATTGCTCCTTGCTCCGAGCCGTCACACGCGCGCTGTTTCTGCGTCGCGCATCGATACTGAGGCGGCGAACAACCGAGAACCGAGTACCGTTAGGATATCGCCGCGCGTGCGCGGCTTCGAGTTACCAAAGTAAGCCGGAATTTGGGCGGCTCAGACGCGGGCTTTGCCCGCGGGGCGGACGAAAGCGTCCGTCCCCACACATGGAGCTCGGCTTCGCCTTCGCTGGACAGCCGAGGCGGCTGTCCCTACGTGAGCTTCTTGTCGCTACGTCAGCGTTCGCGAGCTTGAAGACTTCACTACGGCGGTGATGCGGTCGGAAAGGTGCGCGAGATAGGCGATCAATTCTGGAGGTTCGTGGACTTCGAAATCAACCCCGAGCCACAACAGATGGATTGCAATTGCTTCCCAGGAATGCGATCCAGTCTTGAGAAGACAGGAACTGGCACCAGTGGCTTCCAGTGTGCCTGCGGCGGGAGGCACTCGCTTCGCGATGACCTCGACGGGCGCGTGCAGAGTGACCTGTGCCCGGCACGGATAGGGCACCTGCGAGAGAGATTTCGATACGAAGGCCACGAAATCTCCTTCGGGTGGCTTGCGCGGCTTGAACTGTGTAGAGGTCTTGATCTTGCCTTCGATGCGATCGACCCGGAAGGTGCGCCAGTCTTCCCGATTGACATCCCACGCCACCAGGTACCAGCGATAGCCCGTGTGCACCAACTTGTGCGGCTCAGTGACACGCGCGCTTGGGCTTCCGGCACGGTCGCTGTAGCGAAATCTGATTTTTTCGCGATCGCGGCATGCGCCGGCTATCGCGGATAAGCGGTCGGCATCGACGACTGTCCCGCGGCTACCCAACTGAACGATAGAACCGTGCAGCGCTGCTACGCGATTTCGCAACCTTGGAGGCAGCACTTGTTCGAGTTTCAGCAGCGCGCGAACTGAGGACTCTTCCATACCGCTGACGGTGCCGCTCGCCGCGGTGCGCAATCCCAGAGCGACGGCTACCGCCTCGTCATCGTCGAGCAGCAAGGGCGGGAGGTTCGCGCCAGCTCCAAGCTGGTATCCGCCGGCAACGCCTGAAGTCGAATGCACGGGATATCCGAGGCTGCGCAACCGGTCTACATCGCGCCTCAGGGTTCGCGCGGTTACGTCCAACCGGCACGAGAGTTCAGCTCCGGACCAGTAGCGTTGTGCCTGGAAGAGTGAAAGCAGCCGAAGCAAGCGAGCCGACGTCTGCAGCATGAAAATGATTGTGCCATGAATCGAGGACCGGAACTGTCCTCAATTGCTGATACCGTTTCCGGCATCGATTCCGCCCACACGATTAAGGCGGATCGCCCTTGAGAATGGAGATGACCATGAAGCTCACAGATTTCTTTCTTGCCGAACTGGAACGGGAGGCGGCAAGCAGCCGCCAGGCCCTGCAACGCGTACCGGAGGATCACAACGACTGGAAACCACATCCGAAGTCGATGCCTCTTGGCTACCTGGCTTCCCTGGTGGCGACCATGCCGTCCTGGATTGTCAGCATGGTGAAGCAGGACGAACTCGATCTGAAATCGCCAGCCGCCGCCAAATTCAAACCTTTGGAATGGCGCAAGCGGGAAGAGCTGATCGCGGCGCTCGATGCCGCGGTCGCGGAGGCGCGCGAGGCTTTGCAAAACACTACCGATGATCATCTGTTGACGTCGTGGAGATTTGTGGTGGGCGAGCACGTCGTCAGCGAGAGTCCCCGTCAACTGATGATTGCCGACTCGGTGTTCAGCCACCTGGCTCATCATCGGGGACAGTTGACCGTCTACTTGCGTCTGAATGATTCGTCGGTTCCGGCGATCTATGGGCCGTCGGCCGATGAGGGGCGTGTCGCCTAGCGAAGGCTGAACCGCGTCAGGCTAAAGGCTTGAACCACGAAGGGCACGAAGGTTCACGAAGGAGAGCCGCTCAACAAAATGGATGAGCCTGGAGCGTAACTTCAGGATGGTCTCAACGGTTTAACTCGTGATGTTTGGACTCTGGGTGACATTTGTCACCCGGCTGCAGTGACGATCTCCACTTGTGAGCAGAGGGCGGCCCAGTGAGTATTGAGACGTCACGGAAATGGCGAACGAGGCCGCATCCAGGCCTTACTTACGCGTCCGGAACGGTTGTCGATATGGAACGCAATCATCTATTCTGTTGGGGGTCGGCCGTACCCGCCTCCTGCGGTCAGTCTCCTGCTTCCCTCGGAGTTCACCCATGACCCTAACCCGATTCGTGACCAAGAACGCATTCCGCAACAAGCGGCGCAGCATTCTGACCGTGCTTAGCATCGCTTTCTCGTTGCTGTTGCTAACATTGATGATGACGATCTGGCATTCGTTCTATCTCAGCGATGGAAGCGCGGAATCCGCGCAGCGGCTGGTCGTGAGGCACCGGGTTTCTCTTACTTTTGCACTGCCCGGCTATTACCGGGAGAAGATCCGGGCGATTCCAGGGGTGGTTTCGGTTGTGCCGGTTTCGTGGTTCGGCGGAATCTATAAAGATCAGAAGCCGGAGAACTTCTTCGCGCAGTTCGGCACCGATCCCGAGGAATTCTTTAAGACCTTCCGGGACGTCTCGATGTCGGAAGGCGAAATCAAGGCATGGCAGCGGGATCGACAGGGTATGATCGTCGACGACTTTCTGGCAAATAAGTACGGATGGAAGCTCGGCGACCGCATCGTTTTGCAGGGGACCATTTATCCGGTCAATCTGGAATTGAACATTCGCGGCATCTACCACTCGAACCCCGACAAAAAGTTAGTTTACTTCAACGCCAAGTATGTGGAGGAGGCCGTGCCATTCTTCAAGGGGCAGGCTGGCACCTTCAGCATCCTGGCTGCTTCTCCTTCGGACGTGAGCACGATTGCGAGCACTGTCGATGACATGTTCCGCAACTCTCCGCAGCCAACCAAGTCCGAAAGCGAAAAGGCATTCGGCCTGGAGTTCGTGGCCATGATGGGCAACGTGAAGGCGTTTATTCTGAGCATTTGTTCCGCTGTGGTGTTCGCCACATTGTTGGTAGCAGCCAACACTATGGCCATGTCGATTCGTGAACGGACTCGCGAAGTAGCGGTGCTCAAGACTCTGGGATTCACCCGGCGTGGCGTCCTGGGCCTGTTTGTCAGCGAGGCGGTCGCATTGGCGCTCGCCGGTGGTCTGATTGGCGCCAGCCTTGGGTGGATGGCGGTATACGGACTGACGCATTCCAAGCAGTTCATCAGCTTCTTCCCGATGAAGGTGACGCCAGAAATCTGGATGGCGGCGCTCATTACATCGGGAATCGTGGGATTGCTAAGTGCAGCTGTCCCTTCATACCACGCCTCGAAAGTGAACATCGTGGACGGACTCCGCCACATTGGGTGATTTATGACGCTCGGCAGTTTCGTGGTGCGCAATGCATTTCGCAACAAGCGCCGCAGCATGCTGACCATGATCAGCATCAGCTTCTCGCTGTTATTGCTGACCATGATGATCTGCATCTGGCGTTCGTTTTATGTGGATCAAGTGGCGCCCGAGGCTGCACGACGACTGATCATCCGTGATCGCGTCTCGCTGGCATTCTTCCTGCCGGAGTACTACCGGGAAAAGATTCGTGCAGTGAAGGGCATTAACGCGGTCGTGCCTATTACCTGGTATGGGGGCCGCTACATCGACGACCGGCCCGAGCATTTTTTCCCCCAGATGGCGACCGATCCGGAAGAATACCTGAAGGTAGCGTCGGACAAGATCATTCCCGAGGAGCAGGTCAAAGCGTGGCAGCATGACCGAACGGGATGCATAGTCGACGTGACGATGGCGAATAAGTACGGGTGGAAGATTGGAGATCGAGTTTCGCTGCAAGCCAATATCTTCCCGGCGAATCTGGAACTGACGGTTCGCGGCATTTATCACCGCGATCCGCCGCAGAATGCGTTGTACTTCAACGCCAAGTATCTGGAAGAGGCTGTGCCGTGGTTCAAGGGACAAGCGGGGTGGTATGCCGCCCAAGTGGACTCCGCCGACAACGTCGCGCAGGCGTCGAAAGTAATCGATGACATGTTCCACAACTCCCCGCTGCAGACCAAGACCGAGAGTGAGAAAGCGTTTCAACTGGGGTTCGTGGCGTCTCTAGGGAATGTGAAGGCATTCATCCTCGGAATCTGCGGAGCCGTCGTATTCGCGATCATGCTGGTTTCGGCCAACACCATGGCGATGTCGGTGCGCAGCCGGACTCGCGAAGTAGCGGTGCTCAAGACGCTCGGCTTCACGCGCCAGCGCGTGCTCTCGATCTTCATCAGCGAGTCGGTGGCGCTGGCTCTTGCCGGCGGAGTGTTGGGCATTCTGGTGGCAGTCCCGGTCATCAGCGGGCTGACGCACCGCTTTATCGGACTGGGCATTCCGCTCGACATGAAGGTCAACCCGCCCGCTGCGGGAATCTCTTTATTCATTGCCCTGATTCTCGGGGTGGTCAGCGGATACCTGCCGGCTTACCGGGTATCCCGTTTAAACATCGTGGACGCGCTGCGGCACATTGGGTGAGTGGAGATCTCGACTTATGGCGATACCAATCAGCTACAACATTCGCAACCTGATACTCCGCAAGGGCCTCACTGTCATGACCGCGCTGGGCATTGCGCTGACCGTGACCACGGCGATCTTCTTGATGGCACTGATTGCCGGACTGGACCGGGCGTTTGTGAGCAGCGGCAGTTCGAAAAACGTGCTCGTGCTGCGCAAGGGTTCGGAGGCGGAACTTTCCGGCGGATTCGACGCTTCGCTATTCCCCACGCTGAAAACCCTGCCCGGAATTGCCAAAGACAGCAAGGGTGAGCCCATGGTCTCGGGCGAGTGGGTAGTCGTCATCGTGCTTCCGCGCAAAGACGGCACCGGCGAAGTGAACGTGACGGTGCGCGGCATGATGCCCGATGGGCTGGAAATGCGACAGACACCGGACGAACCGGGAAAGCAGCCGCCCGTGAAATTGATCGAGGGCAACTGGTTTCAAACCGGCCAGCGCGAAGTCGTGGTCAGCAACTCGATTCGCAACCGCTTCACTCATGCCAATATCGGCGACACGATGGAGTTCGGCAAAGGATCGTGGAAGGTTGTCGGGGTCTTTGACGCGGGTGGGTCAGCGTACGAATCGGAAGTTTGGGGCGATGTAAACCAGATGGCTTCCGACTTTGACCGCCAGGGAGGCTTTGCATCCGCATATCTGCGGGCTACCGACCCGATCGCTGCCGAAGCGCTGAAAAACCGTGTCAGTGATGATCAGCGTCTCAAGCTCGAGGGTATGCTGGAGAGCGACTACTACGCGAAGCAGACCAGTTCCGGAACGCCCATCAAAGTGATCGGGTGGGTTGTGGGCGTGATCATGGCGATCGGTTCGATCTTCGCGGCTATGAATACGATGTACGCCGCAGTGGCGTATCGCGGACGCGAGATCGCCACTCTACGGGTCATCGGCTTCTCCCGGCCCGCGATTCTTACGTCATTCGTGTTCGAATCTTTGCTGATCGCTTTCCTGGGAGCGCTGGTGGGCATCGTGCTGATGCTGCCCTTTAACGGAATGCAGACGGGAACGTCGAACGCCGTGACATTCAGCGAGGTCGTTTTCGCGTTGCGAATTACTCCGACCGTTGCGTACCGCGCGATTATATTCGCGCTCATTATGGGATTAGTGGGCGGATTGGCTCCCGCATGGCATGCGGCTAGACAAAATATCCTGAACGCGCTGCGGAGTTAGACGAACTTACGAGCAAGGAAAACCGTAAAGATTCTTATGGCGATTGATACGAAACACGAAGATTTGCAGAGCCTGCGCATCGACCGTTCGCAACGAGGCGACAATGGCGGAGAACCACCCGCCTGGGCGCGGCGCTACGTCATTATCGGGATTGCTGTCGTGGTGCTGTTGGGAATCATCACTCTGGCATATCGAGCATTCTCCTCTGACGTACCTGAAGTAGAAGTGGTTCGCGCCTCAGCGCAGACCAGCAGCAATGATGTCGGCGGCACCGTGCTCTCGGCCACGGGATACATCGTGGCGCATCACACGATCAACGTGAACTCCAAGGTCACCGGCCGGCTGGCATGGATTGGTGTCGAAAAGGGTGACAAGGTCAAGGAAGGCCAGGTCATCGTTCGTCTGGAGGATCAGGAGTTCCAAGCGGCTTATTTGCAAGCCAAAGGCGCCGTCGAGAACGCACGAGCCTATTTCGATGAACTGCAGCATGGCTCGCGGCCGGAGGAGATCCAACAGGCACAGCATAATCTCGATGAGGCACGCGCCACGGTCGCCAACGACAAGCTGACGCTGGACCGTATCAAGGAACTGGCTTCGAGTGGTGTCGTTTCGCGGCAGCAACTGGACGACGCGACGGCGAAGTTCGAGGCCGATCAGCAGCGCGCCAACTCTCTGGGAAA
>Ga0209698_10008139_pt1 | contig 10872 bp, 12 predicted proteins | sample LitLauG_LLR_2012_FD_187203 | JGI IMG/M metagenome (GOLD analysis project Ga0209698, IMG submission 187203) | Freshwater sediment microbial communities from Pennsylvania, USA - Little Laurel Run_MetaG_LLR_2012 (SPAdes) (version 2) | ecosystem: Environmental > Aquatic > Freshwater > Creek >... | reverse complement strand
GACCGCGTCGCCTACTGCGCCATGGAGATCAGCGTGGTCTTCATCGGCCTGACGCTCATCACGGGATCGATCTGGGGACGGCCCACGTGGGGAGTGTGGTGGGCGTGGGACGCCCGCCTGACGTCGACCGCCATTTTGGGGGTCTTCGCGGTGGCCTACCTGGCACTGCGTCGCGCCAATGACGACCCCACGATTCGCGCGCGCCGCAGCGCGGTGTTCGCGATCCTCACCGCCATCAATGTGCCCATCATCCACTTCTCGGTGATCTGGTGGAAGACGTTGCACCAGGGGGCGTCGGTGCTCACCAGCACCGGTCAGCTCAACGTGCACGGCTCGATGCTGGCCGCCATGTTGCTGGGCTTCGTCGGCTTCACCGCCCTCTTCTTTTGGCTGTTGCGCGAGCGCTATCGCCTCGAGGTCGCTCGCGACGCGCGCACGGTGTCGACGCTCCACGAGGCCCTCGTGCAGCGTCGCCGCGAGGGGGTCTGATGGGCTACGTCTGGTCGGGCTACGGCGTGGCGTTCGTCGGTCTCATCCTCTACACCGCCTCGATCGTCTGGCGTCGGCGCCGTGGCTGAGCTGACCACCTCGGACCTGACGCCGGTGGAGCCGCCGGTCGCGACGTCGCGCTCGTCGCGACGCTCGCTCGCGGTGATCGCCGTACTGGTCGTCGTCGTGGTGGCCCTCCTCAGCCAAGGGCTCCTCAAATCGCTCAACTACTTCGAGACCGTGGACCAGGCCCTCAGCCAGCGGGCGTCCCTCGGGACCAAGGAGATCCGTCTCGAGGGGGTCGTCGAAGCCGGTACCATCACGCGCACCGACGCGGGGGCCTCCTTCACCATCGTGGGATCGGGCACCCACCACGTGTTCGTCACCGCGCAGGGCTCGCCGCCGCAGCTCTTCCAGGCCAACATCCCCGTCGTGGTCGTCGGTCATTTCGTCAATTCGACGTCCCTGGACTTCGCCGGTAGCCAGATCATGGTCAAGCACTCGTCGTCGTACATCGCCGCGCACCCCAACCGGGTGAAGGCGCCGAACGGAACGAGTCGATGATCCTCACGTGGTTGGGGCGGTTCGCTCTCGACGCGGCGTTCCTCGCCTGCGTGATCGGGGTCGTCGCGCAGGTGCGTACGCTGCGTGGTCGTCCCTCGCGGGCCCTACTCTGGGGCGTCGGCGCGCTGGTCGCCATGGCCGCGGCGGTGGGCGTCATGCAATTCGCGTTGATCACGCACAGTTTCTCGTTGGCCTACGTCGCCGAGAACAACGCCACGTTCACGCCGCTGATCTATTCGATCACCGGTATGTGGTCCGCGCTCGAGGGGTCGCTCCTCTTGTGGGCGCTGATCTTGAGTGCGCTCACGGTGGCGGTCATTCATCACTACCGCGCCGATAACACCGACCCCGTCGTGGTCTGGGCCACACTGGTGCTCTTCGTCGTCGGAGGCTTCTTCATCTTGTTGATGGTCGGTCCGGCTGATCCCTTCCTACCGAACCCGGCCCACGTCCTCCAGGGGGCCGGTCCGAATGCTCTGTTGCAGGACAACCCGCTGGTGGCGGTTCACCCGCCGCTGCTCTACGCGGGTTTCGTCGGCTTCGCGGTGCCCTTCGCCTTCGCCATCGCCATGCTGGTGACCGGTCGCGTCCACGATCGCTGGCCCCTCGAGCAGCGACGCTGGACGGTACTGGCGTGGGGATCATTGTCGGTGGGCATCGTGCTCGGGGCGTGGTGGAGCTACCAGGTGTTGGGCTGGGGCGGGTTCTGGGGGTGGGACCCGGTCGAGAACGCCGCCCTGCTGCCCTGGTTGACGGCGACCGCCTACATCCACTCGGTCATCGTCCAGGACCGCCGCGGACTCTTTCGCATCTGGAACCTCTCCTTGGCCGTCGCCACGTTCGCCTTCACGGTGCTGGGCACCTTCTTCACCCGCTCCGGAGTCCTGCAGAGCGTGCACGCCTTCTCCTCGAGCACGCTGGGTCCGGCGCTGATCGGGTTCTTCGCGTTGACGGTGGGTGCCGGCATCGCGCTAATCGCGTGGCGCGGTGACGAACTGCGCTCACCGGTGGGCGTCGATCATCCCGCGTCGCGCGAAGGTCTCTTCGTGGCCAACAACATCCTGTTCGTCGGCTTCGCCTTCGTCGTCCTGCTCGGCACGGTCTATCCACTGCTGTACGAAGCGGTGAACGGCACCCAGGTGACGGTGGGGACGCCCTACTTCGCCACGGTGGCCGCCCCGGTGAGCATCGCGCTCCTGCTCTTGATGGCTCTGGCGCCGGTGGTGAGTTGGCGTACCGTGAACGCCAAGGTGCTCTGGACGCGGGTGCGCGCGTCGGCCTGGGCTGCCCTCGGCGCCGTGGTGGCGCTGGTCGTCGCCGGGGTGCACCACGGTGCGGTTCTGGGAGCGGTCTTCCTCTCGGTGGGTGCGGCCGGGGCCGCGGTGCGAACCCTGGCCGGAGTATTCACGAGCGCGCGGCGCCGCGGCGATTGGTGGAGCGCGTGGCGCGCGCCGAGCACCGGGGGGATGGTCGTGCACCTGGGCGTCGTCGTCCTGGCGGTGGGCATCGTGGTGTCGACGTCCTACACCACGCGCAGCGAAGTCACGCTGGCCACGCACCAGCGCACGGTGATCGATGGTCAACTGGTGGGTTTCGACGGACTGGCCAACGTCAAGAACAGCCTCGACAGCCAGACGCAGCTCCTGGTGAGCGTGAACGGTCGTCCGTTGCGGCCGGCGATCACCACCTTCAACGGTCGCGGCGCGCAGCCCGTTGGTACTCCGGCGATCGACTCGAATCTCCTGCGCGACGTCTACGTCACCTTTGACGCGATCGGCGGCAACGGGGCGGCGTCGGGCGCGCAGGTGGCCACCAACGTGCCCGCCGGGTCGGTGGTCCTGGGGGTCACCGTCGAACCCCTCCTCTCGTGGTTGTGGATCGGTGGTCTGATGGTGGGCGTGGGCAGCGCCCTCTCCTTTGGGCGGCGTCGCCACCGCGACGAGGTGCCGGCGTGAGGCGGCGCCTCGTCCTCAGCGTGTCGTTGGTCGTGCTGGCCATCGTGGTGGCCCTGTCGGTGTTGTTGGTGACGCGCCAGCCGGTGAACGCGACCTCGGTGCCGAGCCCCCTGGTGGGCCAGATGGCGCCCGACTTTCGCGGGACGGACTTTCACGGTGCCCGAGTGCACCTGGCGGCCCTGCGCGGCAAGATCGTCGTGGTGAACTTCTTCGCGTCGTGGTGTGGGCCGTGCCAGGTGGAGGAACCCAACTTGATCACCTTCGCCTGGCAGGAACGGCTCCACGGGGTCGTCGTGCTCGGTGTGGTGTTCAATGACACCCTGGCGGCCGCGCGGGCCTTTGACGCGCACTACGGCACTCTCTATCCGGCGATGGCCGACCCCAACGGCACCATCGCCTTCCACTACGGCGTCACCTCACCCCCGTCCACGTTCGTCATCGATCCGCGCGGTCGCGTGGTCGCCGAACTCCTGGGACCGGTCTCGACGGCACAGCTCACCAACGTGGTCGGGCGGGTGTCGGCGTGACGCGCTCGACGTTCCTCGGTTCATTTCGCGTCTGGTTGGTGGCGGTAGTGGCGGTCGGGGTGTGGGCGATCGTCGTCAACCCGCCCGCGTCGACGTCCGCGCAGCGCATCGCCCACTTGGAGAACCTGGTGAAGTGTCCCTCGTGTCAAGACCTCTCGGTCGCCCAGAGCACGGCGTCGTCGTCGCTCGCGGTGCGTCACGAGATCGCCACCCTGGTGCACCAAGGCCGTAGTGACACGCAGATCCTCACTGCGATCGAGGCCGCGTACGGACCCACGATCTTGTTGAGTCCCTCGACCGGTGGCGTGGGCGTCCTGCTCTGGGCGCTCCCCACGGGCGTCGTCGTGGCCCTCGTTGTCACGGCGGTCGTCCTGCGGCGGCGACGATGAGGAGCGAGCGCCAACTCCTCGACGAGATTCGCTTACGCGAAGCGTCGCTCGACGACGCCGCGCGCGAACGCGCCGCCGGAGAGCTGACCGACGAGGACTTCGCGGCGATCACCGCACGTGAGCACGAGGCCCTGCGCAGCGCCCGGGAGGAACTGACTGCGTTGGTCTCGCGCGAGGCCAGCGTCGCGGCGTCGAAGGACATCGGAGGTGTGTCGCCCGGCGTCCGGCGCCGACCGCGCGGGTGGCTGTACCTGGCGTTGGGGTGTTTCGCCGTGGCGGCGGGCGTCCTGGTCTGGTCCAACGTCGGACTGCGTCAGGCGGGCACGTCGGCCACGGGGGGAATCACCGTGTCCCACGCCCAGAAGATTCAACAACTGCTCGCCGAGGGAGAGGCCGACCTCGCCACGAGCAATGACGTGGCGGCGCTCGCGGCCTACCAGGAGATCTTGTCCCTGGCGCCGACCAACGTGGTGGCCCTCACCGAGACCGGGTGGCTCGACTTCACCGCGGGGTCGGCGAGCAAGAACGCGGCGGTGGTGGCGCGGGGCATCGCCCACCTGCGCGAAGCCGTGAGCCTCGCCCCCTCGTCGCCGGCCCCGCGGCTCTATTACGCCATCGTGGCCGACGCGACCCCGGGTAACGCGGCTCTGGCACGTCGCGAGTTCACCGTCTTCTTGACGCTCCACCCCTCGGCGGCGCAGCGCGCCATCGCCGCGCCCTTCGTGGCCAAGCTCGGTCTGTCGGGCTAGACCGGCACGACGCCCGACAACAGCGCACCGAGGAGGGCGGCGATGAGCAGCATCACGGTGGCGCTGCGCCGTAGGACGAACGTCCAGCCCAGGGCACCGGCGAGCACACCGAGTTGCCACTGGTGGGTCACCAGGAGCCCCAGGGCGATCGAGGACGCGGCGATCGCGCCGGTGACCGCGGGTCCCGCACCGGCGAGGAACGCCGTGGCGGAACGGTTGCGGCGCAGCCGCTCGAAGTGGCGCGCCCCCGCGATGACGACCACGAGCGAGGGGGCGAAGGCGACCAGCGTGGCGAGCGCGGCCCCACTCAGACCGTGCGCGGCGTACCCGACGGCCGCCACCGTGAGGACGACCGGACCGGGGGTGATTTGGCCGAGGGCCACCACGTTGAGGAACTGGGCTCCGGTCATCCAGTGATACGTGCTCACCACGTCGTGCTGCATCAACGGGACGATGACGAATCCGCCACCGTAGGAGAGGGCGCCGACCTTGAGCGCCACCCACGCCAGTGCCCCGACACCGCCGAGCGTCGCCACGTGGGCGCTCAGCACGGTGCCCGCACCCAGGACTGACGGCGAGGAGGACGAGGGACGTCGAGCGAGGACCTCGCTCACGCCGCAGACCACGAGGGCGAGGACGACGAGCGCCGGCGCGAGCAATGACGTGACGACGCCCACCAGCACGTAGAGGATCCAGCGGTTCCGCGCGGGGCGTGCGGTCGTGGCGCGCCAACTGGGGACCGCGAGTTGCCAGGCGGTGCGCACCGCGACCGCCGGTACGGCGGCTCCCGCCCCGAGCGAGGCGCCGAGGAGCCAGTGCGCCGGGTGACGCACGAAGAAGACGGCGGCGAGGCTCACGATCATGAGGAGTCCCGGAGCGATGAAGCACGTCGCGCCCACGAGGGCTCCGCGGACCCCGCGCAATCGCCAGGCGACGTAGATCATCAGTTGGGTGGAGGCCGGTCCGGGCAGCAGATTCGCCGCCGCCAGGGCGTGAGCGAAGTCCTCGTCTGTGAGCCAGTGGCGGTCCTCGACGCTCAGGCGGCGCAGGAGGGCGATGTGCGCGGGTGGGCCGCCCACGCCGATGACGCCGATCCGTCCCCACTCGCGGGCGAGGGTGCGCAACGCGACCCGCTCGTCCGGCGCGGAGGCGCCGGCGCCGCGTGACATCTCAGGCGGTCACGCGACAGGTGTCGTCGCCTCGCGCCCGCGAGGTCAAGGTGACTTTGGTCGAACGCGCCCCGAGACCTTCGAGCATCCCAGTGATGAGCCCTCGGTCCACGGCGCACAAGACCGGGTGGTGTTGAGCGGCCGATCCGAAGGGGCAGTTGTCGGCCACCACCGACTGGTGCGTGTCGCTCTCCTCCACGCGCGCCGCGAATCCGTGGGCGGTGAGGAGGCCGGCGATAGCCGACATGGCGGACTTCACCGTGACCGTGGCGTCGGGGCTGACGGTGTGCGCGCTGAGGCCGCGACCGTACTCGAGGCCGACGTCGTGGGCGAGGGATTCGGCGGCCTTGGGACCGAGCCGCTCCAGGGCCATCTCGAGGAGCGCGACGAGCAGCGCGTCACGTCGGATCGAACCCTCCATCGCCACGTTGACGTCCACGACGCGGTACCCCTTCGCCGGACGCCCGACGGTGGTCTTGTGGACGTTGTCGAACGTGACGTAACCGCCCTCGGTTAGAAGCTCCACGTGGTGGCGAACGACGTTCGGGTGCACGTCGCAGTGCCGCGCCAATTCCGTGGCGGTGGCCCCGGGATTCTCGCGCAGGTAGAGATAGATCTTGCGTCGCGTGTTGTCGCCGAAGGAGTGGGCGAGACTCGTGACCGTCGCAGTGAACAGGGCGGGGTCGAGTTCGCTGTCGTGTCGCGAGACCATGTGTCCGAGTGTAGGGCGCACGACGGCGCCACGAGCAGTTCTTCCCCGGCGCCGGTAGCCTCGTAGCGACCACCACAAAGGATGAGCCGTGACCTTCGACGCTTCGCACCACCCCGACCTCGCGGCCATCATCGAGCCGCAGTTGCTGCGGTCGCTGGGTGACCTGGGCTTCCTCGACGAGGTCACCTCCACGCCCGACGGCGTTCGCGTCACCCTCGCCCTGCCGGCGACGAACTGGCCCCAACGCGAGTACTTGGAGTCAGCCGTGCGTGAACGCTCGCCGCACGCGGTCGTCGCGGTGCGCCCCATGAACGACGAGGAACTCCTGCGTCTGCGCAATTTCCTCCGCGGTGCGATGTCGAGCGCGGCGCCGGGTGGGGGCGACCAGCCCAAGTTCCTCGACCGGCTCTCCAAGACGCGGGTCCTGGGCATCTCGTCGGGCAAGGGCGGGGTGGGCAAGTCCTCGGTCACGGTCAATCTCGCCATCTCCCTCGCCCGCCAGGGCTATCAGGTGGGGGTGCTCGACGCCGACGTCTACGGCTTCTCGCTGCCCAAGATGCTCGGTGCGTTGAGCGATCCCATCGTGCTCGGTGACACCGTGCTGCCCACCCTGGCACACGGGGTGCGCTGCGTGTCGATGGGGTACTTCGTCCCCGACGAGCAGCCGGTGATCTGGCGCGGACCCATGTTGCACAAGGCCATCGAGCAACTGGTGACCGAGGCGTGGTGGGACGAGCCGGATTTCTTGTTGATCGATATGCCCCCGGGGACGGGTGACGTGGCGCTCACCCTTTCGGAAATCTTGCCGCGCATCGAGATGTACGTCGTGACCACGCCCCAGGCCGCGGCGCAGCGCGTGGCCCAGCGCTCCGCCTTCGCGGCGCGCAAGCTCAAGCTCTCCGTGCGAGGGGTCATCGAAAACATGAGTTGGTTCCGCGGCGACGACGGGACGCGCTACGAAATCTTCGGACGCGGCGGGGGAGAGACCCTGGCGCGCGACCTGGGCGTGACGTTGCTCGGCCAGATCCCGTTGGAGACGCCGCTGCGCGAGGGGGGCGACAACGGCGTCCCGCTCGTCGTGAGCGACCCCGACAGCGAAGCGGCTCGCGCGTTCACGGAGGTGGCGACGCGGGTCGCCGCCCAGGGACCCGCCCGGGTCTACCGCCAGGAACTCCGTCTGCTCTAGCGGTCGATGCCGTTGGGGAGTTGGTCGATGGGCCAGGCCAGTAGCGTCACGGCGCTGCGGCACGCGAAGCGGTCCGTCATCCCCGCCACGTACTCCACGGCGGCGGCGAGCGCCTCGGGAGTGCCCGCCACGTCCGGCGTGAGTGCGGTGTCGGGCAGGAGCGTGGGGTGGGCCGCGTAGTGCTCCACGAGCGCGCGCAACATCCCCACCACCCGCTGGGCCTGCAACCGCGAGGCGTCGCGCATGTAGATCGAGGTGTAGTTGAAGGCGCGAAAGGCGGCCAGGGCCTCGGCGTGTCGCGCGTCCATGCCGATCACACCGGTCTCGCGAATGGTGGCGATCATGGCGTTGATGAAGGCCCCGAGCTGCTCGCGCCGCGACGTGCCGCAGCGGTCGCGCACGAGAGCCGGCAGGTCGTCGACGAGCACCAGGCCCGCCGCCGCGGCGTCTTCGAAGTCGTGACAGACGTACGCGATACGGTCGGCCCAACTGACGACCTCGCCCTCGGGCGTACTCGGCGCCGGACGCGACCAGGAATGATTGCGTATGCCGTCGAGCGTTTCGGAACAGAGATTGAGGTGACGCAGCGCGACGTCGGCCCCCCACGTGGCGTGATCGAAGCCTCCCTCGACGTAGGGGTCCAGGGCCTCTTCACTGGCGTGGCCACCGGGGCCGTGACCGCAGTCGTGTCCGAGCGCGATGGCGTCGGTCAGGTCCACGTTGAGACCCACCGCCCGGGCCACACTGGTCGCCACCTGCGCCACTTCCAAAGCGTGAGTGAGGCGCGTGCGCATGTGGTCGTCGGGGAAGACGAAGACCTGGGTCTTGCCCGAGAGGCGTCGAAAGGCGGAGGAGTGCAAGATGCGGTCGCGGTCACGCTCGAAACAGGTCCGAAAGGCATCGGGTTCTTCGTCGAGCGCCCGGTGTCCGGCGCCGCCCGCTCGGGTGGCGCCGTGCGCCAGGAGGGCGTCGAGTTGCGCCTCGCGCGCGTCGCGGTGGGTGGCGATGATCAATTGAGGATCCGCCTGGTCGAGGACGGCCACCGAATTCCGGTGGGCGCGCACCACATCTCGTTCGACGAAGCCCTCCATGGTGGCCGCCCACTGGGCACTGCGTGAAGTCGGGAACTCACTTGTCACGCCTTCATCTTGCCCTAACGCCGTAACATGGATGAGTTCGCCCCCACCGAGGAGTTGTCATGGAAATTCGAATTGGCATTGTGCAGTCGATGAAGGAGCTCAGCGTCGAGCTGGCCGAGGGTGCCGACCGGGACGCGATCATGAAGGACGTCGAGGCGGCACTCACTGGCGACTCGCTCCTGTGGCTCACGGACCGCAAGGGTCGACGCGTGGGCGTCCCCGCCCAGCGCATCGCCTACGTCGAGTTCTCCACGGTGACCGAGCGCAACGTGGGCTTCGGCGCCGCGTAACTCCGTGCTCGATTACCACCTGCACCTGTGGAGCCACGACGAGTCGTCGGTCAATTACCGACTCGATCAAGTGGCCCAGTACTGCGAGGAGGCCCAGCGACACGGCGTGAATGAGTTAGCGCTCACCGAGCACCTCTACCGATTCGTCGAATTGCGCGCCGCCGTCGGTGATTTTTGGACCCGCTGGGATCACGAGCCGACCGCCCCGCTGATGGCGGAGTACTTCGATTTTCACGCCCGCAACTCACTCGAGGACTACGTCACTTTTGCCCAACGGGCGAAGGCCGAGGGTCTACCGGTCAAGGTGGGGATGGAAGTGGATTACTACCGCGACCAAATGGACGTGGTGGCCGACCTGGTGTCCCAGTACCCCTTTGACGTGTTGATCGGCTCGGTGCACTGGCTCAACACGTGGCAGTTCGACGACATCGACAACGAGGCGCACATGGCGCAGTGGCGCATCCGCGACGTGGACGCCAGCTGGGACCTCTACACGACCGCCCTCGAGGAGCTGGCCGCTTTTGACGTCGTGGACGTGCTCGCGCACCCCGACGTGATCAAGGTGGCGAACGTCCTACCGCATGACCCGACGGCGCTGTGGGAGCGAATGGCCGACGCCGCCGGCACCGCGAACGTCTCGGTGGAGTGTTCGTCGTCGGGCTGGTTCAAGCCGGTGGGCGAACAGTACCCCGCGGCAGGCTTGCTGGACCGGTTCGTGCAACGCGGCGTCACCTTCACCACCGCATCCGACGCCCATCGCGCGGAGCGCGTCGGTTCGCGCGCGGGAGACCTGGCGACTCTGCTCGAGGCCCGGGGCGTGCACGAGCTCGCGTCGTACGATCGGCGTCAACGAGTCATGGTGCCCCTGCGAGCCACGCCGTGACGACGCTGGCGGAACTGGTCGAGGAGCACACGTCGCTCAGCGACGCGGCGGTCGACCACCTCCTGCGACTCACGGCGTCGTGGTCGCTGCTGGCCGACCTCTCGTTCTCGGACATGGTGCTGGCCGCGCCGGACGAGTCCGACGCCGCGCGGCGGGACTTCGTCGTGCTGGGTCAAGTGCGACCGAACAATCGATCCACCCTCATCGTCGACGACCTCATCGGCACTCGCCAGTCGGTGGGCGAATGGCCGCTGGTGCGCGCCGCATTCGATTCGGGAACGCGCGCGGTGGGCGAGGTCATTCTCCCGGCCATCGATCAAGCGGTGCCGGTGTGGTGCATTCCGGTGCGTTTCGACGGCCGCGTGATCGCCGTCCTCGTGCGCCTGCAGGGACCGCTGCGCGGTCCCGCGTCGCTCTACGAACAGGCCTATCTCTCGATCTTCGAGCGGCTGTGCTCCATGGTGTCCGACGCGACCTTCCCGTATCGCGAGGACACCGTCGCCGGGCCGGGCATGCCGCGGGTGGGTGACGGCATCATCTTGATCAACGACGTAGGGGAGGTCGAGTTCGCGACGCCCAACGCCTCCAACGCCCTGCACCGCCTGGGGGTCTACACCTCGACCGAGGGTAAGAGCCTGACCGCGGCGGGACTGCGCCTGCGGGTCGTGGAGCGCACCCTGGAGTTCGGCATCCCCGCGATGGAGGAGGTCGATCGCTCGAGTGACGTCGCCATCCTCTTCCACTGCGTACCGCTGTTCGAGCGGGGGCGGGTCACCGGCGTGGTGGTGCTCTTGCGCGACGTCTCTGACCTGCGCCAACT